>Ga0184623_10000660_pt1 | contig 14725 bp, 15 predicted proteins | sample PLM1_100_b1_FD_133138 | JGI IMG/M metagenome (GOLD analysis project Ga0184623, IMG submission 133138) | Groundwater sediment microbial communities from an aquifer in East River, Colorado, USA - PLM1_100_b1 | ecosystem: Environmental > Terrestrial > Soil > Riparian zone | place: USA: East River...
CTGAAGAAAGAGTTGACCGTCGTCATCGTCACCCATAACATGCAACAGGCCGCGCGCGTGTCGGACTACACCGGCTTTTTCCTGATGGGGGAATTGGTGGAATTCAACGATACCAAAACGATCTTTACCACGCCGCGCGACCGGCGGACGGAAGACTACATCACCGGCCGCTTCGGATAAGGAGACTGCCCATGCAGCGCCATTTCGAACAAGAACTGCAAGACCTCAAAGAAAAAATCCTCCGGATGGGGGGCCTTGTGGAAGAACAGGTCCAAGGGGCTCTGCGCGCCCTCACCGAACGCGATTCCGACCTCGCGCGTAAGATCATCGCGAATGACCGTCTGGTCAACACGCTCGACGTCGAAGTGGATGAGGAGAGCCTCCGGCTGCTGGCCCTCCAGCAGCCCGCGGCGCGGGACCTGCGCTTCATCACGACCGCGATGAAGATCTCCACGGAACTGGAACGGATCAGCGACTTGGCCGAGAACATCTGCGAGCGCACGATCGAGCTGAATGAAGAACCCCAGCTCAAGCCCTACATCGACATCCCCCGCATGGCCAACTGGTCCTTGCGGATGGTCAAGGAATCCCTGGACGCGTTCGTCAACCACGACGCCGACCTGGCCCGCAAAGTCTGCACGGACGATGATTTCGTGGACGATCTGACGCACCAGCTCTTCCGGGAGCTGCTCTCCTTCATGCTGGAGAACCCGCAGACGATCACCCGCGCCATCCGCATCACCTTCATCGCCAAATACCTGGAGCGCATCGCCGACCATGCGACGAACGTGGCGGAGCTCGTCGTGTACATGGTCGAAGGCAAGATCATCCGCCATACACTCGGCTGACGCCTGGCCTTGACCGACGTGATCGCTCGCTCTGCCGCAGGCCGTTCTCTTGACACCCCCAGAACCCTTCGATACGCTGGCGACATGACCGGCGCGCGCAAGATCCTGATCATCGAGGATGAGCGGGACATTCAGGACCTGATCCGCCATTACCTGGAGAAGGACGGTTTTCGGACGCGGACGGCCTCGGACGGCGCCGCAGGGCTGGCCGCCGCCCGCCAGGAACATCCGGACCTCATCGTGCTCGATCTGATGCTGCCCGGCCTTGACGGCCTGGAGCTGTGCAAGAAGCTCCGCGCGGATCCCGCCACGGCGCTCACGCCGGTCATCATGTTGACCGCCAAGGCCGAGGAGTCGGACAAGATCGTCGGGCTGGAACTCGGCGCCGACGATTATCTGACCAAGCCCTTCAGCCCCAAGGAACTGGTGGCGCGCATCAAGGCGCTGTTGCGGCGGGCCGACCGACGGGAAGCTGACCCCAAACCATATACGTACGGCACGCTCAGCCTGGACGCCATTCGGCACGAGGTCAAGGTCGGCGAGCAAGAAGTCTCGCTCACGGCCAAGGAGTTCGGTCTCCTGGAGCAACTGCTCCGCAACAAAGGGCGGGTGCTTACCCGTGACGTCCTTCTCAATACCGTCTGGGGGTACGACTACCACGGGACGACGCGAACGGTGGACGTTCATATCCGCCGCCTGAAGCAGAAGGCGCCCCTGCTGAACGAGGCCATCGTGTCGGTCAAATCGCTCGGCTACAAACTCCGGGACCACGAGGAAGAATAAGGCTCGTGCGCCTGCCGCTTCAGTGGAAAGTCCTGCTCGGCTACCTGATCATCGCCGGCGCCGGGATGGGGACGGCCGGATGGCTTGCCCTGGATGTCCTTGAACGGAGCGACCTGGACCAGCTGCGGGTGCACCTGACCACCCAGACCCGCCTGGCCGCCCATCTCTTCACCGGTCCGCTGTCCACAACCAAACCAGACTCGTCCATCATTGACGCGATGGCAGATCAGTTGGGCGACGACATCCATGCCCGCGTCACGGTGATCAATCCCGAAGGGGTGGTGTTGGGGGACTCGTACGAATCCGGCGAGTCGCTGCGCCGCATGGACAATCATCTCGCCCGGCCGGAAGTCCGGGAGGCGCTCGCCACGGGCATGGGCGTAAGCACCAGCCTCAGCGACACCACCAGTCTGCGCATGCTCAACCTGGCCCTTCCCGTCCGCGCGTCTCAAGCCGATAGCCGCATGCTGGGGATCGTCCGCCTGTCGCTCCCGCTCACGGAGATCGAGGCCCGGCACCGCGATCTGCGCCGGTTGCTGGCCGCCGCACTCGGCGGGGCCTTTCTCTTTTCTCTCGTGCTGAGCTACGTTGTCGCCCGCGGCGTCACGCGCCCGCTCGCAGACGTCGTGGCCGCGGCCCAACGGTTGGCCCGCGGGGAATTCCACGAGAGAATTCGCGTCACGTCAACTTCAGAAGTCGCACACCTTGCTGAAAGCCTGAACCAGATGGCCGCATCCCTCGAGGAGACCATCCGAAACCTTCATCGGCTGGAGCAGGTCCGAAAAGACTTCGTGGCCAATGTATCGCATGAGCTGCGCACCCCGTTGACCGCCATCAAGGGCTACATCGAAGCCTTGCAGGACGGAGCAAAGGACCAGCCCGAGGAGTTGGACCGATTCTTGGATACGATCAAAGCGAACGCCGAGCGCCTGCATCTCATCATCACCGACCTGCTTCTGCTGTCGAAGATCGAGTCCGGCCAGATCCCGCTGAAGCAGGAGCCGGTGGCCCTCACCGGTCTCATCGACCGGACGGTGGGACTCCTGCGCCACCTCATCGAGCAGAAGAAGCATGCGGTTGTGATGAACATTCCTCCGGGGATGCCACCGGTCCTGGGCGATGAAGAACGGCTGGGACAGGTCTTCTCGAATCTTTTGGACAACGCCATCAAGTACACGCCGGAGAAAGGCACAATCACCATCAGCGCCGTCGCGGACGAGAAGTTCGTCGAGGTCAGCGTCGCGGACACCGGGATCGGCATCCCACCGCAGGACCTTCCGCGCATCTTTGAACGCTTCTACCGCGTGGACAAAGCGCGCTCCCGCGAACTAGGGGGAACCGGCCTGGGCCTTTCAATCGTGAAGCACCTGGTGGAAGGGCACGGCGGGACCGTTTCGGCGGAGAGTCAAGGCAAAGGCTCGCGGTTTTTGGTGAGACTGCCGATAGCGACATCGTTCGCACCATGACGACTGCGATCGGCTGGATCGGCATCGACGAATCGGGGAAGGGCGACTACTTCGGCCCGCTCGTGATCGCGGCCGTCCACGTCACACCCGGCATCGCGGAGGACCTCGCGGCCCTCAACGTCCGCGACAGCAAAAAGATCGCGGACAGCGTCATCAGGACGCTGGAGGTGGACATCAAGACCCTGTGCCGCCACAGCGTGATCGCCATCGGCCCCGAACGCTACAACGAACTGTATGGGACGATCCGCAACCTCAACCGCCTCCTCGCCTGGGGCCATGCCAAAGCGCTCGAGACCCTTCTGGAACAGGTGCCGTGCGAACGCGCCGTCGCGGACCAGTTCGGCGACGAACGCCTGATCCTGAACGCGTTGCAGGAGAAGGGTCGCCAGATCAAACTCGAGCAGCGCCACAAGGGCGAGGAGGATATCGCCGTCGCGGCGGCCTCGATCGTGGCGCGGGCGGAGTTCGTCAGGCGGCTGGAGCGGCTCGCCGCCCAGTGGGGCGTGCCCTTGCCCAAAGGCGCGTCGCAGGCAGTCGAGGTCGCGGCCAAAGCCGTGGTGAAAAAACACGGGGAGGAAGGCCTGGCGAAAGTTGCCAAGCTGCACTTCAAAACCACGAAAGCTGTGCTGGGGTCAGCACGGGCGGGTGACGCCGATAGGGGGCCCCCCGACGCCTAGAGGCCAGTCTTCGCAGCCGAAGCCGGTGGGGCGGGTACCCGCCTTGCGGGTGTGGGCGGCAGGACCCGCAGGCGTTATTCCGTGGTTTCGGTTTCTTCGACTTCCACCGCATCAGTGGGTTTTTCAGGAACCGGCACGACCTGCACCGGTTCGCCGGCCCAGTAGAGAATGCGGTGGCACTGCGAACAGGCCTGGATCGCAGTGGCGCGCTTGACTTCTGCGATGACCTGCGGCGGGACTTGCAGGCGGCAGGCCATGCACGTGCCATTCTTGTTGACCCCGGCCAGCGCCTGCCCTTTCTTGCCGGCTCGCAGCTTCTCATAGTTGCGCAACAGTGAGGGCTCGATCGCGGCCGTCACGGTTTCGCGCTTCTGCCGAAGTCCCGCCAATTCTTCGTCCAGCGCGCCCACCGAGCCCTCCAAGGAAGCCTTCTCGGCGGTGAACCGCTGCTCCGTTTCCTTCACGGCGGCCTCCGCCTGCCCCAAGTCCTTCTTCTTTGTGTCCGCTCCGTCCATCAGGGTCAGGAGCTGTTCCTCGATCTCGCCCTTCTTCTTCTTGGCGAGCTCGATCTCGAGCAGGTGCGCCTGGTATTCCCGGTTCGTCTTGATCTCGCCCTTGGTCGTCCGGTCATGCAGCTTGCTGATGGCCTGTTCCTGCTCGGCCAGTTCCTGCTCGCAGGCCTTGCGGTCCTTGGTCAGCTTTTCGAACTCTTGCTTGGTGACGTCTCGTGTCGCTTGGGAGGAGAGGAAAGGTTGGCGGGCGGCTTCGACCAGCTCGGGGATGCGTCGCTTGCGCTCAGCCAACTCCTCCAGTCGGAGGTCGGCCTCCTGCAAGGCGATCAGCCTCGCGAGCTGTTCTTTCATGGGCGACTCCGACGGTATATCATGCCTGCCTTCATTCTACTTCACTCCCTTAGGCTCGGTGTGGTGGGCCCACCAGGCCTCGAACCTGGGACCAACGGATTATGAGTCCGCCGCTCTGACCAGCTGAGCTATGGGCCCTACAAGCTCTCGACGAAACTCTTCAGCTTTTTGCTCCGGCTCGGGTGGCGCAGCTTGCGCAGCGCCTTGGCCTCGATCTGCCGGATGCGTTCCCGCGTGACCGCAAAGTCCTGTCCGACCTCCTCCAGCGTGTGGTCGGTGTTCTCGCCGATCCCGAACCGCTTGCGCAGCACGCGCTCCTCGCGGGGGGTCAAGGTCTTCAGCGCGTTGTTGATCTGTCGCTGTAGATCGTAGCGGATGGCGGCGTCCAGCGGCGAGATGGCTTTCTTGTCCTCGATGAAATCACCTAGGTGGCTATCCTCCTCTTCGCCGATGGGCGTCTCCAGGGAGATCGGCTCCTTAGCGATCTTAAGGATCTTGCGGACCTTGTCCAGCGGGAGATCCATCTTCTCGGCGATCTCTTCGGGCGAGGGCTCGCGTCCCAACTTCTGGACGAGATGCCGCGAGGTGCGAATCAGCTTGTTGATGGTCTCGATCATGTGGACGGGAATCCGGATCGTCCTGGCCTGATCGGCGATGGCGCGGGTGATGGCCTGGCGGATCCACCACGTCGCGTACGTGCTGAACTTGTAGCCCCGCTTGTACTCGAACTTGTCCACGGCCTTCATGAGACCGATGTTCCCCTCCTGAATCAGGTCCAGAAACTGGAGCCCGCGGTTGGTGTACTTCTTCGCGATGCTGACCACGAGGCGAAGGTTGGCCTCGACCAGCTCGGCCTTCCCGCGTTTCACCCGTTCTTCGGCTTGAGCCAACAGCTTGACGCCCTCGCGGAGCTCCTCGGCTGGCACCAGCACCTCGGCCTCGACGGCCCTGATGCGACGGCGGGCGTTGGTGGCCGCCTTCTCGATTTCATGGAGGACGTCCAGGGACACGTCGGTCTTGCGGCGGACCGCGATCATATCCTTCCGCCCCCGGCTGAGCCTCATCAGCAGCGCATTGCCTTCCTCGCCCACCACACCCAAACGGCGCCGGCAGTGGGCCAGCTCCCGCTCGCAGGCTACGATCTCATGCACCAGATCCCGCACGCGCTGAATCAGCCGCTCGCGCTGGGCCGGATGGAGGTTGAGGGTGTCGACCTTCTCCGCCACCAGCCGCCGGGCCTCGTTGAGTTTGGCTTTGAGTTCCCGCCGCTTGGCCAGACTGAGCTTGGGCTTGCGGTTCCTCGTGTACAGGGCCAGCAAGCCCTTCGTGAAAGGCTTGACTTTGCGAATGGCCTCCAGGGTCTTCTTCCGAAGTTCTTCGTCGTCCTGCTCGATGACTTCCTCGAACTCCTCATCCACCCCCGCCGAGACCACTTCCCGGGCCGGGATCTTCTTGGCCCTCACTTGGTCCACGAGGACGAAGAGGGCCTTGATCGTCATCGGCATCCCGAAGACCACCGTCGAGATGTCCTGCTTGCCTTCCTCGATGCGCTTCGCGATCTCGATCTCCCCTTCGCGGCTGAGAAGCGAGACGCTGCCCATCTCCTTGAGGTACAGCCGGACTGGATCGTCGGTGCGGGCCAGGTCGCCCGGCGTGAGATCAATCTTTTTGTCCTCTTCCCCGACCTCCTCGACTTCTTCGGCCTCCTCGGTGGAGCCTTCGCCCTCGGACATCATCTGCTGGTACCGCTCCCCTTCGGGAGAGTCGATGATCTCGATATCCATCTCGCCGAACATGGTCATCAGGCTGCTGAGCCGATCGGTCGAGACTTGATCGGCGGGCAGATTCGTATTGAGATCGCGGTACGTGAGGAAACCTTTCTCCTTGCCGATGGAGATCAGGCGTTTGACTTCGTCGGTCTTTTCTTCCTTAGGCATTCACGCTCCCAACTTCGGTCAGTGGTAAGGGTCCCGCTCCCAGCAGACGCTGCCGCTCCTGCTGCAGGGCGTTCTGCCGGACGAGGAGGGTGCGGACGGTCTCCGCATGCCCGGCCCGCTCGGCGGCGGCCTGGGCCGTCTTGATTTCCTGGATCTCGTCCACGATGCGCCTGAGCTTCAAGGCCTTCAGGCTCTCGCGAAAGGCCACGGCGGCATCATCGTACGGCAGCTCGCTGAGCGAGAGCGCGCGGACGATGCCCCCGCACAGGGAATCGTCCTGCGCCCGGGTGATCAGCGCGCCGATCGTGACCACGCCTTCCGCGTTCAGTCCTTCCAGCACGAGCGTCATCAGCCGCCGGGCCCGCGGGTCCGTGAAATCGGCGGCCGCAAGCTGCGCCGTCATCTCCGGCGTCAGCTTTTCGTGAAGCAGCAGCGTCGCCAGGACTTCTTCCTCTTTGGGAAGAGCGGCCTGGGGTTGGGCCGTCGGCGTCTCGTCAGCGACCGACGTCTTGCGCGGGAGGCTCCGATACCGTTCCAGCAGCACCTTCTCATCCATTCCCAAATGATCGGCTACGTGCCGGATCGCCGCGGTTTTCTCGACCGGATTGCTCAGCTTCTGCAGCAGCGCCAGCACCTCCTCCACGCACCGCACGCGCTCCTCTACGCTCCCCTGCCGATCGGTCGTCAGGCTGCCCTGCACGGTGAAGTCCAGCAGCGAGGGCGCCTTCTGAATGAGCGCCGTGAAGGCCTCGGCGCCGTGCGCGCGGACGAACGTGTCGGGGTCTTCGCCGGCCGGCAAGCTGCCCACCTGCACGGCGAGGCCCGATCCGAGAAACAAATCCAACGTCCGCAAGGCCGCGCGCACGCCGGCCGCGTCCGGATCAAACAGCAGCACAACCCGCCTGGTAAAGCGTCGGATGACCTCGATATGCTCAGGCGTGAGCGCCGTCCCCAAGGTAGCGACCACGTTGGTCAGGCCGGCCTGGTGCAGCGCGATCACGTCGAAGTAGCCCTCGACAATGACGGCCTGGTCCGCGCGAGAGATTCCGTCGCGCGCTACCTCCAGGCCATACAGCGTCCTGCCCTTTCTGAACAGCGGTGTCTCGGGCGAGTTCAGATACTTGGGCACCGAGTCATCGAGCACGCGTCCCCCGAATCCGATGACGCGTTTCTGGAGATCGCGGATGGGCAGGATCACCCGGCCCCGAAAGCGGTCGTAATACCCGGACGCCTCGCCGGGTTTCTTGCTCCCTTGCTCCCGCGGGACCACGAGCCCGGCCGCCGCCACATCCTCGGCGGTCCATCTGGTCTTGTCGTCCTTGCCCGCCTTCGTCAGGGCCTTCAGCAATCCATCCCAACCCTGCGGGGCGTGGCCGATGCCGAACCGCTCGATCGTCTCCGCCGTGATCCCCCGCTCCCGCAGATAGGCACGCGCGGGCTCGGCGGTCGGATCGGTCAGCAGGGCTTGATGGAAGAACTCGGCGGCCGCGCGGTTCAGCGCGACCAGGCGCTCCGTCAACTCTGCCCGCTGCTTCGCCGCCGGCGAGGTGGCCTTTTCTTCGACGTGAATCCCCAGCTTCTCGCCGAGATTGCGCACGACCGCCGGGAAGCTTGCGCCCTCGATCTTCATCAAAAAGGTAAAGACGTTCCCGCCTTCGCCGCAGCCGAAGCAATGGAACATCTGGCGCGAGGGGCTGACTGTGAAGGACGGCGTCTTCTCCGCGTGGAAGGGGCAGAGTCCCTTGTAGTGCTGCCCGGCCTTGCTGAGCGACAGGTGCGCGCCGACGATCTCGACGATGTCGGCCCGGTCACGAATCCGGTTGATGACGTCTTCCGGGATCAGCCCTCTCTCCACACCGTCCCCCGCATTCGTTCGAGCAGCACGCGAACCTTTAACACTAACAAAAAACGAACGTCGCCGTCAAAAGATCAGCGCCTTATTCCGCAGGCTAACCCGGCGGCCAGGTCATCTGGCGGCCGCCCAGCACGTGCAGGTGCAGGTGAAAGACCGTCTGGCCGCCGTTCCTGCCCATGTTGGCCACCACGCGATAGCCCGATTCGGCGATCCCCTTCTTCGCGGCCACCTGAGTCGCCGCCTCAAGGAGATGCCCCAGAAGAGCCTTGTCGCCCGATTTCGTTTCGTTCAACCCTTCGATGTGCCGCTTCGGAATCACCAGCACGTGGACCGGCGCCTGAGGATTAACGTCCTCGAACGCCAGGATCTCCTCATCCTGCAGAACGACCTTGGCGGGAATCTGGCCCGAGCCGATTCTGCAGAAGAGGCACTCGCTCATGGAGTGCCCCGCGATGCTTTCTCCTTCAAGCCGCTCTGGCCGAACCGCCGGGCGAGCTCCTGATAGATCTCGGTCGGCGGCACTTCGTGATAGCCCAGCACGACCAGCAGGTGGAACAATAAGTCGGCCGCCTCGTGCACGATCTCCTCGCGCTTCTGTCCCTTTGACGCCAGGATTACTTCACCAGCCTCCTCGGTGACTTTTTTCAGGATCTTGTCCTGTCCCCCCGCCAGCAATGAGGCCACGTAAGACTCAGGCGACGGAGAGCGCTTGCGGTCCAGGATGGTCTCGTACAGGCGGTCCAGCACGCCCCCGTGCGCCTCGGTGGTCTTGGCGCCGCCATCGCAGGAGGACACCAGACCGGACAGGCGACTGAAGAAACAGGCTTTCTCTCCCGTGTGGCACGCGGGCCCGTCCGGCGTGACGGTGATCAGCAACGTGTCCTGATCGCAATCCACGAAGACCTCCCGGACCAGCTGGCGGTGGCCGGAGGTCGCGCCCTTCTCCCATAAAGCCTGACGTGACCGGCTCCAGAAATGCGCGATACCGGTCTCCAGCGTCTTCTCCAGGGCTTCGCGATTCATGTAGGCGACCATCAATACCGTCCCGTCGCGCCAGTCCTGGAGGACGGCGGGAATCAGCCCTTTCTCGTCGAACTTCAGCGCCTTGATCGCCGCGGTGTCCATTAGGCCGTCCTCACCGGAATACCGCGGGCTCGCAAGTAGTCCTTGGCCTCACGGATCGTGTGCTGGCGGTAGTGGAAGATCGAGGCGGCCAGCACGGCATCCGCCTTGCCTTTCGCAAAGCCTTCGTACAAGTGCTCAAGTGTGCCGGCGCCGCCGGAGGCAATAATCGGAATCTCGACGGCCTCCGCAATAGCGGCGGTCAGCGCCAGATCATACCCTTCCTTCGTGCCGTCCTGATCCATGCTGGTGAGAAGAATCTCCCCCGCGCCGAATGCGGCCATCTTCCGGGCCCACTCGACGGCATCCAGCCCCGTCGGCCGGCGGCCCCCGTGCGTGAAGACTTCCCAGCCATCTCCCGCACGCTTCGCGTCAACGGCCACGACGATGCACTGCGTGCCGAACCGCTCGGCCGCTTCCTTGACGAATTCCGGGCGCTCCACGGCGGCTGTGTTGATGCTCACCTTGTCGGCGCCGGCTCTGAGCAGATCCCGGATATCGTCGAGCGTCCGGACCCCGCCGCCCACGGTCAGCGGCATGAAGACCTGTTCGGCCGTGCGGCTGACCACGTCGAGAAAAATCTTGCGCTCTTCGTGGGATGCCATGATGTCCAGGTAGCACAGCTCATCGGCCCCCTCCGCATCGTAGGCGCGGGCTGCCTCCACAGGATCACCAGCATCTTTGAGGTTGACGAATCCGACCCCTTTGACGACGCGGCCTTCCTTGACGTCCAGGCAGGGAATGATGCGCTTGGCTAGCAATCAACGCCCCCTCAATTGGCGGCGGCCATCGCCGACCGCAGATCAAGCATGCCTTCGTACAACGCCTTGCCGACGATCGCGCCGATGACTTTGGGCCCCAGCGCGCGCAGCGATCGCAGATCGTCGGTCCGCGTGATGCCCCCGGAGGCAATGAGCGGAACCGGGCAGGCGGCCGCCATGCGTCGCAGGCCGTCCATGTTGGGTCCTTCAAGCATCCCGTCGCGGGCGATATCGGTATAGATCACGGCATACACGGCCAGCCCCGACAAGCGGCCCGCAAAGTCGGCGGCATCGTGGTCGGCCACATCGGTCCATCCCTGCACCGCTACTTTGCCGTCCTTGGCATCCACCCCGACGATCACGCGGCCGGGAAAGCGTCGGCACGCTTCCTCCAGCAGAGCCCGATCGCGCACGATCGCAGTGCCGAGGACGACCCGCTCGATCCCGGAGGAGAGATAGGCTTCCAGTGTTTCCAGGGTCCGGATTCCGCCGCCGACCTGGACCGGAACGGTCACGGCTTTCAGGATGGCCTCGATCGCCGTGCGGTTTCGCGGCGTTCCCTCGACGGCGCCGTTCAAGTCGACGATGTGAAGCAGTTGCGCCCCTTCGTCTTCCCAACGACGGGCCACCTCGGCAGGCTCCTGGGAATACACCGTCTCATCCTGCAAGCGACCCTGGCGCAACCGGACACACCGGCCGTCCTTGAGATCGATGGCGGGAATCACGATCACGGAGCGGTTCCCGTTTGACCGTGTAAATTCTGCAGCTGCTTGCCCAGAGGGAACCCCTTGAGCACATGATTGACGGCGGAATCGGCGAGCTGGTCCACCGTCAGAAAGTGCGCGCCTCGCTCGAGGAAACCGGATAAGTCCTCGGTCAGCGGACGCTGTCGCTCGTAATATTCCCCGATCCATAGAATCGTGCCGTCTTTGACGCTGACGAGACGGGCCGAGAACCCGACCGCGGCGGCGTCCTCGGGACGGTCCAGGCCGAGCGGGTTTCCCTTCCGTTCCTTATAGACTTCCACGGTCCCTTCCAGCACCGCGCCCACGTTCAATCGCTGGCCGAGGTCCCGCAACATCGCCCGGTTGGCCATCAGCGTGGGGACGGCCGGCATCGCTTCGCGAACGGATCTCGGGGGGACGGCAGCGAGTCCCTCTCTAATATTCAACTTGAGGTAGAACAGATCGGCCAGCTTGTCGCCAGCCTCCGGAGGCGGCGCCGGCGTCGCATATCCTTGCCTCTGGCCCAGCGTGGGGGGCGCGACCGCGAACGGAAGCACCGCGATCCGCACGATCCGGTACTGCTCGATCTGCGGCGCGGTGACTATTTCCGACGTGGTCCCCCCGCATCCGCTCATCACGCTTAAAGAAAGGATGGCGAGGATCGGCACTCGCTTCCTCATGACAGGCTCCCGAAGTTTCGGATGATCCGCAGACCTTCGCCCTGGCTCTTCTCCGGATGAAACTGACAGGCGAACACATTGTCACGCGCGACGCTGGACACGAAGGACTTCCCGTAGTCGGTCATCGTGCAGGCCAGGGCGCGATCGTCGAGGACTCCATAATAGGAATGGACGAAATACATGAACGCGCCGTCGGGGACGCCCTCAAGCACAGGCGATCGCTTCTGCATCGCAATGGCATTCCATCCCATGTGGGGGACCTTCAGCGGCCCGGAGGAGAACCGGACGACTTTGCCGGGAATCACGCCGAGTCCCTTGTGCGTGCCGAACTCCTCGCTCTCGCCAAACAGCAATTGAAACCCCAGGCAGATGCCTAGAAACGGCTTGCCGGCGGCGATCGACTTCAGGACCGGCTCCACCAATCCGTACCGCTCGAGATTGCGCATGCAATCGCCGAAGGCCCCCACGCCCGGCAACACCACATGGCTCGCGTCGGCGATCGCCTGCGGATCGCGCGTGACGGCCGCACGGTGCCCGACGGCCTCAAAGGCCTTCTGGACCGACTTGAGATTGCCCATATCGTAATCGACGATCGCGATCATTGGTTCGCTGCCACGTTATTCGTTATACGTTAATCGTTAATCGTATTTCCGTTTAACGAATAACGTTTCACGTCCTATAAACTCCCTTTGGTCGAGAGGACGCCCTTGGCCCGGGCATCGACCGAAACCGCCTGATCGAGAGCTTTGGCCAGGGCCTTGAAGATGCTCTCCATGATGTGGTGCGGGTTCCGCCCGTATGGGACATTAATGTGCAGGTTCATAGCCGCGTGCGTCGTCAAGGCCTGGAAGAAGTCCTCGAACAGGTAGAGATCGAAGCCCTTGATCCGCCGGTGCGGCAACTTGACGTTATAGACTAGATAGGGGCGGCCGCTGAGGTCCACCGTGACCTGCGCCAGGGTCTCGTCCAGAGGGACCCAAGCCGTCCCGAAGCGACGGATCCGTTCCTTCTTGCCGAGCGCCTTCTTCAGCGCCTCGCCCAGCACAATGCCGATGTCCTCTACCGTGTGGTGATCATCGATGTGCGTGTCCCCCGTGGCTTTGACCGTGAGGTCGAAAAAGCCGTGCTTGGCCAGCAAGTCCAGCATGTGATCCAGAAACGGGATCGACGTGCGGACCTGCCGCTTGCCAGTCCCGTCCAGCACCAGTCCGATTTTGATCCGGCTCTCGGTGGTATTGCGCTCGATCGTGGCGCGCCGCGCGGTCTTCATCGCAGGCGCACTTCCACGGACTGAGCGTGTGCCCCCAACCCCTCCATGTGCGCCAGGCGGACGATGTGGTCTCTGGCCTTGGAGAGGTCCTCTTTGGTGTAAGAGACGATATTGGACCGCCGCACGTACGCCTCCAAGGACAAGGCCGAGTGGAAGCGCGCCGCGCCGCCGGTTGGGAGAATGTGGTTCGGCCCGGCCACGTAATCGGCAACTGCCGGCGCCGTGTACCGCCCGATGAACAGCGCCCCCGCGTGGCGGACCTTCTCAATATATTCGAAGGGATTCTCCACCGAGAGCGAGAGATGCTCCGGGGCGATCTCGTTCGCCAAAGCGATGGCATCGTCTATCGTGGGCACGACGAAGGCCATCGAGTTGTGCTCAATGGCGCGGGCGGCGATCTTCCGGCGCCCCAGCGTCTTGAGCTGCTCCTTGACCAACTTGACAATTTCCTTCGCCAGCGGAGCCGACGTGGTCACCAGCCAGACGGCGGCCTGCTCGTCGTGCTCCGCCTCGCAGAGGAGGTCTGCCGCCACATGGATGGGATTCGCCCCCTCGTCGGCGATGACCAGCAATTCGCTCGGACCGGCGATCATGTCGATATCCACGGTGCCGTAGACCAGGCGCTTGGCGGTCGCAACGAAAATATTTCCTGGTCCGATGATCTTGTCCACGCGGGGAATCGTCTTGGTCCCATAAGCCATGGCCGCGATCGCCTGCACGCCCCCGATGCGGTACACCTCGTCCACGCCGGCGATGTCCGCCGCCACCAGCAGGTACGGGCTCAACTCGCCCTTGGGACCCGGCACGCACATGACGATTCGTCTCACCCCAGCCACCTTGGCGGGGATCGCGCTCATCAGCACTGAGGACGGATACACGGCCTTCCCCCCCGGCACGTAGAGCCCGACCGCGTCCAACGGGAGAATCGAGTGACCAAGGGTGATGGTTCCGTCCTGCCACATCCACGTCTGCGCGCGCGGCCTCTCCTTTTCGTGAAAGACCGTGATCCGGTGAGCCGCATACCGCAGCGCATCGCCCTCTTCCTTGCGGATCTTGTAGTAGGCCTCCTTGATCTGGTCAGGGCTCACCCGGAACTGCGCCGGCTTCAGCGAGACTTTATCGAACTTGCGGGTATAGCGGCTGACGGCCGCGTCGCCGCCCCGCTCCACGGCCTTGAGGATCGTCTTCACCGCCGCTTCGACCTTGCCGCCCCCCAGATTCGACCGCATGCTGATCTTCTTGACGACCGCCTTATACGAGCGATCGGATGCCGCAATGACCTTCATGGCCGTCCCCTCTGAAGCCCTGTCCGCAACGCCTCGATCAAGCTGTTCACACGCTTGTGCTTCAATTTGAGGCTGGCTCGGTTCACGATGAGACGGGCCGTGGACTCCGCAATCACGTCCGTCACGACGAGGTTGTGCGCGCGCAGAGTCTTTCCGCTCGAGACCAGGTCCACGATGCGGTCCGCCAGCCCCACCAACGGCGCGAGCTCGACCGATCCATAGAGCTTGATGATCTCGATGGGAATGCCCTTTTGCGTGAAGAACCGTTCCGTCATGTTCGGATATTTGGTGGCCACCCGCAGCTTGATCCCATGCCGCCCGTTGCGCTCGACGGCCGATTCAGGCGCCGCGACGGCGAGCCGGCAGGCTCCGAAACCCAGATCGAGCGGCTCGTAGACATCGGTCGCCTGTTCCATCAGCACGTCCGCGCCGACGACCCCGACATCCACCGC
>Ga0184623_10000661_pt1 | contig 14716 bp, 13 predicted proteins | sample PLM1_100_b1_FD_133138 | JGI IMG/M metagenome (GOLD analysis project Ga0184623, IMG submission 133138) | Groundwater sediment microbial communities from an aquifer in East River, Colorado, USA - PLM1_100_b1 | ecosystem: Environmental > Terrestrial > Soil > Riparian zone | place: USA: East River...
ATCCGCCCGCCGCGGCTCACGATGCGGTAGTTGAACTCGTCGTCCTGATTCCGCACCAGCTCCTCGTCGAACATGCCCACCTTGGCAAAGAGCTCGCGCCGGAAACAGCCGAACGGCACGGTATCGACGAAGCGGGCTTCGCGCGCGCCGATGCGGAAGTGCGAATTGCCGACGCCGAAGGGATGCCCCATAGCGATGGCAATCGCCTGCGCGGTGGCGGTGCCGTCGGCCGGGAGCGTGATGACGCAACTGCCCACGTTGTCGACGCCAGGTTCCTCGAGCGCCGTGACCAGCCGGGGCAAGTACTCCGGCGGATAGACCACGTGGGCATCCATGCGCGCGATGATGTCGCCCGTCGCGGCGCGAATACCGATGTTCAGTGCCTTCGGCACGATGCGCCCTGGATTGTCGAGCACGCGCACCTGCGGGTGCTGCGCCGCGTACTCCTGGAGGATCTTGCGCGTGCCGTCCGTGCTGTTCCCGTCGACCACGAGCAGCTCGAGGCGGTCCGCGGGATAAGCGCCCGCCAGAATGGAGTCGAGGCAGGGGATGATGTAGCGCGCCTCATTGCGGCAGGGCAGGATGACCGTAACGAGGGGCGGGATCAGGCGCGCCCCAGCGCTGCCGCCCGCTCGGCGGGCGTGAGGTTGGACACGATCGATTGCAGCTTGCCGCTGGACGTCCGCGGCACCTCCGTCACCCGCTCGACCACGACGCGAACATCTCCCATGCGCTCTCGTACGCGTTCGGCGATGATCCGCTCGTGTTTGGGCCGGAACGCGTCATCGGGCGCGACTCGCACCCGCACAACCGCAAGCTGCTCCTGCACGATTTGTGACTGGCGCACCGGGAGATCGAAAAAGACCGCGCCCATGCGCACGCCCTGGCGACCATCCGGTGTGAGCAGGACGTCGCTGATTCGTCCTTCGATCCGCCCCATGGCCGGGAGGCTGCGAGCGCATGCACAGGGCGTGTTGTCCAGCGGGGGCTGCCCGCGATCGCCCACGCGATAACGGATGAGAATCATGTCGGGGTTCAGCAAACCGGTGCAGACGAGCTCGCCATCGGCCTGGATTTCCACATGTCCGAATTCCGGCCACTGGTGGAGGCGGCCCGCGGAGCATTCGCCCGCGGCGGCCACCGACTCCGCCATGCCGTAACTCTCGCGAATCGGACACTGGAACGCCTCGGCGATGATGGCGCGCTGCTCGGGCAGCACCGGCTCGGCGTTGGCATGGACGGCGGTCATCTGCAGGTCGCGGCGCCCGAGCCGCACCGCTTCGTGAGCCAGCGCTTGCACGGCCGACGGATAGCCGGCGAGGAGTACGATGCGGTAGCGCACGAGCGCGTCGAGGTAGTGCGGGATCAGATCGGGCGCGAGATGATACGCCGACAGGTACAGCTGGCGCATGGCGGCATTCCACACCCAGAAGGGCGGGCGGCGTCGCCGCACCGGCGTGACGAGCTGCCCACCCAGGCGCGCCCAACGCGCGCCGGCAGGAATCTCATCCCAGCCGCGCGTGCGCGCGTCGACGATCGCGTGGAGCGTGGACAACGTGGAACGGGAGCGCCAGATCTTCAGCGGTGTTCCGGTCGTGCCGCTGGTCTGCTCCTTGTACATGCGGCGCGGATCGCAGTCATCCGCGAGAAAGGCTTGCGGGTTCATGCGGACCGCATTCTTCTCGAGCAGCGGCCAGTTCGCCAGCATCTCCCACGACGCGCGATCGCCCTTGCGCCGGCGCTCCTGCCAGTGGTCCCGATAGTAGGGAACTCGCGTCGCCGCGCGGTGCAGGATGTAGGCGACGCGCTCTTCGCGCCATTTGTCCCATTGCGCGGTGCTCCAGCTATCGCGCTCTCGCGCTTCCTGCGCGAGCTCTTCACTACCCGCGCCGTAGCGCCAGCGGTTCAAGTACCAGCCGTGGACGGTCGCGGCCGCCGAGCGCATGCGACTCGGGAGCCGATGATAGAACTTCAACAGACGCGCGGTCATGCGGGCACCGCCGAGCGTTCGCGCAACAGCGCGCGCCGCACGCCGGAGGACGCCGCGACTGGCCGTAGCTCTGCCCAATCGATGTCGTTGAGATCGATGCGGGGTGAGCAGGGATCGTCGACGAGGAGGCGGAGGGTCTCCTCCTGCGCACGCGTCAGCATGCCGGACTCTCGCCGCTCAACACCGCGGCTCGCGATGCGGCGCTGACCGGTGCGGGCGCACGGCGAGTGGTTTGCAGGAGCTCCGCCAGACGGACGCCGTTCCTCCAGAGGTCGTACTTCTCCTCGGTGCGGCGGCGCGCCCGGACGGCAGTCTCACGCCGCCGCGCGGGGTCGCCCAGCAGTTGCTGGAGCGCGTCCGCCAGCGCCGCGGCATTCTTGGGGGGAACCAGGACGCCACAGCCGTCGCGCAGCGCGTCGGGAATGCCGGCGACGTCGGACGCGACGACGGGAGCGCCCAGCGCCATCGCTTCGCGGACCACGTTGGGCAGCCCGTCGCCCAGGCCATCCGATGGATGCACGAGCACGGTGGCCCGGTTCATCGCGTCGCGCACCGCGGAAAAAGGCTGGAAGCCGCGCAACTCCACGCGATCGGCGATCCCCAGCTCAGTGGCCAGCGCCTGGAGGTTGGCATGCTCGACCCCGTCGCCCAGGATCTCGACGACCGTGTCGACGCCGCGGGCAACGAGCAGCTGTGCGGCGCGTACCAGGTAGTCGAACCCCTTCCGTTTCGACAAACTACCGACCGCGAGCAGCCGATTCGGTGCCCGGCCGTCGAGTACGTGCGGAAACTCGGCGAGGTTCAGCCCGTGGTGGCAGATGTGCAGCTTCTCTTTGATCCCCGGAACGTCACCGAAGCGGTCGAAGATGTACGCTTTGTTGAACTCACAGCACGTCAGGACATTATCGGCGTACGCGAGCTTCTCGCGCATGAACACGGGCGCGCGATACAAGTCGGTTCCCGCGTGCAGCCAGATCGAGAACGGCACGCGCGGTGCCGCGAGGCGATGAAACGCATACGCGCAGGTGCCGGCGTAATTGCCCCAGTACGCGAGCACGTGATCGAAGCGATGCGTGAATTGCGCCGCCCAGGCCCACGCTTTGGGCAGGGCGTACGCGGTCTTGGCCAGTCGCACCGGGCCGTAGCGCGCTGCGGCGCGGAGCACGGTGGCCGCGTCGCGGCCGGCGATCGCCCAGCGCCGCCGCAGGACCGGCCGCGCCAGCTTCACTGCCTGGCGCAGCTCCAGGTGGTGGATGCGATTCCGCGGCAGATGCTTGGGCCCGAGCAGGTCGAGCGAGTGCTTCCATGCGGATGCGTCCAGCGGGGAGATGGCGAAGACGTCGATCTCCACGCCCGTTTCGAGCAGGGCGCGCATGTCACGCTCGAAGAACGTGGCAATTTTCGCCGGATACTTGCTCGTGAACACCGCTAGTCGCATGCGATCGCTCCCATGTCCGTATTTTTTCTGCTCACGTACGCGCCGGCCGCAATCGCGACGGCGAGCGAGAACCAGAGCACCTTGGCCGCGATCCACGTGCCGCTGATGGATCCCGTGAGCACGGCCATGAGCAGCGCGAACGGCAACATCTGCCACCGCCCGCGACGGGCACGCCACGCTTCACGGATGCAGAGCGTGAGTCCGACGAGGAAGGGAATCGCGCCCAGGAATCCGGTGCTGGAGAACAATTCGAGCAGCAGATTGTGAGCATCCCGGCGGTCCTGTTTCTCCTCGCCGATGCGCTGGGCGATTTCATACTGATTTTCGACGGGTCCCCATCCGAGCACGGGACGCTCGCTGATCATCGACACCACCGCGGGATAGATGCGCTCGCGTCCCGCCAGCGAGTGTTCGGTGACGACCTCCTGGAAACGGGCGCTCAGCATCGGAGAGCGGAGGGCCGCGAAGGCCATCAGGCCGAGGACCAGCATTCCCAGGAAGACTCCGCGCACGCGCGCCCACGTCGTCCGCCCGTGCCAGAGTAGGACCAGCGTGCCCGCCGCGGCGCACATCAGCCCGCCACGCGACCCCGTCTGGATCAGCGCCAGCCCGATGATCCCCGCCATGAGCCAGGCGACGACCCGCAGACGCAAGTTCAATACCGCCACCAGGCCCGCCGCCATGATGATGGCGCTGTGATTGGGATTCTGGCCCAGCAGCGTCGTGCGATACCCGCCGGTCCATTCCTGGTGGTACGTGGTGCCGATCCCCAGGACCTGCAGCGCCGCGCGCAGGAAAACGGCAAGGGCAAACGTGAGCAGCGCGCCCCGCATCGCGCGCGGGTCGCGCATGACGCTGCTGCCCGCCCACATCAGCAGGACCAGCTGCACGAACGTGACGAAGAGTCCGGCCACCTGCCCGGCGTGATCGCCGCGGTTCCACAACGTGCTCAACCCAAAAAACCAGAGCCACGCGCCGAACCAAAACAGGGGCGTAGGAATGCGCCGATAGACGGTGCCAAAACTGAACACCGTCGACAACAGAAACAGGCTGCCGGTTATCGTCGGGATCTCGAGCGGAATGGTGCGGTTCGGCATCTCGAACGGGATCGAGAGGATGAAGACATAGAACGCGAGCCGCACGACCGGGCTGATGACGACGCGCGCACCCGACGGTGCCGCTGCCGGTGCGATGCCGGAATAGGCGCCCGGGAGGACGATGCCGGGATTAGCGGCCATTGCGGTGCCGGGCAAGCAGGGTCATCAACCGTGGGGCACTGGAGTCGAGCCGGCTGTCCGTCACCAGCACGTCTACGCCCAGCCGCCCGTGCCGGTGCAGCTCGGCCACCACGCGGTCGAAGGCACGGCGAAATCCGCCGGCAAAACGGCTGATCGCGGCGTCGCTGCCTTTACGCATCCGATGCCGTTTGGCGCGCGTGCGAATGCGGTGCGCCAGCGTCGTGTCCGGCGCGTCGATGAAGATGACGCCGTCGAGCAGCTTGGCCCACTCCGCGAGCGCACGCCTGTGCCACGCCACGGGAGCAGTGGCGCGGCGCCCGGCGAGGCGAAGATCGAGCCAGCCGAGCGCGAAAACGGGGCCTTCGTCGAGAAGGATGAGATCATGGCGCTGCGACATGCTCCGGAGCACCCCCCGTAACGCGTCCAGCCGGATCATGTATTTGATCTCCGGCCAGCGCAGTCGCCGTTTCCCCAGAATTGCTGTCACCATTGTGGGGACGAGAGCGAGGGCGCTCGCCAGCAACCGCAAGCGCGGCAATCCCCACAGGCTCAGCGGCTGAATCGTCGCATCGGCCTCGCGGGCGCGCTGCGCCAGCGTCGATTTGCCGGCGCCTGCCGGTCCCACGAGCTCCACGACCACTCGCCGCCTCGCTGATTGGTTACGGCTGCCGTGAGTCGCAACAACCGGGCCGTGCCGTTGCTCGTCCTTTGGAGCTAGGGAATGACTGCGCATTTGTTCTTTGCCTACTCGGCGTGAAACCTGCCGGCTAGTCCGCACATACGCGGCTCGGACGCATCACGATTTGTGCCTCAGGCCGCTGACCATCGCGCGCACGCGACGCAGAATGATCTGGCGGTCGCTCGGCGTGGGGCCGAGCAGCAACGAGACGGCGGCGAACAGCCCCACGCTCAGCACGACGCCCAGCAGCCACACGGGCCAGCTCGAGGCCACGATCTGTCGGCCCGCGAGGTTAGCCGCCGCGAACAGGACCGCGGTGGTCACCGCCATGCGCAGCGCGGCGAGCCGCGCAGCCATCGTCAGCGCCGGTTTGTCCAGGCAGGAGCGCACGATCAACGGGTAGGACACCGACTGGATGGCGCGTCCCAGGAGCAGGCCCAGACAGAGGCCCACAATGCCGAACGCATGGGTGAGCGTGATGCCGAGCGCCAAGGTGGCCACCACGGTCACGGCGCCAATCACGACGCGGCCGCGCGGGCGCAAGGCCGCGTCGATGATGTAGGAATCAGTACGAATGAACGCCGTCTGACAGACGAAGCAGACGATCAACAGGTCCACCCAGGGCCCGGCGTAGTGCGTCGCCCCGACCCACAGATTCAGAAACGAGTGGTTCCACACCAGGATGGTGGCGCCGACGATCGTGGTGAACAGCCAGGTCAGCATGCGCAGCTCGTGCCGGATCTGCACCGCCCGCCCGAATTCCTTCTTGCCCAGCACGCCGCCCAGACCCGGCATCGCGGCGCCGGCGCTGAAGCCGAACACGCCGAGGCCGGTTCGGGCGGCATAGCTGGTGAGCGCGTACGTCGTCACGGCCGCCGGTGAGATGACGGCGCCAAGGATGAGGACGTCGCTCGCGAGCATCAGTTTGGCGATCAGGTCACCCACTGACAGCCAAAGGCTCATGCCGAGCAGACTCTTCACCGCCGGGCGAGTCGGCTTGCCGATTGCGAACCAGCCGACATACTTGCGCACCAACACCCAGAAGCAGATCCCCATGATGACGACGCGGGCGATCTGCGCGGCCCCCAGGCCGGGAAGACCGAATCCCTCCTGCACAGCGCCGGCGGCGAGCAGTCCGACGATGATGCTCAGTCCGGCCTGTAACCCCATCCGCTTGTAGCCAAGGTTCATTCCCCGCAGCACCGACTCGGGAATCGAGGCGAGTCCAGTGAGCATGAAGCTCAGAAGAAGCAGCAGACAGCTGAGCCGGACGGCGTCGCGTGACGCTTCGGGCACATGAGTGATCGAGGGCGCGAGCCAGACGACCGCCCCGCCGACCGCCGCGACGAGCGGCAGCATGAGCACCCAGACGGCGAGTGCCGCGCCGACACTGCGGCGGTTCACCGCGGCGTCGCTGCCCTGTTGTTGCGCGATGACGAGCCGCAGCGCCTCGGTCGCGCGGCCATCGGTGGCAGCCATGTATCCCACGAGCCGTCCCAGCATTTCCCAAACGCCGTACAGCGTCCGGCCCAGCCCGCCGACGAGCACCGGCGTGATGACGAGGGCGACAACGGCTTTGACGGTGTAATCGAGCAGCGACGCGACCGCGGTCAGCGACGCGCGGCGCGTCAGCGTTGGAGCGCGTGGGGCAGGAGCGTCGCCTGCGGCGACGACGGCATCAGTGCCCATTGCGGCGCTGCTGTAGTCTGGCCGTCACTTGCGCCGTTGCCTCGGCGAGGGGATGGGTCTCGGTGCTCAGCGAATCCACGACGACGTGGCCGGCCTGCCGGAGCTCTCCGATGGCGCGTTCGAATGCCCGCCGGAATCCGGCGGAGAAACCGAAGATCTCGGCGTCCGGCCGATCCTTCACCATGTGCTCTTTTGCCCGCTGGCGAATGCGCGTGGCCAGCGTGAGGTCCGAGGCGTCGATGAAAACGACGACGTCGAGCAGTGTGGCCCACTCGGCGACGACACGCCGCCGCCACGAGACCGGCACGCGATCGCCGTTGCGCGCGAAGAAGACGTCGAGCCAGCTCAACGCGAACACCGGTCCCTCATCCAGGATGATCACGCGGTGCTTGGTCGCCTGGTCCCGGACGACGCTCCGCAACGCGCCCAGGCGGATCATCTGCGCCATGACGCCCCATTGGAGCCGCTGCTTGGGGAGGATCGCGGAGGCAATGAACCTGGGAATCAGCGGGAGCGTCGCCGCAAAGAGCCTGGGGCGGGGCAGGCCCCAGAGGCTGAGTCCGGCGTGCACCGAGGGGTCCACGGCGCTGACGCCCTTGGCCAATGTCGTCTTGCCGGCGCCCGCCGGACCGACGAGCTCCACAACGATGCCGCGCTGGCGATTCATAGACTCTTCCAGAGCTCTGCTTTGAGTGTTGCCACGACTTGCGGAAGGGGTTGCGCCGCGTCCACAATCAACGCGCCGCTCTGAGACCAATCGGTGGCCGCCGTCAAGCGCGCCCGCTCGCGGACATAGTCCGCCGGCTCGGATGGTTTGCGGCTGACGGCGGTGTCGGGATCGAGCGTGAGGAGAAACAGCAGATCGGGCCGCGCCATCCCCTCGTACATCTTGCGCTCCCAACGGCGCAGCGCGGTCGCGAACCTGGATTGCGCCGCCAAGGCGTGTCCCTGTACCTCGCTGGGACCCGACAATGCCCAGCTCTCGCGCACGGGATAGCGCTCGCAGATCGCAACTCCGCCGTCCGCGGCGAAGCGGAATGCGCGCCGGTACAACCGCTGGCGGTCGCGGCAGGTGCAGACAATCCGGAGCACTTCCAGATGGTCCCGGACGCGCGCCGGCAGGCCGGCGAGGCGCGCGACTTTCAGCGCACCGCCGACGAGCAAAGTTTCCAGCGACCGGGGCGGACGACCCAGATGGAGATGCAGCGTCGCAACCGCGGACTCGAGCCAGGCCGTGAGGGCGTCGGCGCAGGTGGATTTTCCCGAGCCATCGCCACCCACGAGGGCGACCACCGCGCCACCGCCCGCGAGCGATTGCCCGCGAGGCCGTACACGCCGCCAGAGGCGCTCGGCAAACGCAAACACCGGTGGCTTGCTCGCGTGGGCGCCAAGCGCGCGCGCCAATTGCGCCCGCACCGTCACGCGCCGCCACGCGGGACAGCCGGGCAGGAGCGTGGCACGACAGCGCTCGAACAGCCGCGGCGTTACCTCCGGCAACAGCTTGGATAGCGCGCTGGCGACTGCGGCTGGTGTGGCCCGCTGCTCGAGCCGGTCGAGCTCGGTGAGCGCGCCGTCGAGCCAGCGCGGCGGCTCGCGCCGCACGAGGTCACGCGCTTCGTGGCGCAGCACGAGCCGCAGCGCCAGCACGATCAGCTCCAGCTCCGGGGCGGCGGTCTTGAAGTACGTGTCGTCGCGCAGTTGGGCGGTGCCCAGCAGCTCGCGCTCGAGCGGAATCCGATAGTGCGTACGCCACGGCGCGCCAATCGCGAGACGCTGATAGGCGTGGATGTGGATCAGCTCGCCGCGACGCTCATCGAGCCCATAGAAATGCGCCACGCCGGGGGCTTCACGTCCCGCCGGCGGCAGCGCGAGCTTGAAGCCGAGGCCGGCGAGGACGTCGGTGAAATCGGGCCACGAGGCGCGATCCACGAGCAGATCGATGTCTCCCCGACCGTTCGCCCACCGCTCTCGCTTGCCATGGCCCTTCCACTGGCAATACGACACGCCGCGACTCGCAAGTGCGGCGCCGAGCCGCGCGACAAGCGCCGAGGGGGCGCTGGAGCCGAAGCGGCTGGGAGCGGGCGTCGGGAGCAGACTCAATGACATGATCCCGATCCGGTATCGCTGAAGGTGGAGCCCGGAACAGGAATGAACAGCCAGTCGTAGCCGTTTTGCTTCAGCGTGAGCTTGAGGACGCCGAACACCGCGGCATGCACTTCACTGTTGGGGTGGATTTCCGTGAATGCGTCCACGCTCTCGCCACCAGTCCCGACGCTGAACTGGCGGATCCCGGCGGCCTGGTCTACGGAGCCGTCGGGTTTCATCGGCGCGAAGCGCTCGTAGTTGTGCTGCTGGCCGTTGAGGACGAGGTCAACCCCTGCGTTGTAGAGCAGATGCCACGTCGGCTGTTGATTCGGGTTGGTGTGCCAGCCAGGCGTGTGGGAGGACAGGAAGAGCGGTACGTGCCACATCGCGATCGTGCAGCGTTTGGTATTTGCCGCGAGGTCGGCGGCAAGCCAGGCCAGCTGGGTGCCGTCGATGTTCGACCGGCCACGGTCGTTCAACACGATCACGTGCCACGACGATCCGAGGTCATAGCTGTAATAGCCGAGCCCGCGAGGACCGACGCGATCGCCGAAATAGTCGAAAGCCGCGTCGGCGTTGCCCTGGTCATAGTCGTGATTGCCGAGCACGGCACGGGTGCGGGAGAGAAAGCGGCCCCACGTGGGTCCGTAACAATTCTCGTAGTCCTCGCTTCGGCCGCTGGGGAAGGCATTATCGCCCAGGGTGAACACAGTTCCCTGGATGCCCTCGATCAGATTCGCTGTCGCCTGAGTGCTGGGAGAGCTGCAGCGCGCGATGTTGCCCGCGCCGACGAGGACATCGGCGGACGCCGGCGTCTCGACATTTGCCGACGTCGTCGCGGGCGTGCTCACCAATCCGCTGTCGTCGGTCACGGTGAGTGAGACGTTGTACGTCCCATCGCTCGCGTAGGTGTGACTCGGCTTTTTGTCCGTGCTCGTGGCGCCGTCGCCGAACTGCCATTGGAAGGTGATGGGATCGCCGTCCGGATCCGAGGAGGCGCTGCCATCGAACAGGATCGCCCCGTTCTGCGTTGAGTAGGGCCCGCCGACAACCGCGACCGGTGGGCGGTTGGCCGGGGGTGGCGGTGGCGAAGGCGGCGAAGGCGGAGTGACTTCGGAACGGCACCCCAATCCAACCGCGGCACTCAACAGCAAAAATGTGAGACGAGGCTTCACGTCGGTCTCCCGTGGCAGGTTCCAGATCCTGAGTCGGTGAACGTGGCGCCGCCGACGGGCGTGAAGCGCCAGTCGTAGCCACCGGTCCTGAGCGTGAGCTTCAGCACGCCCCATGTGACATTGTTGCGAACTTCCAGATTCGATCCCGGGGGAATCGGTGCGAACCCGTAGAGTCCCTCACCGCCGCCAGTGCCGACCGTGAGTTGGCGGATACCGTAGGTTGCGTCGGCGGTGCCGTTGGGACGCTGCGGCGCGTAGCGCTGATAGGAGTGATCGTGGCCATTCAGCACGAGATCAGCGCCGTATTCATAGAGCGCGCCCCACATCGGTCCCAGCTCGGGACGAATCGGATCGCGGCCTTCAGTGGTCGAGAAACGCGGATGGTGCAACATGGCCAGGACGCACTGTTGCGAATGCGTGGCGAGCTCGTTGCGGAGCCACTGCTCCTGAGGCGATCCGGCTTCGTAATTGACGGGCCTGTCGGTCCCCGTGTTGAGCACGATCACGAACCAGCTGCCGAGTGTGAAGCTGTAGTATCCGGTCGCGGGATTGCCGGCCGCGGCCCCGAAATAGCCGAAATAGCCGGCGGCGCCGGGGGTGTTGTAATCGTGATTGCCCGCCACCGGCCGCGTCCGGGCTTTGTGACGGCCCCACGTGGGGTCGTAGCACTGATTGTATTCGTTCAGCGTCCCGTTGATGTAGGCATTGTCGCCCAGCGGGACGACGATACCGGCCATCGTATCGAGCAGCGCGGCGGTGGCGTCATCGCCGGGCCGTTGGCAATCACCGATATCGCCGGCCGCCAGGAGGACGGGCGGGGTCGCGGTCACGGTGAGCGAGCCGCTCCCGGTCTCGCCGCTCGGATTCGTGACGGCGACCGTGACCTGGTAATTGCCATCGGCCGCGTATGCGTGTGTCTCGGTAATCGGGCTAATGCTGGTCTTCGAGCCGTTGGAGCGGTTGCCGTCGCCCCAATCAACCTCGTAGTTCCATGGCGGCTGATTGCTCGAGTCGGAGAACGTCGCCGATAGCGCATACGGCGCGCCCGTGGGGACGCTGCCATTCGCGCCGGGCGTGACGATCGGGGGGCTGCCGTTGGTGCCTGGGTCGCTGGGGGCGCACGCTGCCGCGACCAGCAATACCAGAAAGCCCCGCAACCGGACGATCACGCGCGAGCTCATAGTGCGGCGATCGGTCCGGACTGCCAGGGATAGGTCTGACTGTCGCCGCCTGAATCCTTCGGAGTCTTCTTCCGCTCCGCTTGCGGATCAGCAGCCGGACGCTCCGGTTGGCGCGATTCGCGGCCGCACCGCAACAGCAGCGCTGGCAGCGCCACCGCCAGGATACGACCGTCGAATCTCACCATCGGAGCCTCCAGGCCCTTGGACTAGTGGCAAGCCACGGGACCGCCGGAATCGGACGGACCACCAGGCACCTGGCTGTTGATGAATTCCCAGCTGTAGCTGTTCTCAGCGAGGGTGAGCTTCAGCACGCCCCAATTGCGGATCTCTGCTTCCTGTCCGGCCGGCAGAGCGCCGTCGATCGGAGAATCGAGCGTACGTCCACCTGTGCCGACGATGAACTGCCGGATGCCGGCGTCATTCGGTGTGCCGTTTTCCGGATTCATCGGCGTAAAGCGCGCGTACAGTTTGTCTTTGGCGCTGATCAGCAAGTCCACGCCATTGGCGAACATGATGTTCCCCATCGGGAGCATGTTGGAGTTGCGGCCAATGGTGTTGAGGCTGGACCGATAGATGCGCCGCTCCCACGAGATGACCGCTACGCAGGGCTTGGTGTTCGCCGCGAGATCCGCGGTGAGGAAATCAACCTGCTCGGATGGCACGCGGGTCAACGCCGGCGTGATGCCGAACGTCGCGTCGCTGCCATGCTCCCACGTGGATGTGTTGAGCACGACGATGTGCCAGTTGCCCTTGTCGAACGAGTACCAGCCCTTGCCGGCAGGACCGGTACGATCACCGAAGTAACCATAGACGCCCGCTGGTCCACGGCCGCCCTCGAAATCACCATTGCCAAGCGCGACCCGAGTGCGTGCCTTGAATGGACCCCAATCGTCGAAGCAGGTCTCGTAAGTGCTACCGGCGGTCGCATCGGCGAGGTTGTTGCCGACGGTGAACGCAATCGCGCCGGTGTCGGCTGTGAGCAAGCTGTCGACGACCCTCGCGGTCCCCTGTGGACCAACTGTGCTCAGGCACGTCGTGATTTCACCAGCCCCAACCATCGTGAACTGATTGGCCGGAGGCGTTACTCCCAGCGTTGTCGCTGTGGCCGTCGCGAAAGAAGAGGTCGCGGTCGCGTTGAATGCCGCGACGCGATAGCTGTACTGCGTAGAGGCGCTGAGTCCGACCGTATCGGCGAACGTGGTGATGTTCGCCGCTGTGTTCGTGCCGATCTGCGCGAAGTTCGTGCAGCCCGCGCCGCTGCAACGCTCGACCTTGAAACCGGTCTCGTTGGTGGAATTGTCCGTCCACCCGAGATCGACGCGCGTGCCGGACGCGGCCGTCGCGGTCAACCCCGACGGCGCGGTAATGCCCGGCGGAGGCGGCACTGGCGGAGGCGTCGGCTCGTTGGAGTCCTTACACGCGCCGAAGGTGCCGATCACGCCGGCGGCGGTGGCCACCAGCGCGGCGCGAACCATGAAGCGGGGTGTGACCTTCATACATCTCTCCTTGAGTGGGAACGTGAATCGGGTTACAAGCACAAGCCGGCACTAGCGATCGTGCCGCGGGCAGCCGGCACGGACGCCCCTGATTTCGACAGAAGCATCCTGCTGCACGTCTCGGAGTCTGAGCCTCCCACGACTGCGTCGGAGTCTCGCGGCCCGAGCGGCGTCACAAACCCGCACGAGAGGACCGCGAGACAGGCGCCCAGAATCACCAGCGCGCGCAACAACAACATCATGGCAGGCCTCATACGTCACTCCTTGACGCTGCGAAGCGTCAGCGGTTGTTCCTTCGTGCGTCGAACGGTTCGAGCCAGCGCGTCCACCCCGCGACGGACGGTCGCGCCGAACAATGGGATCGGGTCGTCCCAGGCGACGCCACTTTTGGCTTCACACCGGAGCACCCACGGGATCCATTCGGCAAAGGGCATGCCTGCCGCGCGGACCGCGGACATGTCTTTCCACGGCTTGCACCAGCGGAATCCCGGCTGGGCCGGCCCCATCATTGGGCGCGGCGCACCGATGAGGTCGCCATAAACGAGTGCGGGCAGGTTGACGCCCGCGACCGCGCCCAGGTGATGCCAGAGGTTGAAACGGGGGTTCACTTCGAGCAGCCGCAGCCGTCCGTCCGGACCGCGCTTGAAATCGAACTTCGCCACGCCGTGAAACCGCAGCCGCTTGACCAGCGACCGGCCCAACACCAGGACGTCGCGCGCATCACTCGTCTCGAGCGCCGTGCTGTCCCCGTAGGACGCGGGCCACGTCCGGATTTTCTTGCCCGCGAATTCGCCGACGACGTTGCCGCGCTCGTCCACGTAGGCGTGGTAGCTCTCGATGCAGGTTTCCGGACCGGGCACCATCTCCTGCGCGAGAATCGGGAGATTGGCGGCGGCAATACGGGGCCACAGATCGCGCAGTTCGGCCAGGCTGTTCACCGATGATGCCTTGCCGGGCCCGGCGAGGGGTTCCCAGCGCGCGGGGATGCGGACCAGCGGCTTTAGCACAATTGGAAATGCAATCTCGAAGTCGTCACCGGGCGGCGGATCACCAGGGGAAATCACGCGGGCCTGCGGGACGGGCAGATCGAGTCGCGCCGCGAGCTGTTGGAAGCGGGACTTGTCCACCAGCTGCTCGACCAGCTCCGCGTCGGGCACGACGAAGCGGAAGCCTTCGCGCAGCCGCTCGCGGTGGCGCGACACCAGTAACAGCGTCCGGTCTTCCTGATAGAACAGAACCGGGGGCTCGGGCTGCGCCTGGCCGAAGCGGACCAGCGCGTCGACGAGCTGCTCGGGATTCTCCCACGCGTTGTGCCACGGGAAGACGGCGCGCGTATGGCGCGAATAACGGACCGGCGCGCCCGGCGGCGCGAGCACCGTGGACGGGATGCGCGCGAGCCCCAACGCACGCACCAGGTCGATGTCCCCGAGGACGCAGGCCGGGGGGCGCACGGGATGGGCGGGACGGCCGGCGCGGCCGATGAACGCGACCGCCTGCCGGGCGACGCGCGACGTGCGGCCGAGCGCGCCCTGCTGCCAGTAGAACGCCGTCTTCGCGCCCTTGCGGGCCCGCATCAGCCAACGGTGACGCCCACGCAGCCAGCGAATCTTCGTCTCGTCGAGTTCAGCGCCGAACTTCGCCTTGAACGGCCCGCGGCCCATGAAGTCGAACGTTTCGCATCCGCGCTGGACGGCCTGTTCCATGACGGCCCACGTCATCAGCTCGGTGGGACGGTACCAGCGGTA
>Ga0184623_10000663_pt1 | contig 14687 bp, 15 predicted proteins | sample PLM1_100_b1_FD_133138 | JGI IMG/M metagenome (GOLD analysis project Ga0184623, IMG submission 133138) | Groundwater sediment microbial communities from an aquifer in East River, Colorado, USA - PLM1_100_b1 | ecosystem: Environmental > Terrestrial > Soil > Riparian zone | place: USA: East River...
GGGCGATCGGTACCGGTGCAGCAGTCAGGAAGCGCTACGAGCGGGTCACCTTCGACAAGTCACTCGCTCGTCCGGTAGGCGAGGCGATGGCTCAGTTCGTGTGCCCCGGACATCCGCTCCTCGACAGCACGGTCGACCTGATCCTCGAGCGCTACCGGGTTCTGCTGAAGAAGGGCACGGTACTCGTCGACGAGGCGGACGAATCCGAGGATCTTCGCGTACTCCTGTACCTCGAACACGCGATCCAGGATGCTCGCACGGACAGGAGCGGGAACCGCCGGGCGGTGTCAAAGAGGCTGCAGTTCGTCGAGATGACGGAGAACGGATCGGCCCGAACCGTTGGCTACGCGCCATACCTCGACTACCGAGCGCTGACACCAGACGAAACGGCCCTACTGGCTCCGACACTCAGCCAACCTTGGCTCGCCGAAGGACTGGAGCAGCGCGGGCTGAACTTCGCGATCCAACACGCCGTCCCCGAGCACCTCGATGAGGTCCGCCTCCGCACGATCGCGCGCGTGGACAAAACGACGGCCGCGGTGAAGGACCGGCTGACCAAGGAGATCAACTACTGGGACCATCGCGCCAACGAGCTGAAGCAGCAAGAGCTGGCGGGGAAGCAGCCTCGGATGAACTCGGCGAAGGCCCGGCAACGCGCCGACGAGCTGCAATCAAGGCTGAAGAAGCGGCTCGAGGAACTGGAGCAGGAGGAGAAGCTCTCCCCGCTCCCCCCGACCGTTATAGGGGGTGCCGTGGTCGTCCCGGCCGGCTTGCTCGAGAGGCTCCGAGGTGACCGGACCCCTGAGATGGACCCTGGTCTCATGTCGAGGCTGCGAGATCGGATCGAGCGGATCGCCGTTGACGCCGTCATGCACAGCGAAAGGAGCCTTGGCAGAGAGCCCGAGGAGATGCCCACCAACAACAAGGGTTTCGACATCAGGTCGCGTGACCCCCAGGACCGGCGCACGCTCTTCATCGAGGTCAAGGGCCGTGCAGAAGGGGCCTCGACCGTCACGGTCACCAAGAACGAGATCCTGACTGGACTGAACGAGAAGGAGAACTTTCGTCTCGCGCTAGCCGTGGTCAGCGACGATGAGTCCGCACAGGTCAGCTACGTGACCAGTCCATTCAGAGGTGACGAAGACTCGCTGTTTGGCGTGACCAGCATCAACTTCGACCTGTCAGAGCTGCTTGAGCGTGGAGAGGTGCCCGCTTGACCCGTGTGGCAGTTCGTAGGCTCTCGCAGTCGATCCGAGGGGCAACGGATGACGTGGTCGCTGCCTATCGGGAAGGTCGCATCTCGCAGGAACCGGACTTCACGAGTCGCCTCGTGGAAGCCCTGGAAAGGGCCATCAACGGCGCGCAACAGGTAGGTGGGGTCACCTGGCGAGCAAAGGTGCTCAGCGATCGGGGTCGCGAGTCGGAAGAGAGCATCTTCGGCGCGGACCTCATTGGCGTGGCGTCCCTTGAGACAGCCGCGGCAACTATCGACAAGGGTTTTCTCGCCCAAGCGAAGCGGCTGGGGCCGGGCGCGTCGATGGACGCCCGGGGCCGGGAGGACCTGGTCAGGCAGAGTGGCAAGATGCTCGACTTCACTCCAGATGCATTCGTCTTCCTTTACTCGACCCGTGGAGTATCGGTGGTCCCCGCGGTCGAAGTTGTCGGCAACGGAGGACGAGGATTGCGTGGCCTCCACAGCCGAAGCCTGCCAAGGTTCTACGAGGAGCATCTGGAGTGCTTCGTCGGGGATCGAAACTTGGGCACGCCGACAGAGGCCGGGCTGAACGACCTCAGGATCAGAGTGCAAGCACGAAGACTCCTGTACTTGACCGCGCGACGAAGGGCGACCGAGTGACCACCTCCGCCAAGAAGCTCATCGAGGTGGCTCTGCCGCTGGAGGCCATCAACAAGGCTTCAGCGCGCGAGAAGTCCATCCGCCACGGTCATCCGAGCACGCTGCACCTGTGGTGGGCACGACGCCCGCTTGCCGCCGCCCGAGCCGTGATCTTCGCCCAGATGGTGGATGACCCCTCCGCGCGTCCGGACTTGTTCCCGACCGCGAAGGCGCAGGAGAAGGAACGGCGGCGCCTGTTCAAGATCATCGAGGACCTCGTGCAGTGGGAGAACACCACCAACGAGACGGTCCTGCAGCGCGCTCGCGATGAGATCTGGGAGAGCTGGCGCCGGGCCTGCGCCGACAACGCCGATCATCCGCGAGCCGACGAGCTGTTCGACCGGAACAAGCTCCCGGCCTTCCACGATCCCTTCGCCGGTGGGGGAGCGCTCCCGCTCGAGGCCCAGCGGTTCGGGCTAGTGGCCCACGCGAGCGACCTGAACCCGGTCGCGGTGCTGATCTGCAAGGCGATGATTGAGATCCCCCCGAAGTTCGCCGGCCGGCCTCCGGTCAATCCCGAGTGGCAGGCGAAGAGCGACGGGGAGAAGGCCCTCATGACCTGGATGGGCGCCCAGGGTCTTGCCGAGGACGTGCGGTACTACGGCAAATGGATGCGTGATGAGGCCGAGAAGCGCATCGGTCATCTCTACCCCAAGGTGGAGGTCACCGCCGAGATGGCCAAGGACCGGCCGGATCTGAGGCCCTACGTCGGCAAGAAGCTCACCGTGATCGCGTGGCTATGGGCCCGCACGGTGAAGAGTCCCAACCCGGCCTTCTCTGATGTCGAGGTACCCCTTGCCTCAACCTTCATGCTGTCGACCAAGGCCGGCAAGGAAGCCTACGTCGAGCCGGTGATCGAAGACGGTTCATACCGCTTCACCGTGAAGGTGGGCAAACCGAAGGATCCGGATGCAACCAAAGCGGGCACCAAGCTGGCTCGGGCCAACTTCCAGTGCCTCATGTCGGGAACCCCTATTCCCGGTGACTACAGCAAGGCGGAGGGGCAGGCCGGGCGCATGGGTGCAAGGTTGATGGCGATCGTTGCGGAAGGACAGCGAGGTCGTGTCTATCTGTCCCCGACACCTGAGATGGAAGCAGCTGCCCTCGACGCCACGCCGGAGTGGAAACCTGGAGGCGAGGTTCCAGCGAAACTTACGGGAGGCACCTGCGTGCCATACGGTCTCTCGACTTGGGGTGATCTCTTCACCGATCGCCAACTCGTGGCTCTCACGACCTTCTCTGATCTGGTCCGCGGCGCCCACGAACAGATCCTGGAGGACGCCATCGCCGCAGGCTTCCCGGACAACGGCCTGGACCTCGATGCGGAAGGCTTAGGAGCGACCTCGCATGCGGATGCCGTGGCGACCTATTTGGGATGTGGAATCAGCCGTCTGGCCAATCGATCCGCTTCGATCTGCGTGTGGAACAAGGGTGGCGAGAAGATTGAGCAGGTCTTTGCGCGTCAGGCGATCCCAATGACATGGGATTTCCCGGAGTCGAACCCGTTCTCCAATAGTACCGGTGGCTGGTCCGGTTCCCTTGAATGGATTCCTAGCGTGATTGAAAAACTTCCTCCTCCAATTCCAGGACGCGCCGCGCAGGAGGATGCTTCAGTTCAGTCGACCAGCTACATGAAGATGATTTCCACTGATCCTCCATACTTTGACAACATCGGATACGCAGACCTCTCTGACTTCTTCTATGTATGGCTGCGCGCATCTCTAGGCGAAGTATTCCCCAGCCTTTTCTCGACTCTGGCTACGCCAAAGGCACAGGAGTTAGTCGCCATTTCCTCTCGTCACGGGGGAAAGGATGCGGCGGAGGCCTTCTTTGTCGAAGGCATGACGGGAGCAATGCAACGCCTGCGGAACCTTGGACATCCAGCTTTCCCAGTGACCGTCTACTACTCATTCAAGCAGTCCGAGAGCGATGCTGGCGGGGGCACCTTTAGTACCGGGTGGGAGACATTCCTCGAGGCCGTAATCCGGGCTGGATTTGGCATCGTCGGCACCTGGCCGATGCGGACTGAGCGTGACTTTGGAGTGAAGAGCGGAACAAATGTCCTCGCCTCATCCATTGTGCTGGTTTGTCGAGATCGTCCGGATCACCTGGCGGTGGCCACGAGAGGGGAGTTCATCAGGGCTCTACGCGCTGGCTTGCCCGGCCCGCTCCGGCATCTTCAAGCCGCCAACATCGCGCCTGTAGATCTTGCGCAGGCCGCTGTTGGTCCGGGGATCGGAGTCTTCTCCTGGTTCTCCAAAGTGCTTGAAGCCGACGGATCGGCCATGTCTGTCCGAGAAGCTCTGGCTCTAATCAATCGTGTGCTAGACGAAGTGCTGGCTGAGCAAGAGTCGGAGTTCGATCCCTCAACCCGCTGGGCGTTGGCGTGGTTCGAGAGCCACGGCAACAAAGCTGGCGCCTTCGGCGAGGCGGAGGTGCTATCGAAGGCCAAGGATGTCTCAGTTGCGGGTCTCGAAAGAGACGGCATCGTGGAGTCGGCAAAGGGGAAGGTCCGTCTCCTTGCGCAATCAGAGCTTACCGACGGATGGGATCCGCTTACCGATCACCGCCTCACTGTCTGGGAGGCGACGCAGCATCTCGCTGCTCGCCTCGGGGCTGGGGGCGAAGCTGAGGCCGCAGCCCTACTGGCCAAGCTGGGGGGATCTTTGGGCGCGATCGCGCGAGATCTCGGTTATCGGCTCTATTCGACCTGCGAACGCAAGAAATGGGCGCACGAGGCTCTGGTCTACAATGCGCTGGTCACCTCGTGGCCGGAAATCGTCCGTCTGGCCGCCTCAGAATCGATTGCTGCCCCAGTGGCTGGCACACTTTTCCAGGAGCCATAGATGGCCGACGGGAAAAGCGGAGGTAAGAGAAATAGCGGCGCGAAGGAGACGTTCCGTCAGGCAATACCCAGCATCGGCCTTTCTCTTGAGCGTGGAACTGAGAACGTCCCAAGCGACGATCGCTTCCATGTCATTCTCGATGGAGAGGAGCTGCTTTCCTCGCACTCCCAAATGAAAGCTCTTGCCGAATACCGACGGATCCGTGATGCAATCGGAGGTACGCAGTCCAACAATGTCGACGTGCGAGAGGCGCTTCGGAAGAAGCTGGCGGAATCCGAGGCCGACAGGTTCTTGGCGCAGTCTTCTCGGGAGAAGCGGGCACGGGCACTATTCAAGGGTGGCAGAGGTGGGCGAGGGGGCGTGGGAGGGTGACACTTGGCGGCTGAGACCACTAATCAGGCTAAGAACTTCGAACGGGTCGGGCGCGGCCTCGCGCTTGTCCAAGAAGGGCTTCGCCCATTCGTCGAACGCGAAGTGGAAAGAGCGTATCCGGGCACGAGCGAGCAGGTTATCGCTGAAACGTTGACAAACGATCGCGGGCAGCTGCCGAAGAATCCGTTGTCCGACATCTACCTTTTACTACGCCTGATGTGGGATCAGTGGAATCAGGTGTTCCGTCGCACGCTGGGTCCGGCGGAGCGCTCCCACGTGAAGGAGCTCCAGCAGGTCCGCAACGCCTGGGCGCACCAAGATCCGTTCTCGCTCGATGACACGTACCGCGCCCTCGACACGGCTCAGCGCCTGCTGGAGGCCGTCTCGGCGGAGGAGGCCGCCGAGGTCGACCGCGCGAAGCAGGAGGTGCTAGCCGAGCGCTACAAGGAACAAGCCAAACGAGCGGGCGCTCAGACGCAGCTGGTGCCCACCGAGGGGCAGCCCAAGGAGGGCTTGCGGCCTTGGAGAGACGTCATAACTCCCCACGCGGACGTCGCTTCGGGTCGTTACCAGCAGGCGGAGTTCGCAGCGGACCTCAGCCAGGTGCATCGGGGCGACGCCTCTTCCGAGTACGGCGACCCGAAGGAGTTCTTCGGACGCACGTACCTCACCGGTGGGCTCCGACAGCTCCTGACCTCGGCGGCCGAGCGGCTCACCGGCACCGGCGGAGACCCGGTCATCGAACTGCAGACGAACTTCGGTGGTGGAAAGACCCACGCCCTGCTCGCGCTCTACCACCTGTTCTCCGGAGCCGCGCCGAAGGACCTCGCCGGCATGTCGGCGGTGCTCGGGCAGGCGGGGATCGCGAAGCTCCCGAAGGCCCGCCGCGCGGTCCTCGTCGGCACCGCGATCTCGCCGGGCAAGGTCCACGAGAAGGACGACGGCACCAAGGTGCACACCTTGTGGGGAGAGCTCGCCTGGCAGCTCGGGGGCAAAGAGGGCTACGCGCTCGTGGCGGAGTCTGACCGGACGGCTACGAACCCGGGCCACGCGCTGATCGAGCTGTTCAAGGCGTACTCGCCGTGCCTGGTCCTAATCGACGAGTGGGTGGCCTACGCGCGGCAGCTTTACAAGAGCGAAGGTCTGCCGGCGGGGAACTTCGACACGCACTTCACCTTCGCGCAGGCCCTAACGGAGTCCGCGAGCGCGGTCGAGGGCACGCTGGTGGTCGTCTCCATCCCGGCCTCGGAGTCCGCGAAGTCGCACGCGCAAGGAGAAGCCGAGGTCTCCGACATCGAGATCGGCGGCGAGGGCGGCCGCGAGGCTCTCGACCGACTGAAGAACGTGGTCAGCCGCATCGCCACATCGTGGCGGCCGGCGAGCGCCGAGGAGAGCTTCGAGATCGTGCGGCGCCGGCTCTTCGAGGAGGTCGGCGATCCCGAGGGCCGCGACGCGGTAGTCAAGGCCTTCGCCGACCTTTACAAGAAGCAGGCCCAGGAGTTCCCTTCCGAGTGCAAGGAGAAGGCCTACGCCGACCGCATCGCAGCCGCGTACCCGATCCACCCGGAGCTTTTCGACCGCCTCTACGACGACTGGTCGAGCCTCGAGAAGTTCCAGCGCACGCGTGGGGTGCTCCGGCTCATGGCGGCCGTCATCCACGCGCTATGGGAAGGCCAGGACGCGGGCCTGCTGATCATGCCGGGAACCGTTCCGATCGCCGTGTCGCCGGTGCAGTTCGAGCTGACACGCTACCTATCGGACAACTGGGTCCCGGTGATCGAGAAGGACGTGGATGGGCCGCACTCGCTGCCGCTCGAAATCGACCGCGCCAACCCGAACCTAGGCCGGTACTCGGCGACGCGGAGGGCCGCGAGGACCATCTACCTCGGCTCGGCTCCGACCGTGAAGACGGCCCACCGCGGGCTCGAGGACCTGAGTATCCGGCTCGGGTGCGTCCAGCCCGGTGAGAGTCCCGCCGTGTTCGGTGACGCGCTCCGTCGACTGACTGACCGAGCCCAACACTTGTATTCGGATCGCAACCGGTACTGGCTCTCGACCCAACCGACCGTGACGAACCTCGCGCAGCAGCGTGCGGAGACGCAGCGCGACGAGGACGTCATGATCGAGATCGAGCGGCGCCTGCGTGCGGACCGCGAGCGAGGTGATTTCGTTGGCATCCACATCGCACCTGAGGGCGGCTCCGACGTCCCCGACCAGCCAGAGGTCCGCTTGGTCGTGCTCGGGCCCGAGCATCCTCACGCGGCGAGGGCAGCCGGCAAGACGCCGGCGCTCACGGCGGCGAAGGCGATCCTCGAGCAGCGCGGGGCAGGACCCCGTTCGCACCGCAACACCCTGGTCTTCGCAGCGGCCGACAAGGCCCGGCTTGAGGACCTCGAGGAGGCGGTTAGCTACTACCTAGCCTGGACCTCGATCGACCAGGACAAGGAGGAGCTGAATCTCGACCAGCACAACCTGAAGCAGGTCGCGACCAAGACGAGGCAGTTCGACGAAACGGTCGATCAGCGGATGCACGAGACGTACCAATGGATCCTCGTGCCGTCGCAACCGGATCCCAAGAAGGATCTCGTGTGGGACGAGGTGAAGGTTCAGGGCCAGGAGGCGCTGGCTGTCAAGGCGAGCCGCAAGCTCGTCTCGGAGGAGATGCTCATCACCGCCTTCGCGGGGACGCGCCTTCGCCACGAGCTCGACCGAATCCCCCTCTGGCAGGGCGACGATATCGGCGTCCGGTCGCTGTGGGATCTCTTCGCCCAGTACGTGTACCTACCGCGACTGCGCGATCATTCGGTCTTCCTCGGCGCCGTCCAGAGCGGCGTGGCGAGCCTTACCTGGAACCCTGACACGTTCGCCTACGCGGAGGGTCGCGACGAGAAGGCCGGCCGCTACCTGGGACTGATCGGCGGCCAGCACTGCGTCGCAATCCTGGACAGCAACAGCCTGCTCGTGAAGCCTGAGGTCGCGGCGGCACAGGTAGCCGAAGAGCACAGGGTCGAGCCTGGCGCTGGAGAGAGGACGGCCGAGGGCGCAGGTGCAGGGGGGGATGGGCCTGAGCCCGTGGCCGCGCCAGTAGCGGCGGCACTCCGCCGGTTCCACGGCTCGGTGGCGCTCGACCCCGTTCGCGCGAACAAGGACATCGCCGACATCGTCGACAACGTGGTTCAGCACCTCGTCGGCCAAGGGGAGGTGCAGCTGCGCCTCGAGATCGAGGCGAACATGCCCGAGGGGGTCCCCGACAACGTCGTACGCACGGTTAATGAGAACGCCAAGGTCCTGAAGTTCGACTCTTTCGGCTTCGAAGAGCAATGAATGGCCGGCGTCAAGAAGCCGACGCCCCGTGAAGTCTTCGATGAGGCCATGGCTGACGCCGAACGGCTACTCGCCTTCGCGCGGGCACTGACGAACAAGCGCCAGTACCGCCTCCGGCGGGAGATGCGAGAAGCGGTAGCACCGGCGCTGGAGAAGCTCAGGGTCCCGAGGGCTGAGTGGACGATATCGACGGCATCGAGAGTGATGATCTGTTCGTGCTGCTCCTGCCGGATGCGTCCCCCGTCAAGGGAATGCCAGCATGCCGGGAGCGGGTAGGCTCGGCTCGGTTCGGCCGCAGGCCCCTCGCTCGCTTCGCGAGTTCGCCGAGCCTACCCGACCTGTCAAGCTTCCGAACATATGTTCGACCCTAAAGATTCCAGCCAAGAGACCGATAGACATTTTGCGTTTCAGTGTTACAGTGTGACCCGGTGTGGGAAGGATTGGACCAGGGAGGAGGCGTCGCAATGAGCAGCCAGCCAGTTCGAGTACCAGAGGACGTCTACCAGGCAGCCAGGCAGATCGCAGGTCTGCTGGGCACCACCCCCGGGACCTTGCTTCAGGTCGCGTTCCACGAGTACGTCGTCCAGCACAGGGACGAGATCAACAACGCGTTCGATCACGCCAAGAAGTACCTCGCTTCCCAGGACACAGAGGGACTCTTCGGCCTGGCGAGCCGGAACGTGTCCGAACGCGCTAAGCGAGCCGCGCAGCCGCCGGTGCGATAGCCGGCGGTTTACTCTGCCCGCATGGCGGCGAAGATTAGTTCGGAGCCCGTTCCAGCGCGGCCACCAATTGCGTTGACAACTTCGATCTCGTCTGTCGGTGTTCCGACCCACGGGAAAGCGGCTGCCCAGAGGATTTCGAAGTAATCGGAAGGTGGTTGGGGACCATCCTCGTCCCAAGAATCCATCGAGACAGCTAGGGTGACGACCTCCACGCCGTCGTCCCGTTCGATAGCCAGACCGACCGACACGGGCCCCAGCTGCCCGCGTACTTCAGCGGGAGACTCTATCTCCGCCCGCTGCAGCAACTCGGCCATCCCGTCTTGAACCGCTTCGACGAAGGATCGGTCTCGGAGTCTGAAAGCCAGCTCGTAGTCAATCTGCTTTGGGCGAAGGTCGTCATAGGAATCCAGCGACTTGAAGTAGGGATAGGCGTCGTTGGGCTCGCCTGACCGATGGAGCCTGGCAGCGAGAAGCCAGATGATCCCGGTCTTTCGATCGTGCCATGTGGCCCCTCGATATTGACCCGAATGCAGGCTGTAAACGTCGGACAGCGTTTCCAACGGCTGCACCTTCTCGTCGCCTTCGGCTCTCTGACTGCGAGAGGAAACGAACTTGCGGCACACTTGATCTTCAACATCCTCTATCGGTCCTGCCGCGTCTGCCGCCGGGCGACCAAGGTCGGCCACGAGGCAGCGGCGCGTTGCTCGAAGGAGTGGGGCGCTCTTTGACACTGAGGAATAGAACACTGCCCCTGAGTTTGACTGGAGGTCAACCTCGGAGCAACCTTGGGCTACCAAACAGGGACGACTAGGGGGGAGGGCATGGCGAAATACCGAATCACCTACCTCGGCCAGGCGGCGAAGAAGGAAGAGGTCGAAGCGGACGACTTCACTGACGAGGGCGAGTGGACCACCTTTCGCAAGTTCGGCGGCCATTATCCGAAGGGTGTAGCCCAGGTTCTTCGAGTCCGCACCAAGGACATATCGCGTATCGACCGGGTGAGTGACTGAGGCGTCTAGGCTCTCACCTAGGCTTGCGGAGATGGACGCCAAGTCTGCGGCTGCGTCGCCCGAAGTCCTCTCGAGCGAAAGAGTGATCGCCCTTCTGATTCCGTTGCTCCCAGCGATTGGTGCGTTCGTCCGCTGGATCGCGCTATCTGCGGGCACGCGTATTGACTTTGTGGACGTGGCTGTTGGCGCGCCGTTGTCCTCATTAGCAGCCTTGGGTGCCGTAGCCGTCTTGCCGGGAGCAGCGGTGTTTGTCGTTGCCGCTCTGTGGCCAATTCGCACAAGCCTCAACAAGCTGACTAATGCCTGGTTTGGTGGCATCGTTCTGGTTGTCCTCAGTCTGATTGCAGCGTCCGTACTGTTCTTCCCGGGTGGAGTTCTCGCCACAGCGTTCTCAGTACTCTCGGGATCCGCCAGCGGGTTTCAATTGCATAGATTGGAAGGGAGGCGGTCCTGGACAGCATTGCTCCCCACCGCAGCCATCGTGGCCGTCGGCGCCACGTTTGCTTTCGGCCTCGCCGGTCTCGTTCAATTCTCCGTCACCCATGTTGAGTTTGTGGATCATTCGCCGATTGTCTCTGGGAATTACATCGACCTCGGCCGTACCGGGCAGTCCGTGTACTTGGTGTCCTGCGGGGACCCGGATCGGCTCCTTGTTGTGCCCGTGGACTCGATCTCTCTGGAGAGGGTTGGGGACGCGCCAAGACCCTCTTCCCTGTGGGAGGTAATTCGAGGCGAGCGATCGTTTCACCTGGGAGCCATCCTCGACTGCTCGGTTGTGGAGGTTACGCCTTAACGGTCAACCCGCGCGTCCACGATCGCGTCGGGCGGGTGACGGGACACCACGGCTGTGGGCCACTTCTTCTTCGTGCAGTCGGATCCGGGGCAACGGCAGTCAATGCCCTTCGTGGTTCCGTGGCCGACAGCGGCGACGCCGCTTGGGGCCGGACGAGCCTCGCAGAGGAGTGCGATTGTCCGCGCCCTTTAGGTGCGTCCAGTTCTCTAGGACGTCCCAGTTCTCGGACTTGCGCTCCATGTTCGAGACGATCACCTTCATCCTCATCCAGCTCTTCCTCTCAGTCGCACTCTCCTCGTCGGTCAAGACTTGATTGGACCCCTCCGTGGCCATCCGTCTCGACGCGATCTCGCACAGCAACTACCCGAGCCGGAGCCCCCGCGCTGGGTAGGTTGCCAGGAAATGGATTCTCGGTCAGCTGTTCGGTAGGTCGGCCACCGCCGATGAGGGTCACCCAACCATCCGGAACCGTTCGTAGCGCTCCTCGAGGAGCTCCGGGTCCGGCCAAGCCGCGCGGGGCTTCGGCAGAACCAGCTTCTCCCCATGGAGTCCTTGGAGCGCGTGCTGGAGCGTCGGGCCGTCCCGCTCCTCGCGCACATCTCTTCGAACCTCTATCAGGTAGTCGGGCCGCACGGTGAGCACATCCTTGTCGAACGAGCGGTGGTGGATCGCGCACATCGCTACGCCGTTGGGCACCACCGGCTCGCCGCCCTCCGAGTCCTCCTTGATGTGCGCCGCGTCCAGCAGCTCTGGGTGCCGGAGCCGGCACAGCGCGCATTGCAGCGAGTAGGCGAGCAGCACCCGCTCTCGGAACACCGGCTGGTGCAGCCGCCGGCGCACGGTCGCCTCCGCGTACTGGCGCCTGAGCGCGAGGTCGGCCGGGTGGAACACCGTCGCGCTCTCCCACTGCGCCCGCATCTCCTCGTCGAGCGCGAGTACGAACTGGTGCCCCGCCGGCTCCTCGCCGACCAGCCACACCGGGTAGATGGGCACGTAGACGCCGGGCGCGGCGCCCACGAACCAGACGAGCGGCTTCCCGAGCGCCATGGCCCGCCGAAAGGGCCACGTTGTCGTAGCCTTCGGGGTCGATCCCGCGCCACTTGTAGCGCCAGTACCCGTCGGGTCCCTCGGTGTCCTCGTACGGCCGGTCCTGCGGCCGCGCCGCGTAGGTGGTCAGGATGCTGAGCGCCGCCTCCAGGCCGCTCACCACGCGGATCCCGCGCATGCGCTGGATCAGGGGCACGCGCTGCCCTTCGAACTCGAACGTCTCCAGGTCGCGGTAGGAGGTCCGGTCGCCGTCGCGTGCCCTCAACCGGTCCAGGTAAACGAACGCCGCCGCCCGCAGCCGGTCGTCGAGCCCCTCCGCCATGCCCGGAGTATCTCCCGCCGCCTCAGCCCGAGGCCAGCCGAAACTGCTAGGTCCGGTCATCGGGGCCGGTTATGCTCCGGGACGGCTGTGTCAGTCCCTGGTGCAAGGATCGCCGCGAGATGACCGATCCCCGCTTCGACCTTGGCTTGTACGCGCTGCCCGAGGCCGCACGCCTGGCGCGTGTCCCTCGCACGACCCTCGCGAACTGGGTGCGCGGTTACCGATACCCTGCCGGCGGACGTCTGGTTCGGGCCAAGCCCGTGATTGCCCCATCCGCGGGACTTGAGGGAACACTCTCGTTTGTCAACCTCATGGAGGCCCTGACCCTCGCGGGCTTTCGCCAGATCAGGGTCCCCATGCAGCGCGTGCGGAAGGCGCTCGAATACGCCGCGAGGTTCGTGGAGGCCGAGCACCTGCTGGCCAGCAAGCGACTGCTGACCGACGGGAAGGAGCTCTTCTGGGAGTTCCAGGAACGCTCCCGTGACGGGGAGATTTCACTCGTGAACCTGAGCCGCGGTGGCCAGAAGGCCTTCCCCGAGACTGTCATGCGCTACCTGCGCGAGATGGAGTGGGGCCGGGACACGTTCGCTACCCGCTGGTGGCCGGGGTCACAGCCGGGCGAGGGCGCCGTGGTCGTGGATCCTCGAAGAGCCTTCGGGGCACCGGTCATCGCCCGAACCGGGATCCGCACGGAGGACGTCTTCTCCCGTTTCTCGGCGGGGGAGCCGCTTGTGGATCTCGTCGACGACTACGGACTGACCCTTGCCCAGATCGAAGCGGCCGTCCGGCTCGAGGTCAGGCTCCTCGAGCCCGAACGAATCGCGGCCTGAGCTCTTCTGCGACCGGAGCCTGGGACGGCACAAGGTGCCGAACCGCCTTCGAGAGGTCTATCCCAGCGTCATCAGCCACGACGACGTGTTTCCTCAAGACACGGACGATGAGAAGTGGCTTCAGGAAGCCGGACGGCGGGGCTGGGTGGTTCTAATGAAGGACGACCGCATCCGCTACCGTCCGGGCGAGCAGCGGGCCGTGATCGAATCCGGCGTAGGCTGCTTCTGTTTGCATCCCTCCAAGGAGATGACCGCGGAGGACATGGCGGAAGCGTTCGTGAAGGCGCTTCCGAAGATCCTTCGGATCGTCGCCGCGAATCCTAAGGGCGGGTACATCCGCGGCGTGAACCGCCAGGGCCGCGTGCGACGGCTCTTCCCGTAGGCACAGCGGCTCATGCTAGAGCTCCATGGCCCGCCGAAGGGCCACGTTGTCGTAGCCCTCGGGGGCGGTCCCGCGCCACTTGTACCGCCAGTACCCGTCGGGTCCCTCCGTGTCCTCGTACGGCCGGTCCTGCGGCCGCGCCGCGTAGGTCGTCAGGATGCTGAGCGCCGCCTCCAGGCCGCTCACCACGCGGATCCCGCGCATGCGCTGGATCACGGGCACGCGCTGGCCCTCGAACTCGAACGCCTCCAGGTCCCGGTAGGAGATCCGGTCTCCGTCGCGCGCCCTCAGCCGGTCCAGGTAGGCGAACGCCGCCGCCCGCAGCCGCTCGTCCAGATCGGCCGATTCCACGGCGCGAGTATGCCCCCTGGCGAGACCCGGCTCCAGCGGGCGCTCCCCACTCGATCCGAGTGTCACTGCCTCGCCGTAGGATCCGGCCATGCCGGAGACGTTCCAATCCCTCGCCGTCCTCGTGTTGGCGCTCCTTCCTGGGTCACTCTACGTGTGGGCGTTCGAGCGGCAAGCGGGCGCCTGGGGGATCAGGCTGGCGGATCGCTTGTTCCGCTTCGTCGGTTTCTCGGCCGTCTTGCATGCGCTGATCGCGCCCATCACATACTGGTTGTGGGTTCGCTTCGTGCGTTCAGGAGCGCTCGGCTCTGGGGAGGCCCCCCTGGGGCTCTGGCTCGTTCCCCTCGCCTACGTCGGCGCCCCGATCTTGCTCGGGACGACGGTGGGAATCGGAACCCGCGAACGAAGGCCGTGGACGCGGGTCTTCACTGGCCCCAACCCGGCGCCTCGGGCCTGGGACAACTTGTTCGGCACGCGGCCGGACGGCTGGATCCGTTTACGTCTGAAGAGCGGGGTCTGGCTCGGTGGTGCGTTCGCGACGATGCCCGACGGATCGCGCTCATACGCCGCTGGGTACCCCGAGGAGCAGGACTTGTATCTCGTTGAGGCGGTCGAGGTTGACCCGCAAACCGGCGCGTTCGTGCTGGACGAGGAAGGGAATCCGGTGCCGCGGGTTCGGCTATCCTGATTCGGTGGGACGAGGTCGAGTACCTCGACTTCACTGAGGTGTGAGGTGAGCATGGCCAAGGGCAAGAGGAAGTCCACGAAGCCAGTCGAGACGCGCGGCGGTTACC
>Ga0184623_10000664_pt1 | contig 14680 bp, 7 predicted proteins | sample PLM1_100_b1_FD_133138 | JGI IMG/M metagenome (GOLD analysis project Ga0184623, IMG submission 133138) | Groundwater sediment microbial communities from an aquifer in East River, Colorado, USA - PLM1_100_b1 | ecosystem: Environmental > Terrestrial > Soil > Riparian zone | place: USA: East River...
ACCATCTCGGGCTGCCGGTTGCCCCCCTTGGAAGCGCTTCAGATGGGGCCAGGTTCAGTGAAGAGCGTCTCTCGCTCAGAGAGTCCAAGCGACGTCTCGTTGAGGCATTCGAGCGGGAGTACTTGGCACGCCTCATGGTCGAGTTCGGGGGCAACGTCACGAAAGCAGCACTCGTCGCCAAGAAGGAGCGGCGCGAGTTCGGCAAGCTGCTCAAGAAACACGGCCTCAGCGCCAAGGACTTTGCTCGAGTGATCTGAATCGGTTCGTGCTCGTTGACCCGCAGGTGGGTGTTGGGCCCCCCAGTGTCGCGGGTGCATTCGAAGGCGCTTCCGCAATGGGCCTCCAGCTGAGACAGCGCTCCAGGCGGGTGTTGGACCACCCACTCGCGCGCATCACCCCATTCACAGAATTCCAAGAACGTGGAGCGATCCTGCGAATTCCATGGTTAGAATCACGGAACACAACTTGCTCCGAGGTGCGGCGTGGGGCTCAATGTTCCTCACCGTGAAGACCCGGAGGAGAAAGGCACGAGGTGACTTGCTCGATCCCTGGAGTCACTATCCACTGTTACCGGCCGCGCTTCGAAGGTTCGTTCTCGCGCATCGAACGGTGGACCGACGACGCGACCCGCGAGGTTCACTGGCGGTCGATCACGCGTGACAACGTTGCGACGATTCACGGCCGCGACAACAACCCGCATCGTCGCTCCCGCCAATCGGGATCCTGAGTGCCTCGCGCATCCTGTATTACGGATGCCTGGTCGCGCCACGAGAGGTCAGGATGAGTAGGGTAACCATCAGCAGTTTGATTGGCTGCTCCCCGGCATTTCAGGACGCAGTCCATCTGATTCGGCACATTGCTGAAACTGACGCTCCCGTATTGGTGGAGGGTGAAACCGGAACCGGAAAGGAAGTTGCGGCGCGCGCCATTCACTACTCCGGCGCTCGCCAGGATCGCCCGTTCGTCGCGGTGAACTGTGGCGCACTTCCCGAACACCTTGTGGAGAACGAGCTGTTCGGGCACGCGCGCGGTGCCTACACCGACGCGCGCGGTTCACAACTCGGTGTTGTTGCCTTAGCCGATGGCGGGACGTTGTTCCTGGACGAGGTGGAATCGTTATGCGCCAGGGGACAAGTGGCGTTGTTACGATTTCTGCAAGACCTTCGCTATCGGCCGCTGGGCGGTCATCGCGAGGAGCATGCCAACGTACGAATCATTGCGGCGACGAATGTGAATTTGTCGCAAATGGTACTGGCCAAACAGTTCCGTCCAGACCTGTTTTATCGGCTGCAGATCTTGGTCCTCCGGATGCCGCCGTTGCGAGAACGGATCGGCGATCCAGGGATACTTGCCAGCCATTTCGTCGGTGCGTTCAGCGCGCGCTACGGCTGGCGGCACAGACGGTTCTCCTGGGACAGCGTTGCGGACCTCGATCGCTATGAGTGGCCTGGCAACGTACGAGAGTTGGAAAATCTGGTCCACCGAGCTGTCCTGCTGACAGCGGACCCGATCGTCGGGGTGCCGCAGGAGTGGCTCGCCGCCGAACCGGCCGCCGCCGAGGCGCCACACCTGGCCGGCAATTACTTTGACCTGAGCCTGATGGAGGCCAAGGCACGAGTGCTCGATCAGTTCGAGCGCGCCTACCTCTCACGCGCTCTCGCCCAAACCGGGGGCAATGTGTCCGAGGCGGCCCGGCGGTCCGGGAAGGAACGACGCGCCTTCGGCAAGCTTCTGAGGAAACACAGCATTGAGAAGCGCATGTTCTTGGCACGCTAGCAAGTGTCCACGAAGAACGTGCCGCGGTGGTTACTGCTCGGGCGCTGCCTGTTCGTGAAGCCACGCGCGCCAGCGCTCGAGCGCGGCAGCACGCACGTCGGCAGGTGCCTCCCAGCTGTAATTGCCATTGTCCTGCCACAGCTTGATCCAGGCGTAGTCGGCCTTGCGCGTCATCGGCCGTTCCGGTGTGCGTTCGCGTACCCAGGCGCGTGTGACGCCCTCGAGCACTCTCTGCGCGCGCAAGCGGGTCCAGCGGTCTTCGGACTCGAGCACCGGCAGCACCGACGGCAGCGCCGTCAGACCGAGTCGCACCAACGCGTGCACCGCAGGCGTCAGATCGCCATGGGCGGGATCGGCATTGTCGTTGATCGCGGCGATCAGCCTCGCAATCTCGTCGCTCATGGCATGACGATGGGATGGTTCGAAACGGTGTGGACGAAGCGTATCACCGCGCGACGGTTGGCCTGCAGGCGACCCGCCGTGATCGGCTGGGTCGCGCCGGGAGCGGTGCCGTGCTGCGAGAAGTCCTGCGTCTCACCCCAGCCGACGACCCAGGTCGTATCGATGCGGCTCGCGTCCACGCCTTGCAGGGTGAGCAGATTCGCCGCTGCTTCGGCGCGCTGCTGGGCGAGGGTCAGGTTCGACGACTCGGAGCCACGGATGTCGGCGAAGCCGTCGATCTCGATCATCACGTCCGGATAGCGGCTGAGATAATCGGGTACGTCGGCGAGCTTGGCCTCCTCGCCGGTGCGGGGAATCGGGTCGCCGGTGTCGAAGTACAGGACGACCGGCTCGTGCACGTAATAGCCTCGAAAGCGTTCGAGCGCTTCCTCGAAGACTCCTGACGCGTTGTCGACCGTATTCGCGTACTCCGAGCTCCCGACGACCGCTCCCGAACGGATGTTGAAGCCCCACAACAGCGAACCATAAACGGTCTGGTTGTCAGTGCCCTTGGCCACAGTCTCGAAGTCGAAATTGACGTCGAAGCTGAAGTTCGGAAAATCGAACAACGACGCGGGGCCGAAGTCGGTGGGCGAACGCAGCCAGCCGAACTGGTTGTTGCCACCGATGCCGAAATGCTCGATGTAGTTCGGACCGATGTTGTTGCCACGGGGCGTGGCCGAGGGCAGGCTGTCGATGTACGTGCCGGCGGGCGCGGCGCCCGGCGTGCCTTGGGTCATCATCTCCATACGCCCCGCCTCGGTACCCGGCACGCCGGTGTTCACGTCGGTGACGTTCCGCCAATCCACCGGCATGCCCGAGGCAGGGTTGGTCGTGCCGCCCACATCGGTAATGTTGAGGGCCTGGATCAAGCCGATTTCCGACGAGTACGGGCCGTTCGGATCGGGGTCGAACGTGATGGTCCCGGACATGCCCGGATTGTTCGTTGGCGACGCCGCTTGCGTGATCATGTTGATCCCGAAGGTACCCAGCGTCACCGGCATGCTCTGCGCCAGGTCGCACTGCGCGGCGCGCGGCTCGCCACCCTGCTGGGCGACGTGGGCGAGCTCGTGGGCGAGCAGGCGTTCCCCTTCGCCAGTCTCCGGCGCATAACGTCCGCTTCCGAAGAACACGTCATTGCCGACGGTGACCGCCTTCGCGCCGAGCCCGCGCGCGAAGGCATCGGCGCCCGTGTCAGTGTGAATGCGCACGGCATCGGCGTCGATGCCGTAGCGCGCCTGCGCCCTGTCCCCGAACGGCTCCGGCAGCGTCACTCCGGGTCCGGCGCGCCGCGCGACTTCGGGCGCGCTGCGACGGGAGGCCTGCGGGAACACTGGCGTCCCGGTGGCGATCGGCCCATCGTGACGCGCGCCGCTCCAGGACTGCGCTGCGCGCTCGGCCGAGGCGTCGGCCGCGTCGGCCCTCGGGTGCGCGCGCACCGTTCCCTTGCCGGAGGTCAGGAAGCGGGGCACGCCGGCGGCCTGGCGCGCGCCGGGGCGCTGCGTGCCACCCGTGGTCCGCCCGCGCGCGGCGCGTGACGAAGACGTGAAGTTCATTGCGGTTCCTCCTTCTCCTGCGGTGCGGGCCGCGATCTCCCTCTCAGCCCTTCCCCTTGCGTCGCAGCCGGCTCACGTAGCGCCAGACCAGCAGCACGAACGCGACCGGGCTGATCCATGCGGAACACGCTGATGCACCGACGCGCCGGTTCGTTCCCCTCCATCGACCCGCTAATAGTCGTCACGGTCGGGCGAGAAGCCGAACTCGTACGTGCCGGGAAGCTCACCCGCTCGATCGAGGGGATCGGTGGCGCGCGCGCGCAACCGGCGCAGCGCGGCCTCGAGCAGCGGCTGGTTCGGCGGGTAGAGCGGGTTCGGTTCCATGTCCGGGTAGGTGAACGCGCTGAACAGCGTGTTGTCGAGCTCGAACTCGACCCACGCGCTGTCGTCCAGGTGCACGCCGAGCTCGATGCCCGGATACGACAGCCACGCGAGCTGCGGACGGTCCGGCGAATCCTTCGTGCGCACCCAGACCCGTACGTCCAGGCCGAGCTTCACATAGGTCACCGGCAGCGGATGCTCCTTGATCGCGTCGAGGAGCCGGGCGCGGAACTGCGCGTACGGCTCGTCCGGTCCCCACGGGAGGTGTCTCGGCCCGTCGTCGGCGAGGAGCATCGCGGTACGCACCCGCGCGAGCGGTGCGAAATCGTCGAGCAGGCCGGCGACCGTGTCCGCCATCCAGCGGTTCACCGTGGCCGCATCGCCGCTCGGGCGCGAGAGGGAGGCGATCCAGCTCGCGCCGTTCTGCCTCCACCGCCAGGTGTCGGCGATCTCCTCGCGCGACGGCGCGTCGTCGTCCGGTGCGTCGGTGCTCATAGTCGCGTTGTTCCCACCTTGTCGATGGTGACGGTGTTGCCTTCCACCTTCAAGAGCAGGCGGCGCGATTCGCCCGCCGGCCCCTTGTCGAGGATTTCCACCCAACCGACGTCTTTGGCGCGCGCCGGATTCTCCCTGATCGAGTCCATCCACTGCCCCTTGACCTGGTTGAGGATCTCATCGTTCGTCTGCGCGATCGTGCCGCCGCCCGCGTCGAGCCGGACGAGCGCGCCGGTCTCACCCTTCGCCGCCGCCTGCATGCTGACCTGCGAGGCGGCCTTGCGGAAGTTTCGCTTGACCGCCTCCTTTCCGATGTTCCCCGCCTCGTCTCCGAGCCTCTTCACCTCGGCGATCGCATCGGGCTTGCCGCCGCCGGTGACGGCGAACTCCGGCGTCTCGACGCCCTTGACGTTGCTCTTCGGAATCCCGCGCACCGACCGGTCCGCTCCGAACACGGTCCTCCCTTCGAGGATATCGGTGGCCGCGGTGGTCTCCGCCCTCGCGCGCGCGAGGGCCGCCTCCGCGCCGGCGAGCTGCGTCTCCGCGTTCGTCGCGCTCTTGCCCGCCGCTCGAAGGGTGTCGATCTTCTCCTGGATCCGCGCGACCTTGGCCTCCTCTTTCGCGATGCCCGCGAAGCGAGACACGAAGTCGCCCGAGACCCGCCCGGCGTACTTCTCGCCGAATGCCGCCGTCTGCTGGAGCGCGACGGCTGCGACGTCGCTGCTGTAGACACCTTTCTGATTGAGCCGCAGCAGCTCGGCGGTGGCTTCGATCGCCTCGGCATCACCCGTCGCCGCGATGCCCTTGAACGCCCGGACCGCATCATCGCCGAGCCGGTCGAGCGCGATCGCGTGCTCGGCGGTGAGGCCGGCGTCCATCAGCGTCAGCGCGCGGTTCGGCCCCATGCCCTCGACCAGCTTGGCCACCATCGCCTCGTCCTTCGTGAGGGCGATCAGGCGCAGCAACTGCTGGCGCGACGCCACGCCAAGCATCGTGTCGAGCTTGTTCACGTTCTTGAACTCGGCGAGCAGCTCGAGGAGCTTCGCATCCGAGCCGGCACTGATGAGCAAGCTCGACAGCACCTCGGCATCCTTGACCTTGCCAAGGAGCGCCGTGAGCGACTTGCCGTCCTTCACGTAGGCGAGCGCCTCGAAGAGCTTGTTCCCGTCGCCCGCGAAGTGCCCGAGCAGCGTGTCGGTGAGCTTGGCGTCGCCGATCCGCTCGACGAGCTTCGCCGCGAGCGCCGCGTCGGCCTCCGCGAGCTTGGTCAGCAGGGGCATCCGCCACGCCTGGATGCCGTTGAGCGCCATCTTGCCGACGAGCGTTCCGAACAACCCGGCCAGCGCGAGCTCGAGGACGAACGAGACCCACGCCATGTTCAGGGCGTGCTCGGCGGCCTCCACCGTGATGCCCTGGATCTGCAGCTGCGTGTCGAGCCGCGCCAGGTCGAGCCGGCGCCGCGCCTCGCCGACGTGCTTCCCCGCGCCGTACACGCCGATGCCGATGTCGATCGCGGCGAGGATGAGACCGCCGACGCCCGGCACGATCAGCGAGCCGATCAGCAAGGCGCCGCGCAGGAAGCCCATCAGGAGATTGGAGACAGCCTTGTCGATGATGTTCTCGACGCGCCACATCGCGATGGTGTAAGCCTGGAACGGGTTGTCCCTGACCACCACCTGACGCGTCGCCTGCTGCCAGAGCGAGGTGTACTCGAAGAGCCCGATCTTCAGGCGCTTCTTCGCCTCGACGACGACCGCCTCCCCGTAGTTCTCCGGCTTGTAGGTGCCGTCGGCGATGTTCGCCTTCACCTCCGCGTAGGCGTCGATCGCGTCCTTCAGCTCGTCGCGCTTGTCCTCGCGGCCCTTGGGCCCGCGCAGCTCGGGCCCGAGCAGCCCAAGGGACACGCGCAGCCCGCGGCCCGGGCGGTCCAGCTCCGCGGCCTTGGCGCGGAGCACCTCCGCCGCCGTGCGCAGCTCCTTGACGTTGTCCACCGTCACCGTCGCGCCGTTGAGCGTCGCCGACTTGATCTCACCGGACTCGAGCTTGTTGGCGGTGTCCTCGATAAACCACGCCGTGAGCTTGTAGCGCCCGCTCGACTCCGGGGCCCACGTGGCGAAGTTGTCGTAGGCGTCCTTCAGCTCCTTGTAGTTCGCGTCGACCCATTCACCCGCCACCGTCTTCAGCATCGGGATCCAGGTTTCGTCGAGGAACTTCTCGGCCTCCTTGCCGCGGTTGTCGATGATCTTCTTGATCGCCTCCCAGCTCAGATCGACGCGCTCGGCGATGTCCTCGCGCGCGTGCGCACGCTGCTTGTCCCTCACGGCGAGGAGCGCGACGAGCTCGGTCCCGATGGTGAGGAGGAACGCCAGGAAGCCGAGCTGCGGCGAGATGTTGGCCTTGCCGGCGATCGCGACTGCGTTGGCGACCAGCTCGAAGTCGACGCGCGCGCCCTGTTGCACGTGCGACAGCACGTTGTTGATCGCCTGCGCGATGTAGAACTCGCCCTCGTAGATCGTCCGCGGGTCGCCGGCGAGATCGGCGAGCTCCGGGTGCTTGTCCGGATCGGGATCGTCGATCGCCGCGACGAACTCGCGATTCTTCTTTTCCGCGGCGCGGCCCGCGGCGACGAGCTTGGCGATGATGTCGTAGGTCGCCTGCGCGTCCGCCATGCGGAACAGCGCGCGGTTCAGCTCGCGATCGCCGCTCGCCGCCTTCAGGAAGGCGTCGGTCAGCTTGTCGAGGATTCTGGATTTCTTCGCGTCGAGGTCGAGCTTGGAGGCGTAGACCTTGAAGTCGAGGCCGCTCGCGGTCCAATCGTCGAGCACGAACTTGGTCGTCGCCTCCGTGGCATTCGCGGCGACCCACGCGTCGAGGATCTTGTGGCGTTGGTCCGCGGCGAGGTCGGCGCCGCTTGGCTTGTAGCGCGCCAGGTCGAAGCCGGCGGGCACGAACTTGAGCGCCGCGATCATCTCGACGTACTCGCCGAGGTACTTCTCGCCGAATGCCTTGGGAGACGTGCCCTGCGCGACATTGAACGACATCGCGAAGTCCCACACCGAGTCGCTCAGCCCCGGCGGCACGACACCGCCGACGATGGCCGGCGCGGTGGCGACCTCGGTCTCGAGCACGAGGAGCACGAACTCGGCGCGGTCGCGCTTTGACTGCCCCCGGAGCGACTCGTTTCCTTTCATGTAGAAGTCGGTCCGGATGCCGGGCACGAGCGCGGGCCAGTCGATCGTGCCCGGATCCACGCCGAGGTAGGCCTCGAGGTCCACGCGCACCGCTTGCTTCCGGAATTCGGCGGCGCGCTCGTTGAGTACGCTCACGAGGCTGGCGAGGCTGGAGTCTGGCGCGTCGACCCAGAGAGGCAGATCGGCCTCGACCAGCCTGCGCACCAGCGAGCCGACGAGGAACCCCCTCGTCTCGGGGACGGGTTCGCCCGCCGGGGCGAGCGCGTTGGTCAGCGCCGTGCCAAGCTTGTCGAGAAGCGCGGGGTCGGCGTCGAAGCGGGCGACCGTGTCGGCGTCGGGCCGCACGACGAGGGTGAGGACCTCGCCGCGGAACAGCATCGAGGCCTGGATCACGTCCGTACCGTCCGCCCGGATCTCGCGGGTCACCAACGGGGCCCTCTGCACGACGACGTGTGGCGAGCCGGCCGCGCCTGCGTCGAGCAGTTGCACACCCGTGCGTTGAACGCCGCCGCCCTGCTGCACGACGTGCGTCGCTTCGTGCGCCATCGGCAAGGTGTCGGCTTGCGATTGACCACGGCCCAGCCCGATGTCGTTGCCGTGCGTGAATGCACGCGCGTTGATGGCGTCGGCGGTTTCATGCGCCGCGAGGTCGTTGTGCATCTCGCTGGGGTCGGGCGCGTCTTCGCGATCCGACTCGTCGACGTCTTCCAGCTCGGCTTCGACCGCCGTGCTCATGTTCGACTGCACGGTGGTCCCGTCTTCGTGGTGGATGTACTCCTCGGGGCTGCGCTGCACGAACGCGCCGGGCGCGGCGCGCTGCTGGACGACATGGGTCGCCTCGTGCGCCAACAGATCCACGTCGTCGGGGCTCGCGCGCCGGCCAAGCCAGATGTGATTGCGGTGGGTGAAGGCTCGCGCCTCGAGCTGATCGGCCGCCCGCGCCGAGGCCGGGCCGGTGTGCACCTGGACGCCGCTCAGGTCCGCGTCCAGGAGCGGCTCGACGCGGCTCCGCACTTGGGACGAAAGTGGCGAGGCGCCCTCCGCGGGCAAGACATCCGGAACCCCGCCGCCTGGGTGCGCCTGCAGGGCCGGTACGTCAGCGCGCGCGCGGCGTGCTGTGGGACTGGTCGCCGGCGACGACGAAGAACGAGCGTCGCCCACCTCGTGTCTGTCGGCAGGCGACGTGCGGCCGACCGGCTCGTTGTGCCGCACCGCCTGCGACAGTGCGTCCGCCTCGCGCTCCAACGGATCGTCGCGCGAGCCAACAGCCAGCTTGGTCTGGACGCCCACCATGAAGCGCGGCAGCCCGACCGCGTCGTTGACTTCATCTTCGCAGCAGTCGGCCTTGTGTCGAGGTGCCGACGACGTGTCGCCGTGGCGTGGCCTTGCGGCCTTTGGAGTGGCGAGCATCACGGGTTGTCGCCATGCGTCAACCTCGCCAATCCCGCAGGCAACGTCTTCCCCAGCTTGCGGTACTCAGCGGCGGCAGCGAGGAGGAGATCCGGCTCGCCGATCACATCACGCCGGGCGCGCGCCAGCGCGGCGGCGGCAAGCACGATGTTGCGAATGTGACCGCCAGCGAGCTCGCAGGTCGCGGCGAGTCGATTCAGGTCCGCGACATTCAGGCCATGGGCCTCGCCCAGGTGTGCCGTCCAGAGCTCGCGCCGCTCCTCCGGACCGGGGGCGGGGTAATCGATGATCGCGTCGAGCCGGCGCGTGAAGGCCGAGTCGAATCTCGCGCGGCTGTTGCTGGTGAGGATGGCGATGCCTTCGTACGACTCGATGCGCGAGAGGAGATAGTTGGTCTGCGCATTGGCGAAGCGGTCGTTCGAGTCCTTGACGTCGGTGCGCTTGCCGAAGAGCGAATCCGCCTCGTCGAAGAGCAGCACGACCTCCGCATGCTCGGCGCGGGCGAACAGCTGGGCGAGGTTCTTCTCCGTCTCGCCGATGTACTTGCTGGTCACGCTCGCCAGATCAACGCGATAGAGCGGCAGTCCCAGCCGTGTCGCCATCCAGCCGACGGCGAGCGTCTTGCCGGTGCCGGAGGGTCCGACGAACAGCGCGCGCACGCCCGGCCGGTAACGGGCGCGGCTCGCCGGGCCGAGCGCGTCCGCCAGCGCATCGCGCGCCAGACAGCGCTCGATGAGGGACTCGAGCTCGCGCCTGATCGCGGCCGGAAGCACCAGCGCCTCGTCCGGAATCGTCTCCGTGAGCAGTTCGGCCAGCATGCCGAGGTCGCCGCCGGTGCCGCTGCGCGCCGCTGCGGCGACGGCGTCGGGCCCGATGCGGCCGGCGCCGACGAGTTCCGCCTGGTAGCGCCCGGCGCGGGCGAGCTCGGCGATGCGGGCGCAGGCATGCCGATGCGCCGGGCCGAGCTGTTCGCCAAGCGCGGCGTCGCCCGTGGCTGCCTGCCACAGCTTGACGCGCTCCGCCGGCCCCGGCACCGGAACTCGCCAGACGGGAAGGGCTTCACCATCGCGCTCGAAACTGCCGTCTGGTCCTGCGGCGACCAGCAGCGGCCCGCTCCAGCCGGGAATGTCCTTCAGCCGCCGACGCTCGCCCGGGGCGAGCTCCGCACAGATCACGGGAATCGCGGCCGCCAGCCACAGCCACGGGCCGAGGCCTGCTGGCGGATCGCCTTCCAGAAAGAGCGCGCGGGCACCGAGGTGAGCGCAGATTTCGGCGGCCACCGCTTTCGCCTCGCGTGGATGGCCGCTGCGCACGACGATCCCTGGGGCTGCGCGGCGCGAGAGCGCGTGGGCGCGGCTCGCCGCCGCCTCGCGCAGGCTCGGCGGAAGCGGTGGGGCGTCCGGGATGCCCAGTCGGAGGCCCGGCCAGGCGAGAGCCGGCGGGTCTCCGAGCGCCAGGACGATCGGCTGCGGCACCGTCAGCGCGCACTCGGGCATCGGGCGGGATTCGTTGTCGGCGTGCAGCAGCCCGCTCGATCGCGCGGCGCCCGCCGCGAGCGCCGCGAGCGGCGCCTGCTCGCCGAAGCGCCGGGCGAGGCTCGCGACCAGTCCGGCCACGGGGCGGGCTCCGCCCACCGGCGTCTGCAACCATGCGAGCGCACGGCCAGCCATCGCGTCGGTCTCCGCCGCGCAGCTCAATGCGACCGCCAGCGTCTCGGTGCGCGTCAGTCCGATCGTTGCCGCCAGAGCGATCAGGCGGCGATCTCCATCGGGCGGATTCTGCAGCCACGCGGCGAATGCGGTGGGTAGGTCGTCGAGCAACGCTTCGCACCCCTCGCGCTGGGAGGCGATCCACCGCGCTTCAGGGGCGGCGTCCGGCTCGGGTCCTGAAGGTGACAGCGCGGCGAACGCCAACCCGCACAGCGACGCGGACGATGCGACGTTGGTGGCGATCAGGTCCACGGCCGATCCTGATAATGGAATTGGACGACCTTCGCGAACCACGGCACCCAGCCTGGATCGATGTCGAGACCTGCAGGCCGAACGCGTACGTCGGCCGCATTCAGTGCAAAGAACACGTCGACATGCGTGCCGGTGAGCTCAATGCGCGCTGGCCGGACGACGAGGGTCGCGAGCCCGATGCGCGCGCGGCGGCGCAACCATCGGCGGCAGGCGGCGAGCCAGATCTCGGGAATCGTGACGTTCCGATGGATTTGGGGCATAAGCGACGGGGCGCGGCGCCAGGCTTCGGCCGAGGCGAGCTCATTGATGCGAGACACGATGCTCGCGCGCGAGGCTTCGTCCAGTGGTGCGCAGCTCATTTCGTCCGCAATTGCCGCGAGCTGCCACGCGGGGTCGTCTTCCGCGATTCGCAGTCGCGAGAGCAGCACGTGAAAGATCTGCCGTGCCAGATCGTCGGGCGCCGGCAGGTGGGCAGCATCGCACTTGGCGCACCATTCGCCGAAGCCAAGCCGCTCGAGCGTCGGCACCAGGAACAGCAGGCCGCCCGCTGCCGTCGGCGCGGCGCCGGGAAACGCCCACGGTGACGAGGGTGCGTCAATGTGCGCGGCGTTCAGGCCAGTTTCGCCGGCGATGCACGCCTCGGTCTGGTCGGCGTCGGGCGTCGGTTCGGAGTATCGGTCGCGTGCAAGCGGCTTGCGCGTGTGAGCCTCGACTACCGCGGAACCGCGCGCGATCCGCGTGGGGTGGGTGACCCCGATCGACGCAGGCGCGTTTGCCACGCGCGAGCGAAGCGTTGAATTGCGCGTGGGTGGCTGCGCGTCCGCGCGCCGCGCCGGCTGCGGCCGTGTCAGGTTTGGCACGTCGCTCCGCTTCGCACGGATTGGTTCGCCAACGGCCGACGACGGCCCGACCATCGGACGCCCGATCGTTCGCCTCGACATCCGTTCGACGAATTCGATGCGGTCGTCGGGTGCGGTGAACGCCGAACCGCCGCGCGACACCGCACCAGATCGTGCAGGATGCGCCTTCGAACCCTCGGCATCGGTTCGGCTGCTCCCGGCCACGCTTGGAAAATCGATTCGCCCACCCGCCGGGGAGTCGGTCACGCCCGCCGCATGTCGCAGCGCCGTCCCGTCGCCGGGCCGCAGAGCAGCGATCAACCGCTCGCCGTGGCCGGCGCGCACGAGCACGGTCACCCACGCCGGCAGCGCTGCCGGCGCTTCGTCCTGCGCCGCCAGGGCAAAGGCGATTACCCTGAGCTTGTCGGCGGGCGAGGTCGCGCTTGCCAGCGCCGGCACGGCGAGGGGCCAGAACCACGCATCAACCGATCGCCCCGCGGCGACGTGCAGCGCGGCGAGCTCGTGCGCCTCGAGCGAGTCCCGGAACCAGACGGCTTGCCCGCCCTCCGACCCCGCATCGCCGGCATGAACGAGCCTCCAGTGTGCTTCTGTGAAACGCGACTCGAGCAGGAGCGACAGGCTCTGCGCCGAGGCTCCGCGCGGCAGTCTTCCGAGATTCAACCGCCGCACGAAGATGAGCCGCGCGCCGACATCAGGCAGCGTCGCCGTCCGAAACGCATCCTCCAGAGAGGGCAGGGCACGGCGCACCGCCGACTCGGAGTCGGCTCGCAGGTGCAGCCGTTCGACAATGCGTGTGGACCGCCCCATTGCTGCGCCTCAACGCATGAGGACCATCGGTTTGCTCGCCTCGGCGCGGCTCAGCGATGTCGCCGGGCCGAACTGCACGCGAACGTTGACATCGAGGTCGACCTGCGGCTGTGTGGTGTGGATTACGCGCGTCGCGATTTCCGACGCGCCGATGTCCTCCACGATTGCGCGCGCGACCACGTTCGACTCGCGATAGACGAGCGCCTCCATGCCTACGCGCAACTTGCTCGCGTCGAACGCCGTGAGCGGCAGGCGCACGCCCGGGCGCACGGTGACTGGACGCGGCAGTCTCCCGGCGATGATGCGTCCGACCGGCGCGTGGCTGGCGAGCAGCAGACACATGCGCACGACATCGTTCATCAGCGACTCGGCGCGCGGCTCGGTCGGGTTGATGCGCGAAAACAGCCAGTCCGCGAATGCTTGCATGCGGTAGCGATCGACGTACGGAATCTCGCCCCAGCGGGCGAGCGCGCCCAGCCGGCGCAGGCTCGGCGACTCGTCGAACTGCGACAGCGTTTCTGCCCAGTCGAGCCGGATCGACGGCACCACACCTGAGAACTCGGCATGCAGGCAGGCCGCGATGCGCCCGATCTCCTCGAAGGTCTGCGCCGCCCTGCGGGCGACTTCACCGCGGCCGTGCTCGCCGTCGATGAGATCGCCGAGCGAGACCACCTGTGTGGCCTGATCGCGCGCGCCCTGCCAGGTGAGACCGCGGATGCGCGCGAGATCGAGCTGCGTGGCGACCGAGCGGGCCTGGCTGACGACCTGCAGCTGACGCGACCGCATGCTGACGATCGCGCCGGCGAGGCGGCTCGCGGGCGCAGCGGTTTGGATTGGCGCGGCCATCAGCTGCGTGCGGACCTGTGCGCTCTGCAGCACCCTGACCAGCAGATCCGGCCGGTCGAGCCGGTCGAACAGCCTGGGTACGTCGACGAACCACTGCGCGGGCGCTTCGCGGACCACGCGCAGCATGTCCGTGAGCTCGTCGGGAACGTCGGGATGGTCGGCGAGGCACGCAGGCGCGGGCGCTTCGATCAGCCCGGGATCGACCTGGTGTCGCGGCGCGCTCGCCAGGTTGTCCGCCTCTCGCGGGCGCACGAAGGCGAGAAAGCGCACTTCCTGTGCCAGCACGCTGGCGCGGCGCTGATTGATGCCGGCGATGCGGTCGGACTCCTCGGCGAGCAGCGCCTTCGCAACGCTCACGTCGTGGCGCGCTTCGGCCAGCGTGTCGGCGACGGCCGCGAGCCGTGCGTTGCCGCGTGTAATGCCGTCGCGAAGGGTGGTGAGCGTGCGCTGAGCGGCGGCGATCGCATCGCGATAAAGCTTGATGCGGCCTTCGAGCTGACGCATCAGCGCGACGGTGTTGTCCGACAGATCTGCGCTGTCGGAAAAATAGGCGCCTTCGTCGGGAATCGTTTCCTCCGCGTTGGGAACCGGCCGTGTGCGCACCGGCGTCGTGAGCAGTTGCGAGAGCCGGCTGCGGTCGTTAATGAAGGTCGCCAATGAAAGCCGGCGCGACGTGTTGGTTTCGCCGAGGAAGGCGTCGTCACGAACGCCATAGACGTCGATACCTTCGAACAGCCCGGGCGTGACGCCGCCGTCCTCGGCGCGCAGCTGGTCGGCGAGCCGCACCAGCGCGAAGACCGCGTCGTGCCGCGTCGCGGCGGTGTAGTCCTTGGCCTCGATCGCCTTCGGATCCTCGAGGCGCTGCGCGATAGCGGTGGTGCGGATGTTCGCCTTGCCGATGATCGGCGATGCGTTGATGACATCCGTCGGCGTCCTGGTGGCGACTCCGCTGATGCCGATCACCCCGGTGTCTTGCGTCAGCGCGCGCACGGCGGCCGAGTCCTGGACCCTGAGGA
>Ga0184623_10000665_pt1 | contig 14675 bp, 14 predicted proteins | sample PLM1_100_b1_FD_133138 | JGI IMG/M metagenome (GOLD analysis project Ga0184623, IMG submission 133138) | Groundwater sediment microbial communities from an aquifer in East River, Colorado, USA - PLM1_100_b1 | ecosystem: Environmental > Terrestrial > Soil > Riparian zone | place: USA: East River...
CACGGGCGGCATCCGTTCATCACGTTGCCCTACTCGCCGGGCCACTAGGGCCTCGGGGTCGTGGTGCGGGCCGCCGAGGGCCGCCCCGGGCCCGCGGCTGGGCAGCGCGTGGTCGTCGAGCCCACGTTGCCGTGCTGGGGCTGCAAGCAATGTCGTGCCGGTCGCGAGAACCTCTGCGAGAACCTGGCGTTCTTCGGCTGCGGCTACCCGCAGGGCGGCATGGCGGACGCCTTCACGATCGCGGTCGACCGGTTGCACGCGGTGCCGGATGAACTGGACGACCGCCAGGCGGTCCATATCGAGCCCCTGTCGACGCCGGTGCACGCGGTTCGCCTGGCCGGGCCGCTCGCGGCCAAAGCGGTGGCCGTCCTCGGCGCCGGGACCATCGGCCTCCTGGTGCTGTCGGTCGCTCTCGCCCACGGTGCGGCCCGGGCGGTTGCGACGGACCTCCGAGAGAGCACAAGCGCCGCCGGGCACTCGACCTGGGGGGCGCACGCGGTGGTGGACGCCGGCCGCGCGGACATTGTCGATGAGGTCCGCCGCAGCCTCGGCGAGAGCGCTGACGTGGTCTTCGACTGCGTCGCCGGGCAGCAGACGGTCAGCCTGTCGACCGGCATCGCCCTCAAGGCGGGCACGGTCGTGGGCGTGGGCGTCCCCGTCGGCGACGTCACGGTCCCTCTGCCGGTGGTCCAGGACCAGCAGGTGCGCATCCAGGGCAGTGCGACGTATCTCGCGGAGGACTTCGCTGAGGCGGTCGACCTGCTGCGCCGGGAGGTCGTGCGCCAGGAGGACTTCATCACCGGCGTCTACGCCCTGGACGACGTCACCGAGGCCTTCGCGGCGGCGGGCCAGGGTGAGCACGTGAAGGTGGTCGTGACCGCCGGCGCGCCGTGGGAGCATCCGGCGCATGCCTAGCGAAGCGGTTGCGCCGCCGGCCGTCCTGCTCACCGGCTGGCCCGCCTCGGGCAAGAGCACGGTGGGGCGGGAATTGGCGCGGCGGCTCGGCGCGGCGCTGGTCGACCAGGACACGGCGACGGCGCCGCTGGTGGCCGTCGTCGCGGACCTGGTCGGTGTGCAGGACCTCGACGACGACCGGCTGGCCGGGCCCACCAGAGGGGCCCGCTACGAGACGGTCACCGCGATAGCGGAGGACAACCTGCGCATCGGCACGTCCGTCGTCCTGGTCGCCCCGTTCACCGCGGAACGCCGCGACCTTGCCGCATGGCAGGCCTTGGAGCGCCGCCTCCGGGCCGCCGGCGGGTCGCCGCTAATGGTCTGGCTGCGGCTGCGGCCCGCCACCGTGGTGCAGCGGCTGCGCGCCCGGGGCGCGGCCCGGGATCTGGCGAAGCTGGTGGACACGGAGGCATTCGCCGCGGCTCTGGACACCACGCCACCCGCCGGCCCGCACCTGTCGGTGGACGGCGAGCGCCCCACCGACCAGGTGGTGGGGACTGTGCTCGCCGCCCTGGCCCGCTCGGCGCCGGGCTGAGCCGATCCCCGGAGGGTCTTGCCATCGATGGCAAACAGGCGTTCAATGCAGGTCAGGTCGTTGCCATCGATGGCAATCGTCGAGCACGAGGCGATCGAACACATGTCCGTCGGACACAGAAACCGCGGAGGTCGGAGTGGCAGGTGAGCCAGGTGAGCGGAGCATCCTCCGCGATGTCGCACAGGCCGCCGGCGTCAGCCTGCGCACCGCCTCCCGGGTCCTCAATGACGATCCGCGGGTCGCGGCGGCGACTCGCGAGCGGGTCAAGGGCGTGATGAAGGACCTTCGCTACACCCCCGACCTGATGGCCCGCTCGCTGCGGGGCGGCACCGACGCCACCATCGGGCTGGTCGTCGAGTCGATCGCCGACCCGTTCTTCTCCGAGCTCGTCGCGGCCGTCGAGTCTGCCGGCGCGGACGGCCGCAGGTCGGTCCTGGTGGCCTCGACCCATGCGGACCCGGCCCGCGAGTCGCGCGTCGTGACGGAACTGCTCCGGCGCCGGGTCTCGGGATTGCTGGTCGTGCCGACGGCTGGCGACCATTCCTGGCTCGCCGGGGCGGCCACCCCGCTGGTGATGGTCGACCGGCCGGCCGAGGGAATCGAGGCCGATCTGGTCGGCATCGACGACCAGCAGGCCGCCTTCGATGCCGTCGCTCACCTGATCGCCCACGGGCACCGCGACATCGCCTACGTCGGCGACTACTCGAAGGTCTCCACGTCGGCCGCGAGGCTGGCGGGCTACCGCCGGGCCCTGTCGGAGCGCGGGCTCCCGGTGCGTGCGGAGCTGGTCCACGCGGACTGCCCGTCTGCGGAGGCGGCGTCGGCCGCGATGGGAAGCTTGCTGGCCGAGGCCCGCCCTCCGACCGCCGTGTTCAGCGCGGCGACGCGGTGCTCCCTGGGTGTGGTCCCGCGCCTGCACCGGCACCGGCGCACCGACCTCGCCCTGGTCGGCTTCGGTGACTTCGCCATGGCGGACGCTCTGGACCCGGCGGTGACAGTGGTGGACCACACCGGCGCAGCCCTCGGCCGGGCCGCAGTGGCTAGGCTCACGCGGCGGATCGGTGAGCCGGAGTTGCCGCCGGACACCGTGCACGTGCCGGTGCGCCTGGTGGAGCGCGGGTCCGGGGAGCTGCGCCCGTGACCGCCGCCCAGGAGGTCGTGGTCGGGCTCGACCTCGGCACCACGACCTCCAAGGCCCTGGTCCGTCACTTGACGGGCCAGCAGGTGGCGCTGGTGGAGTCGCGGACGCCGTGGACGACTGTCCAAGCGGGGACCGAGACCACGGCCCGGTCGATGCTCTCCGTCGCGGTCGACCTGTTGGCCCGCGCGGTGCAGGCCGCCGAGCAGCGGATCGGCCGGCTGCGGGTGCTCGGCGTGGGGGTTGCCGGCCTGGCCGAGAGCGGCGTGCTGCTCGACGGCGCCGGCAACCCGAGCGCTCCGGTGATCGCCTGGTTCGACCAGCGCGGCGCACGGCAGGTGGAGCGGGCCGGGACCCGGGCCGCAATCCTGCCCGAGCAGTTCGCCCGCCGTACCGGCCTGCCGTGGGACAGCCAGGCCAGCCTGGCCAAGCTGCTGTGGCTGCAGAGCACCGGTTTCGCGGTGACCTCGGCCCACCGATGGGCCAGCGTGCCCGAGTGGGTCGTGCACCGGCTCGGCGGAGACCTGGTCCGCGAGCCATCGCTCGCCTCCCGGACCGGCCTGGTCGACCAGGCGACCGGCGAGGTGTGGCGGGAGGGCGTCTCGGCATCCGGCCTGCCCACGACGTTGCTCCCACCTCAGGTCCGCGCGGGAGTCGCGGCAGGGCGGCTGCGCTACGACGGACTCCCCTCCTCGCTCCAGGGGGCGGCCCTGACCGTCGCCGGCCATGACCACCCGGTGGCGGCCATCGGTGTGGGTGCTCTCGGTCGGGACGAGCTGTTCAACTCCTCGGGCACCGCAGACGTTGTCGCCCGCTCGCTGCCCGGGATCCTCGACGACGACCGGCGGGAGCTGCTGGTGCGGTCCGGTCTGTCCGCGGGTTCACACGTGTTGCCTGGGACGACGCTGCTGCTCGGCGGCGTCCGGGGGGGACTGCTGCTGCGCCGCGTCCTCGGCGCGCTCGGTGCGACCGAGGCGCCGGAGCGGGATCGCATCGACCGGGCCGCGCTCGCCGTCCGCGAGCTGCCGCCGGGCCTCGAGGTGTCCGGCGCCGGGCGGTCCGGCGACGACGTCGTGCTGCGCGTCCGGGACGACGCGACGCCGGCGGATGTTTGGGCGGCCGCCACCCGGTACACCGCCGACCAGACCCGCATCCTGCTCGCGAACATCGACGCCGTCGTGGGCCCGCACCGGCGCGCCATCGCCTGCGGTGGCTGGACCCGGATGGCGAGCGTGCGGGCGGCCAAGCGGTCGGCCATCGCGCACCTGGAGTTCTCCGAACTCCGCGAGCCCGGCGTCGTTGGCGCCGCCCTGCTCGCCGCGCAGGCCGCCGGAGTCGGCGCCGTCCTCGCCACTGCTGATGTCTCGAACGACAGCCCCTTGAGCACCATCTCCGGAGGAGACGCATGAGTCCCACGACAGCCCGGCCGGTCAAGACCCTCGACGACATCGCAGGGGAGGACGGCGTATTCACGATCATCGCGATGGACCAGCGCAACACCCTGCGGCGGATGTTCGCGGCGGTCGGCATCGAGGCCACCGACGAGGACCTGCGGCGCTCGAAGGCCGACGTCGCCCGTGCCCTCAGCCCCGTGGCCAGCGGGATTCTTTTCGACCCGACGTACGGCGTCCCCGCCGTGCGGGAGTCCGGCGCGCTCGACAGCAGTTGCGGGCTGCTCGTGGCTTCGGAGCCGTCGGAGCGCGGCACCTGGGGCGGCGAGCCTCGAACGCGCCGCGACCCCGAGCTGAGCTCTCGTTGGGTGCTCGAGCAGGGCGGCGACGCCAACAAGTTCTTCGCCCAGCTGCGCGCTGACCGGCCTTCGCCGCGCGCCGGCGAGCCCGACCTGGCCGGCGAATGCCTGGCGGCGGTCCGGCAGGTGGTCGAGGACTGCCGCGCGGCGGGCATCCCGTCCGTCATAGAGAACCTGGTTTACCCGTTGCCCGACGAGGACTTGTCCGGAAAGCGGCGCGAGGACGCGATCGTCGAGGCGGCCCGGGCGCTCAACGAGCTCGACATCGACCTGCTGAAGTTGGAGTACCCGGGCTCGCCCGAAGGCTGCCGCCGGCTCGCATCGTTGCTCGACCGGCCGTGGGCGGTGCTGTCCGCGGGTGTCCCGTTCGACCGGTTCACCGAGGTCCTGCAGGTCGCGTTCGACGACGGAGGCGCGTCGGGCTTCATCGCCGGGCGCTCGGTGTGGCGTGAGTCGCTGGCGCTGGAAGGTCAGCAGCGCCAGGCGTTCCTGGACACCGTTGCGCGCCCTCGCCTCGACACCCTGCGAGCGGCCGCAGCCGACCGGGCCCGGCCGTGGACCGAGGCGACCGCCGGGGTGTGATCTCGGTGAGATCACGACGAGGTAACAGCGGCCCCCTGGGCATTGCGTGTGAGCTACGTCACCACTACGTTGACAGCGCTGTCAGACAGCGCTGTCAACGTTAGGACCTGCCGTTTTGAGCGCCATCTTCGTCGCGTTTCGGGAGAGGAGCAGCCGTGCCGGCGACGTCCCGGGTGTCTTCTGCCGTGCACGGCTCAGCGGCCGCTTCGGGGGCTCTCGCATGACCCGGCGGACCCGCCCCACGCTCGCCGACGTCGCCGCTCGCGCGGGGGTCAGCCTCAAGACGGCGTCCCGGGCGCTCAACGACGAGTACGGGGTCGCCGACACGACGGCCGAACGCGTCCGGCAGGCAGCCCGCCAGCTCGGCTTCCGGCGCAACCAACTCGCCCGGGCGCTGGCCACCCGGCAGACCAGCGCGACCGTGGGCCTGGTGATTCCCACCGTCTCCGACCCGTTCTTCGCCGCCCTGGCCGCCGCGGTCGAAGCCACCCTGGCGCCGCGCGAGCTGGGGCTCATCTCGGCCAGCCACAGCGACGACGTGACGCGGCAGCGAATGCTCACCCGCGCGCTCGTCGAGCGGCGCGTCGACGCTCTCGTCGTCGTCTCGGCGCCGGGCGACTCGTCGTACCTTCAGCTCGACATCGACCACGGCCTCGCCGTCGGCGCGGTTGACCGGCCGCTGGAAGGTGTCAGCGTCGATTCCGTGGTGATCGACAACCGCGGCGCGGCCCGGGTGGCGGTGGCGGAACTGGTCGCCGCCGGTCACCGCCGGATCGCCGTCATCGGTTTCGACGCCCGGCTCTGGACGATGGGCGAGCGGTACGACGGCTACCTGGACGCGCTCGCGCAAGCAGGAATCAGCCTCGACACCAGCCTTGTGGCGCTGAGCTGCGGGGATGCGGCGCAAGCAGAGGCGACGGTCACCGCCATGCTGCGGGCGCCCGAGCCGCCGACCGCGGTGTTCGCCTTGCACAACCGGTCGGGCCGGGCAGCGATCCGAGCCATGCTGGCCGTCGGCGCGGTGGTCGATCTCACCGTTTTCGACGAGGTGGCCGATCCCGACCTGCTGGTCATCCCGCCGCTGACCGTGGTGGCCTCTGATCCGAGGCGGCTCGGAGCGGCCGCCGCCGCCATGACCCTCGAACGTCTCGACGGGCTGCAGGGGCCCGCGCGCAGCGTCGTCCTGCCGCCGTTGTTCCAGCACCCCCGAGCCGCCGCCGGCCAACTCCGTACCGACAGGGTCGTGACCTGAGCTCCACGCAATCGAGTCTTCGCACTACTCCGCCGCCTAAGGCACAACCGGAAGAGGGAACAGGGTGATGTGAATGGCAGCCCAAGACGCAGCCGCGCCGGACGGCGCCGGGTCGGCCCGGCCCGGGGAGGTTCCGGCGCTCGCGGCCCGCACGGTCGTCAAGCAGTTCGGCCAGGTTCGCGCGCTGCGCGGAGTCTCCTTCGCGGCCTTGCCCGGAGAGGTGACCGCGCTTATCGGCGACAACGGCGCGGGCAAGTCGACCTTGGTCAAGTGCCTCTCCGGCGTCTACCGACCGGATTCCGGCACTGTCGAGGTCGACGGGAAGCCGGTGACGCTATCCAGTCCCACGGACGCCGAGCGGCGCGGGATCGAGACGGTCTACCAGGACCTGGCCCTGGCGCCCGATCTCGACGCCGCGTCCAACGTGTTCCTCGGTCGCGAGATACGCAGGTTCAAGATCCTCCATGACCAGGCGGCGATGCGCCGGCAGACGGCGAAGAGCTTCGCCGACCTCGGCGTCGGGATGGTGCAGGACCTGCGCGTGCCGGTCGCATCCTTCTCCGGCGGGCAGCGCCAGTCCGTCGCCATCGCCAGGGCCGCGATGTGGGCGCAGCACGTGATCCTGCTCGATGAGCCGACTGCGGCCCTGGGCGTCATCCAGACCGCGAAGGTGCTCGACCTGATCCGCCGGGTCCGCGACCGCGGCCTGGCCGTCGTTTTCATCTCCCACAACATGCCGCAGGTGCTCGAGGTGTCGGACCGCATCGAGGTGTTGCGGCTCGGGGCTCGGGTGGCGCGCTTCAAGAAGGGTGAAGCCGACGTCGACCAGTTGATCGCGGCGATCTCCGGGGCCTTCACGAACGAGGTGGCGGCATGAGCGACACCCAGCACGACGTAGAGCCCCCCGAGCACGCGATCGGTCAGGCCGAGGTCGCGGCCATCGACGCGACCGTCGAGGGCGACGCGATCCCGGAGGCTGCCGCCGTCGAGGGCGCCGGCGTCGCCGTCGACACGAGGCCGCCGTGGTGGCGGCGGTTGATCGCCAGCCCGGTCCTGATGACGTTCCTCTTCCTGGTCGCGACGTTGGTGATCTTCTCGGTGCTGGCGCCGGGAAAATTCAACACCGTCTCCAATTTCCACCAGCTCGCCCTCAACGTCGCCATCCTGACGGTCGTCAGCGTGGGCACCACGTTCGTGATCGCCACGGCCGGGATCGACCTCTCCATTCCCTCTGGGATCGTGCTGGGCGAGGTCTTCGCCGTGAAGGCGCTGAGCTTCATCCACGTCGGATCCAGCACCGCCGCCGAGGTGTCCGCGGACCAGACGAAGCTCTGGTACATGCTGGTGGCCCTCGTCGGCTCACTGGCGGCGGGGCTGATCCTCGGCCTCGTCAACGGGTTTACCGTCGGCTACCTGCGCATCCCACCGATGCTCGCGACCCTGGGCTCCCTTGGCGCCGGCCTAGGCATCGCGCTGCTCATGCAGAACGGCGTCAACGTCGCGACGTACGCCCTCAACCCCGTCGCGACAGGGCAGCTGATCCCGGGCCTGGACAACCTCATCCTCATCGCCCTGCTCGCCGTCGTCGTGGGGTACGTCGGGATGCACATGGCGGTGTTCGGCCGCCACACCCTGGCGATCGGGTCGAGCGAGGAGGCGGCCCGCCGGGTGGGCCTCAACGTCGAGCGGCACCTGCTTAAGGTCTACACCGTCGGGGGCCTGGCCAGCGGCCTCGGCGGGTTCCTGTCGGTCGCCTTCTTCTCGACGACGTCGCTCGCCGGGCACTCGACGGACAACCTGAGCGCGATCACCGCCGTCGCGCTTGGCGGCACCAGCCTGTTCGGCGGTGTCGCCATGATCATCGGCACGCTCATCGGTGTCTGGATCCCCGCGGTGTTGCAGAACGGCTTCATCATCGTCGGCGTCCAGCCCTACTGGCAGATGGTCGCCGTCGGCGTCGTCCTCATCCTCGCCATCTACGCCGACCAGCTCCGCCGGCGGGCGCGCAACATGCGCTGACCCACCCGCCCCAACACGTCCACAGAGCACGACAGAAGGAGTACGTGTGAGTACGAACAGGTTCCTCGCGGCAATGGCGGCCTCCGCCCTCGCCGTGAGCCTCGCCGCATGCGGTGGGGACAGCGATGACAGCGGTTCCACATCCACCGGCGGCGCGTCCGGCAAGAACATCACCTTGATGGTGGGTGTGAAAGGAGACCCGTTCTACGTCTCGATGGAGTGCGGAGCAAAAGAGGCGGTGGCCGCCGCCGGCGCCAAACTGCAGGTGCAGGGTCCGGACAAGTTCGACGCGACCCTCCAGAACCCGATGCTCGACGCGGTGGCGACCCAGAAGCCGGATGGCCTGCTCGTCGCACCGAATGACGTCAAGGCATCCGCACCGCCGCTGAAGCGCATCCAGGACGGCGGGACGAAGGTCGTGCTGGTGGACACCGTCGTCGACGACCAGAGCATCGGCGTCTCGCGGATCGCCACCGACAACAACCTGGGCGGTCAGAAGGCGGCCGAAGCCATGCAGCAGCTCGGCGTCACGGGCAAGGTCCTGGTCATCTCCACCGACCCGGGCGTGTCCAGCGTCGACGCGCGGGTCGAGGGCTTCAACTCGAAGGCGCAGGAGGTCGGCTTCACCCCGGCGGGAGACACCCAGTACTCGCACAACAACGCGAGCACGGCAGCGCAGGTCATCTCCGCTGCGCTGGCCAAGGACCCGGACCTCGCAGGCGTCTTCGCGACCAACCTGTTCACCGCCCAGGGCGTGGCCACCGGCATCAAGCAGGCCGGCAAGTCCGGTCAGGTGAAGGTCGTCGGCTTCGACGCCGGCCCCGACCAGATCAAGCAGCTCGAGGCCGGTGACGTGCAGGCCCTCGTCGCGCAGAAGCCATTCGACATCGGCAAGCAGGGTGTCGAGCAGGCGTTGGCGGCGATGAATGGCCAGACGGTGACGAAGGAGATCGAGACCGAGTCCCTGATCGTCACGAAGGACAACATGAACGACCCGGAGGTCAACAAGTACATCTACAAGGCCAGCTGCTGAGGTTCGGCTCGTGACGCGCTCCGCCCGGCCGCCACGTCGGGCGGAGCGCGTCACCGGCGGACCGGCGAGGCTGCGCTGCCGGCGTCCCGAGCGGTCGGGACGCACAACCGAGCAGGGAATGAGCACGGAATGAGAACAGCATGAAGACAGTCCTGTACGACGCTCCGCGCAGCTATGCGGTGACGGACACCCCCATCCCCGAGGCCGGGCCCGGAGAGGTGCGCATCCAGGTTCAGCAGGTCGGCGTCTGTGGCACCGACCTGCACATCCACCACGGTGACTTCAACGCCGTGTTCCCGCTGATCCCTGGCCACGAGCTGGTCGGGGTGGTGGACGCGCTCGGCGAGGGCGTCGACCGGTTCGCGGTCGGCGAGCAGGTGTCTGTCAACCCGAACATCTTCTGCGGCAAGTGCGACTACTGCCTGGCCGGCCGGCTGATCCTGTGCGCCGACGCGAAGGGCCTCGGGAGCAACTACCCCGGCTTCTTCGCCGAGTACGTCACCGTGCCCTCGAACCTGGTGTTCTCCGTCCAGGGGCTCCCGCTCGACACGGCGGTCTTCACCGAGCCCGCGGCCTGCGCAATGCACGGGCTCGAGACCCTCGACCTCCGTCCCGGCTCGAGCGCGCTGGTGTTCGGCGCCGGCCCGACCGGCCTCCTGCTCGCGCAGCTCATCGCGTCGGGCGGCGCGTCGTCGGTGACGGTCGCCGCACCCACCCAGTTCAAGCTGGACCGCGCGGCCGCGCTCGGCGCCAGCCGGACCGTGCTGATCTCCCGCGGCGACCCCCAGGGTAACCTGCAGAAGGTCCGCGACTCGTCCGGTGGCGACGGGTACGACGTCGTGGTCGAGGCGACGGGGGCCACCGAGATCGGCGACATCTGCGTTCCCCTGACCCGCAACGGTGGCACCGTCCTGATCTACGGGGTCACCCGGGGGGACGAGGTCGTGACGTTCCACCCGTTCGACGTCTTCCGGCGCGAGATCACCATCAAGGGCTCGTTCGCGGAGATGACCTCCTTCGGCGCCGCGATCGCGGCGCTGCGCGCGGGCCGGGCTCGCACCGACGGGATCATCACCCACCGCTTCCCACTGGACGAGTACGGCAAGGCGCTGGACGCGCTGGCCAACGACCGCACCGCCCACAAGATCGTCCTCGTCCCGTAGGCGGGACCAGGACCGAAGCAGACCCGATGACCGCCGATGCATCGCGCCCGCCCGCCCTGCTGGGGATCGATCTCGGCACCAGCTCGGTGAAGGTGGTCGCTCTCGACCTGGACGGCAGGCTGCTCGCGACGACAAGCGCGGCCTACCCGGTGGAGAACCGCCGGCCCGGCTGGGCCGAGACCGACCCGGCGCAGTGGTGGCGGGCCGTCGCCGACGCGGTCCGTGAGGCGATGGCGGCTGTCACGCCGGCGATGCCGGTGGCTGTGGGGCTGTCCGGCCAGATGCACGGGCTGGTCGCCACTGGAGCCGACGGTCACCCGCTGCGGCCGGCCATGCTCTGGTCCGACTCACGCGCGGTCGACCAGGTGGCGACGTACCGGTCGCTGCCCGCTCCGTTGCGTGGCCGGCTCGGGAACCCGCTGTCCCCGGGCATGGCCGGACCGATGCTGGCCTGGCTGGCACAGCGGGAACCTGAGACCTACGCGGCGACCAGGTGGGCGCTGCAGCCGAAGGACTGGCTCAGGGCACGGCTCACCGGGCGGTTCGCCGCCGAGCCCAGCGACGCGTCGGCCACCCTTCTCTACGACGTCCTGGGCGATTCGTGGGACCTCGAGGTCGTCGACGCGCTGGGCCTGGACGCGCACTTGCTCGCACCGTTGCTCCGCTCGGCCGGCTCGCCCGCCGGCGAGCTGCAGCGAGGTCCCGCGGCGGAGCTCGGCCTCCGGACAGGTCTCCCGGTCGCGGCGGGGGCTGCGGACACGGCCGCCGCCGCGCTGGGCTCCGGCTTGGTCGAGGTCGACAATGCCCAGCTGACCATCGGGACCGGCCTGCAGGTGGTGACGCCGACGACCCGGCCGACGCCGGAGTCGCTCGAGAGCCTTGCCCCGGTCACCCACCTCTACCGGTCTGCCACCGACACGGGCTGGTACGCGATGGCCGCCGCGCTGAACGGCGGCCTCGTGCTCGACTGGGTACGACGTTTGCTCGGGGCGTCGTGGGCCGACCTCTACGCCGCGGCGTCACAGCCTCCCTCCAGCGACGACCCGCTCTTCCTGCCGCACTTGAACGGCGAACGCACCCCCTATCTCGACCCCGGCATGCGCGGCGCTTGGCTGCGGCTGTCGCCCCGTCACGACCGAGAACGGCTGCTGCGTGCGGCCCTAGAAGGGGTGGCCTTCGCCATCCGCGACGCGATGGCGCCGCTTCGACGCCCTGGTAGGCCACTGGACGACCTGCGCCTCGCCGGAGGAGGCACGACCAACGCGGGATGGCGACAGTTGCTGGCCGACGTGCTGGGCTGCCGGCTTCGTCTCGTCGATGTCTCTGCGGCCTCGGGCCGCGGCGCCGCATTGCTCGCCGCGCGGGCTGCCGGACTGCTCGACGGGCCAGCGGTGCTGCGCCGGATCCCCCCGGTGGCCGAGCCCACGGTGTTTCCTCGCGCCGACGAGGTCGATCGCTACGACGACCGCTACGCCATGTTCCGCAGCAGTGTCGACGCCCTGCGTCCCGACCGTCGCCCGCCGATCATGACACCCGAATCGAGGGCGGGGCGACCATCGGCCAACTAACGCCGCCGGGCTCCGCGGCTAATTCGGTGGGGATGATCTTGCGCGTGGAGCCGCGAGATTATCCCTTCGGAGTGCCCGACCGCTTAGAACTGCACCCAACCTACGAATGGCTGCGGGAGCAGTCCGGCCGGGTGGTCATTGTGCCGCTGCATCGAACGCTCGTGGTGGGAGACTTCCGGGTGCTGCTGAAGTAACGAATCGCACTTTTCGCATATGTTCATCGAACACGAGTGACCACGCCAGGCAGGTCGGGGGAATAGGCGGAGTAGCCTGACGCGTCATCGCCTTCGAAGACGACCACGTAGCCTCCCTCCGTAGCCCGGCCTGTTTCAGGATGCTCGCCTCAGTCTTCGGCTTCAAGGTCGCGCTTGCTTGCCCGCGACGGTGTTGGGTGACGGTTCGGTTGTCGAGCCGCTGGAGCGGTTCCTGGCGCTTCTGACCATGTTTGAATCAAACGGGGGTGATCAACCGTGATGCAATCCCGAGATTCCCGGGCGCGGGGCCACGCAACCGTCGGGGTAGCCCCACCGGCCCCGGGCTGTCACGCCGGTTAGCGTCGATCACCACGACACGTGATGTCAGGAGGGGTCCTGATGAAGGCGATCGTCCAGGAGCGGTTCGGCCCGCCGGACGTCCTGCAGCTGGTGGACACCGACCCGCCCGAGGCCGGGGCCGACGACGTGCTGGTTCGGGTGCGCGCCGCCGCGCTCAACCCGTACGACTGGCACATGATGCGAGGCGACCCTCTCATCGCGCGGCTGATGGGAGGTGTCGGGGTGACGAGGCCGAAGGCCCGGGTGGCCGGGGTCGACGCTGCCGGACGGGTGGAGGCGGTCGGCGCGAACGTGCGCGGGCTGCGGCACGGCGAGGAGGTGCTCGGCTTCTGCCACGGCGCGTTCGCCGAGTACGCGCGCGCCGAGGCGGACAAGGTGGCGCCCAAGCCCGGCGAGCCTGACCTTCGAGCAGGCGGCGGCGGTCCCCATGGCGGCGCTGACCGCCCTGCAGGGGATCCGGGACGGCCGAGAGCCTGCGCCGCGTGGAGCAGGGGCACGCGCGCGGCAAGGTCGTCATCACCGTGGCATGAGGCCGGCGGGGGCGTGAGGCCGGCCGGGGCGCCCGGGAGCCCGGGACGTCCTCGTACGTTCGCTGCGGCGTGGACACCGAGCCGACACCCGACGCAGCGGACACGGCCGACGGCCGATGCACGCGCCGGCGTCAACGGAGGCTGCGCGAGGCGCGCGACCTCGTCATCACGGTCGGCCAACCCCGGCGCGGCTGATCGTAGATCGGCCGACGCGAGGGGATAGAGCGCGGGACGAGAGTCGGTCCTCGACCGACCGGGTGACAGCAGGCCCTGACAGCACCGAACAGCCGCGCTACACGCGGCATGTGCGGATGGATCGGGAACGAGCCGACGAGCGTCAGGTCATGTATTTCGAAGGCTCACAGGGGAGCTAGCTTCGTCGGCGGGCATATGGTGAAGCGGTGGTCACCCCGCAGGACGCCATCAAGGTCGTCAACGACGCGTTCGGCCGCCACCCCGGCTATCGGGCGCTGCATGCCAAGGGAGTCTTGTGCCAAGGCGCCTTCACCGCCGGCGCCAAGGCTGCCGGCCTGACGCGCGCGGCGCACATGCAGGGCCAACCGGTCCCGGCGCTCATCCGTTTCTCCAATGGCTCCGGCAGGCCGAATCAGCCCGACCTCCTGCCCCAGGTCCGCGGCATGGCGGTGAAGTTCTCGCTTCCGGACGGATCACGCACGGACATCTCCGCCCAGACTGCGCGGCTGTTCTCTTCGCGAACCGTCGAAGGGTTTCTTGAATTCGTCCAGGCGGCCGAGCCGAGTGTGGCCAGTTTCTGGCGTCTTCCCCGCTTCGTCGTCCGTCATCCGAAGTTTCTGCGAACCCTGCCGCCCAACGTGGTCGCGCTCAAACTCCCTGCCAGCTACGGCAGCTGCGGCTATCACGCCCTGCACGCCTTCCAGTGGCTCGACGCCAACGGCGGTTCGCGCTATGTGCGCTACCACTGGGTGCCCGAAGCGGGAAATGCCTACCTGTCGCCGCAGACGGCGCGTCGGCTGGGTAGGGACTACTTGACGAAGGAACTCACGAAGCGGCTGGACCACGACCCGGTCCGCTTCCAGTTGCAGGTGCAGATCGCGGGTCCCAAGGATTCCACCACCGACCCATCGGCACCCTGGAACAGCAAGGAGACGGTCACCGTGGGCACGCTCGAAGTGACCGGCCTGGAGACCGAGCGGGAGAACGGAGGCGACATCGTGGTCTTCGACCCGATGCGTGTCACCGACGGGATCGCTCCCTCCGACGACCCGATACTGCACTTTCGGACTCACGCCTACTCGGTCTCGGTGGAACAACGCAGCGGCGTCGCACGCGGCGAGTAGACCTGGCTCGCATTCAAACCCGGCGATCGCCGGTGGCTCCGCTCGGTCGCGGCATTCATGGACGGCGGAAGTCCATTCCGCCTGCTTCGCGGATGCTAATTTGCCTGAGGCTGGCTGCCGGTCTGTCTCCGGGTAGGTGCCTGGTTGGACGCTTTCTGCGGTATGTGAGTGCGTCGGACACCCGCGGCCAGGCCTGCCGATAAGCATCCGCTGGGGCACTTCGAATGGGCGCTGAGCTCGTACCGAGATGCGTGTGGAATGGATCGTGGCATCGGATG
>Ga0184623_10000667_pt1 | contig 14664 bp, 11 predicted proteins | sample PLM1_100_b1_FD_133138 | JGI IMG/M metagenome (GOLD analysis project Ga0184623, IMG submission 133138) | Groundwater sediment microbial communities from an aquifer in East River, Colorado, USA - PLM1_100_b1 | ecosystem: Environmental > Terrestrial > Soil > Riparian zone | place: USA: East River...
CCCTCGCGCTCCAGGAACGCGTGGATCGCCCGCCGGCGGGCGCGACGGAGCTTGTCGGTATCGCAGTACCGGCGAGAAGCGAGGGACTGGAATTCCCGGAACGCTCCGAGTTCTCTCTCGAAGAGCGGGCGGCCCGTGCGCGCCACGGCCATCCCCAGGAGAGGACCGGCGCGGCGGAGGTCGATGAGATCCAGACGATCGGTCCCGAGCCGCGGAGCGAGGGCCAGATAGAGGGCGTCGAGGTCGGCGGGCCCGTCGCACTGCACCGCCAGATCGATGTCGCTCTCCGGTCTCGCCCCGTCTCGGGCGGCCGAACCGAACAGGACGAGAAGTCGGAGATCCGGCATCACCTCGGGAAGACCGGCCAGGCGCTGTCGGATGAACTCGGCAATGACAGCGGCTGTCATGCGGTCACTGTATCGGAGCGGCGTGAGAGGGGTCAAGGGACCGCATCGACTCAAAACTTCGGTCATGCCTATCGGGTTGACTCCGAACGCCACCATGGGTAGCTCGATGCCGGCAGTCCATGGACCCACGACCTACGACATGCTGTACCGTTCGGAGCTAACCCGATAGGCAGAACTTCGGTTACCGAAGGCGGGCTCGTAGATCAGAAGTCACGGTTACCAATCGCAGCCGGGAGGAGCCCGTGACACGAGCCAGCCTTCGAGAGTACGCCGCGGTCCAGCGAGTGCGCTACCTGCAGGCCACACGCGTTGAGAAACGGCAGTTGTTGGACGAGGTCGTCGCGGTCACCGGCATTCATCGCAAGGCGGCCATCCGGCTGCTGCGCCGGCCGCCGCGGCCGCGGTCGACGCCGGGGCCCGGCGGCCGCCCGCGCGAGTACGGCCCGGAGGTCGCCGCCGCCGCAGAGGTCCTCTGGCAGGCGAGCGGCCGAATCGGCGCCCATCGGCTCCACCCCTTCGTGCCCGACCTCCTCGAGCGACTCAGCCAGTGTGGGGCACTCGCCCTCCGTCCCGACGTCGAGAAGCGCCTTCGCCACGCCAGCCGCCCGACGCTCACGCGCTTGCTGGCGCCCGCCCGCGCCCAGTACCCGCCACGGAGTGCCACGACCACGCGCGCCGGCACCTGGCTCCGGCAGGAGATCCCCATCCGCACCTTCACCGAGTGGGACGATGCGCGTCCGGGGTTCTGCGAGGTCGATCTGGTGGCCCACTGTGGCAGCACGACGGAGGGCTTCTACCTCTGCACCCTCTGCGCCGTGGACATCGCCACGACGTGGGTGGAGCTCGAAGCGGTCTGGGGGAAGAGCCAGCAGCGCGTCGGCGGCGCCATCCATCCCGTGTGGCAGCAACTGCCGGTGCCGCTCGTCGGCCTCGACACCGACAACGGCTCGGAGTTCATCAACCGCGGCCTCTACGATTGGTGTCGCCGCCACGGGGTTACCTTCACCCGCAGCCGCCCCTGGAAAAAGAACGACAGCGCCCACGTCGAGCAGAAGAACGGCGCCGTCGTCCGGCAGCTCGTGGGCTATGATCGCTTCGCCTCCAAGGCCGCCTATGCGCAACTCACCCGCGTCTACCAGCTCGCCCGCCGGCACGTGAACTTCTTCCAACCGGTGCAGAAGCTCGTCACCAAAACGCGCCAAGGCGCCCGCGTCCACCGCGTCTACGACCGCGCCCAGACGCCGTACCAGCGCCTCTGCGCCGCCGGCGTGCTCTCCGCCGACACGCGGCACGAACTCGCGACGCTCTATCAGCAGCTCAATCCGCTCCAGCTGCGGCGCGACCTCGAAGCGGCCCTCGACCGTCTGTGGACCCTCGCAGCGCCCGATCCACGTCGCGTCCCGGAGGGGACCGAGATAGCCACCCCCTCCCTGAAGTCCGCTCCTGGAGGCGCGCAGGCAATGGCTTCGGTAACCCTGAGTTATGAGTTGACGAGAACAGGAGGGTAACCCTCAGTTATGAGCTGCAACGGGGACGCCGCGTCCTCGGCCGTGCGCCATTTCCCCAGCCCGTCACCAGGGCCCGCGCGCTCGGCGTCCTCCGGGAGCGCGAGTTCGCGAGCGAATTACGACGAGGTGGGGCCTTGGAAGTCGCTGTTGGTCGTGAGGATCGTCGAGCATCGGTCGCGATCATTGTGATCGAGGGCCTCGGCCACGTGCCGATGCACCTCATCAAGGAGAACATGGATCGCCAGCTCGAGGTGTGCCCTAACGGGAGCCTATGACGTCACCAGCGGCGTGGTGAGCGCAAGCGCAGCCGCCGCCGATCGGTTCTCGACGCCGAGTCTCTGGTAGATATGCTCGAGGTGCTTCGCGACCGTGCGGGGGCTCAGGCTCAGGATCGCCCCGATGGCGGCGTCGGTCTTGCCTTGAGCCACCCAGGCGAGCACCTGCGCCTCTCGACGGCTGAGCCCCAGGGGCTCGAGAGATGCAGGCCTGACGACGGTGTGTTGCTGTTGCAGCAAGAGGAAGCTGCCGCCGTCAGCGGGGATCAGCCGCACGATGAGACGGCTCTCCTGGCGCTCGACCACTAGCGGTTTGCGAGCGGAAAGAGCGTCGCCGGACCTGCTGACGGTCGTCTCCTGGAATTTGACCCAGCGCTGAAGAGCTTCCGGCAAGCGCTTCGCCCGCAGTGCTGGATGACCGAAGTAAGTGGTCAACCACTGACGGGCTAGCCGAGTAGCCAGCCGGATGCCGCCGTCCGGTCCCAAGAGAACGATCCCCCGTCCGATCTCCTCCAGCCCCGTCAGGACCAGCGTAGCCTCTCGCTTGATCTGAGAAACCGACTCAGCGTTCCGGTGAGCCTGGACGATGTGGGGCTGGAGCACGCTCAACAGCATCCGATCGCGCCCCGAGAAGTCCGGCCCACTCCGGCTGAGTGCGACGCCGGCGACCCGGGGCGACGGGGCAGGGAGCCCGATGACCACCTGGCGCTCCACATCGATCTTGCGAAAGAACTCGTTATAGAGCCCAAGGCGGTGGAATTCGCGCTGGGTCAAGAAGTCAGAGATTTTGGCAACACGAGCCTGAGGATTCTCACTGAAATGCCTGATGAGAGGATGTTCGTGCTTGTAGTGCTCAAAGGTCTGCAAGAGGTCAGAAGTGACGACGCGGGCGGGATGCACGACCCGAGCGGTGGGCTGTCCACGAAGCCCGATCTCAGTATATGTGATGATCTCGGCCGGAACGACTTTCGAGATCGCGCGGATCACGTGGTCACGGAAGGCGTCGAGATCGCGGAGCGCATAAATCTCTGCCACGCACGCACCAAGAGCCCGAATGTCCCGCTGGGCTAAGCGCTCCAACCCGCCCCCCCCCCGGGGTCCCGCGAGCGGCCCCGAACTTACGTAAAACTACGTATGGACGTCTAACCCACGCCAGGTTAGAAGTCAACGCCACTAAGGGTGCTTGATATCGACCGATTTCCGGAATCTGGTAACCGCAGGCCGTGAGGGCCATGAGCTTGCTGTACCCTTGTTCCTCGCCCTTGGCGCCACGCCGCTAATGTGTGCTTCTTGACAACAACCGCCGCGTCGATACTCCGCGCGTTTTCCGGCGGGCTGGTTCCGCTCGAGAGGAGCGCGAGCGCATCTCGGCCGGAACCCGCATCTCGGCCGGAACCTAGGAGCCTGTCGGTTTAATGGTCATTGCGAGTTGGAGCAGGCCGGTTGCGTGGACGCGCGCCACCCCGCCTACGAGTCGGGGCGTGGCGAAGCAGATCACGGCCGCGAGGCTACGCTGGCTGCGGGCACGTCCGCACTCGAAAGAGCTTGAGCAGGTTGTGGGTCAGGCAGATGTAAGGAGTGAGGAGATGCGACCGATGGGAAACGTTAAGGCCGCTATATTTGTTTGGGCTCTTCTGGCAATCATCGGTGCCTCGTCGCTTCCAGCCCATGCCGGTATCACGACGACCGATCTAAGTCCCGGCTCCGGAGTAACCTGCATTGATTTGGTGAATACCTTGGTGGGGACAGGGATCACCGTTTCGAACCCTACCTGTACGGGGAACATTGACACCACCGGCGAGTCCGACGACGTCTTCGGCAAGTCCTTCGGCAAGTTTAGCGGCGGGTTGGGGATCATCGGCTTCGAGAGCGGCATCATCCTGAGCTCCGGCAAGGTTGCTGACGTCATCGGTCCCAACGACGATACCGGCAAGACCACCACCTTCTCCGAAGAGCCTACGCCCGATTCGGACCTTCAAGCTTTGGCGGATGCCACCTGTCCGGAAGTAGGAAGCTGCCCGATCATCGACAAAGCCGTGCTGGAATTCGACTTCGTCCCGACCGGCAGTCAGGTCACCTTCCAGTATGTCTTTACATCCGAGGAATACAACGAGTTTTCCAACAGTGCGTTCAACAACGTCTTCGGCTTCTTCATCAACGGGGTCAACCGCGCGCTGCTTCCCGATGGTGTGACGCCGGTGTCGATCAACAACGTGAACGGGGGCAGCCCACTTGGGACAGATGCGCACAACCCTGCCTTCTTCATCAACAACGCCATCGATGAAGGCGGCGTGACCACGGACAACGCGATCAACATCCAAGCCGACGGATTGACGGTGGTCCTGACCGTCGTCGCCCCCGTCAATGTCGGCCAGGTGAACCATATCAAGCTGGCCATCGCCGACGCGGGCGACAGTATCCTCGACTCCTGGGTGTTCATCAGAGCGGGAAGTTTCACGGTGGACTTCGACGGAGACGGCATTTTGGATGCCGCGGACAACTGTCCGTACATCTACAACCCTGATCAGGCAGATATAGACGGTGACGGATTCGGGGACGCCTGCGACAACTGTCCCATCGATCACCAAGAGGATCAGGCTGACAGCGACGGGGACGGCCTAGGGGACGTCTGCGAGTCCCACTATGTGGAGAGCCTCGCAGCACCCGCGAGTTGCACGTCGGGAGCGCCCTGTCCGGTGACCGCGACATTCACGTACATCGGCCCGAAGTCGTCCATCCTGACGTTTCCGCCTGATTGCTTCGACAAGACCAGCTTCACGTTCACGGATCAGTTCGGCAACCCGGTGCCCCAGCGGCAAAGGCATCGTGTCGCGTACGGGATCCCAACCGATCTCGTCACAATCCTGAACGGCGTGCCAGTCTCCGTCCAGTGCGACCTCTCGGACATACTGGGCGCTGTGCCGCCCGGGCTGATCACGGGCAAAGCGACCTTCTTGAACTATGACCTGGACCCCGATGCGACATACAATAGCCAGGGCGACATTGTGGCCTGCGCCCTTGAGCCGTGTTTCGATATCTGGATCGGCGCGGTCGAGTCTGACCCGATCACCGTGGACATCACGGCGGGAGCCCCTGGCTCCAGAAGGGTCAACATCGACATCAAGCCCGGCGACTTCCCGAACAGCATCAGCTGCAAGTCGTCGAGCGAGGGGCTCCCCGTGGCCGTCCTGAGCACACAGACGCCCCCCTTCGACGCCACGACCATCGACGCCGACTCCGTCACGTTCGGTAAGACGGGGATGGAGGCCAGCGAGTCGCACAAAAAGGGCGGCAAGGCAGTCCGCCACATCGTGGACCTGAACGGGGACGGCCTGCTGGACATGGTGTTCCACTTCCGCCTCGGGGCTACTGGCTTTGGCTGTGGCGACATCCCGACCGGGGCAAAGGCTGTCACGCTCAACGGCATCCTGAAGGGCCTCGCCGGTGGGACGCCAATCAGCGACTCGGACACCCTGACCCTGACGAAGTGAGGAAAGCGGCAACGAGCTCCCAGCTGGCAGTCGGAGAAGAGCAGTCGGAGAAGAGGAGAAGAGCATGAGGATCAGACGACTCCTACGGGGCTCCGCCTTGATGGGCGGGATCACCCTATTCCTGGTTGCTGTGGTGGCTCTGCTTCCGACTCCAGCGCGGGCGCAGTGCCCAACCACAGCCGTCACGCCCGACTCTGACGGTGACGGGTTCAGTGACCCCGAGGAAGCCTGCGGCATCGCCCTCCTCGATGGATCCGGGGTCTCCATGAACCCGAACACGAAGGACCTCTTCATCATCGTGGTGCCCGCGACCCCCAGTTTTCTCCCAACGGATCCAGCGGGTCCAGCGGAGTTCATCTCCAATCCCCAAGACCAGGGCGGCCTTGGGATCATCACCCACCTCATCGACGCGGCCCAGGTCGGCACCAACCGTTTGGTGGGCTTGACACAGAAGGCAGTGAGCGTCACCGAAAGCCCGAGCACCAACGGCGACGTCGCCGGTGAGTGCCCCTGGGGGACGGCCAACGACCTCCTCGCATTCTGCGTGGTGTACACGAAGAAGATCGAGGAGTACGTGACCTCTGTCTATGCTGCCCAGGGACAGACGGCACCCTCCGATGTCATCAACAACTACAAGAAGCACACGTTCGCCCACGAGACGATGCACGGTGCTGCGCGCCTCACGCGGGACTCCAACAGCCGCTTCGGGGGCCACCACTACAAGTCCGGGTCCAATGCGATCCACGACCAATCGGTCATCTACACCGTGAAGGGAGGAGTCGTCAGGTTCATCATCGGGACGAGCTTCACCGACGCGGACAAGGGCGATGCCACGCTGAAATAGAATCGGTTAGCCGCTGCGTTTCGGCCGCTAACCCGGTCGTGAGCGAAGTCCAAACAACCGAAAGGAGAGGCCACAGGCAATGAAGACCATGCAACGAGCAGTCCGCCTGCTGCTGCTAGCAGGGGTGATCGTGGTCGGAATTCCGGCCACCCTGTGGGCTGAAAGTGACGCCATAGGGGGATCGTTCCTACCGATCGACAAGAACGCGGCCGGAACCAAGGTCGCTGGCCCATTGGCCGTCTACTACGAGGTCGTCGGTATCAACACAGGGGGATGTCTTCCCTTCGAAGTGAATATGTCTTTTACCATGAAGCTAACGAAGGGCTCCAACTCATACGCCTTCGCGAGCCCGGCGCCAACGAGGCTTTGCTACGAGGCTCATGACTTGCAAGTGGCCATCATTCAGGCCTTCTTTGCTAATACGGTGATCCCGGGCATCTTTGGCGGAAGCCCGAGCTTTGCGTTGAAGTCCGTGACGGACCTGACGCAGGACGGCAGCCCTCAAACCGCGCCGCCCTTCTTCGCGATCATGGACATCGAGCTTGCCGTAAAGCAGTAGCGTCCCTTTGGCCTGACCCGAAAGAGGAACAGACCTAGAGCCGACACCTCGGAGGGAGGAGGTGTAATCTTGGCGCAGCCATGAGGAAGTCGGCCATCTTCGCGCTGCCGGTCGCCTCGGCGCTCCTGGCGACCTTGTCGTTTCCTTCATTCGATCTGGGGTTTCTGGCCTGGTTCGCTCTGGCACCACTCCTGTTCGCGCTGCGGCAGGGTAGTCCGCCCCTCGCAGCCGGTCTCGGTTTCCTCTTCGGGGCCCTCCTGGCCAGCGGCGTCTTCTACTGGCTCGGCGGCGTTGCGTCGATGACCCCGGCCACGACCCTGCTCATGTACGTCGGCTTCGGCGCGTACTACCTTCTCTTCGGCGTTCTCTACAGCCTGGTCAGCAGAGCAATAGGCTCCTGGATCCTCGTCGCCGCTCCCGCGCTCTGGGTGACGCTCGAGTACGCGCGTGCCAACCTCTCCTTCCTCGCGCTGCCCTGGAACCTCCTGGGCCACTCCCAGTATCGGTACCTGCCTGTGATCCAGATCGCGGACCTGACCGGAGTCTTTGGCATCTCCTTCCTCGTTGTCATGGTCAACCAGCTCGTGAGCCAGGCGCCGGACTTCTTCGCCACGCGCGGGCAGGGGGCATCCGAGGCGTCGCCAGCCTATCGCATCAACTGGGCCGGTCATCTGCTAACGGTCGCCTCGGCCGTGCTGCTCACCTTCGGCTACGGGTGGTACAGGCTCGCCCCGCCGGAGGGCGGCGAGCGCGTCCGGGTGGCCCTGGTCCAGGCGAATGTCCTGGCGCGACAGAACATGTCCCTCGCTGAGCAAGCCGAGCACCTACGAGCATATGAGCGGCTGACCAGGGAGGCCGCGAAAAGTGAGCCCGACCTGATCGTCTGGCCGTCCTCGTCCCTGCCAGCGCCTCTCCGGTTCAGGCTGGTCAGCTTCTACGTTACGCGGATGGCTCGCGAGACGGGCGCATACCTGCTCGTCGGCGGTGCCGGTGGGGACAAGCTGGCGCCGGCAAAAGACGGCCAGCTTCCCTACTCGAACAGCGAGTTCTTGATATCGCCTTCCGGGCGGCTCGATGGACAATACAACAAGATACGCTTGACTCCTTTCAACGAATACGTGCCGCTGAGGGGGACGATCCCCTGGCCGCGATGGATCACCGCCCTGAAGGATAGCTTCGTGCCTGGCACGGAGTACCATCTCTTCCAGCTTTCACGGGCACGCTTCGGCGCACCCATCTGCTGGGAGAACACCTTCCCGGACCTATTTCGGCGCTTCGTCATGGGTGGGGCGCAGTTCATGGTCAGCGTGACCAACGAGGGGTTCTTCGGTTCCACCTCGGCTCCCTATCAGACGCTCGCCATGAACGTCTTCAGGGCCGTGGAGAACAGGGTAGCCATCGTTCGATCGGCCACCACCGGCGTCTCGGCCTTCATCGATCCGAACGGCCAGGTCGTGGCGCGAGTCAGTGACGCCAATGGTAAGGACCTGTTCGTCTCCGGGTTTCTGGTGAGGGACGTGCCTCTCTCCGGCCGAACGACCCTGTATACCATGTACGGCGACATCTTCGCTTATGCCGTCATGGGCGTGGCCACGTCGGTCCTTCTGGCCTCCCTCTTCGGACGGCGATCGGTGCATTCGTACCGCCGCTTCGTGAAATCGACCAAGGATCGAAGCTCCTCCCCGGTGCTCGACTGACAATCTGAGATGAACCTCAGACGTATATCCGCCGCTGTAGGGCCCCATTGGGTAGCCTTCGGCCTCGCCCTGGCCTTGACCGCAGCGATGTACACGCTGTACGGGGTCAACATCGTCAGGTGGCAGAACAGCCCCGACTTCGGCTGGCGGACGATGTTCGACTCCGGCCCCAACGTCGTGGCCGAGGTCTTCGAGAGAGCCAAGACAGCCGGGTTGCGGGCTGGCGACAAGATCCAGGCGATCAACGGGCGAGCCTATAGCACGTTCGACGAGCTCTTCTCCGGGAACATCCGTCAGGACGAGCCCGGCTTGCTGAACACGTATACCGTGGTACGGGACGGAACGCCGGTCGAGATCGCGATCCCGACCGGCCGGCTCGGTTTCCGGACTGTGCTGCGGCGAAGCGGCCCACTCTTCGTGATGGGCCTGATCTATGTCCTCATCGGAGCCCTTGTCTTCCTGATGAAGCCGCGGGCCACGGAGAGCTGGCTCTTTTTCCTCATGACCTGCCTGATTGGAACCTGGGTCAGCTACACCGCTCCCAGTGACTTGATTCGCCCGACCTGGCTGTACGATGTCCGCTTCTTGATCAAGGTCCTTCTCCCGGCATCCATGATTCACTTGGCCCTGAGATTCCCCAAGACGCCCACGCTCCTCGTAAACATGCCCTGGCTCCAGGCCACCCCCTATCTGCCGTCGATCGTCCTATTCATGCTTCTCAAGGCCACTACGAGCGTCTATTGGACTATTCCCCGCCCCCTCTTCCTTGCTTCCGACCTTTACATCATGCTGGCTGTCCTCGTCTTTCTGGCATCAATGGCCTGGAATGCTTTCAAGGATCGCTCCATCATTATCCGGCTCCAGTCTCAGGTGATTCTGGCCGGAATCACCCTCGGGTTCTTGATCCCCTCAACGGACCTGATCTCGCGTTTTCTCTGGCACGCCTATCTCATCCCCGATCCCGCAATCGGGTTCGGTGTCTTTCTCAGCCTCTTTCCCCTCTCCATCGGCTACACCATCGTCAAGCACGATCTCTTCGCCATCGACGTCATCGTCCGGCGGACGTACGGGTACGTGCTGTCCACCGGCACGATCGTGGCGAGCTACGCGGGGATCGTGTCGCTCCTGAACCTCACGTTCCGTGGGTCCGATGTCGCCCGGTCCCCGCTGTTCTCGATCGGCTTCGCGCTCGCCGTTGTCTTTCTCTTCGAGCCGCTCCATCGACGCATCCAGCGTTTCGTGGACCGGACGTTCTATCGGCAGCAGTACGACTACCGGACGACGATCAAGAGCCTGAGCGAGGCGATGACGAGCATTCTGGATCCGGACTTGGTCCTCAAGACCCTCGTCGGCGCGGTGGTCAAGGAGATGTTCCTGGAAAACGGCGTGCTGCTCCTTCCCAGGCCGGCCGGGGAGGGGTACGCGATCGGGGTCGTTGAGGGGATGGATCCGCGGGCTCTGCCCGTCCGGGCCCTCCCCGAGGCCGATCCGCTTCTCCGACTGGTCAAGGAGAAGAAGACCCACGTTCTGCGCCACGACATCGCCCTGAACCCCGTCTACGAACGCGATCGCGAGGAGCTCCAGCAGACCCTGCAGGCGCTGTCCTCGGACCTGCTGCTGCCCATGACGTACAAGGACGAGCTGCGAGGAATCCTCTCTCTCGGCCGAAAGAAGTCCGGCAAGCTGTTCACGCCGGAGGACCTCGACCTCCTCAAGACCATGCTCAACCAGAGCGCCATCGCCCTGGAGAACGCCTACCTGTTCAAGGAAAACCTCCAGAAGGGCCGGATGGAGGAGGAGCTGAAGATCGCCCACGACATCCAGATGGGGATGCTGCCCGACAAGGCGCCGCAGCTGGAGGGTCTCAAGATCGCGGCGCGGATGATCCCGGCGCGGGAGGTGGGCGGGGACTTCTACGATTTCGTAGAGTTTCCCGCTGACGCCTCGGGGGGGCGCTTGGGCATCATCATTGCCGACGTGTCTGGGAAAGGCGTGTCCGCTGGCCTCCTGATGGCCGGCGCCCGGAGCACCTACCGGGTTCTGCTGGACGCCGACCCGCCCGTCAGTGAGGTCATGACCGTCGCGAACCAGCGGCTGCAGAAGGACATCCGGAAGGGCATGTTCGTCGCCCTCCTCTACGCCGTCCTGGACCCGGGCGCGCGAACCCTCACGCTCTCCAACGCTGGCCAGACCCAGCCCATCCTGTGCCCGCCCGGTGCCGATCCGTCGTATATCACCACGGAGGGAGACACCTTTCCGCTGGGCATCGTCGCCGACTGCGACTATCAGGAAGCCAAGCTGAGCCTCTCCGGAGGGAGCGTCGTGGTCTTCTACACGGACGGTGCCGTCGAGGCGATGAACGCCAAGGAGGAGCTTTACGGCTTCGACCGCTTCTTCGCTTCCGTTCACGAGGGCCGGGAGCTTGACGCCCCAGCGCTTCTCGACAAGCTCTTTGACGACATCGCACGCTTTGTCGGCGGCGCGGAGCAGCACGATGATATAACCATCATCGTGGCGAGGGTCGGGTAAGCCGCGCCACTGTCGCTCAACCAAGAGGGCTACTGCCAATGCCGTCAGAAAAGAAGTTCCAGCTCCACCTCCCGAGCATGCTCGGCTGCGAGAAGGTCGCGATGGCTTTTGCCGCTTCCGTGGCCGAGAGCATGAACTTTCCGGCGGACCGCGTCGCGGATCTGAAGACCGCCGTCGCGGAGGCCTGCACGAACGCCATCGAGCACGGGAACAAGATGGATGCCAGCATGAAGGTCGGCATCAGTCTCACGGTCGACAAGGGCCGCCTCCAGGTCGCCGTGCACGACGAAGGCGCCGGGATCGGACGGGTTCCGACCCCCAACATCGACAGCAAGATCGAGGGGAAGAGCGACCCGCGTGGCTGGGGTATCTTCCTCATCAAGAGCCTGATGGACGAGGTGACGTTCGAGTCCACCCCGGAAGGGAACGTCGTCAAGATGATCATCCATCTCGAGAAATAAGAACCGCGGCGGAGGCGTCCTTGCATGGCTAAGGCCCAAGAGATCTCGATCCGCCCGAAAGGCGACGTGTCGGTCATCGATATCAAGGGTGACGTGACCGCGCCCACGGGCCAGCCCATCGAGGACGCGTATCATCAGGTCACCGCCGCGGGCGCCAAGAAGATCTTGTTCGCGTTCGCCTCCGACTGCTACATCAACAGCGGCGGCATCGCGATCCTGATCGGCATCCTCTCCGAGAGCAAGAAGAAGGAGCAGGCCGTCCGCATGACCGGGTTGTCGGCCCACTTCCAGAAGATCTTCGCGATGGTCGGACTGACCAAGTACGCGCAGATCCGCCCCTCCGAGGAAGCCGCGCTGGCAGATTTTTAAGGAAGCCCGATGCGCCGCGAACGCCTCAAGCACATGAAGAAGCGCCTGCGGGAGGCCACCCGCGCCCAGCGGGAGCTCGAGAAGCGGATGTTCCACCTGAAAACCTTGTACGACGTCAGCCGCGAGATCGGGTCCCTGATCGACACCCAGGCCATCATCAAGAACCTGTTGATGATGGTCGTCGGGACGTTCGGCGTCGAACGCGGCCTGATCCTGATCGTCGAGGTCGGCGAGAACCGGATTCAGACGATGACCCAGCGGGGGTTCGACGATGCCGCCTCGGCGGCGCTGTCCCAGGCCGTCGACGCGGGATTCCCCACGAAGGTTCAGGGGGCCACCGGTACCGTGGTTCTGAGCGAGAGCGACGACTCCGGCCTGCTTTCCTCGCTCAATCTCCGCGTCTGGATCCCCTTCGACGTGAACGAGCGCCTCCGGGGTGGCATCGGGCTCGGTGAGAAGCTGACCGGCGACCCCTACCTGCCGGACGACTCCGAGCTGCTCGTCACCCTCGCCAACCAGGCTGCCGTCGCCATCCAGAACGCGACCGCCCACGAGGAGGTCGTGCGCTACGCCGACGAGCTTGCGGCGAGCCTCCGGCGCATCCAGATTCTCGAGTCCGTGAGGGCCAATCTCTCCAAGTTCGTTCCCAAAACCGTCCAGGCCCTCATCGAGGAGTCCCCCGAAGCGCCGTTGCTCGACAAGCGCGAAGCCGACCTTTCGGTGATGTTCGCGGATATCACCGGCTACTCGCGGCTCAGCGCCAAGATGGACCTGGAGCGTGTCAACCAACTGGTCGAAGTCTACTTCGGTGCCTTCCTGGACGAGATCCTCAAGCTCGGCGGCGACGTGAACGAGACCGCCGGCGACGGCCTGATGGTGATCTTCCGGGACCCGGACCCCCGGCGGCACGCGACGGCCGCAGTGCTCGCGGCTCTCGGGATCCAGCGCCGGACCCGGGAGACCAACGCGACCCTCGAGGGCTTTTTCGATCCGATCACGATGCACGTCGGGGTGAACTCGGGCATCGCCTGGGTGGGCGCGACCAAGATCGAGGGGACGGCCGGCACGCGTTGGACTTACACCGCCTCTGGCCCGACGACCAACATCGCCGCGCGCCTGGCGGCGCTCGGCGAAGGTGGAAGCGTCGTCATCAGCGCGGAGGTACGGAGACGGCTCGGCGACGAGTTCGCTGTCGAGGAGGACATGGGCTCCCAGTCGTTGAAGAACGTGTCGGAGCCCGTTAGGGCCTATCGGTTGAGGGTCGAGGAGCGTGAGCCCGCGGTCGCCCAGGTGCTCGTCGAAAGTCGCCGCCATCCGCGCCGACCCGTCTCGTGGCCCATCCGGGTGTGGATCGGCGAGGATTCCTTCGACGGCCACGCCGTCGACTCGAGCATCTACGGCATCTGTGTGGTTACCGTCGCCAAGGACCTGTTGAAAGTCGGTGCGTCCTACCGTCTTGAGATATTTGTCGGCGCGGACAGCCCATTGCAGTACACTGCGGAGGTTCGAAATCTGAGCGACCACGGTGTCGGGATGAAGACCAAAGAGCCGTTTCCTCTCGGCTGAGCGTCATGCGCGTCGTTCTCGCCGGCCTGCTCACCTTCCTGATTCTCTCCCTGGCCGCCCACCCCGGTTCTTCGCAATCCGATGATCTGAAGGCCCTCCGACAGGAGATCGAAGCGCTCAGGGAAGAGCAGCGCGCGGTCCGGAAGGAGATCCAGGATCTCTCGAACTTCCTGCGCGAACGGACTGGAGCGGCGGCCCGTGACATCCGCGATCTGACGATCGGCGTAGGCGGCGCTCGGTTTCGCGGCAAGGCCAACGCCGCACTCACCCTCGTCGAGTTTTCAGACTACCAGTGCCCGTATTGTGCCCGCCACGCGCGAGAGACCTTTCCCCAGATCCAGAGAGATTTCATCGACACGGGAAGACTGAAGTACGTGTTCCGTGACTTCCCCATCGCGACGATCCACCCGGACGCCTTCAAGGCGGCCGAGGCGGCCCACTGTGCGGGCGAGCAGGGGAAGTACTGGGAGATGCACGAGCGCTTGTTCGGCAATCAGACCGCCCTCAGCCTGGCCCACGTGCCACGCCACGCGCAGGCGCTGGGCCTGGACGTGCAGCAGCTCCGTCAGTGTTTGGATGGCGGGAAATATGCGCCCGAGATCCGCCGCGACTTGGACGAGGGACTGAAAGCCGGCGTGAGATCAACGCCGACATTCTTTCTGGGCTTGAGCGACGCCGACTCACCGATCAAAGTCCTTCGGATGCTCGTCGGCGCTCAGCCGTACGCCCGCTTCAAGGACGCGATCGAGTCGCTCCTCACGCCGCCGAAGTGAATCTCGCGTGAGCGGTCCCCCTCAGAGGGGTCGCGGTCAGCCGTTTTCCGCCCGTCTCCCGAAGCACCGCGCGCAGCAGGGGCTTCTCGACGAGGCCGATCATCAGGTCGTAGAGGTTGGCGCTGGCGTGCTCGCGGAGACCGCGGACGCATTCGATGAGCTTCCGCTCGATGACCTCCTCGAGC
>Ga0184623_10000668_pt1 | contig 14659 bp, 15 predicted proteins | sample PLM1_100_b1_FD_133138 | JGI IMG/M metagenome (GOLD analysis project Ga0184623, IMG submission 133138) | Groundwater sediment microbial communities from an aquifer in East River, Colorado, USA - PLM1_100_b1 | ecosystem: Environmental > Terrestrial > Soil > Riparian zone | place: USA: East River...
CCGATCGATGCAGAGCAGAGCGGTCGACGGAGCTTCGGACGCCCAGCACGCCGCGCGGGCGTCAGACGTTTATCTCGGGCGCCGGCTCCAACGCGAAGAGTCAGGCCGTCGGACGATGAAAATGAAGAGGACGCGAGGTGTCGTGTACCGACAAGTCGCCAAACAGAGATTGGCCGCCCTGTTCAAGCTCGAGTAACCGCCGCTTGCGCCACAACCCACGACCGTAACCGCCGAGATTTCCGTGTTTGGTAATGACACGATGGCGAGAACTGCTCATTTCGCGAATGGGTCCTCAATCGACCGTGACTGTGGCGTGAAGAGCTCTGCGCCGGTGTCGGTGATCACCATATCATCCTCGAGGCGTATGCCGAACTCGCCGCGGATGTAGATGCCCGGCTCGTCACTGAACACCATTCCCGGTCGAAGCGTGATGCCCTTGTCCCAACCGAACATGTTGTTCCTGATCAGATAGGGCCACTCGTGCCCGTCCATCCCGATGCCGTGGCCAAGCCGATGCGTGAAGTACTTGAAGGCGGGACCGTAGCCGGCCTTGACAATCGTTGTGCGTGCGGCCGCATCGATCGATTCGAGCGCTGCACCCGGCCGCGCCGCTTTGAGCGCTACGCTCTGCGCCCGGTGCACGATGTCGAACACTCTCTTCATCTTGTCGGTCGCCATACCGAGCACGAACGTGCGCGTGATGTCCGATTGATAACCTTCGACACTGCACCCGTCGTCGATCATGATGATCGTCCCTTCGCGGATGACTTGTGGCGTGACCGAACCGTGCGGCAACGCTGTGTACTCGCCCACCTGCACGCTGGCGCCGCCTGGAAATCCAAGGCGCGAGTACGAAGCCGCGATCAGGCCACTCGCCTCGTTCTCCGTCATGCCAGGCATCAGCGCGCGGAAGACAGCTTCGTAGCACTTCAACGTTGCTTGCGAAGCGAGCCGCATGAGCTCGACCTCGTGGCCGTCTTTGATCATCCGGCAACCGGCAGTGACCGGTGTCGCACTCGTCAAGTGCAGCGCCGGCGCCGCGCTTGCAATGCTGTCGCTGTAGACGAATTTCGACGTTTCCTCGATCCCGAGCCGGCCTGAGCTGACGCCGCGGTCTTTCAGACCTTGAGCGACCCGTTCGAATGGGCTTTCGTCTTCCTGCCAGATTCGGATGTCAGTCTGGCTCAATGGTCCGAGCGCGAGCTGTTCGCGCACCCGGTCTTCCTCGAACGCCGGACAGACGCAGAAATCGCTGCCGCGGACGGGTAACACGATCGCCATGAGCCGCTCGCTGTTGCCCCAGCGCGCGCCTGCGAAATACGTCAACGACGAGCCGCCGGTGAGCAGGATCGCGTCGAGCTTGTAATCCGCCATCAGACGGCGTGCCTTGTCGAGACGCGCTCGCCGCTCATCGACTGTAATCGGGCGAGCCTGGTCGCGCATCGAGCGAAGCTCGGCGATCGAAGGCGGCACGGGTGCGCGAACGTCTTCCGGCGTCTGTTCGATGCGGCGCGGGGACCCTGCGAACGTCGCACCGAGAGCCGAGCGCCAGAGGAACCCGCGGCGAGTGATCATTTCTCAAGCCTGGTTTCCACCGGTCTTAGCGGCCGTGTGTCGCAAAGACGTGGGTTCGTCCATCTTTGTCGAACGCCAACACATCGTACGGCTGTGCCTTGGCGCCCTGCATCTCCATGCCGGGAGAGCCAATCGGCATCCCAGGGACCGCCAGGCCGGCAATCGCCGGCCGCTCTTTCAGAAGCCGCTGCACGTCGGCCGCCGGCACGTGTCCTTCGATCACGTACCCTGACACGAGCGCGGTGTGGCACGATTGCACCTGTCGCGGCACGCGGTGACTCGCCTTGAGTTCGTCCAATTTCTCCGTATCCGTCGTGCGGACCGTCAAACCATTGGTGCGGAGGTGGTCTGCCCACTGGCGGCAGCATCCACACGTCGGGCTCTTGTGAACCTCGATTACCGTTTCTTGCCGCTGGCCTGTCAACGTGGCGATGCATCCCAGCAGTAAGGCAGTGAGCAGGAACATCACGTTACGAGTCATACAGCCTCCACCGATGAAAGAAATTTTTCCTAGTCCCTTATAGCATAGTGGGTTTCGACAATGGGCCGCGACCCTTCGCCCCGTCGGCGACCAACCGCATCAGGCGTCCGTCCCCGTGGCGGGGTCCCCAGCGCGGCACCCGCGCTGGGGTGCTATGGCGAACGTCATTGCGACCGACTGCACACGAATACTTCGTACTGGCCAGGCTCGAGTTCCGAATGGTCGAACGGCACCACCTTCGGTCGGAAGCCCACGTCGGCCAGGAGGCGAAGCCAGTCTGCGCGTGCGAACAACCCCTCGATGTGACGGTCCCATTCGACATGCATGGATCCGTCATTTTCGCGCAGTAGATAGGCGTAGTCGACCACATAGGAGCTGTCGGCAGGATCCGGATCCCACGTCCATTCCAAACGCTGCCTCTTCCGCGTAGTCGGCTGGAGGGGATAGCAACGGCCACCACGCCGCCAACTCTCCATAGAGCTTCGGGGTGTCTACTCCTGTCTCGGCTGACACGTTGCGCCTCGTCTTCGGGTCTATCGTTGCTACGTCACGTGATCAGCGTGGTGAATCAACGCCAGGACTGCCGCCAGTAGCAACAATCTCTCCGCCTTCTTACCACGAATGCCCACGTCAGAACCGCAGGCCGGCGCCAGCTGCGAACCGAAAGTCGTGGCTGAAAAACGCGCGTTCTCGCGCTGTGCGGTTGGTGTCGAAGACCGGCCCCGGATACTTCAGGAGGCGGTCGCCAACGTCCACGCGAACGAACGTCTTCCGAGTCGCAAACATCTCAACGCCTCCTCCGATGTCGAACGCAAACAGCGTGCGGCCTGAAGCAAGGGCGCATGACAACGGTGGCGGAAAGATGAGGATGCAGGGGAATGGCTGTGGCGCTTCGCGAAAGCTCATGAAGCCGGGCCGGAGCTTCGCGAAGGGTCTGACGCGGTCGAACGTGGCCCCTACCGTCACACCGAATAGCCCCTCCGTGCGCCCCCGACTGAACGGGAGCTGGTCCGGAAAGCTCCCAGGATAGAGGTTGATTTCCGCTTCAACCCCCACCAATCCGGCTGGATGCCATGAGAACCGTCCGCCGAGTCCGACATCGGCCTCGTCGAACTGGCTCGAGATCGCCGACGCGATCTGGACGCCTAACTCGAATCCATCGGGGTCCGACTGCGCTACGGCCGAATCTGGCCGTACAACAACGAGAGCAGTAATCGCGACGACTACGGCCAGTCGGTTCATACATCGTCACCAACGTTGAGCGCTCATGCAAGAGAAGCGAATGCTACTCGACGTCCTGAATGCTTGCTCTGCCTGAGAACATGCGGCTCACCCGCGGCGGCCGCGGACTGGCGATTCTACTCGGGTCTGTGTCGAGCGGCCCGCCGTTCACTATTCAGTATGCCGGCTCGTCGCCAACGTCATTGTCACAACGACCGGGCGAACCCGTACAGCGTTACCGGATTCTCGACGAGGATGCGGTGGCGCGTCGCCTCGTCGGGCGCCCATTCGGACAGCAAGTCGAACAGCACGGCGTCGTTTGGTTTGCGGTCGGGTGTTTCGGACGGATGCGGCCAGTCGCTCCCCCACACCATCCGCTCTGGTGCCGTCTTGACAAAGGCCCGCGCGATCTTCGTGGCGTCCGGGTATGGTGGGCCGACCTTGGTATTCGAATAGGCGCCCGAGAGCTTGACCCACGTCCGGCCCCGGTCGATGAGACCGCGGATGATGCCATGGGAAGGATGTTCGATGCCCGCCGGCAGCGGGGGGTGTCCCATGTGATCGAACACCGTTTGCGACGGCAGGCGCCGCAGCAGGGCCGCCCACTCGACCACCTGTTGACCCTCCACGTTGAATTGCACGTGCCAGCCGAGATCCGCGACGCGCTTCGACAGCGGCTCGACCATGTCGAGCGTGACGACTGCGGTGGCCGGGTCGGTGAGGCTGAACCGGATGCCGCGCACGCCAGCGTTATGAAATTGCTTCAACTCGGCATCCGTGACCGTCGGGTGGACGACGGCGACGCCTCTGGCATTCGGGCCGAGTTGCGCGATCGCGTCGACCGTCACCTGATTCTGCGTGGCGTAGTTGCGAGGCGTCACAATGACGACGCGGGTCGTTCCGATCCGCCTCTGCAGTAACCGGTACTGCGGCACGGCCGCATCTGTCGGAGGCACTCTCTGGCTCGGAACCATCCGAAAGCGCGCCGGATCGTAGATGTGCATGTGGCAGTCACAGGCGTTCGCCGGCGCCTTGAGCTTCGGCGACTCCGTGCCCGCCGAGTTGGGCACCGCGATCTGGGCGCGGGAGTCGCGCGATTGAACGACAAAAGCTGCGCTGAATGCCGCGAGCCCCGCCCTCGCAAGAAATGTCCGCCGGACCATTCCGTCGTCGCTCATACGCGGTTCTCCGATCCTGGAAACGCCGCTGCCGTGTTTCTTGCCTGCCATGTCATCAATACTAATCACGGATCCTGCTGTCGGCCCAACATCCTGCCATTCAGCCGCGAGCGGCGCTCACGTTTGACTAGGCCCGGTCGGCACTTGAGTTGACGCATCTGGGTCGACTTGCCGTTCGCGCGAATCGGCACCAACTTCCCCAAACCACCGCCAATTCAAGTGACGACCGGGACTAGGGACTCCTAATTCGTCGCACCGGCCGCCGTCGCCGCCAACCGAGTCAGGCCTCGTCGCCACGCAGGATGATTCGAGTTCCGTGCAGAGACAGATCCGAGGCACCGTCATCCCGTGCATTGAATGCCTGAGTAAATGTAGTCGAAATCCTCACGACTCGCGCTGAGCCGCGGCGCAGTTGCCTTCTCATCGCGCCGACGGCTCCGCGCGGGGTTCGGCAGCCCTCGAAGCACCTTCGTCGAAAAAAGCCAGAAAATCTGTGGCGGGTGGATGTTGCCCGAGCTGCCGTAGCAATGTCACAACCTGACCGCGATGATAGGACGAGTGGTTGACGAGATGTTGCATCATGTGAGCCAGTGAATACTCCCATCGCTGACCTTGGAGATTCTCATACGCGACACGCGCACTCAGACGCTCGTCAGTGAGGCCGCCGATGAAGTTCACCTGATCGCGTTCGACCTCATCCCAGGATGATTCAAGTGAGTCTACATCCGGAAACTCCTTCAGCTCGAAGACCCGCTTCGGCGATTCGCCGCGCCAACGGCGCAGCCATAACCACTCAGCCCACATGATGTGGATGAGAGTGCCTTGGACAGAGCTGAAACTTGTTCCCAACTCCCGAACAAAGTCTCGCGGCTCAAGAAGTCGAACGGTAGCAAGAAGACGACTGTTTGCCCACCGATTGTAGGCGTAGAGATTCTGGATGTCGTCAATGTTCACGATGCACCTTTCCGATGCCGTCTAACAGAGGGGCTTGAGCCGCAGCGCTTCACGATCACAGCGAGCGCCGACGGTTGCAAGCGCCCGTGATGCCGCTTGTCACAACCGCCTGCGATCATCTGACCGTCTATCGCCCTCGACCAGCGTCCCCGCATGAAACACGCCGCGCATGGTGCGATTTCTCCAGCCAGCGGTCCCGTCATAGAGGCGTTCCTTCGTGTTCACCGTCGAAACGAGCACACCCGCTCTGTTCCGTCGCAGGCGGCCTGTAATGACTCCATCCGCCCGAACGAAGAAGCTCGGAAAGCAGCTGTGGCGCGCCGACGTGTTGCTGCAGCTAATCCAGACATGATTACTTGTGGCCGCCGCCTGCATCGCTGCAGGCATCCTGATCTCTATCGATCGACAGCCCTACGTCAGATCTCCATGAGATCTGTGCCAACGATGACGGTGCCCCGGAAATGCGTACGGGCGGCGTCAATCCACATCTGGTCGGTCACGGCCGGATCCTCCGGCGGCACGAAATGCGAGAGGACGAGCGTCTTGACGCCCGCCGCCTGCGCCACACGTCCGGCGTCCTCCGCGGTCGTGTGGTGGGAGACGATGTTGATGAGGACGACCTGCGCAGGGGCGGAACTCGTCTTTCGTGGTCGTGGCCCTCCGCCTGTGCCGAGAAGAATCAATCTCGTCTTTGCGCTCTGCGCAGAGACGGACCAAGGCCAGAGTGCCGCCGCTGCCGCACTCACTGCTCCGCCGAGGAGTTCCCGTCGATCGATTCCCGTCCGCATGACGCTTCCAGTTCGAATCTTCGTGATTGACTTCCTTCGACAGTGTCGGTCAGAAGCCTGACGGCCGGTTTCCGCCGCGGCGCCTCATGATCAGGCTGGCCGCCGACTGCTGCAAACGGTGTCAGGCTGCCGCGTCGACCTTCGCAACTGAATCTACCTGTTCGAATCCAGCAATTGCAGCATTGCAGACGATACGACGCCCGGCTTCTCCCGCGGCAGGAAGTGTCCGGCGCCTGCGACGACCTGACGGGCGACAAGTGCGGTAAACGACGCGCGCTCGGCGGGCGTGTCCGGCGGCGGAGGTCCGACGCCGTCGTCAGCCCCATACAGCACGATGGCCGGAACCTCGATCTTTGGACGCTGCGCTAACTGGCGTTCCACCTCCGTGAATCGCGCTTCACCGGGCGCGTTCCCATTCCGGTGGCGATATGAATGGATCACGACATCGACAAAGTCGGGATTATCAAATGACGCCGCCGTCCTATCGAACGTCTCGTCTGTGAAGTGCCACGTCGGCGACCATGTTTCCCAAAGCAACCGGCAAATGCCACGGCGATTGCGTTCGAGCCCCGCGCGCCCTCGCTCGGTATTGAAGTACCACTGATACCAGAGGGCTCGTTCCCTCTCGGGCGCAGCCGGCTGCGGCGGTGCGAGCGTGTTCTGAATCGCATAGCCACCGATCAGGACGGCAGCTCGCACCCGCCCGGGATGAAGGGCGGCGGCAATGCACGCCGCGCGACCACCCCAGTCGTAGCCAGCTACTGCAAATCGCGACAATCCAAGCGCGTCCGCGAGGTCGATCAAATCTTGACCGATCGCTGCTTGCTCTGCCATCCGAGGCGTGGACAGTTCACGAAAACGTGTGGACCCGTACCCACGGAGGTACGGAACGATTACTCGGTACCCCTTGGTTGCGAGCGGCGCCGCCACCTCGTCCCAAGCGCGTACGTCGTCCGGAAAGCCGTGCAGCAGCATGATCGGGAAGCCCTGGACGTCACCGCTCTCCTCGAAGCCAATATTCAGCACAGGCGTTTGGACAGCACCCGCCCGTGGAGCCGGGCCGGCTTGGGCCCAGGCGCCGAGCGGTTCAGCGAAGCCGCTCGTGAGAGCACCTGCGGCAACTCCGAGTTTGAGGAAGCTTCTACGGCCATGACGCATCGAGTCTTCTCCAGCGATCCAACGCTTCTGCAAGATCTCGGCAGGCTAATGCCTCGCTTCAGCCGCGGCGCTTGCGAGCGCACCAGCGCCGTCTGCGGCAAGCGGTGTTAGACCGCCGCCCGTGCGAGCACCGACCCGGCGAGAATCTGCCGAGGCGGGATGATAGTACTTGTCCAGCAACTCGTTTCGAAACTTGTTGTTAGGATCAAGCTGCTGCTTGAGCGCAAAGAATTCGGCCGCGCGTGGATAGGCACGTCGGAACTGTTCCTCGCTCGCGTGGAGCTGGTAGGGTAGATAATACGCGCCTCCGACGTTCAGCGCAGCATCGACAATCTCTCGCGTCCAGATCCCGACTTCCCGTTTCGCTGGCTCGTCCGTTCCCTGCTTGTAGTAAACCACGAATGCAAATACTTCCGTGCGTGCCCACGCCAGGAGCGAGTCTGGGTCAGGACTAGCGTGACGAATTGTGACGTTGATGACGTTGACGCGGTGCCGACGCAACACATCACGCATCTTCTGGACGAAATCATCGAAACGGTCCAGCGGTACGAAATACTCCTGGAGCAGGTACGTGGACACATCTCGCGACGCTGGCTCCAACTCGGCCACGTCGTAGCTCGCTTCGTAGTTGCGCCATGTCACCGGTTCGCCGGTGAAGTAGATGGGATCGACGAGGGCCCGAACACAGCGGGACAGCTCAGGGCGTGAGATCTGCTGCTTCCACTACACGCGTATACGGTATCTTGGCCCGGTCGTTGAGTTCCTTTACCGCTTCCGGGCTGCGTGCCTCGAACAAACACATACAGCGTGATTCCGAAGGCACAAACGTGCTCCGGATGTACCGTACAGGCTTGCCTTCAGCCGTAAACGTTTTCGCCGTTTCGATTGCCGCTTTTTGAGCAGCGGCGAGCTGATCCATCGTGATGCCGGGCAGACTTCGATCGACCATGTAGATAGCCATGCACCCCTCCTTCTAGTACCACGAATCCTACGCCTGATCGGTTGAACCGGATCCCCCTGGCTCCCGGTATGGAATTTGAGCCAAGATTCGACGGTTTCCTCGGTGTTGCTGACGGCCGTTGAGAACGGTCTTCGCCTCGTCCTTGGTTTGTAGCTTCAATCAAGCTGGCTGGCGACTCCGGACTGACCCGTGGCGCACGAAGGAATCAGATGCGCCGACGGGTCCAGTGTCTGTTAGGCCCTGAACCCTGACCCTGTTATTCCAACGGCTGGATCCGAACCACGTAGCCGTTGTGATCCACATACCAGACCGTGACTGGAGTCGTGGAATTGTCGATCCAGGTCCGGCGATTGTGCGAATACGGCTCCGGCATCAGGTACTCGATCCACCTCTCGGTGCGCGGATTGAAACGCAGCATTCGGCCTGCATGGAGCGCGCCGGCCCATACCTCACCGTTCTTGTCCGGCATGGCTTCATAGAACGTGACGAACGGAATCGGAGGATAGTACTCCGTGATGCGCTGTGTTTTCGGATCCAGCTTGATCAGCATGCCGCCCCGGCCGCCGAACCACGCATTCCCCTGCAGATCGAATCCTCCCCTTGCCGGGCTCGACACCGGCGTGCGCGTCTCCAGCTCCCACAGCTGGCCGGTTTTCCTGTCGAGCAGCCCCAGGAGATTCGTTCCCGTCTGGCCTCCCGACCAGTACCGATCATCGAAGCTGACGATGTTGTCGTAGGTGCTGTTGATTCTGGTGAAGGGAAACTTCTGAACGACCTTGCCGCTTCGGCTGTCCATCCTGACCACGTGTCGGAAGGCCGTCTCATAGACGAAGCCCTCCGAATCCATGTGGAAATTGCTGAATCCCGGAGAATTCAGCGGATCGTCGGTTTCGAAGGGGAACTGCTTGAACTGTTCGGTTCGAGGGTCGAACCTGGTCAGGTTGTGCGACCAGTTTTCCGAGACCCACACCATGTCGGCCTTGTCGACCCAGACCCGGTGCGTGCCCGGTAACGCGCCCGGCGTGTCAGGGACGCGATATTCCGTGACCGCGCCAGTTCGCGGATCCAGCTTACCAATGTAGGGACTTCGATGCGGCGTGTACCAAATATTTCCTTTGGAGTCGCCGTGCACGTCATGAGGAGCGAGCAGCTTCCGTGGCAGCTCGTATTCGGTCACGACGACCCGCGTGGAGACACCGCGCGGCGGCGGGAAGTGATGCACGGGCGGATCTTTGGATTCCGGCCCCCTCACTCTCGTCAGCCACTTGATGAGAATTTCTTCTTCCTCGGGAACGGGCAGCCCCGAGCGACCCCTGGTTTGTGCGGTGACCGGCCGGATGTTGATCAGGGGTGAGCCTGCTCCTCGCGTCATTCGCCGCACGATGAGACGCCAGCCATCTTCGTCATAGCGCGCGCGGAAGATCTGTTGATAGGAGTGGCAGCCGAAGCCACAACTGAGAGCAAAGGTTCGCTTCTCTTCTCCGGTGCTGGGAAGATTCAGCATCCACTCCGCGCCTGTGAGCTGGGGGAGAATGTCGGCCGTGGGTGGCAGCACCTCCGTCCCGGTGACTCGCTGCAGAACAATCGCCGCGAGTTGGGTCGCTCCGTCGATCTTTGTGGATTCCGAAACATACGGCTTGAAATCCAGTGGACGAGCGATCCGAAGCGTGTAGAGCCCGTTCTCCAGAACGGGAAACTCGTAGCGCCCTTCTTCGTTCGTATAGACCGTGGTCCGAATCGCCGTCTTCGGCGAGACCAGCTGCACCATGATGCCTTCGAGCGGTTCCCCTTTGACGGTACGCACTGTACCGCGAGCCCCTCCCAGAAGCGGCCCGCCTCCGCTCGCTTGCGATCGCCGCGAGCTACGGCGAGGCTCGCCGTAGCCAGGCGAAGGCGGCCGACGGCTTTCCACCCCAGCGCGGCTGCCGCGCTGGGGGCCCCGGCTTTGAGTGCCCGCGCTCACTGGCTGAGCGCCGGACGCGCCGCGGTACCGAGGATTGAGCGGAGGCTCGTCGCCTTCGAAACAGCATTTTCCACTTCGGAAATAGCCGATCAGGTCGGCGATGTCTGCTTCTTTCAGCGTGTGGCGATAGGCCGGCATGGCGGGACCGCCGCTCCGGATCTTGTCCGCCACCGTTTGATCGTTGACTGGTCCTCCGAGCATCAGCGTCGGACGTTTGTAGAGATCCTTCAGCGGAGGCCCCGTCTTGGCGTATTGGTTGTGACAAAACCAGCACTTGTAGTAGTAGATTTCTTCTCCACGCTGGGACCCACTCGCCGCCGTGGTCTTCATCCCGTAGATCTCTGCCGAGCGCTGATATTCGTCCCTGGTCGTGCTTTCTTCAGCCGCGAAGCTTGCATTCTGCCCGGCTGGTGCACCCAACGCGCGCAGTGCACCTGGTGCGGTCAGCGTACCGAGTGCACCCAGTGCGGCCGCGACCAACCTGATGCCGGGCGCCGTTACTGCTTTGGCGAAGTGCATTGGCCCTCCTTCTTTACTGCTCGCGGCGGGGCCCCACCCCCGCTCGCTCTCACTCGGCGGCCCGCTTCGCGGGCTTCCCTCCGGCGGGCCACCCCAACGCGGGTGCCGCGTTGGGGACCCCGGCGCCTCGCTCGGGCCGCAGGCGCTTAAAACGACAGCCGAATCGCGATCTGCGCCTCGCGCGCGTCGGTGCTCGTGTGGAAGATTCTCCCGATGGTGGGCAGTAGCACGCCCTGATCATCGAAGACTGCCGCGCCATCAGGATCGTTGGCTGGGAGATCGAAATTCGCCCTGTTCAGCACGTTGAACACTTCGACGCGGAACTGGATGTTCATTCTTCCCGAGAGCCGTTGCGCCTTCACGAGCGCGAGATCCACGACCGCGAGGCTGGGTCCCACCAGAATGTTTCGCCCGGCGTTGCCTCGGAAGCCCAACCCGGGGAACGCGAACGCGGCCGGGTTGAACCACATGTCGGGTCCGCGGCCGCCCGCGGGCACCGTCGAAACGCCCGGCACCACGTTGGGCCTGCCGACGTTGTCGGTGGTCGCGTCGCGATCGGGGTCGCCCGGGATGACGGGACTGAACGGCACGCCGCTGGCGAAGGTCCCAACGGCGTTGATCTGCCAGCCCTGGCCGAAGCTCGAAGTTCCGAAGGGCAGGTCGTACGAGGAATTCACGACCAGATTGTGTCGGATGTCGTAATCGGACCGACCCCAGTCGCGGTCAAGGTTGTACGGATCGAAGGTGCGCGCCTGCCCGTTCCTGTACTCCAGACGGCCTCCGTTACCCGAGCGGTTGTCCAGCGATCTGCCATATGTGTATGAGGTTTGAAGCTGAAGCCCATTGGTGCGGCGCTTGATGAAGCCCACACTGAAGCCGTTGTACTCCGAGCGGAACCCCTGGAGGATCGCTCGCACCACATTGAAATTCGGGTTGCGGCGAACCGAGCCGGCAGGGAAGAATTCCCGGCCGTCGACGATCTGCGGGATCGCGGTGTTAATGTCCCCTGTTCCGGATAGATTCTTACCGCGCGAGCCCATGTACGCCAGGCTGATCGAGCTTTGCCATGGCAGCTCCTGCTGCACATTCACGTTGTACTGCACCGCGTAGGTCGATTTCAGGTCGTAGGTGATGGACTCGGTCTCGGGCACGCCGGCGGAGCCGAGCGTGGCGAGGTTGACCGGAAGCGTCGGGCGGGCAATGACCGCGCGGTCGGCGAAAGGAACCCCCCTATAGACTGGAGAACGATAAAGATTGAAGAGCGGTTGGTCGTGGAAGATGCCAAAGCCGCTTCTGACCGCCGTTCTCCCGTCGCCCTTCACGTCCCAGGCGAAGCCGACCCTGGGCGCGAGCTGCTTCATCGTCGGGTTTTTGAACAGCGAGCCTCCAAGGGTCACCTGGGGATCGAGGATGTTGCGCAGGTTTGAGATCTTGCCATCTCTCTCCTCGGGCGTCGTCACGAACTCGTAGCGCACACCAAGGTTCAGCGTCAGCCGGTTCGCTGGCTTGTAATCGTCCTGCACGTAGAAGCCGAGCAGGCTCTGACTGAGGTGACGTTCGAAGTCGGAGCCGGGCCTGGCGATTTCGAACTGCTGCGTGATGCCCGAGAGGAAATCCGACACGCTGCGGAAGCGCAGGCGACCGCGGGTGCGGGTCTCGGAAAGGCCGTCGAACCGGAAGTGCTGGATGTCGAAGCCGGTCTTGATCGCGTGGCGGCTTCTCACGATGTACAGGTTGTCGCTGAGCTGGTAGAGGTCCTGCCCGAAGATCCTGGGGTTGCCGCGGTCCGTCCCGATGTCGGTGATCCCGGTGACGTTCACTTCGCCGAACACCAGTCCGGGCACGAAGGAAAGGTCCGTACGCGGATTCAACGGGTTGACGTCTTCGGTCGGGCTCGAGCGGGTGAAGCCAAAGCGCAACTCGTTGATGACGCTCGCCGAGAACAGCCGCCGATTTTCGACTGTCAGGACATGCTTGCGATTTTTCGCGACGTTGGGCCACTCCGCGTAGTTCACCGGCTCGTCGCGCTTCGAATCGTCCAGCAGGTATCGTGCGAAAACCGAGTCACTCGCGGAGAAAGTGTGATCGACGCGGACCATGGCAAAGTCCTGGTCCGAACGGCGGTTCAGAACGCTCTTGTACTCCGCGAGACCGGTGGGCCGGCCATTTGCGTCGAGGATCTGCGGCCCATTTGCCACCGGGTAGAGATCCACGTACGGCCGCACGCCGGCCGGGACGTTGATCGGAGCTCGGCCCGGCAGGATGCCGGTTCGCGCGGGGTCATCGAGAACCGTAGCGACTTGTGTGATTCCCTTGTGCTCCCTAAGGCCCTCGTAGCTCGAGAAGAAGAAGGTCTTGTTCTTCACGAGCGGCCCGCCAAGAGAGCCACCGAACTGGCTGCGCTGAAAGTCCGGTTTCCGCTCGTCAAAGAAATTCTTGGCGTCGAGGCCGTCGTGGCGGAAGAATTCGAAGGCGGACCCACTAAACTGATTGGTTCCCGACTTGGTGATCACGTTGAAGACGCCGCCGCCGGCGCGGCCGTACTCAGCGCTCATGGTGTTCGTGACGACGCGAAACTCCTGGATGGTCTCGACTCCAGTCATGACCCCGTTGGCGCTCGCCGGCGTGTTGTTCAAGGCGTCGTTGTAGGCGGTCCCGTCGAGCGTGAAAAGGTTTTGAGCCGGCCGGGCTCCCGCGACGGAGATCTTGATGCCCTGGCCGACATTGGCCGTGTTGTTACTACCCCGGCTCATCACGACTCCCGGCTGCAAGAGGGCGAGCTGAGAGAAGTCCCGCCCGTTCAGCGGCAGAGCCTGCAGTTGCTGCTGAGTGACGAGGTTGGAGACCATACTCGTCGTCGTCTCGACGAGCGGTGCCTCGCCCGTGACGGTGAGCTGCTCGGACAGGTCGCCGAGCCTCATCATGATGTTCACCACCGCTTCCGTCGCCACGGTCAGCACGATCCCGGATCGCACGACGCTCTGGAACCCGGACAGCTGCGCGGTCATCTCGTAGTTGCCCACGGACAAGGCCGGCACTCGATACCTGCCTTCGCTGTCGGTCACGACCGCGCGGGTGAGTGACGTTCCCACGTTCCGAACCGTTATGCTGACGCCAGGCAGCACGCCGCCGGACTGGTCTGTCGCGGTCCCCAGAATCGTGGCGGTCGTCTCCTGGGCCGCCGCTTGAGCTACCGAGACGCCGAAGAATATAACGAGGAGACAACGCGCGATCGTGAGCATCATAGTGACCTCTCCCTTGCGGAGGTTGCATCCACACTTAGTAATGGCGGTGCCACGACGTGCCAGCTTGCCTCGCCGAAGCTCATGCAGGGTCCAGCGAACGAAGCGGGGCTTGTCTCGCCGAAGTTCATAGAGGCTCCAGCGAACGAAGGCGGGCTTGTCTCGCCGAAGTTCATACAGGCTCCAGCGAACGAAGGCGGACACGCGCACCATTGATCAGGCCATAGAATGTGGCGTACAGTGGCGCTTCTGCGGCCGGCTGTCAAGACGGTTCGGCGTGAAAAACTCACGGTTCAGCTAGAGACGATAAGGAGAGTTTTTCGAGCTTGGCTTTAGGCTCTGGGCTTTGGACTTTGGGCGAACTCGGCTCGCAGCTCGACCGTTCTCTGCCCCTTGAAGATACCCCAGTGCCGACGGAACGCTCGGTACTCGAAGCGGTACGCGAACTTTGCGGCCGGGCTTAGAGCCATTCGGAAAAGGCGGGTCTCAAGACCCGCCTCTACGACGGGCCCAGAGATAACTTCGGTAGCGGGTCCAAAGACCCGCCTCTACGGCGGACCAGAGATATCGGTAGAGGCGGGTCTTGAGACCCGCCTACGAAACGGGAGGCATTTGTGGC
>Ga0184623_10000669_pt1 | contig 14623 bp, 15 predicted proteins | sample PLM1_100_b1_FD_133138 | JGI IMG/M metagenome (GOLD analysis project Ga0184623, IMG submission 133138) | Groundwater sediment microbial communities from an aquifer in East River, Colorado, USA - PLM1_100_b1 | ecosystem: Environmental > Terrestrial > Soil > Riparian zone | place: USA: East River...
ACCCACAAATTCCCGCTTGCCAAGATCGACGACGCACTCGCCGCGATTCGCTCGGGTGACGCCGGCAAAGTCATTCTGGAGATCGTATGAGCTTCATGGGGCAGCTGCAGGACGAGTTGGCGGGGTTCAAGAAGGAAGGCGTCTACAAGCGACTCAACTACCTCGACTCACCGCAGGGCCCACGGGTGCAGATGGAAGGCCGCGGCGATGTCGTGATTCTCTCGTCCAACAACTACCTGGGACTCTGTGATGTCCCTGAAGTCGTCCAGGCGGGCAAGGCGGCGCTCGACCGTTGGGGCGCAGGCACCGCCTCCGTTCGCTTTATCTGCGGAACGTTCACCGTCCATCGCGAGCTGGAGCAGGCGCTCGCGAAGTTCGTCGGCTGCGAATCGTCGCTCACATACGTGAGCTGCTGGAACGCGAACGAAGGACTGTGCCCCACCGTCCTGAGCGAGCCCGACTTCGTCATCTCGGATCAGCTGAACCACGCGTCCATCATCGACTCGATACGCCTCGCCAAGGCGATCACCAAGTGCCAGTCGGCAGTTTACAAACATTCCGATATGGCCGACCTCGAGGACAAGCTGCGCGCCGCGAGTAGAGCACGCCGCAAGCTGATCTTCACCGATGGCATCTTCTCGATGGAAGGCGACGTCGCCAAGCTGCCCGACCTCGCAGCGCTGGCGCGGAAGTACGACGCCGTCCTCGCCGTGGACGACTCACACGCGACGGGCGTACTCGGCATAGGCGGCCGCGGTACGGCGGAGCACTACGACATGCTCGGACAGATCGACATCATCACGTCTACGCTCGGCAAGGCGCTGGGCGGCGCCGCGGGTGGCTTCACCGCCGGTCCGCCGGCTCTCACCGATTACCTGATTCAGCGCTCGCGGCCACAGCTCTTCAGCAATGCCCTGCCGCCGACCGTCGCCGCGAGCGCGCTGGCTTCGGTGCGGTACGTCGAGGCACACCCCGAGCTCGTGACTCGTTTGCATCAGAACGCGCACTACTTCCGCGAGCAACTGCTCTCGCTCGGCTTCAAGCCGCTGCCCGGCGAAACGCCGATCGTTCCCGTGATTCTGGGTGAGACGGCGAAGGCGATTCATATGAGCGAATTGCTGCTGGCCGAGGGGGTCTTCGTGACGGGATTCGGCTATCCCGTTGTTCCCCAGGGACATGCCCGTGTGCGCTGCCAGCTTTCTGCCGCTCATTCGAAGGATGACCTCGACTTTGCTATCCGTGCCTTCAAGAAGGTCGGCTCCAAACTCGGATTGATCTGATGACAGCACTTCTGCTTGTCGCTCTCATTCAAACCGCCCAACCGCCAAACCGCCCAGCCGAGTTTCTCGGGTTCGAACCGGGGGCTGACTCTCTGCTGGCCGATTGGCGGCAAATCAGCGGCTATATGAACGGCCTCGCGCAGCGCAGCCGGTTCGTGCGCGTGGACACGCTCGGTCGAACCACGGAAGGCCGACCGTTCGTGCTGATGACCATAACCTCTCCAGAAAACCAGGCGCGCCTGGCGGAGATCAAACGGTCGCAGGCGCTACTGGCCGATCCGCGCCGTCTGAGCGACGCCACGCTCGCCGACATTCGATCGAGACAACCCGCCGTCATCCTGATCAGCAACAACATCCACTCGGACGAGATTGGGTCGAGCCTGATGGGGATGACGTTCGCTTACCGGCTGGCGACCGACCCCGATCTGCGACGGCTGCTCGATTCGGTCGTCGTCCTGATGATTCCGTCCATGAACCCCGACGGCCTTGACACGATGGTCAGTTGGTACCGCCGCTACAAAGGGACGCGGTACGAGGAAGGCCGCCTCCCCTGGCTCTATCACAAGTACGTCGGGCACGACAACAACCGCGATTGGTTCATGCTGACGCAGGTGGAGACTCGGCTCGTCACCCGGATGCTGTATAAGGAATGGTTTCCGGAAATCGCGTACGACGTGCACGAGCAGGGGAGCAATCGCGAGCGGCTGTTCGTGCCGCCGTTCATCGACCCTGTAAACCCCAACCTCGATCCATCGCTGGTCGCCGGAATGAACCTGGTGGGGGCAACGATGGCGTCGGCGTTGTACGATGCGGGAATGACCGGCGTCGCGCACCAGCAGAGTTATGATCTCTGGTGGCACGGCGGCTTCCGCTCGACGCCCACGCGACACAACATGATCGGCATTCTCACCGAGGCGGCCAGCACCAACCTCGGCTCACCCATCTACCTCCCGCTCGATTCGCTCCGCCAGCCCGCACGCGGCGTCAACTATCCCGCGCCGTGGCCGGGCGGCACGTGGCACATCGGCGACATCGTGCGCTACGAGCTGATCACCTCCGAGGCGCTGGTCCGCCTCGCCGCGCGGGACCGGATCAACATCATCGATCGCTTCGTCAACCTCGGTCGGCGCGCCGTCGAGGCTGGTTTGGCAGGCGATCCATTTGCATACGTGTTACCGGTTGAACAAAGAGATCCAGGGAGTTGGGCCGCGCTGGCCAATATTCTCACGGCCGGCGGCGTCGAAGTGTGGCGCGCCGCCGAGGCCTTCACCGCCGGGGAGCGAAGCTACTCCGCAGGTTCGCTCGTCGTTCCGATGGCTCAGCCGTACCGCGCTCACGCGAAAGATCTGCTCGAGCCGCAGCAGTACACGCCGGCGAACGATCGTCCGCCTTACGACGTCGCCGGCTGGACGCTGCCCTACACGATGGGCGTGCGCGCGGACGTCGTGCGCGCGCCGTTCAGCGCCAACCTCGTCAAGGTCGACAGCGTTGTGCCGACGCCGGGAAAAATCGAGGGCCAAGGCGAGATCTTCATTCTGAAGAACCGGGCGAACGCCGAGTCGCGCGCGGTCGCGGCGTTGCTCGGCGCTGGTCAGTCAGTAACGATCGCGGGCGATAGTCTGATTGTGCGAGGCCCCAGGGCGCGCGCCATTCTGAGCGAGCACGCGGCGCGCCACGGTTTCACCGTCAGGGCCGTGCGAGCTGCGCCGACCATCGGTCAAAGAGTGACGCGCCACCGGCTGCCGCGCATCGGGTTGTACCAACCGTGGACCGGGAGCATCGACGAGGGTTGGACGCGGTGGGTATTCGAGCAGTATGGGATCAGCTACACGACATTGCGTGACAACGATCTCAAGAAAGGAGGGTTGCGGCAGCGCTATGACGTGATCGTCCTACCGGATGTAGAGGCTCAGACGCTTCTACATGGCTTGGACTCGACTCGCATTCCGTTGCAGTACGCAGGCGGAATGACTGAGCCGGGGGCGAACGCAGTTTCGGCGTTTGTTCGGGGAGGCGGGACGCTCGTTTGCCTCGATGGTTCAAGTAATTTCGCGATTGCACGCCTTAACCTCCCGGTGGTCAACGTTCTAGCCGGTGAGGCATCAGGTCCTCAAGTTTTGCGATTTTACGCCCCAGGCTCTATTTTCGGTGTGCTTTTGCGAGGGGTGGAGAGGAGGGGTAGCCCGATTACCCTCGGGGTGCCTGACTCCCTCGACATCTACTTCGAGAGTAGCGCCGCCTTCACCGTATCGGCCCCGGCAAGGGCCTTGGCGACGTATCCCCAGCAGCCCCTGCGGTCGGGCTTTGCCCGGTTCCAGGAACGGCTCGAAGGGAAGGCGGCGCTGGTGGAGGCTCCGGTAGGCAGCGGACGGGTGATCCTGTTCGGGTTCCGGCCCCAGTTCCGGGGGCAGACCCACGGCACCTTCAAGCTGCTCTTCAACGCGGTCCTGTTGGCGGCCCCCTAAAGGGGCCCGGAGGAGTCCCGATGAAGCGGCTTGTTCTCCTGGTGGGATTCGTAACCTTGGTAGCGAGTCCCGCCCTAGCGCAACGCGCGCAGAACATCGAGTTCGGCGCCTTCGGTTCGTACTGGCGGTTCGACCGCTCGTTCCTCATCAAGAACGGCATTGGGGGCGGCGCACGAATCGGCTACAACCTCAGCGACCGCGTCAGCATCGAGGTCACGGGCGACTACATTGCGACTACGAACCTGGCCGCGACGCAGGACATCACCGTCTCCACCGTCAGTGCCGGCCTCGCTCTGAACTTCCCGGTGGGCGACCAGTCGTCGATCCTAGCCTCGGGCGGCTACTCGCGCATGATCTTCGGGAAGGACCCCCCCTACGATTTCACGCAGCACCTGGTCTATGGCGACCTGGGCTTCCGCCTCTTCGTGTCACATCACGTGGCGGTGCGCGGCGATGTCCGCGCCCAATACCGTCCCGACAACCCATTCTTCAGTAACGCGTTCACGGGTGAGGTGCAGGGCTCCCTGGGCGCCTCCTACTTCTTCATTCCGCCGCAGCAAGGCCGCGGCTTCAACACGAACTTCCAGTGGTATTGGGGCGCGCAGGGCGGCGCGTTCGTCTCCAAGACGAATGTCCAACCGCTCGTCTACGACCCCATCGTCGGCGGCCACTGGCTCATCACCTCGCGCCGCACCGCCCTGTACGTCGCGTATGAGCAGGCGCTTTTCCTGGCCGACGCGAAAGCCGTGATCTTCGATCCCAACTCATCCAATTCATCGGTCGGCCCCAGCTTCCGCGACGTCACTTTCAACGATATGCGGCGGCTCATGTTCGGCGTCCTGGCGTTCCCGGCGCAGAAGGTGATCGAGCCGTTCGCCGGTGGCGGGTTCGCGCTGATGCAGGTCTTGAATCCGGTGATCGACTGCTCGGCCGGTTGCACACTCTCGGAAGCCACCGAAGCCGCGGACCGCGCGCACGACGCGTCCAGCCGCGCGTTCTTCTGGATCATGGGCGGTTTGCAGATCAACTACTCGAGCAAGCTGAACGTGTTCGCGCATTACATCCTGACCTCGAGCGCGGCCAACTACCTGATCGAGAGCAATACCCACACGCTGCAGGGGGGCGTACGGGTGAGTCTGGGGACGTCGAAAGAAGGGATTACCGAGCGGCACTAACCCAGGGTGATTCTTTGAGATAAAAGCGCAGCGGCCAGTCGGCTGCCTGCGTGATCCCGATGCGAGGCCCCGCGACGATATCCTGTTTGCGGGGCCTCGTGCCGTCCACGATGCGCAACCGCCCCCGCTGCAATGACACGCCGTTCAGGGCGCCCGTCACGCCCAGCGCCTCGCACAAGCGCGCGGGACCGGCACAGAGCGGCTCTTTGCCACGCCGCTGCCGCATCGTCTCGAACCCGGCGATCGGCTCCAGTGCCCGAATCAGTACAGCGGCCGGGAATCCTTGCGTCTCAGTGACCGCGTTCAGACACCAGTGCATTCCGTAGGTGAAATACACATATGCCGTTCCGGGCGGACCATAGAGCGGTTCGGTACGCGCGGTGCGGCGGTGACCATAGGCGTGGCACGCGGGGTCGTGCGGGCCGACGTACGCCTCGACTTCGACGATGCGGCCGGCCGTTTGTTCGCGGCGGCCGCCCACGTCGCTGACCAGAATGCGCCCCAATAGTCCACGCGCGACCTCTTCAGTGGGTCGCGCGTAGAACCTTGCCTGAACCGCGGTGCTTCTCACCTACGCCGTCCCTCCACCCCCACCTCCACCCGTCAACCCGCGCTTCACCTTCGACCAGAAAGACTCGCCATCGGCCGCAGCGGGCGCGACCGGAGGTAGTGGAGGTGCTGAACGTTCTGCGGGTTCTGGAGGCAGCGTCTGTTCCACAATCGGACGCGCGTTGTTGTTTGTGTCGGGGGAGTCGGACTCGAAGCGCCGGGGTCCGCGGCCCCGGCCACCACGACCACCCCGACGACCGCGACCGCGTTCGCCACGCTCGCCACGCTCGCCACGCTCGCCGTTCTCAGCCTGCCCGCGGCCTCTCCCTCGACCTCCTCGACCACCGCCACGTCCTCCACGCTCACTTCGCTCCTGCCCAGTTCCCGTAGATCCCACCGGAGGCGATTGCCCCGCTGGTGGTTTGGGGGGCAGGACGTCGCCACGAGGACGGAAGTTGGGATCCACCTCCACGACACCGATCCGCGGAATCTCAGGCGCCCCCCCCGCGGCGCCGCCTCGCGGGGCGCCACCGCGCGAGCCGCGGCGGAACCGCGCACTGCGCATTGGAATGCCGGGTGTCCCCGACGCGGAGGGTGTGCTATACGGCGGTGGCGGCGCCGAGGATGTCGGCATCGGGATGTCGTCCTCTTCCTCAAGGACTTCGGCCTTGGGAGAGGGGGGGGGCGTCGGGAAAATGTCCTCCGCCTTGTCTTCCTCCGGGCCCGTGATCGCCTGCTTCAGCATGCCGAACGCGTCACCGAAAGAGAACCCCGACTTCGCGGCAGCGGCGGGAGCGGCAGGCTCCGCCGGCGCTTCCTCCGACTCCGGCGCTGGCGCTGCAGGTTGTTCTTCGCGGTCACGAGCACCCCGTCCCCTTCCTCTGCCACGGCCGCCGCGACTGCGGGGCTTTTCATTCGCTTCGCTCATCGCGGCGAGCGCGGGCTGCGCGGCCGCGCCTTCGACCTGTGGGCCGAGCGCGATCTCGTACTGCCCGTTGTCGAGCCGGGTCAGCGTGATCAGGCCGCGGCGGGCCGCTTCGATCACGAACTTGCTGAAGCGCGAGAAACCGGCGTCCTTCTCGTCGAAGTTCGGGTCGATCTCCTGCATCACCTGCTTCAGGCGGTCGGAGCGCATCACGTCGTTGTGTGCCGTCATCTGCTTCACCGCTTCGACGACCAGCTCCCACGGATCGCGCTTCACGTATTCGACGTCGCTCGTCTTGGTGAAGCCGGCGAGCTCGTTGTAGGAGTAGTACTCGTCGCAATTCTGAATGAGCAGGTCGCTCGACGATTCGCGGATTCCCACACCGATGACGTACTTGCCGTATTCCTTGAGCTTCAGCACCAGCGACGAGAAGTCCGAATCTCCGGACAGGAGAATGAAGGTCCCGATCTCAGGGCGCGTGAAGACAAGCTCCAACGCGTCGATCGCGAGCCGGATGTCGGTGGCGTTCTTCTTATTGGCTCCGTGCGCCGGCGCGAAGATCAGATCGATGGAGGATTCGGAGAGGGGGACGATGTACTGCGGGTAGCGGCGCCAATCAGCGTAGGCGCGCTGCACGGCGACCTTGCCCCGGATGATCTCCGACTGGAGCAGGCGCTTCAGCTCGGTCTGCAAATCCGAGCGTATCGCCATGGTCACGTTGTCGAAGTCGATCATCAGCGCCGCATTGGGCGCGTGGGCGGGAGGTTCTTTGTGCGCGGGACGTGGTAAATGGTCATGCGCTTGCTGCGGTGTCATGATCTCTGTTCCTGCCCTGAGGCGGGACAAACTCGTAGCACGTTCCCCATGGAGAGGAAGTGAACGACGCTCGTCTGCTGCGTCGGGCTCGTGGTAAAGGCGTGTTTCGCCGTAGTTAAGGCTGGCAGGCTGCTGGGGAAGGTCGCCGCGTCACCCTGGCGCGCCGTGCGTGCTACCTCGACCCGATGCCGAGGCCCGCAAGCGCCGCCTGATGATTTGGCCCATCCGCCTGGGCTACTGCCAGACGTGTGAACAGTTGAAAATAAAAGAGTTGCGCCACAAACACCACTGGTAACGTTTTCGGACTCCTAAGGCATTGGTATCGTAGCTCATGGCGATCCCCGTGGAGCTGTCGCCCGCCGAGGCTCTGGCCAGCTCGGAGGCCCCAGGCGAGCTGTATCGCCGTCATGGGCCAGCCCTGTTTGAACACTAGCGGAGCTCCGGGGGGATAGGGTTGTCGGGCCGCTCATCGTCCCAGGTCGCGCTCGCGATCCACCAGCGCGCGCCGTCCCAATACAACTGAATACTGTTCACCCCGCGCCCCCGTACCGGACCCTTCTGCGTCGTGCGGTACTCGTAGGTGCTGAACACATGGGCGATGTTGCCGAAGCGCTTCGTGACACGATGCGTCTCCTGCTCGAAGAACCCGCCGTCCACGAACGCCCGGTTGTAGCGGGCGACGAACTCGGCGTGATCCATCACCGCGGCGACGGGACGTCCCTCGTGGACACTCATGGCAACGAAGCGAACTCGCGAAGTGTACAGTGTGCTGTCGCGCTGCCACTGCCGCGGCGTCCCCGCCGGACCGGAGATGACGTCGTAGAACGCCTTGATAATCCCGTCTATGGTGCCGACGTCCTCGGGACGCGGCGCCAACGATTGCGCGCCGGCGGTCGAGACGGCGGCCAACAACGACACAATAGCACAAGCATATCTCATGATCTGGGAACCTCGTGATCGGTCAGGACCGGCAGAAAGGGAACCCACGGGCCGACTTCGGCGCGGTACTGCTTGGCCATTACGCGCGCGACTTGGGCGATGTGTCCGAGATCGTGCACCACCCATGCGGCTAGGAGCTGCCGCAGCGTGACCGAACCGAGGCTCGGGTGGTCGCCGGGCAGGCCGAGCTGGGCCTCGCTGAGATTCCAGGACTCGAGGGTCCGGAGGTTCTCGGCGCGCAGCGTCGCAAACTCGTCGAGCAAGGACGCCAGCGTGCGCTTCGCGTTCCGCGCGCGGTGACGAAAGCGATCGTACGGCTCGAAGCGACGGTTCTGGCCCTGCGCGAGGATGATCCGAGCGCGAGGCATCCAGTCCGTTTCCTCGCCGTCAATCAAATGGCCAATGTTGTCGAACGGACTGAACGTGTTCGGACCTTCCGTGCCCCGGGCCCATCCCATACTGACGTCCCGCAGCAGCGCGCGGAGCGTGGCGGGCGTGCGCTCGAGGACCTCCATCGCCTGCGCGAGATTGAATTGCAAGATGAGAAACTTACTGTCCCGGGGGTCTCGGCGGCTCGGGATCTCGTGGGATCCGCGCCGGCTCCCATGGCTCAGGAGGGCGCGGCTTCGGCGGTTCGGGGAGCTTGACTGGTCCTGGATCTCTCTTCAGCGGCGGCAAGTCCATGATCGCTCCACTTAAGGGGATGATTCGCCCTACGTATACCCGCCTCTATTGGAGTCGAAAAAGAGTATCTGCGCTCGGCGCAGCTTCAGGCGCGTGTTAGGCTGCGCTCGTCGCGATACTTTACATAGACGGTTCCAGCGGGCGGACGAGACGTTAACTCCGTCATGCCGAGTTTGAGCGCGATCGCTCGCGCCGCCTCGTTGCCTTCCTGGATGCAGGCGATCACGCGGTCGAGTTTCGCCGTGCCGAACGCCCACTCGAGAACCACCTGACAGGTTTGCTTCGCAATCCCGCGCTGTTGTACTTCCGATCGCAGAGCACACAGCAGCTCGAAGTCATCGGCGCCGGCCGCTTGCGACTTGACCAGGCCTGCAAATCCGAGACTCACCTCGCCCTCCATGATGGCGAAGAGATGGTGAGCCTGACCCGTCGCGGGCGTGGGGAGAGTCCCCACAAATTCCCACACGTCGTCTTGACGTTGCAGCGCGACCAGCAGGTCGTAGTGCGAATCAGTCAGCGGTCGTAATTCCATGCCAACTCGAATGAAACGGCGTAGTCGACCTAAACGCAATATTAGGGCGTCCCAGCTCGCCGCTCCGGCGTTTTCCAGAGGTCGATCGGCTTCGTCACGCCGGTCGGCCGGAAGGGCAGCGCGATCTTGCACCCCTGCCCGGCGGACGCATAGGCGGCATAAAGGACTTCTTGCACCATGCGTCCGGTCTCGCCGTCGGAGACCGGCGTCTCCTGGCCCCGCACGCAGCGCGAGAAATGCCGCATCTCCTGCGGGAAGCCGTAATTCCAGTGCTCCTCGAATACTGGATAGGTCCAGCCTTTGGTACTTGCCGCCTTCTCCACCGCATAACCGAACCCCACCTCGGAATACGTCGGCAGCGCGTTACCCATCAGCATGTCGGCGTAGGTCTGCCCCTTATCGCCGAACACCTCGATGCAGTCGTCCATCCCGCCGGGCCGGTTCCAGCTGCTCTCGACCATCCCGACGGCGCCGTGCTCGAATTCGATGATCGTGACGGCCTCGTCCTCACCCTGCGTGCGCCCCGTGTGTACCTGCGTGGCCATCTGCGAGTAGACGCTCCGGACTTTGGGCTTGCCGAGGAACCACCAACAGAAGGCGATGCCATGGCAGCCGAGGTCCATGACCGCGCCGCCGCCCGACTGCGCGACGTCCCAGAACCAGTCCGAGTGCGGACCCGAGTGCTTCTCGCCCTGCTTGACCAAGTGGACTCGGCCGAAGGCGCCTTCGTCCGCCAGCTGCTTCGCCTTCACGTATTTCGGGGCGAAGAAGAGCTCTTCGGCGTAGAGCAACAGGACGCCCGCCTTGTGGCATGCGTCGATCATCGCGTCCGCTTCTTCGAGCGTGATGCAGAGCGGTTTCTCGCACACGACGTGCTTGCCGGCTCGGGCCGCGTCAATCGTCATCTGCGCGTGCAGGTAATTGGGCGCCGTGATCGAGATCATCTCGACGTCAGGATCTCGGAGCAGCTCGCGATAGTCGGAATATGAGCGCGAGACGCCGTGCCGCTTGGCGAACGCGGCCGCGTTGCCCTTGGTCGGTGACGCTACGGCGACGAGCTCGGCAACATCGGGGATGGCCTTCACCGCCGCGGCGATGCAATCCGCCTGGAAGCGCGAGCCGATGATTCCGATTCTTACTTTGGATGTGGGGCTGGTCCTCGGCACCCTACTTGTCCTTACCGCTGACCTCGTCGACTCTGAACTTCACTATGCGGCGGATCAGAGTCTTGGGCATCGGTTGGGCAAGGGGGAACTGCAGCGTGCCCTTGCCTGTCCTGTAGGGCTTGAGCTCGTCCTTGAACTCTCGTGCGACGCCGCCTGTCACCGGATACATGCTGACGTGCTTCTTCCAACCAGCGATGTACACCAGGTAATGACCGTCCAAATTGAAGGCGGGAATTCCGTAACTGAGCTTCTCAGTCGCGCGCGGCGCCGTCGCTTTGACGAGTGCTCGGAGCGCTCTCAGTACTTTCCGACTTTCGGGCGGGCACTCGGCGATGTAGGCCTGAACCGAGCGGGCTTTGGATTTCATCGGTTAACACTCTCCGGTTGAGCACACCCTAAAGCGTGTCGAGTTACTCGAGCTGGCCCCGCAGGGCACCGCTCGGGAAGTCCGTGCTGTGCACGTTGACGTAGTAGCCGGCCGGATTCGCCAGCAGATCAGCCAGGACTGCGATGCCCTGCCGCGCCCGCGCGACCCCGCGCAGCTGCGCCGGTTGATCGCTGATCGATGTAGCGGGATCCGCGGGTTCCAAAAAGTCCCAATGAATCCCCCCGTTAACACCAGCGGGCGCCTTGTGGATATGCGCCCGCGTGTACGTCTCGCCCTCCTTGTTCTCGCCGTCCTTGTTATTGATGGTGAACGTGAATTCGATCGTTCCGTCCTCGAAAACCTTTACCTGCGCGTGGCCCTTCGACTCCGAGTCGCTGAGGGGTCCGGGCTCGTTCTCTGCGCGGAGCTCCACGTTGAAAACAATCGGCGGTGCGGCTTCACTGGCGACGGAGAATGACGGCGTACGATTGGCGTTGCTGGCGATGTTCGTCGGAGTCTGATCGGTACATGCGGCGACGGCGAGTACAGCACACACATGAACGGCGCGCATACGACCTCCGTGGAAGGGATTACGGCGCAACTATCGCTCCGAGACGGCAACCGCGACTCGAGAGTCGGCCGTCCCGTAATAGAGATACCACCGTCCCTGGAAAGGCACGAGCCCCTCGACAAACGTCGTGCCCTGCGTGTATTGCCCCGTCCGCTCATATCCTTCTGTCGGCTTGATGAACGGCGCATTCGATCGCGCGATGAGCTTGATGGGATTGCGCGCGTCGAACAGCGCCTGACCACCGGTGTAGACGCGAGCCGGCAGTGTCGAATCACCATACGCGCCGCTGTTGCCTGCATTGTAGAGCACTACAATGCCGTGCGACATGAGCAGTGCCGGAGGCCCGCCCTCGACCAGCCAGGAGTCGAAGTATCCAGGGCGGGGCGATAGCACTTTCACGGCCCGGCCGTCCGCGTCCTCTAGGGGTGTCCAATCGACGAGGTTGTCGGACGTCGCGATGAGCAAATCAGGAACGCCGAAGTACATCCAATACTTCCCGTTTACGCGAGTCGCGATGATCCGCTCTCCGTCGATGCGACTGAGGATCGCCCCCGACTTCGATTCGGTACGTAGGTACTTCCCGCCGGCCGCGTGCGCGAAAGCAGGCCCGTGTTTTGTCCAGGACACCAGGTCGCGCGATGTCGCCACCGCCAGACGCGGCACGTCGCGGTTCCACTGCGTGTACGTGAGCACATACATGCCGTCCTCTGTTTGGACGATGCGGGGATCTTCGACGCCACCGGGCCACTCGTACTGCCGTTGCGCGTCGGTGTCGGGATAGAGAACCGGAGTAGCGCGGCGCGTGAAGTGCAGGCCGTCGCTGCTCTCCGCCAGGCCGAGGCGCGAGGTGTGCCCGCCGATCTGCCGCTCACCGCTGGCGTCCTCGGCGCGGTAGAGCAGATACACTTTCCCATTCCTGACGACCGCAGCGGGATTGAATGTCGCGTACGCCTCCCACGCCACAACGCTGTCGTTCATGGGGGACCGGAAACGGGAGGCGGGATTTGGCGTGATCACCGGGTTCACCTGTCCCGGCTTGGTGAACGGGCCAAGCATCCACGATTCCTGCACCGGCCGGGGCGGGGGGGGGCCACCACGCATGGTGAGGAGCAGCGCGACGCCGCAAGCAGCAAGTCGGGAATTCAGTCTTCTATGTCCTGTCCAAAACAGAGTCGATAGCCATTGCAGTCCTCCACGTCAAAATCCCGGCAGCCGTAGGGCTGATCGCAGATGTCTCGCGTGATCTTCACGCCTTTTGCTTTGAACTCGGAATAGAGCGCGTCCGCGTTCTCGACCCAGATGTAGGCGTCCCACGCCTCTCGCTCCGGATCGGCGAGGTGGTTGGGACGCATGATTCCGGGCGCCGTACTCTCAGCGCACATGATGACGATGCCACCGCGTTTGACCATGCAGAAGGACGGCCGCGGCTCGCCAAAGAACCGCTCATAATGGAAGCCGAGCTTGTCACGGTAGTAGTTGGCGGTTGCAACGACGTCATCTACCAGAAAATACGGAGCGATCATCCACTGAGGTATGGACGAATCCCGGCTCACGCGTTGGGTCCCGGACCTCCCCGACCACGTCCCCGTCGTACGACCACAAGCACGACGATCAGAACGACCGCGAAGATGAGACCCAGTTGCCAGTTCATATGGACTCCTTCCGCGAAAGGCGGCGTGATATGAGCGCGGCGACGCCGAGAGCGATGAGCAAGAGCACCACGGAAACGGGCGGAACGATGACGAACACAAAGGCGCCCGTGGACCGCGGGGGCGACACGGCACGATAGCCGTACGTCGCCAGCGAGCCGACCGTGGTGATCAGCGTCAATGCATGAAGTGTCGCTCGCGATTCGGGCGACCAACTCGCCGCCGACATCCTGTCGGCGAGCGCGAGCGCAACGAACGGGGCAAGCACCCAGATCGTGAAGAGAACGGTGATGAGAACGTGTCTGTTGGTGCGAGCGACGTAAAGCAGCAGCGCGATGGACCCCACGGCCCCGAGTACGACGGCGATTCGGGCTGCTGCACGCATTCGGTAATCTACCGCGGTCGAGCAATTGGCACTGGGGAGCTGAGTGTCGAGACTCCGTTTTCATCGAAGCTCTCGATTGCTGCCCAATACGCCTGCCCTGCCGTGAGCGCCTGCAGCTCGAGCGTCGTTCCCTGATCGGCGAACCGCTGGTAGGTCTGGTACAACTTGGCCGGTGAGATCCCCCAGCGCACGTTGTAACCGACGACGCCGCGTACCGGCTTCCAGGTGATCAGGGCATTGCGCTCGTCGCGCTCGCGCCGCGCTGTAAGGCCCGCGGGCGTCACCGGACGGGCGCGCGAGCCGTTACCAAACACCCGGATGTCGCTGATCGCGAGGTTGGCGGCACCGACGTGCACGTGCTCGTAGCGCACAAATCGCGCGCGCGTTGCCGCCGGTAACTCGACGTACGCGTTGGGTCGATCGCGCGTCTCCTGAGAGAGGTCGGCAACAGTTATCCACTGACGACCATCGACCGATGACTGAATACGGAATCGCGTCACCACGCTGGAGTCGGTGCCGTAGAGACCCGACTTGTAATCGGCGTAGTTCACCTGGATCGCCTTCACATCGTGCAGGCCACCCAGGTCAATCGTGAGCCACTCGCCCGGACGATTCTGTCCGGCCACCCAGAATGTCCGCGGATTCTCGTCGGTAACGTGCCCCGCGGGAAAGCTGTCGCGTGCCGACGATGCGGTTGTTGGCTTGCGATAGGACAGGATCATCCAGCCGGTGAAGAGCTCATCGCTGCGCTGCCACGCTTTGGTCGGCAGCCAGTGCGGGAAGTCGCCGAAGCGCGTGTCCACATACATCTGGCCATCCGCATCGAAGCCCGCCGGATGCAGACCAATGCGGCGCTCGAAATTCCAGTTCACCCCGATCCACGGCGTGCCGGTGTTCCACCAGTTGGCGTGCACGTCCTGGAACGTGTTGCCGTGCCCCGCTCCCTGGACGAAGCCGCCCGGCTTGTACGCGACAGGATTGTACGGGGCGTACGTGAATGGCCCGAGCGGATCGTCGCCGACGTACACGCCGGTCGCGTAAACGTTGTATTCGGTCCCCGGCGCGGCGTACTGGAGGTAGTAGCGGCCGCCGTACTTGGTCATCCAGGCGCCTTCGATGA
>Ga0184623_10000670_pt1 | contig 14618 bp, 21 predicted proteins | sample PLM1_100_b1_FD_133138 | JGI IMG/M metagenome (GOLD analysis project Ga0184623, IMG submission 133138) | Groundwater sediment microbial communities from an aquifer in East River, Colorado, USA - PLM1_100_b1 | ecosystem: Environmental > Terrestrial > Soil > Riparian zone | place: USA: East River...
CTGGGCTTCCAGCTTCAGCTTCTGCTCTTCCGGCGAGGGCTGCGGCGGCCTGGCGGCCTGCGCCTTCACGATCTCTTCCAGCGTCGTGAAGCTGTCCTCATAAGCCTCTTCCATGGTGCGCCCCGCCTTGAAAGCGTTCACGGCAAACATGGCGTTTTCCTTGGCCAACGGGACCAATGCGCCCGCGAACGGGGCAAGCTGCGGCGCGGCAAGGGCTGGCATGACCTTCTCGAAGTAGGTCTGCATCGCGCCCAGGAACTCGATGCGCTGCTGCTTCTCGGTCTCCGAATCCATCGCGTTGGTGGCGTCGGTTTCGATGTCGACCTTGTAGCCGCGGCGCTGGTCGCTGCGCAGAATGCCGCTGATCTCTTCCCAAGAGACCGCCTTGGCGGTGGCGATGAGCTGCTGCATCTTCTTGGGGTCGATCTGCGGGGCAGCGACAGCACCCGCGCCCTGCTGGGCCATCTGCTGGGCCTGCTGCTGCTGCATCTCAATCTGCTGCAACTGCTGCTTGGCCTGCATCTGCTCCATTTGCGTCGGCATATCGATGCCGGTCATTTCCTGCAGCTGCTCGCGGGTGAAATGTTCCGCAATGATCTCGGCCTTGAGCCTGTAGAGGTCGCGAATGAATTGCTGGATGCGCTTCTGCCGCTTCTGCAGCCGGAGCGATCCGAACTGGCCCTTGATCTTCTGGGCGGTCGCGGTCTCGCCTGGGTCGCTTGCGCCTCTAATGATGTCGCTGATGCCGGTGATTTCATAGATGGTCTGTACCAGGGTGACGCGGTGCACGTTTAGCTTGTCGATCACCACACTGAGGGGCTGCAAGTCCTCGCTCTGGAAAGCGTTGGCGAGCCCGCCCTTTTCCATCAACGCAGCAAAGTTGCGATAAGGCAGGAACTCGTTATCGCCAGCGTAGGCGAGCTTTGAAAGCTGGTTGTCAGGCCCCTCGAGGCTGGAGTCGTAAACGCCGCGGCGCTTCAGTGCATCGGTAAGGCGGCACAGCCGCGTGGTGACGATGTCAAGCTCTTCGGCCTGGTCCTGATACTCGCAATATTCGGGAACGGGCTCGAGGCTCGAGGTAGTCTTGACGCCGTAGAGCGGCTCGACAGAGGGGAAGAAAGTCTTGAGCTTGTAGGGGTCTTGGTCGACCTGCAGGACGGTCTTATAGTCCTCGGCGATATACACTCTTTCCTTCTTGCTCTTGTCCCATACTTCCCAGACGCGCGAGCGCTTGAACGTGTCGGCCTGCTGCTTGGTCCGGGTCTTGTTGGCTTCCTCGAAGCCAGAGACGGAGACGTTGAGCGGGATTTCCTTGGCGTGGTCGGGCCAGTTTTTCTTGAGCTCGTCGCGGCTGTAGTCATGAGCCCGCGCCACCCACCACACGTCCGACCACTTGCGGCCGGCGCTCGTTAAGAAATCGCGCCAGTAGACGTGCTCAATGCGCACGCTTTGGTGGGCGATCTCAGGGGAAAGCTCTGGGTTGTCTTCGGCGTCGGTTGCATCCGCATCGCCGGGCTCTGTCTCGCCGTACCCCGATACCTCGGCATCGTAGACCACCCAGCCGGTGCCGCGTCCAGGCAGCAACAGGTCCTCGATGCAGGCCTCGACTTGGCTCTCGGCGTCGTAGTCGTCGGCGCAGTAGGAGAGACCACGCTCCAGCACAAGGGCGGCCTGTCTCGCCGGCCGATCGTCCTTGCCTTTGGTGGTAAAGCGGCGCCTTACATCCGGGTTGCCGAGACCCTGGAACAAGGTTGCCTTCAACGTCTCGGTATTCGACCACAAGATGTTGGCGCGCCGCGCGCTCTGGGATCGGCTGGCGGTGTCACGCTCGTCGCGGTAGCGCTCGAGCACCTTTTCGGCGCGGTCGTACCAGCGCTGGTCTCTTTTCTTGCTGGCCGCGATCTCGCCCAGCCAGAATTTGGACGCGCGTGGCTTGTCGTCGACGTCGCTTCTTTTGTCGATATCGGCGTTGGCAGTTTCGTAGACTTCGGCCATCTATGGTATTCTGTGCTCAGGTGATTTGGAGGCTGCGGATGAGCCGCGTGGTCGAGGGCGACAAAACGTTCGAAGTCGAGACCGAGCAAACCTACGGTTCTGATCTGTTTGTCAGAGACAACGCGGACGGCTCTATCGACATACACACATCAGAGCGCGGGGGTGGCTGCATTGGCGTGACCATCACGCTAGCCGAAGCGAAAGCCCTCGCAGGCTGGCTTCAGGGACGCCTCACGCCCCCACAAACGGACAAGCGTCCTTGAGCACGAGCGTGGTTGCCGTCTCGCTGAGACACAAGGTGGCCCAGGTGCGCCCCACATGCGTGCCGGCCTGCGTTACGGTGATCTGCACATTCTTGCGGTTGGCGATGCGGTCGACGTCACCGCCCAGCCCAGCGTTGAAATCGTCATAAGCCGAGATGGTGGCAGAGCCGGCGGCACAAGTGCCACTGCCCAGCAGGATGCCGTTCTTGTAGACGTTGCAGGTCGAGGCCATGGTATAGTCTCGCTCTAGGTGATTTGGAGACGGACGGATGAAAACCCTGCGAGAAACTGCGCGGCTCGGCAAGGTCGCTTACTTTGATGATGGGCCGCGGCCCGACCGCACCTACGAGATTGGTGACGCCGTAGAGGCGCGCGGATCACAAGGCCAAGTGCTCAATATCGGTGTCATCGTCCAGCCCACCGAGGAGGAGGCCACGCTGCCGCATGAGCCGACCGACCAATTCATCCGTTGGTTGGATGACGAGCCAAAGTGGACGGGCTGGCAGGACTTCTGCCCGAGATACTAGATCCTTCGTCCTGTCAGCCGCTGTTCTTTGTCGTGCTCAGCCATGACTTCGGCGATGAGCGGGGCGCGGGTGTTGATCCTGGTGTCGGGCTTCTTGGACAGCGACTGCGTCCAGGGCCTCGACATGCACCCGTATCTGACCTCGTCAGCTGCATGGTCTTCGCCGTCGGTATCCAAGTCTTCCGGCTTGTCCGGGTCGTGCTGGAGTACCGGAATGGTGCGAATGGAGTCGACACACGTGCTGAAGAACACCAGCATCGGGTGACCGTCCAGGTCGCCCTTGAGGCGGGCGCGCATCTGGTCCCAGCCGCCCATTGCACCACGTTGTGGGGTGCGGGTGTTGTCGGCTGCGCGGAAGTTGCACTTGCCGCCCGTGGCCGTGAAGAACCTCTCCGCAATGCTTGGGCCGCCGTCCTGTTTGAATGCCGAGGGGTCAAGCACGCCGTAACCAATCTTGTCGGCGCCGTCCTTGACGACGACGCCGCGCGCCACCTCCTCGGCGGTCAGGCGCAGACCCGCCTCGTCCGACCCCCTGCCGTACCACTCGCGATACCGGACGAGACAGCCCCGCGGCAGCTTGACCTCGTCGCCGGCGTTGTTCTGGGCGGTGTGGTCATCACCCACCACAGCGAACCAGCCGATGCTGAACGGCGAGGCGAAGCCCCAGTCGGCCGATCTGAACTTCAGCCAGTGCTCAGGTATGGCGAACGGGCGGATGACGTGGCGCCGATCCGACCACACATCGAAGAACGCGCCCTCAATGACGCTCCAGTCGCCCTCGAGCAGCGCCTTGACCAGGGTCGCGCTACCTAGCGCCCTCAGCCTGCTCTCATAAGCCGGGTCGTTCCTGGACAACACCAAGTTGTCCTTGAGCCGCGCCGGGATGAACATGCGCTCGATGCCGGTTTCCATGTCCAGCAGAGGCACATAGCCCATGGGCGCGGGGTCGACGAAATAGCGCTTCACGTCGAGATGGCCGGGACCGCCTGGGTTGGCTGCGGCCCTGATGCGCTTGGTCGGCACGTCGTGGGCGGAGCGCAAGCGGGAGCGCAGATAGCGGTAGATGAACATTGTAGGCCACTGGGTGAGCTCATCGAACCCTACCCAAGTGTATTGGTGGCCCTGGTATCTCAGAGCGTCGTCCTTGCGCTCGGCGTAGCGCATTTTCAGGTTGGCGCCGTTCGACCAGGACCACACCTTCTTCTGGTCGTTCCATTGGGCGCCAGTCTGCGGGTACATCTCCTTGGAGCGGGCGATCAGCTCCTCGAGCTCGGGATAGGTGCGCCGGAACAGGACGCCGCGCCAAGCCTGCTCATAGGTGGGGACATCCTGTAGGTAGTCGGCAAGCAGGAAATCGCTCTTTCCGCCGCCCGCTGCCCCTCCATAAAGAAGCTCGGCGATCCATCTAGCTACGATCGCGTCCGTTTGTGGCCCCGGCTGCGGCTGCCACAGGGGGACTGATTCCAAGCTCTCGGTATCGTCTTGCAAGCCACTGCTCACGTGTTTCGTCCGGAGGACGGTCGATGGTCATGGTTATCCGCACGGGGTTCTGCTGATCGCCAGCCACACTGACGGGCACTGTCTTGCCCAACAGGGTGCAAAAGGCCTTTGGGTCGCTTGTTGCAAGGCCCACCAGATACTCATGCCCGCCGACGGCGTCGAAGGCTTTGACGATCGCCTGCTTAACGTCGGTGGTGATCTTGTTGGGGGAGCCTTTTGGGCGGCCTGGGCCTGCCTTGGGCATACAATATTTCCTGTTATTTTATTCAGCACGGCCTCGGCTTACCGGGGCGGGGCTTCTTCGGCTTGTTGGCCATGGGGGTTCCTTTCTATGCTGTGCGCGCTGGATGCTGCCAGGGGAGTTTCTGCACGCTGTACGCAATCAGACCCTTCTTGAGGGCGTCATGCATTGCTTGCATGCGGCTACGGGGAGGAAGATCACCCAGGCGGCCCCGGCAATCTTGAATGGACGCAAGCACCTTTTCCACGGTACCGGGATGGAAATCGTAGTCCTCCCTTAAATCGCGGACAGCTAACCTGATCCACTTCCGCAATGATTTGTCGCTATAGTCCAACTTCATCATGACGCCTTCTGTGTAACACCCTGCACCGCCACGCGCACCTGGGCGTCGGTGGTTACACAGATAACATTGATGTTGGCGCCGACGTCGCCCATGAGCGGCATCTCATAGTCGTCATCGTCCGTCGCCCCACCAGGTGCTGCTGCAACGAACGGCCCAACGAACAGATTGCCGATCACCGTTGTCCCGGTTCTGATCTGAACGATGGTGCCGATGGTGAGGTCGGTGTTGAGGGCGTGCGCGCCAGTGACGCGGTGACGATAGCCCGCCTTGGCAGCCACAACCTCGACCGCGGTCGTATCGACGATGTCGGCCGCTGAGGCGTACTGCCATTGATTGCTGGCTAGAATGGAGTCGTGGATCATGGTTTTCGTTCCCAGAATTTCGGGTCATTCCAGCCGCACAGCGTCATGCGCATCAGGCCGCTGTCGATGTGGGACACGTCTCCCCCGGACACTGGGTGCGGCTTGCCCTTCAAAGCATAGCAAGCGAGCGGGCGCAGCATGTTCGGGTCGGGCTCACGTTCGTAGTGCTTGCAGTCTTTGCAGAGGCGCTCCATTTACCCTCTATCGCGTTTCGAGAGGTGATTTCCCCATGCCGACCGTGATCGCCAACCGTTTGGGTTTGGTGTTGTGGCGCGTTGGTCTGGAGGGGGATGTTACATTGATCTATTCAATGTAGCATTGTGCGGAGATTATCTGCTCCATTCTCCGCAACATCTGCGGAGAATGGGCTTCTGGCGGACTACGCGCTCCCCGATCTTGACCCTTGTTGTGGGTGATGGAGCTGTGCCCGGCCGCCAGAAATGGAAAACCCGCCTTGTGGGCGGGCGGAATTCGGCATCGTGGGAATTTCCGTACCATGCTCACGGGTGAGGTGTCAATGCACTGCTGGCAGTCTAAGCTGCGACACGCGGTCACATGGTCAAGACTTAGTCGTCGCCAAGCCTGAAGAACAGCCGCAAGCGCCGAGCGACTTGCACAACTTCCTGGGTTCCGGCTGCAGATACGCTTGTGTCGTTGTTGTATGTACTTAGGAAGCTGCCGATCTGACCCATGTTCCACGCCTGATCGTCCCCCAGCAGAACGGGCTCCAGAGCGGTCCTGGCGGCCTCGTCGCAGACCCAGTGCCCAGACCTGTTCTTGACGCCGAACGCCGCCAGCCGGGCCATATCGAACATTACGCGGGCCTGCAGACGGTCATCCGTGGTCAGCGACTTGCCCCATGCCGGGCTCGCTGCGCCGCCGTCCCCATAGCGGCCCGTGCCCGTGCTCGGGCCATCGGCCACGAACGCCAGCACAGCGTAGTATTGGACCGCCATCTTCATGTTGGGCGTGATGCGTGGCTTCTGAAGCTTGCCGTCCTTGCCCTTGACGGATCGCGCCAGGTCCTCGATCCGCGGCACGATCTTGTGCGGGGCCGACAGATGCTCCGCCACGCGATCGAGCTGGACTTTCAGTTTCAGCGTGCGCTCTGGCGTTGGGCGAGGAGCCTGCTCGCCGCGCCATTGGAATGGCCTGTCCTCACCCCCGAGTTCGCGTCTGACCGAACGGTAGAGCGCCGCCTCGCCGTCCACTTCGCGCTTGTCGCGGGGTTTTGTTGACCGAAGCATGCTATTCCTTGGGTTGATCGCTGGAGCCGGCAGCAGCGTCCCGCAACCGCGTAAGAGGCGCCCCGCCGACACCGCAAAGGCATGGATCGACAACGGCCGACGCGATATCGGGAAATACGACACCGCAGGTCGCGCAGGACAACGCCTCTTCCGGCGCGACCTCGAAACAGTCTTCGAAGCTCTTGCCCGGCGGCAGGTCGTAGACCACCTTCGACCCGTACCAACCGTGATCCACTGAGATTGCGCCGCATTTGCACGAGGTCATCTTGTGGTGACTCGGCTTGGGCGTCACCGTGTTGCACAGCTTGCAGAGGTAGAGAGGCTTGTCGGTCGTCATGTCGTCAGTTCCCTGTTTTGCCGACGCATTTTGCCGATATGCACTCTGCGACGACATATTCAGAAATTGTCTGGCCACACCACGTCGCTGACTTTGCCCACGTGCTTTCCGATCTGTTCGATCATGGACTTCAGCACGTGTGAACTGACGCCGTCGCGCATGGCGGCGTAATCCTCAAGCTCCTCGTAGATATTGCGCAAGGCTTGGCGCATGCGCTCCTCCGCTGCTGCCGGCTCCAAGGTTAAAACCTCTGCTGTCCCATCTTCGGCCATATCACCCATCCCCCACCACCTTCGAATGAACAATAAGTGCTTTCTGTCTCACGTCCTGATGGGTGATGGCCATGGTGGTGATCAGGGCTTCCTCGATGTCGAGCTCGGCAATGCGGGCTTCAAGACGGGCCTTCTCGTCCCTGATCTGCTCGCGACGGTCGGCCAGGGTTCCCAAGGAATCGTCGATGTTGGCCAGCAAGGCTTTCATGCCGGAATAGCGTGGTTTGATCATGCCGAAGCATCCTTGGAGTTCTTTTCGAGGGCGGAGCCGGCAGCAGCGAAGCGAATGATGCGGGCGAGGCGCGCGATTGTCTTGTAGAGATCGACGGCGGTTGCTGGCTGCACGAGCCCAGGCTGCTCCGAGTATTGCTTGGCGCAGGCCTCGCAATCCTCAACGAGGCTGTCGATGTGAAACTTGAGGTCAAACATCCTCTACGCTCCTGCCGGCTCGACGGTTGAGGCGGGCCGCGCCCTTGCTTCGGCCATACGCTTACGCGTACGCCATGCTTTACGGGCTGCGGCTATGCGCACCTGTAGTTTCGTCTTCTTTTGAATTGGTTGCAGAAAACGTGTTTCCGCACCGGAAAAAATCAGTTTTGTTAGACGCTGTGCCATCAATTCAACCCCCGTCGCATTTTCCACTGCTCATAGTTGGCGTGGGAGATTTGGGACTGCCTTGCGAAGGCGAGTTCTTCTTCGAGTTGGGTGGCTCGGCGTCGTTCCGTTTCGACTTGGTCCTCGAGGTCCTCGATCTTGCGCTTGAGCGCTGCCTCTTTGGCTTCGCCCACGAGGCGGGTGTAGTATTTGCGGGATTTTCATGGGCGGCCTCCCAGGACCTCGGCTCTGAGCTTCTCGCGCTTGGCGAGCATGTGGGCGCCGAGCTCTGCAAGCTTCCCAGCTTGCGGCCAGCCGCCCCTTTCGCACTCGGCATAGACCTGGTCGAATTCACGCGCTGCCTTCTTGCAGGCGGCCTTTTCGGCTTCGGACTGGGGAAGCTTCTGGTGCTTGCGGCAATGGTGCCAGAGCGTCAAAATCCAGCCCTCCCGCGCAGCCTGACGGCCAAGCTCGGTGTGGGTCAGGTCGTAGGCGAGTTTGCACCGCTCGTCCGACCACTCTCCGGCGATGTTTGCGCGCAGCGTCGGCAGCGTCTTGATGTGCTCGTCGAACTTGGCTTCTTCGGCTGCTTCGCGACAAGCCTTTCGGATCTCGCCGATCAGCGGAAAGTAGCGGTTCGTTCGGTGCTCGATGAGCCTCTTTGCGGTAAGGCTCAACACGATCGGCGATGAGCCCCGCAGCGCGTCCACGATCCTGCGCAGCCACCGCGCCTCGGCTTCGGCGCTGCCGTGCTTGAGCGGCGCGAAGTGCTCTTTGAGTTCGCTGACAAAGGCCTGAATTGCGTCGACGCTCACTTGCGATCCTCCTTCAATGCTTCCTCGATGATCTTGCGCTGCCAGGCCTGCTTCGCAGACCCGTCATCGGCCGCCTGCGTCTTTGGCGCTGGTTCCGCTTTCATGCGCTGGGCAATCTTGGTCCAGGTTTGAAGGTGCTTGGCGATGATGCTGCCAGACAGCACGTCAGTTTTCAGCTTCATGTAGCTGTTGCGGACGGTCTCTTGGCCGAACTGCTGGACGAAGGTTGCGAGCCACTGGCGCGCGTTGACTTCAGTGCCGCTTCCCATCCAGCCCAAAATGTCTGAAATCATCGGATCAGCCGACCCATTCAAGCCAGCCAGCTCGCGCGTAGCCAAAGGGGTATTGCTAGCTAGTAGGTTGTTATTATTAGTATTATTTACCCCCGAAGGGGGTTCTATACGCGCGGGCGCGCAAGGCACACTACCGGCATAGGCTGCCGGTATTCCGGGATTACCGGCACTGGTTGCCGGCAAAGTTGTTGGCGGATCAGTCAAACTTGCCGGCATTGGGTGCCGGTATTCTTGCTCTACAATACCGGCATTGGGTGCCGGTATTACGTCAGGGATGGTGGCCAGGAACTCGCTCTGGTATCCTCGATGCCCTCGACGCAGAATTTGGATAAAGCCCGAGTTGATTAGCCAACGCTTGAAGTTCCAGCATGACCGGGCCGACACCCCGCACGAAACTTGGAATTCCGCATCTGAAATGGTGGCGCCTCGCCCCTGGCTGTCCATTTCCATGTAGAGCTTGAAACCCATAGCCACCGCTCCGGCTGGTTTATCCGCCCTGGCAAACAGCGCATGTGCCCAGCGCCTCTTGAAAGTCCGGTCGACTAAGGGAGGCCCGCCGTTATCTCCAATACCTGGGGGCATTGGGTTGACAACCTGTGCAGATGTGGTAGACACGGCGGCACCTCTTGTGGGTCGTAGTTGGCACTGCACTCACACATCGAAGGCTCCTTGGGGTGGCACCCGTCGAGCCGGAACCAAATTCAGAAGGCCTCGCGTAGCGGCGGGGCCTTCATCATTTACGGCTTCCCCTTCTTGTCGAAATGCTTGTGCAGCCGGGCCATGTCGCTCGGGCTGGCGGGCTTCTTCTTGCTCAGCCTAGAGAGCCAGGCTGAGATGCGCTGGCGGGGCTTGATCCGATTGCGTGCCCAGCCTGCCTGCGGAAATGGTATCGTCGTCATGGTTCCCTCTTTCGGTTGTGGGTTCAGAAAAACGTGCGTAGGATTCCGGTCTTGTCGTAGTTGTCTAGGGCGTCGAGTGCCGCCTTGATCGTGCGTTCCCGCCATTGGTTTTCATAAAGGCGATTGCGCATGAAACTTTTGGCGTCCTCCGATACCGATTGCAGCGCGCGGTAGGGCTGCGGCGGGCCTTCGGTCGGGTAATTCTTGTCCTCGTCGCGAATGTCGCCTGCTGCGAGGCGCTTGAGCTTTGCCAGGCTCTCCATTGTCCACTGCTTGGAGTGAGCCTCTTTGGCCAGCATCTCGTCGCCGATGTAGCGGGATGCACCAGGCACAGGCGGGAAGGGCATCGTGCGCGCTTGGTTCATTGCGGCTTGAATCCCCTTCGGGCCAGCAACTACTGCGCCGACTGCGGCGCCCATCATCCCTCTGCGGCTGAGTTTCATTATTGATCTCCACCACCACGATTGGCGTCGTCGAAAATACCTCCGTTGCCTGATGCCCAGGACGGAAGCCGTCTTGTTTCAGCGCAGCCAGCGAGAAGGGCGATAATCAGAATTGCAGGGATGAGTTTCATGGGATTCCTAGGTTTGGTTCACGAGAGGTTCGGTGGTGGCATCAGCGTCGGTGCGGTCATCGGTTTCTGGTGCCTGTGCTGTCCCTTATTCAGGCTACCCTGCCGCCTGGATTGCCGTCCTCAACCAACGCTTTGATGTAACGCCGTAGAATGCTCTCGTCGCAGGCAGTTATAACGCGAATGAGCTTGTTGCTTGATTTGGTTATCTGGTTGGCCGTTTCGATTGCTTCTCGCAGCGTCCATTGCCGAAAGCCTGTTCCCATGCAGATGAGCCAACCTATCGGGTATACGCACGACTGCAGGACTTTTATTGGCGACCCCAGCTTCTCATCGGTCGTCCCGCTACTCGTCTGACTGCGTATAATCATGGCCACAGAAAGCTCTCTCTCGTAGTCGTAGTAGACGCGATCTAGGTTTGTCTCTCGAAACTGCGCCTGCACAAGCACCCCCACTCGGCGTACCAGGACGCGCCCCACCCTCGGTAAGAGCTGCTCGCCGTGATAACCAGGGTTGTCGCTGGTCACTACGGAAACATCCAACTCTCGGAAAATGTCATCGATAACATCTCCGGCCGATTTCTCGCGTTTCGGAAGCGGAGCTTCCGCTAGAGCCATGCGGGTCATGCGACCTCCTTGATGTGTTGCGTGAACATTGATCTTTCGATTTGATTGCCCCAGACGGCCCAGCCGTCGACGGCCTTGCGGCCGCACAGTTCTAAGTACGGGCCGGGGCTGGCCCGCTCGATGAAGCTCCTAACTTGCTCCGGCTTCTCGCTGTGTGGGCCGCGGTCGCATTCGATCCAACTTCTTATGCTGTGGTCGTTGAAGCGACGCGCATCCCCGCGGAATCCCGTGAGCAAAAGCTCATGCGCGTTGCGCCAGTAGTTCCCGGTGCCGATCGTTGGTTTCGCCCACACGAAGGTGGATCTGAATTCAAAGCCCCAAGCCATGAAGATCTTCGTGAGGGCCTCCTCGAGGAACCCATTGGTTGTCCAGAGATGAAGGTGGGCGTTTTCCGCAGCGAGCATCGGGATCGGTAGGGTACAAAGCTCGTCTACCGTCATGCCGTTATAATGGTTTCCCGTTGCTGCTCGCGTCCCCTGATTGTCGTAGAGCCAGGGCGGGTCGGCGTAGATGGCGCCGAACCTCTTGCCTTGCTGAGCAAGCCGGAACAGGTCTGCCACGGTGCAAGTGTCGTCGGCACTGGGCTCGGCCGCATCAATGGCGCGAGCGGCCTTGCGCCGATTAGCCTGGCTCTCCACTTCGCGGGCCGTCCAGCCATTTTCCTGCGCCTCACGCAAGAACCCAGCGCGTTCGTCAAGCGGAAGGGAAGCGGCAATCCTATGGCTGTGCCAGCTTGATTTGTTATCACGTGATAACAAATTTGGATATGCCTCAGCGACATGTTTTGCGACGCGGAGAGTGCCATAGGCATAACCTGTAATCTCAAACGCCCTCTTGTAGTCTTCGCCCCACTTGCCCTCACCGTAGCGCAACCAATCTCCAATCCACCACATAATGGACTGCTCAACGCTTTTGAGTGTTGAGCCGATAGATGTCCAATCGTCGAAGCTTAGGTTTTCAGGTAGTTCCAAGCCAACATGCGAGACGCGGCCCGGTAAATCAATGCCCCGCGGCCCAATAGCCACAACCTCGCCAGTATCTTTTGCTACAGCATCAACAAGCACGGTCTCACTCGCTCCTCGGGTGGATGACTTTCTCCAACGGTGACGCGCATTCAACGCTGCCTTGAACCATTTTTCGACGCTTCAAAACGATTTTCGACATTTCAAGCATCAGTGGAGCAGAGACGGACGAAGGCGATGTCAAGTGCATGCACCGCCCTTCTGGATATGCCGCTTCTAGGCACCATCCCCGTCTCTGCGCCGCTGGCGCCGTTTCCAGACAGTGCCTAGTTCAGTTCTCCCGGAGTTTTGGGACGCGAGAGGCTGAACCAGGCGACCGTCTTTCTTGAGAACTCGATCACTGACAGGTACACAACTGAACCCGCATTGAACGCTTACTGAACCTGTTTGCGCGGTTCACCTTGAGCCGGTTCACGACGTAGCCAGACAAGGCCCACCGCCGCGCTTCGTGGCCGGCCGGCTCAATTGTAGGCGGGAGCGTGATGGTAGCCCCCGCCGTTGGCCGCAACCTTTCGCATCTTGGATTTGGCTTGGTGGCTAAGCCGCTTTTGCCATCGGTAGACCGTTCTTTGTGGGTGCCCGAAGTCCTTGGCATTTTGGTTGCTGGACTTCATCGGCTCCCTGCCGTCGGCCTGACGGCGGAGGTGGTCCCAGACTTCATCGCGGCTCAGTTTTCTTCCGGCTTGCTCAGTCTTACGCGGCAGGCCGCCACTCACTTTGTTTGGCTCAGGATGGCTAAGCCGGTTCAAGCCACCCTCGCTGGCTCGCATCGGCTCGGGTGTCCCTGGCTTAGCCGAGGGCACAAGCTGAGGCTTGAAGCCTGAGCCGCCCGTTGAGCCGCCAGAGTTGTTCTGGTTCGCCTCGGCGACCATCTTGTCCCGGTTGCTCAGCAGGAAGAAGCCGACGAGCAGGGTCACGTACTTCATGATCTGGCCGATGCCGGAGGCAATAAGGTTCAGGATGCGCTGCACGGTTTCGACGGCGAGCCCCAGCATGCCGGCAAGCCACATGGCCTGCGGGTCGTGAACCTCGCCAGCGACCTTGACGGCTTCCTTATAGTTGGCGCGCACCTCAGCGCGGTTCGTCATGCGCTCATGGCGCGTGAGGTCACGCCGATGTAGTGCGCCCTGCCACTCTCGGCTCTGACTCTTCAGCTCGGCAAGCTGCGCCTTCTGGCTGAAGACGCCGACCAGACGGTTGGACATGAAGCCCGCAGTCGTGAGCATGCTGTAGGACGTCAAAATCAGGGCGAATATGCAGATGGCCACGCCAGTCCAGCGATAGTACCAGGCCATGGCGATCGCCCCTGCGGAGACGAGAAGCGCCGTGACCGGATCGACAGCGGCATGTAAGATCGCTTGGGGGATTTTCTCGTCCCACTCGCGCCCCAAAGACCAGCCATGCTTGCCGTTGAAGTACATAAGGCAAAAAGTGAGGACGACGCCGATAACCACCAGCCCCCACCCGACCCACAGCCCCCGCCTCGTGTTCTTGAAAGTTTGCAAATGCATGCAGTCACCTGTTTCTTTGTCTTGGTTCCCTCAAACTCACGCGTCTTGGAATTCTCGGACGGCCTCGAACTTGAGATTGTCAACATTGGCCAAACCCACCACTCTTCCCGCCAGTCGCGGGTTGCGGCGCTGTTGCGGCGGCTGATACGCGTGTCGGGCGTGAAATTCGCAGTAGGAGATGCCCGGCAGCTTGGTCTTGCCGCAGAAGTGGAAATCCTGTTCTTGCGGGTCGCCGATCGGCCAGCGACAGGAATCATCATCGAGCGTCTGGATGGTCTTGCGCTCGGCGACCGGGATCACGAGCTCTTCGTATGGGGGGAGAGGCTCGACGGGAAGGACTGGAGGCCTTGGCCGCGCCTTGATCCTGATATTAGCTTTGGTGCGGCGGGCGTTGGCAACTTTGGCGGCCCGAGATTGACCACGACCCGCAAGGCCCAGCCGATGCAGCTTGCCGATCACGGCGTTGCGCGTCGTGCCGCCGAGGCGACATGCACACTGCTCGGCAGAAAGGCCATTAGCCCAGTCGCGCTTCAGTTTCTCGACGCGCTCGTCCGTCCAAGCGTCAGTCCATGCCATGGCGCAAAGCCCCCGCTGCGCGTTAAGGGTTGATGGTGGAACTCACGCAACGGGGAACACAAGATCAGGCGGCCTATGCGAAGGGTGCAGTGCTCCGCACAGGACCGCCTGATGCAAGCGCGTCTGGCAAGAAGGGTGTGGGGGACCTTGCCGAACGCTCTTGTCTAAGGACTGGAAGAACGCATCGACTGCGAGACGCCCTCGGTGCGCCAGGAATTGGGGGGCGGTGCTGGCATCTTCAGTACGAGGGACATATCTGAAGGCCTTAATCGAAGGCGCCTCGCAGTGGATGCGGCAGGCTACAGAAGGCGACGGGAACCACGGGTGCATGGACGCAGCCCCCGTTAACGCCAACTCTCCCGGCAGATCCACCTGGCCGGGAAACTCACAGGCCTCGTGACTGTCACGCCGATGCCACAAAAGTTCCACATTCAACCTAAAGGCGAAAACGTGATTAGACGGTGGCCCTATAGACTGCGTACTTTCGTACTCGTGTTGTGACTTGAGTGGTTGTGGGGTATTGCGTGACTACTCATTCATGCGGCAACTGCGCGGGCAACGGCCCGGGGCTTAGGGCGAGTGCGCCTCTTTCTGCTCTCAATCTCCCATTCCGACATGAATTCCC
>Ga0184623_10000672_pt1 | contig 14610 bp, 7 predicted proteins | sample PLM1_100_b1_FD_133138 | JGI IMG/M metagenome (GOLD analysis project Ga0184623, IMG submission 133138) | Groundwater sediment microbial communities from an aquifer in East River, Colorado, USA - PLM1_100_b1 | ecosystem: Environmental > Terrestrial > Soil > Riparian zone | place: USA: East River...
CGCGCTCAGCCCGAGCGGGCTGCAGGTCGCGACCGTTTCCGCGGACAGATTCCTCCGGGTCTGGGACCGGACGGGGCAGGTCCTCTTCGCCGCGCAGGCCCATTCCGCGAAGCCGAGCTCCGTCGCGTGGTCCCCGGACGGCACGATGATCGCGACCGCGGACCCGAACGTGCTCCTGATTTGGGACCCCCTGGCGGGGCGGGTGCTCCGCCAGGTCCAGTACGTCCCGCTCACGGACACGCCGATCGACGAGAACGCGGTCCTCGGCTGGAGCCCGAACTCCACGTGGATCGGGGCGGGGACCTCCCGCTACGTCCACATCATCAACGCGCTCACGGGCGCGCGGTTCGGGACCCTGTGGGCGACGAACAGCCAGGTGAACGCCGTGCGGTTCAACCGGCTCGGGACCCAGATTGCGACCGCCCTCGGGGACGGGACCGTGGCGGTGTTCACGGTGAACGCGACGAACATCCAGCCGTACCCGCCCGCGACCCGCGCGTTTACGGCATTCACCCTCACCGGCGGTCACACGCAGGCCGTCCTCGACACCGCGTGGTCCTCGGACGACAGCCGGATCGTCTCCGGCGGTCGGGACAACACCGTCGTCCTCTGGGACGTCGCGAGCCGAATGATCGTCGCCACGAGCGCGGTGAGTGGGGGCTGGGTCACCGGCGTGGAGTGGCGGAAGGACGGGTTCGGGTTCGTCACGGTCTCCGTCGGGCTCGCTCCGCTCACGCCCCCGCGCCTGATCTACTGGACGAACGCGGGAGCCCCCGCCCTCACGATCCCGCTGGCGGGCGCGCTGAACGGGGTCGACGCGTCTGCGCTCGGGGAGATCGGGACCGCCTCGAGCGACCTCAGCGCCCGCCTGTACAACCTCGGCGGCACCCTGAACCGGATCCTCGTCGCGCACAAGCCCGACGCGGCGATCGTCGTGGATGGCTGGAGCCGGTACAGCGATCGGGACCAGAGCTTCACGCACGGCCTCGACATCGCGACGTTCTACCGGTGGAACACGACATCGGGGCGGTGGGAGGGGACGGGGCTCTTCGCGCCCTCCGTGAACGGCACGCAGGCCTCCTTCCAGTTCGGGGAGCGGCTGTTCAACGAGATCTCCCTCCCCCGCAGCCTCCTCGGGGACCCCGCGGGCGTCTCCATGGAGCTGTTCAGTGCGGGCCGCGCCGCGACGAAGCCCCAGGACACGGCGCCCACGGACCCGAACGTGAACTTCAAGAACCTCGACTTCGGGCCGGGCTCCCTCTCCCTTGGGGCGTTCGCATACGTGCGCCCCGGGATGTACACGATATCCCCCCCGATCACGAGCATGTCGGGGACGTTCCACTTCGGATACCATCCCTCCCCGATCCTCACCCGCCTGTTCGGGGCGGTCGGGCTCCTCGTCGTGGACCCCTCCGTGGCGGGACGGTATGACGAGGTCTACGTGGACCTGAACAACGACCACCGCTTCGATGCGGCGGACGTGAAGGTGGACCGCGCGCGGCCGGTTGCCTCCCTGGACTCCCTCGATGCGACGGGCGCGCCGGGGCGCGATGGGATCGCGGACGTCTCCGGGGGCATCCTGTACTTTATCGCGAACGGGATCGACCCGCTCCCGTACTCGGACCGGTACGTCCAGCTCCAGCTCGCGACCCAGCCGAACCTCGTGAACCGGATCCCGGAGGCGGGCGACCTCATCGCGTTCCTCGGGGAGTTCCGCATCGACCCCCTCACGGGGGCGAAGTCGGAGCACGGGACCCGGCTCGCATCGACGATCGTGGGACGCGGCCTCCTGAACCCGCCCGCGATTGGCGTCGCCCCGCAGGCGAAGCTCGTCGCCCTCGCGAACGCCCTGGACGACGTCATCTCCTCCTGGTACTTCGCGGTCGAGGGGTACGACGGGAACCCGGGCACCGGCGACGAGGCCCAGGTCGTGCTGAGCCCGTTCACGTTCCCGACACTCCCGAACGACGGGTTCGACGTGTTCTCGCGGACGGCAGACTACCTCTCCGAATTCCATTCCGGAGGACGCGCACTCTTCGTCGCCCCCGCCGGGGACAATGGATTCGGATACGGTTCCATCGCATCTCCCGCCTCAGGCCCTGGCGTCCTCGCGGTCGGAAGGACGGAGGACGGCACCGGCACCTCGAGTCAGGAGGGCGGCCCGGAGGGGCCGAACGCCCACTACCTCGACCCCGCGATCCCGTCCGCCCGGGGGCCCACCGCGATCGGGAGCCCGAAGCCGGACCTCGTCGCGATCGGGACCGCGATCACGGACATCCCGCTGCAGTCCGCCTCCGGCGGCGGCACCACCGCGGTCGCGACGACGCCGATGACGGGCACGGACGTCGCGGCGGCGATCGCGGCCGGTGCCGCGACCCTCGTCCGGCAAGCGGCGGGGAGCGGGGCGAGCGTCGACCGGATCGCGCAGCTCCTCCGGTCCGGGGCCATCGATCTCTCCTACGACCCGCTCGTCCAGGGGTCGGGCTTCCTCGACGTCGCGGAGAGCGTCCGCCTCGCGCGGGGCGGGGGAGGGATCCTCGCGTCCCCGGCGACCCTCGTCGCGGGCACGTACCGCGGGGCGCGTGCGGACGCCTATCCGAGGATCCTCGCGCCCGGGGGTTCGGACGCGCTCACGCTCCGGCTCGAGAACCGCGGCAGCACGAGCTCCTCGGTGAACATCTCGGACGGCGCGTACACTCTGCTAGGTACGTACTCCTTGTCGAACGCGACGGTCCGGGACGCGTACTCCCCGAACGGCGACATCGTCTTCTGGTTGAACGGGACCGGCGTCTCGAAGGTGGACGGAACGACGCTCTCGATCGTCCAGGTCCTCGGCCCGATCCCCGGAGCGTGGGGGAGCGCGGACCTGGTGAAGGTGACCGCGACGAGCGACTTCTCCCGCCTCGTGTGGCCCCAGGGCACGACGTTCGCGATGAACTACTCGTACAGCCTGTCCGCGATGGACTGGGAGATGAACGGGACGAATTGGGCGGGCCTCCCGTTCGGACCGTACCCCGCCCCCGCGCTGTTCCCGAACGAGCTGAACACAATCTCGAGGACCGTCCACCAGGCGAACGTCCTCGAGGTGCGGGTGCGGGAGCCCGCGACGTCCCTCCGGGATGGCCTCGTGGTCCGCCTCGCGGAGAGCCAGTCCGGGAGCGGCCTCGCGGACCTCCCATGGACGTTCACGATCGAGCTCTACCGCCGCGCGGACTGGGGCTGGATCATCCCGTCCCCGGGATCGACGTCGATCCCGGCCCGGGGCAACATTTCTGTCACGGTGTCCGTCGCGGTCCCCTCGAACGCGGGCCTCGGGATCTATGAGGGCCTCGTCCTCGTGACGAACACCTCCTCCGGGCGCACCGCGGTCGTCCCCCTGGTCGTCAACGTCGGGGCCGTGGGACCCGACGTGCGCCTCGGCGGGGATCTCCTGTCCGCGGACCTGTACGACAACTCCCGGCTGTTCGGCGGGTACGACCTCTCCCTCCGGAACAACCGGATCGTGCGGCCGTACACGGGGGACTGGCGGTTCTACTTCGTGGACATCCCGGACGCCGGGATGTTCGTGAACCCCCGCGGCCTGAAGATCGTCATCGACCTGACGTGGGGCGCGAAGCCCTCCGACCTCGACATCCAGGTCTTCGGCAGGGCGAACGCGGCGGACCCGTTCTCCACGGACCACACGGACCGGTACGGCCCCGCACCCCTCACCCCGCGGGCGAAGACGGAGGAGCTCGACAAGCCGGAATTCAAGACCGCGACGAACGAGAGCGAGGACGTCCTCACCCTCGACCTGAGGCCGGGCCTGAACGTGATCGCGATCCACGCGGCCCGCCTGAAGGGGGATGCCCCCGCGGAGCGCGCGGACGGGAGGAGCGGGTGGGCCCGCGTCCGGAGCAGCGTGGACATCGCGACCCCCCACCTCGCGGGCGCGGCGTCGTTCACGTTCCTCTCGAGCCTGGACTTCCCCGCGGGGCTCCGAGCGTCCGCGGTCGGCCCCGCGACGACGACCGCGTTCCGCGACGAGCCGATCCCGCAGGACTGGCAGAGCTGGTGGAACTTCCCGAACTTCGGGGAGTTCCTGTACCGCGGGTCGTTCACGTATGTGTTCCCGCTCCAGAAGGCCCTGATCCTCGAGGTGCACATCCAGGGGAAGGCGGACGTCTCCGACCTCGACCTCGGCGTGTTCCGGGACACGAACGACAACGGGATCCTCGACCTCGACGAGGTGAAGGACGCGAACAGCCGGAACCGGGGCGGCGTCGACTGGCAGTACGACGCGGACGGGGACGCGGACGAGACCGTGAAGTGGATCGCCCCGCCGGACGGGCGGTACTTCGTGAAGGTCCTCGGGTTCACCGTGAACGCGGCTCCCGGCCACTTCGACCTCGACGTCGCGATCACCCTGGACACGGGGAAGGGCTACGAGATCCCGCAGGCCCCGAAGCCCGCGGAGATCGTGCAGGGCACGGAGGCGGGGCTCGCGCCCCTCCGGTCCGCGGACTTCTCCATGGCGTGGGACTTCCCCGGGGAGACGGCGGACGGCGACTATGGCGGGGCCGTCCTCCTCGGCCTGCCGGGGGCGCCGGGCGTCCTCGTGATCCCCGTGAACGTCGGCCTGGACCGCCTCCCGCCCGCGATCTCCGGGTTCAGCCTCACGACCACGAGCGGACGGCTGAACGACGCGGACAACCGGACGACGACGGACCCGTCCCCGGTCCTCGTCTGGAGCCTCTCGGACGTGAGCCGCGGGGAGCTCGACGCCACCCGGGTGGCCCTCCGGCTGGACGGCGAGGACGTCACCTCGGACGCCGAGGTCGACATCCGGATCGGCCCGAACAGCCAGGCCGTGCAGGGACTGTGGACGGGCACGGTCACGTACAGCCCGAAGGCCCTCTCCCAGGGGGTGCACGAGCTCACCCTGACCGTGGGGGACGTCGCGGGGAACCTCGCCTCCGAGTCCGTCACGGTCGTCCTGGACACGACCGCGCCGCCCCTGGCGATCGAGGGGGCCGCGGTCCGGTACACACGGGCCTCCCTTGCGACGGTCACCGCGGTCACGAGCCCGGGTGCGTTCCTCAGCTTCGGCGGGACCTGGGTCCAGGTGGACGCGACGGGGCGGTACTCGACGACGCTCCCCCTTGCCCCGGGGGAGAACGAAGTCCACGTGACCGCCGGGGACTGGTTCGACCACGACGCGGTGAGCGGCGATCCGATCCCCGGGAACGCGAACCGGGCGACGGTCACGATCGTCCAGGACACCCGCAGGCCGACGTTCAGCCGAGGCCCAGGAACTGACGAACCCCTGACGCGAGCGGATGGCGCGACGGTCCTCGGGACCCTCGCGGACGAGATCGCGCCGGGGGTCGCGGGGTCCGCCTCCGACTTCACGCTCACGGTCGCGGGCACGAGGACGGACGTGCGCGCGGACGGATCGTTCACCGCGGTCGTGCCCCTGGTGGAGGGGGACAACGTCATCGAGGTGCGTGCCGTCGACCTCGCGGGGAACGAGGCGCGCGCATGGGCGAACGTCACCCGGGACACGGCGGCTCCCTCCCTGACCGTCGACCCGATCCCTCCGCGGGTGACGGAGGGGCGGGTCGTCGTCTCGGGCCGCGCGGAACCGGGCTCGATCGTGACCGTCAACGGGGTCGTCGTTCCCCTCCAGGGGGACCGATTCTCCCGGAACGTGACCCTGAGCGGCGGGGACAACGTCCTCGTCGTTCGGGCGGAGGACGGCGCCGGGAATGCGGCGGAGGAGCGGTTCGCGGTTGCCTTCACCGCGCCGGCGGGGGGCCCCGCCGCGGGCATCGGGCTCGTGGTCGCGGCGATCGTGATCGCGGCGGTGATCGCCTTCCTGCTCGGGCGCAGGTTCCTCTTCCCTCCTGTGGCGGGTCCGACCGAGGAGGGGGAACCCCGGGGCAAAAGCGCGGATGTCGAGACCGCGCCCGTCGGACCCGAGGAGCGAGGTCCAATCGACATCCCGGAGAGGCCACCTCCCGGGCGGGTCGACGAACCCGCGGCGGCGCCGGTGCCCGACGTGGCCGAGCCCGAACTCACGGCGTACGACAAGGCCCTCGAGGACCTCGAGACGTTCGAGACAGAAATCGACAAGACGCCCCCGACGGAGGACCTGCGCGTCGTGAAGCTGCTCGAGGCCTACGAGTCCGGCAAGATCAGCCGAGATGTGTACGAGGCGAACCTGAAGCGTCTCGGGAAGGGGCCGTAGTCCCGGGACCCGCCCGCTTCATGGGAGGCAGACCGTCATCTCGCACGTCCTCGAATTCCGGGCGGCCTTTTATACCGCCGCGGGTTCTCTCCCGTGCGTCTGGGGTCACGCCCGATGGTGTTTCAGGCGCTCCTGAACGGGCTTGTTGAGGCTTCCGTCATCGTCCTGGCGGCGATGGGGCTTTCCCTGATCTACGGAGTCAAGAAGTTCCCGAACTTCGCCCACGGGGACATGATGACGATCGGCGCGTATTTCGCACTGTGGACGACCTCGACCCTACAGGCAGGGATCGTTGTCGGACTAATCGTGTCGATGGTCTTCCTCGCGATCCTCTCCGTCATCTTCGAGTTCATGATCTTCTCCCGCCTCGAGGGGCGGGGCCCCGTCGCCCCCTTGATCGCATCCGTTGGCCTCGCGCTGATCCTCCAGAACGCGATCCGGGTCGCGTACGGGACGGGGCAGATCACGTACGGCATCCCCCTCCCTGACTCGTGGGTGTCCGGTCTATACGACCCGCTCACGGGACAGCAGGTGTGGATCAACCCCCTGCAGGGGGTCGTGCCCCTCGTGTTCGCCTTCATCGTCGTCCTTCTGATCACGTTCATCCTGCAGTTCACGAAGCTCGGGAAGGCGATGCGGGCGACCGCTGACAACCCGGATCTCGCGCGGGTGACGGGGATCGATGTCCGGCTCGTCCGATACGCGACCTGGGCCCTCTCCGGTGCCCTGGCCGCCGCAGGCGGGGTGATGCTCGGATTCCGGCTGAACGGGATCCAGCCGCTCCTGGGGTCTAGCGTCCTCCTCCTCGTGTTCGCGGCGGTGATCCTCGGGGGCATCGGCTCGCCGTACGGTGCGATGCTCGGCGCCCTCGTCATCAGCATCGCGCAGAACCTGTTCTTCCCGTTCGCCGTGCTCACGAACACGCCGGTGCAGTTCGTCCTCATCGTCCCCTTCGGAATCATGGTCCTCGTGCTGCTCCTCCGGCCGCAGGGCCTCGCGGGCCGACCCCTCGGGTTCGACCTGCCGCCGCTCCGTGCCGAGCTCCGGAAGCTCCTCGAGAGCTTCTCCCACTCCTGGAGGCGCCTCCGTGGTTGAAGCGGTCGGCGTCGTCGCGGACCTCGCGAGCTTCGGTGCCCTTGTGGGGATCTTCGCGATGCTCGCCCTCGCCCTGAACCTTCAATGGGGCAAGACCGGGTTGTTCAACGCGGGAATCGCCGCCTTCTGGGGACTGGGGGCGTACGTCGCTTCCATGATCGTCACGGACCCGGTCCCGACGGCCCTCGCCCGGCCGGGCCACTGGGGGATCGACCAAGCAGCGTTCCCGAGTGTGTTCGGGGTCTCCACATCCTTCACCGTCGCGATCATCGTTGCCGCGATCGCCGCGGGCGTCCTCGCGTTCTTCATCGCGATCCCTACGATGCGGCTCCGGGCGGACTACTTCGCGATCGCCACCCTCGGCTTCGCGGAGATCGTGATGAACGTCTTCGTGAAGAACCTCCCGGGCGTCACCGGCGGCGTCGAGGGGATCACCGGGGTTCCGAGGCCGTTCGAGTTCGGGAGCGAGATCTGGAAGACGAACCTGTCCTACTTCCTCCTCATCGCGATCGTCACGGTCGTCCTGTTCTTCCTCCTCGAGCGCCTCGTCCGCTCGCCGTGGGGACGCGTGCTCCAGGCGGTACGGGAGGACGAGGACGCCGCTCAGGCCCTCGGCAAGGACACATTCTCCCTGAAGCTCCAATCGTTCGTGCTCGGCGCGGCGATCATGGGACTGTCCGGCGCCTTCTTCGCGTTCTGGCTCCGTGGGGTCTCGCCCCCGCCGAACTCCTTCACGGCTGCGGACACGTTCGCGGTGTGGGTGATCGTGATCATCGGAGGAAGCGGGAACAACCGGGGGGTCCTCGCCGGGGCGTTCGTCGTCCCGTTCCTCGAATACTTTTCCGTGCGGGCGAAGAGCTGGTTCGACCTCGGGGAGCCCCTTGCAACGCAAATCTTCTACTTCCGGCTGATCGCGATCGGCATTGTCCTCATCCTCCTCGTCATGTGGCGGCCCCAGGGGATCTTCCCGGAGCCGAAGCACGTCGCGAAACGTCCGCGGTGGGTGGTGGGCCGATGACCACTGAGGGGACCTCGATCCTGAGGACGGAACGGGTCACGAAGGCGTTCGGCGGCATCCGGGCCGTGGACGGGTGCACCCTCGCGATCCAGCCCGGCAAGATCACGGGCCTGATCGGCCCGAACGGGGCCGGGAAGACGACCCTCTTCAACCTGATCGCGGGCCTGTACGCCCCCGACGAGGGGTCGATCTCCCTTCGGGACGAGCGAATCGACGGGCGACCTCCCTTCGAGATCGTCCAGAAGGGCGTCGTAAAGACGTTCCAGATCCCGCGGGAGTTCCGGAATCTGACGGTGTTGGAGAACCTGATGGTCGCCTCCCCGGGGCACCCCGGCGAGCGCGCCGTCTCCGCCCTGATCGGGTGGAAGCGGGTCTGGGACCGCGAGGAAACAATCCGCAAGAAGGCGCTGGACATCCTGTCCCTCGTCGAGCTCGACCGGCTCTCGGACGCCTACGGAAGCGAACTCTCCGGCGGTCAGAAGAAGCTTCTCGAACTCGCCCGCACCCTCATGGTGGACCCGAAGGTCGTCCTCCTCGACGAACCCGTTGCGGGCGTGAACCCGACCCTGACAGGGAAGCTCCTCGGGATCATCGAAGGGCTGCGGGATCGAGGGACCACGTTCTTCATGATCGAGCACGACATGGACGTCGTGATGGAACGCTGCGATCGCGTGATCGCGATGCACCAAGGTCGCCCCATCGCGGAGGGGGAACCGGAGGAAGTCCGGCACAACGAACTCGTGATGGAGGCGTATCTGGGGGGTTGACGGTCGCACCGCTGCTGGCCGCTGAAGGGATCACTGCGGGATACGGGGAGGTCCCGATCCTGCACGGGGTCTCCGCGCACGTGGAACCGGGAGAGCTCGTCGCCATCATCGGACCGAACGGCGCCGGCAAGTCCACCCTGATCAAGGCAATCTCCGGGCTCATCCACGTCATGGAAGGGACCGTGGTCTTCGATGGCGAGGACATCACGGGCCGGCCGCCCGAGCGGATCGTCTCCCGAGGGCTCAGCTACGTGCCCCAGGTCGCAAACACGTTTCCCGCCCTCACGGTTCGGGAGAATCTGGAGATGGGCGCGTACCTGCTGAACTACGGGGTCTCGGGGCTGATCAGTCGAGTCAACGTGGCGATCACCGATGTCCTGCGGAAGCTGCTCCGGCTCCGCGCCGCGCAGCGCTGGTACGGCCGGACGGTCGACAAGGAGTACGTTCAGGGTCGGATCGAGACCGTCCTCGAATTGTTCCCGGACCTCCGCCCCTTCCTCAAGACGCGGACGGGGAAGCTCAGCGGGGGCCAGCAGCAGATGGTTGCCCTCGCGCGGGCCCTGATCCTGGAGCCGAAGCTCCTCCTGATCGACGAGCCGTCCGCGGGCCTCGCCCCCCGCCTCGTGGGCACGATCTTCCGGAGGATCAAGGAAATCCACCGCGCCGGCACGGGGATGCTGATCGTCGAGCAGAACGCGAAGAAGGCCCTGGAGATGGCGGACCGAGGGTACGTCCTCGAGATGGGACGGAACCGGTTCACGGGGCCCGCGAAGGAGCTGCTCGGCAATCCCGACGTCCGAAGGATGTACCTCGGGGGCTAGAAGAAAACAAAGGGATGAGGGGAGCGTGGCTCCCCTCGTTCGTTGGTCTAGCGGGTCCCGTCCTCGAGGCGCGGCGCCCGCGCGGGCGGCGCGCGTGCCGCGACCGGCGTGAAGAGCGTCGCGAGCTCGGAGTCGTACGACGCCTTGTCCGGTTCGTACGGAATCTTCCGGAGAACTTGCCCGCCCCGGGTCGCGAAGTCCGAGGAGAACACGTCCCCCAGGCCGTTCCCGTACGCGTTGTTGATGTTGAACACGGACACCTTGCGCCAACCCGCATCCCGGTACGCATACAGCGCAGCGGCCTTCCCCTGCAGGGCATCCGACGGCGCGGTCCGCCAGAACAGGTCCACATCGTCGAGCGTTGTGAACAGCGGGGACGTCGACGCGGGGGACATCACCGCGACGCCCGCCGGCTTCGCGACCTCATACACCTTCTGGGACACGCTGGACGCCAGCGACCCGAGGATCGCATCGACGTTGTCGATGGTGACCAGCTTCGTGGCCGCACTTGCACCCACCGTCGGGTTCGTCGCGTCGTCCTCGTGGACCAGGGTGACGGTGCCACCCCAGACCCCGCCGTTGTTGTTGATGTTCTCCGCGGCCATGATCGTCCCGTTGCGGATGTCCGGACCGTACAGCCCGAGCGAGCCCGTCATGGACATGATCGTCCCGAACTTGATCGGGAGCGCCATGGGCTTCGGCCGGCTGTCACCGCGGGTCGCCACCCCCGGAGCTGGCGTCGGGGCGCCCGACCAGCTCCCTTCCGCGATGAACTGCTTCTGGAAGATCGTGCCCGCCGCGTTCACGCCCCAGACCTCGTAGTCCGAGCCGACCTCACCGTACTGGTCGAAGTTCCCGGCGCCCGAAGCCCCGACGTAGTCGATGTCGCGGCCTGCGGCGAACTCCGTGATCGCCTTCACCCACTCCGTCGGCCGAATCGCGGTACCGGGCGGGTTCGACACGTCCCGCATCGCCTGCTTGAACGCGGTCGAGGTCGTGTCCGTCGTGTTCGCCTTCGCCATCGCAAGGGCCATGACAAAGATACCGTCATACGCCTGGGACGCGAAGAGCCCCACGGTGGAGTCGCCGAACCGGGTCGTGTAGTTACTATTGAAGATCGTCGCGGACGCCAGGATCGACGGGTCCTGAGAGGTCGTCGGAGCGGTCCCCACGATCTGGGACACGTTCACGCCCGTTGCCTTCAACTGGTCGATGAACCCCTGGTCCCGGAGGCCCTCCGAGAAGAACCACTTCGCGGGCCATATCGCGCGGTTCGTCCAGACCGTCGGTAGATATTTGATCGCGTCGCCGGGATAGCCGACGTGGTAGACCGCCTCCGGGACGGTCGTCGCCGGAGGCGCGAGGAACCCTCCGAAGACCGCGGCCAGTAGGATGACGATCACGATCACGACGATGATCAGGCCGATCCACATTCCCTTCCCCGTCGAAGGCGCCGGGGTTGGCGGCGCCTCCGGTGGACTCTGTTGCTCCATCATGCGCACCCTGCGCGGGAATCCGGAGACGCGTATAATACCTTTCCGGAGGGCCCTTCGAACCCTACGGAGGCGCCTCTCGGGATTTACTTCTGGAAAGTATTATAAATACCCACAAATCTTCCGTGGCGAGAGGTCGCCTCGATGCCGTTCTGTTCGTCGTGCGGGAGCCAGGTCGCGGAGGGCGTCGCGTTCTGTCCGTCTTGCGGCGCGCCGATCCTGAAAGCCGCGCAGGCACCGCCACAGGCTCCGCCCGCGGCCCCGGCGTACCCGGCCCAGCCCGGCTACGGTCCGCCCGCCCAGTATCCTCCCGGGTACGCAGCGCCTCCCGGCCAGTACCCCCCGGGATACGCCGCTCCCCCGGGTCAGTATTCTCCGGGGTACGCCCCGTACCCTGCGTACGGCCCGATGCCCGGGGAGAAGAGCCCGGCGATCTCCCTGATCCTCTCGTTACTCCTGACGGGCCTTGGGCAGCTGTACAACGGGGAGATTTCGAAGGGAATCATCTTCCTCATCGTCGGAATCCTTCTGTGGATCCTGACAATCCTCTTCTTCTCTCCGTGCCTCATCGCGATACCCTTCTGGATATACGGGATGTACGACGCGTACACGCGCGCGGGACTCTACAACCGCTCCCTGCGGGCCACGGGACGCCCGCCCTGGTAGGCGAGACTCCCGGTTGCGCCGTGGCGGCCAGGGATCCGCCAATCCCGAACCTGCCGTCGGGAAAGCCTATATCGCGCACCGCGCTTGCGGAGCGGGGAATCCGCGATGACGACCTCTGAGATCTCCGGCTTCTACAAGAAGAACCCGGAGGAGCGGTGGGCGGTCGTGCGGGAGTTCGGGCACCTCTCCGAGGAGGAGGTCCGCACGATTGGGAACACGGGAGCCATGACGTTCGAGCAGGTCGACCGGATGATTGAGAACGTCGTCGGGACGATGCCGATCCCACTCGGGATCGCGGTGAACTTCCGGATCAACGGGCGGGACTACCTCATCCCGATGGCAATCGAGGAGCCGAGCGTCGTCGCGGCGGCGAGCAATTCCGCGAAGATGGCCCGGGAGAAGGGCGGCTTCCACGCCTCGACGTCCGGTCCCGTGATGATCGGCCAGGTGCAGCTCGTCCACGTCCCGGACCCCCACTCCGCCCGCCTCGCGATCCTCCACGCGAAGGAGGAGATCCTCCGGCGGGCGAACGAGAAGGACCCGATCCTGGTGAAGCTCGGCGGGGGCGCGAAGGACGTCGAGGTCCGGGTCGTCCCGACGGGCCGCGGCCCGATGGTGATCACCCACCTGATCGTCGACACGCGGGACGCGATGGGTGCGAACGCGGTGAACACGATGGCGGAGGCGGTCGCGCCGTACCTCGAGGAGATCACGGGCGGGCGGGTGTACCTCCGGATCATCTCGAACCTCGCGGTGAAGCGGCTCGCGCGGGCCCGCGCCGTGTACTCGGAGGAGGCGATCGGCGGGCCCGAGGTCGTCGAGGGGATCCTCGAGGCGTTCGCCTTCGCGGACGCGGACCCGTTCCGCTGCGCGACCCACAACAAGGGGATCATGAACGGGATCGACGCCGTCGTGATCGCGACGGGGAACGACTTCCGGGCCGTGGAGGCGGGGGCCCATGCGTACGCGGCGTGGAAGAGCGGGGGCTACCATTCCCTGACGACGTGGGAGCGGAACTCGACCGGAGACCTCGTGGGGACGATCGAGCTCCCCCTGGCGGTGGGGCTCGTCGGCGGGGCGACCGCCGTCCACCCGACCGCGAAGGCGTGCGTGAAGCTCCTCGGGGTGAAGACCGCCCAGGAGCTCGCGGAGATCATCGCGTCCGTCGGGCTCGCCCAGAACTTCGCCGCTCTCCGGGCCCTCGCGACGGAAGGGATTCAGCGGGGGCACATGGGACTCCACGCGAGGAACATTGCGGCCACGGTGGGCGCGGTCGGCCAGGAGGTCGACCGGGTCGCCGAGGCCCTTGTGAAGGAAGGGAAGGTCCGGATGGACCGCGCGAAGGAGATTCTGGACGAGCTCCGTCGGTCAAAAGGTGGCCGCTGAATAAGTATAGCTACTTGCTAATCTACATTAACTTTTACTTGGGCCGGCCTTGACTCACGCTCGGAGGCAAGAAAAGACTCGCTAGATGCGTGTTCAGGTTTATTATTCAACGCATCGGCTGGGCGCGTGCATCGATAAACATTCACGATGTTCCATAAATATCCTCGACGCACGATCGAACCCAGGGCGTCGAAGCGTCCGACTTTCGTCCGACACCTTTTTAACACGCACGCGCATACGCGGAGCGGGATGGGACTAGAGACCAGGGTCGCGGTCTACACTCGGGTCTCGACCGAGGACCAGGCGAAGGAAGGCTTCTCCCTAGAGGCCCAGCGGGAGCGGCTCGAGGCGTACTGCAAGGCCCGCGGCTGGGCCGTCGCGAAGGGCTACGTGGAGGACGGGCACAGCGGGCGGGACACGAAGCGGCCCGCGTACCAGAGGATGATGGCGGAGCGGGACGCCTGGGACACCCTCCTCGTGATCAAGATGGACCGGATCCACCGGAACTCCCGCAACTTCATGGAGATGATGGAGAGCCTCCAGGAGTGGGGGAAGAACTTCGTCAGCGCGACGGAGTCGTTCGACACGTCCACCGCGATGGGCCGGTTCGTGATGGACATCATCCAGAGGATCGCCCAGCTCGAGTCCGAGCAGATCGGGGAGCGGGTGTACATGGGGATGAGCCAGAAGGCCCGCACGGGCCCCGGGCTCCTGGGCTTCACGGCCCCCTTCGGCTACGATGTCCGCGGGGGAAGCCTCCACGTCTGCCCGGAGGAGGCGAAGGTCGTGCGAGAGGTGTTCGACCGCTGCCTGGCGGGCGAGACCACGCAGGGGATCGCGGGGACCCTGAACGCCCGGGGCGTCCGCGCGAAGCGGGGCGGGCGATGGACCCATGCGAGGGTCCTGTACATCCTCCACAATCCCCTGTACTCGGGCTTCCTCCGGTGGGACGGGATCGTCCGCTCCGCGGACCACCCCGCGATCGTCCCCCGCACCGTGTTCAACCGCGCCCAGGAGGGACCCCTCCGTGCGGACGCAGCCCGTCACCCTCTGCGAGCACTGCTCCGACCTCACTCCGGAGGACCCGCTCCTGTTCTGGGAGGTGTTCATGCGGTTCTCGAGCGTCCGGGAGTTC
>Ga0184623_10000673_pt1 | contig 14606 bp, 14 predicted proteins | sample PLM1_100_b1_FD_133138 | JGI IMG/M metagenome (GOLD analysis project Ga0184623, IMG submission 133138) | Groundwater sediment microbial communities from an aquifer in East River, Colorado, USA - PLM1_100_b1 | ecosystem: Environmental > Terrestrial > Soil > Riparian zone | place: USA: East River...
CGCCTTGGTCGCCTGGGCGGCCCGTGGTTCCGGATCCTCGTCAGCAGCGAGCGCCAGCGGTGCGTCGACCGCCGCCCCACCGACTGCGCATGCGTACGCTCATGTCGCGATGCGGGGTGCGAGCCGAGGCCAACCTCGACCCACACCGCCGGGTAGTTCGTGTCGAAGGCCGGTGGGCTGCTGCTCACCGAAACCGTCCCTACGGTCGGGCTGGATCGGGCGCTGTCGGCGTGCTGGCTCGGTGGCCGCGCCCGAACACGGTGCACGACCCAGCCAAGGTCGTGCTCGACCTGGCGGTGAAGCTGGGAGGGGTGCCTGGCCTACGTCGGGCTGCTGCATGCCGAGCCCGGTGTCTATGTCCGGGTCGTCCCGGATCCGACGGTGTCGCAGACGATCGATCAGCAACATCGTCGGATCTGCTCCGGCGTCGGCCAGGCCAGTGCTCAGTCACGCTGTCGGACGCCCCTGCCCACGACGGCTATCCGTTTCCTCATCGGGGTGCTCGAATCCTTGTCCCGGCGTCGCGGAGCAACCCGGGTGCCAGTCGGCGATGGATGGCGGACAACGGGGGCCACACGCCATGGCCCAGGCGCCGGTCATAGTGCAGGAAGGTCCCCAGCGACACCCGCCCATTGGCTGTCTGTACAAGGAGGTTGCCGGTCAGAAACCAGGAAGCAGCCTCGAGCCGGATCCAATCTTCGCCACGTTCGCCGATCTGCCATCCGGCCACGGTGGCCGGCGATCGTCCTCGGCTGAGTCGGAGACCGAGGAGACCGCGCCAGATCAGCAGCTCTGCGACGCTGGGGACGTCGCCAAACATCGCCCGAGCCCACTGCTCCGGTGTTGCGTCCGCGTCCGTGGAGAGGGTGAATTGGTCGGCGTAGTCGATGTCAGGCAACGAGCTGAGCGCGCGGACGGACTCGGGGATGTTGTGCGTTCCCACGGCACTGTCAACAAAGCCGACGGTCATCTCACTGTCTCCGTTCATGTATACGATGCCGTATAAGACCAGGCTAGCCCGTCTGTACGGTGGCGTATATGGAGGAGGTGACGTGAGGCGCATCGTGGGCGCGACTCGCACGCCGCGTGACAGGTGGATTGAGGAGGGGCTGCAGGCGCTGGCCGCCGGCGGCCCGGATGCCGTCCGCGTCGAGGCGCTGGCGAAGAAGCTGGGCGTCACGAAAGGCGGGTTCTACGGGTCCTTCGCCGACCGCGACGCGCTGCTGGAGGCGATGCTGGGCGCCTGGGAGCGGGAGAGCACCGACGAGGTGATCGACCGCGTCGAGCGCGAGGGCGGCGATCCGAGGACCAAGATCCAGCGCGCGGGCGTGCTCACTTTCTCCAGCGACCGCCTGCTGCCGATCGACCTCGCGATCCGAGACTGGGCCCGGCGCGACAAGGCGGTCGCCGAGCGCCTGCGACGGGTAGACAACCGGCGCATGGCGCTGCTGCGCGAGATGATCGGCACCTTCTGCTCCGATGCCGACGAGGTCGAGGCCCGCAGCCTGCTCGCCTTCTGCGTGGCGATCGGCGAGCACTTCCTCGCCGCCGACCACGGCGACCGCACCCGAGCCCAGGTCCTCGCCCGCGCCGCCGACCTGCTGCTCAACCGCCCCACAAAGACCACGGCCACTGGCCCGGCCCTTCGTTGCGGGCTGACCGAATTGTTGATCAAGAATGAGGAAGAGCCTTCTGATCTGGGATGATCTGGCTTGTCGAAGGCCCCGATTGCCCGCCACGGAAGGCGCTTGCCGAGTGGTGCGACACGGGGTCGCCGAGATCGCGGGCCGCGGCCAGCAGCAACGCCGGTAGCGCCGCCACCCCTGCGACACCGGCCAGCACGCTGGCGATCAGGTCGCGGCCGTAGAAGTTCTCCTCGAGGAACCGGTCGAGCGCCTCATGTAGCCGACGGAGGACGACGGATCACGTGTCGACCCTCTGCTGCCACAACGGCCTTGATCCCAACAGTCGCTCGATACCGGAACGGCCAAGCAGCATCGGCCCGACCTTGCCGAGAAGACTGTGCCTGGGAACTGCTGATGACCCGCGTGGCGCAGTGCCTCGGCCCTGGGGAGCCGCCGCTGACGATTCAGGGGCTGTTCTTGGTCAGGAGGAAGGCCACGAGGTGGCCGCCGGCGATGACCCCTCCGGCGAGGGCGATCGCGGCTGGAATGCTGCGCCGGTTTGGAACACCTGCTTGGTCGAGGGCCTGGGTGGCCCACAGCCAGAACGGGATGACGATGGTGGGGGAGGTGGCGACACCGCTGACGTAGTCGAGGGTCAGCAGGCTCATGCCGATGTGACCGAACCCGTGGAGTCCGAAGCCCAGGAGTGCGTTCTGGTAGAAGGCCGAGCGGCCCTCTGTTCGGTAGCCGCGCACGGCGGCCGCGGCGATAACTAGCCCCACCGCGGCGATCGCGCTGGCGACATAGCGGTCTGTGAAGCCATGATCTCGTACCGAAGCCGGCACCGGCAGCGAGCTTGGCAGTCGTGTCACCAGCATGCGGGAGTTGTCGCTCAGGGTCGCCAGCTCTTCGAGGTCGTGCGCCAGCCAGGCAGCGAACAGGCCAGTCGTGGCGAGTTGGATACGGTTCACGACGTCACCTCACACTGCGACCGTGGCCAGCTAACGCTACGATACGTAGCGTAGCGTAGCGTTGGGAGTAGCGGATGGCAAGAAGCAACAACCGCGGCGCGGTCGCCGGTCGGCCTGCTCGTGGCCAGGCCACGACGGAGGCGCTGCATCGGGCGGTGCAGGAGCTGCTCGAGGAGGTCGGATATCGGGCTCTGACCGTCGAGGGCGTGGCCCGGCGATCCGGGGTCGCGAAGACCTCCATCTACCGCCGATGGCCGTCAAAGGCCGAGATGGTGTTCGACCTCATGCTGCACTCCTCGGCTGAGCTGCCAGCCATGGACGACCGGGGCAGCCTCACCGGCGACATCGAGGCCCTGTCCGCGCGCATCGTGGCGCTGGTTGCCGGCCCGTTGGGCCGCGGCATCTTCCCCGGCCTGATCTGCGACGCCGCTGGGGACCGCGCCCTCATGCAACGCTTTCAGGCGACGTTTGTCGCTGACGGCCGCGATCAGATCGCACAGGTGCTCGAACGCTCGGTGCGCAGAGGTGACTTGACCGACGCGGGGGCGGCCGAAGACCTACAGGCCGTGCTCATCGGGGCGGCGCTCATGTATGCCCTCCTCCACCCGGACCTGGACGAGGGGGCGCTACGTGACAAGATCACCGACCTGGCCATGGCCGTGGTCAACCAACGCCGGAACCCACCGTGACCAGTCGGGGCGCTCGGTCCGGCCGGCGCGCCGGCACCGCCCGAAACAGGGATCGAACGAGTCTCTACGTGTTTCGAAGCCGCGGACCCAGCTCGTGCTTGATTGCGGCTATCACTTCCTTGGCGCCCACCGCCGACGCTATCTGGTCAAGGGAACCGGCGCCGCTGCGGCACCCGTTGCCTGGCGCGCACGACGTGCTTCCACGGACCTTGTAGCAACCTTCGCCGCACCGTATGGGTACGACCGGGTCGCGGCCTCGAAGCACGCCTTGCACGCCTGCTCGCTGGACTGACGGCACCGGTACGACGTTGTCAGTCGAGGGCACTCGGCCACTCGTTGAAGGGCAACAGCTCCCGCACCGTTGCCAGCTTGTCTCGACCGAGCACTACTTCCGTGTCGATGTTGGCGGGGTCGATCTGGCGGATGAACTCCCGGCATCGCCCACAGGGTGGAACCACGTACAGAACACCTTCGCCGTTGCGCCAGACCGCGACGATCTTGGCGATTCGGTACTGACCAGCCGTGACCATGGCCGCGATGGCGCTATGCTCCGCGCAGAACCCGGTTCCGGAGCCAGTGTCGATGCACACACCGGCGTAACGGCTGCCTCTGTCGGTCACCAGGGCCGATCCCACATCTGCGAAGAGACGACCATCAACGACGCGCGGGTTGAGTACGGCTGTCGCGGATTGGATCAGTTCCTCGTTAGATACGGCGACCACGATCGCAAGCTAGCAAACGTCCCGTACCTTCACACCGGCATTCTCGGAGGTCACGACGCCCGATCATGTCACGCCGAGACCGTCGACCAAGAAGGACCCGGACGGAGCCCGCCGCGACGCGCTCTTCTGCCGCTGATAGCGCGCACGACTCTGCCGATGACAGTGCACTCGATCACCGGTGGTTTGAACCGGATTGAGGAAGCCGTGTTCGTCGCGGTCAGCCGAGTCGCGGGATCACTTCGGCGGCGAGGCGTTCCATCTGCTCGGCGTCGTCGAACATCGGGTTGAACAGGATCATCTCCGCTCCGGCGTCCATGACGTCGCGTACGCCCTTCACGCAGTCGTCCGGTGTGCCGGCGACGGCGACTGCGGCCAGTCCGCGGAGTCCGAAGTAGCCGTAGAGCTCGTCGAGAGCGACGGCGATCCGGTCGCGGGCGCGGGTCGCATCGTCGTCGACGGCTATGTAGATGCGTTTGGCGATCGGGAAGGTGGCAGGATCACGTCTCTGGTCGGCGAGTGCTTGGCGGACGATGTGGACGTGCCCGGCGAAGTCCTCGGTGGTGGAGGAGCCGGCCCCGATGAAGCCGTCGCCGAGGCGTACGGCCCGGTGTAGTGATGCCCCCGCGGTGGCGCCGAACCAGATCGGCGGATGTGGTTTCTGGTAAGTCTTCGGTTCCATCGCCGCGTCGGAGAGCTGCCAGAACTCTCCATCGAAGTCGAGGCGGTCGTTCTGCCAGAGCACCTTCATCAGGCGTAGTCCTTCGGTGAAGCGCGACACGAAGCTGTCGGGCTCCACGCCGAAAGCAGCGAATGGTCGGAAGCGCCCACCAGTGGTGATCGCGATGTCGAGGCGGCCGTGGCTGAGCTGGTCGAGCGTACTCAGGCTCTTGGCCAACTGCACCGGGCTGTGCAGTGTGCTGACGAACGCCGCGCAGCCGATCCGGATCCGGTCGGTGCATGCTGCCGCGTACGTCATCACCTCGATCGGGCTCAGATGAGGCATCGTGCCGAGCAGTTGCTCGCCGGCCCACGCGCCGTGGAAGCCGAGATCTTCGGCGCGGATGAGGTATCGCCGCAGCGCCCAAGGGTCGAAGGTGCCGTCGGGGACGTACTGCGGGATGGCGATGGCGTACCGCATGACCTGACCGTAGACCTGGTGGTTACTAAATACAAGTGTCGACTGAAGAAAAGGAAGCTTAAGCTGAGCGCGTGCGAAGCTACGGTGAGGCGTGCACGGTCGCCCACGCCCTCGACCTGATCGGGGAGCGCTGGGCCCTCCTCGTGGTACGCGACCTGTTACTCGGGCCGAAGCGGTTCACGGACCTGGAACGCGGCCTGCCCCGAATCAACGCCAGAATCCTGACCCAGCGACTCCGCGAACTGGAGGCCGTCGGCGTGGTACGCCGACGGCGGCTCAGCGCGCCGGCTGACACGACGGTCTACGAACTGACAGAGTGGGGTGCCGACCTGGAATCCGTCATTGAGCACCTCGGCAAATGGGGCCGGCGATCCCCGCTACTCGACGCCGACGCGAACGTCGGTGTCGATTCCGTGGTCCTCGCGCTGCGGTTCCGCTTCGATCGTGATGCCGCCCGCGACCTGAGCGCCACCTACCTACTCCGCTTCCCCCACGACCGGTTGGCGGTCTACCTGAGCAACGGCGATCTGCGCATAGTGCGTGAGGATCCATCCGCGCCCGACGCCGTCCTCGACACGGACCCCCGAACGCTCGCCGCGCTCGTGACCAAGCGGTTGACCGTGCTCGAAGCGACGGCAAGCGGCCGCTTGACTCTGACCGGGAGCATGCACGCCGTCGACCGGCTGTTCAGCGCCGTGCCGACCCCGGCCTGAGCCCCGTGAGCGCGACGTAGCCGCGGGAGGCCTGGCATCCTCTTCTGCCGCAGGTCGCGCGGCTCTGCCGAGTTGAGGACGCTCATGTGGTCTCGTCGTTGGACAGCAGGGCGTTGGCGAGGGTGTCGGCGAGCCAGTCGCGGTATTCCTCGTGGGTCCAGCCTCGGCTCGTTACCAGGCTGTCGTAGTTCGCTTGGGCGCAAACGGTCCAGATGATGTCCGCGGCCCGGTTGACCGATATCCCCGGGCGTAGGGAGCCCCGTTCGGCGAGGAGTGCGGCGAAACGATGCAGTCCGTCCAGGCGTTGCTTGGCTCCACCGCGACTGACTCACCGCCACGGCAAGGTCAGGAGGAGTAATGAGCAACAACGACATCCAGGCGGCCGCTCGACGCGTGCTGGAAGAGGTCTTCCCGGCGGATGACGAGGCGGCGTTGGCCGAGTTGATCAGCGAAGAGTTCGTCAACCACGAGGCGCCCCCCGGGACACCGCCGGGGCTGGGCAGCGTCACCTACTTCATGCATCTACTCGCCAAGGCATTCACCGATCAAGCCTGGACGATCCACAAGGTCGTTGCCGACGGCGACACCGTGGCGATCCACTGCACCCACAGTGGACGACACACCGGCGACTACTTCGGCATCAAACCCAGCGGCCGCACCTTCGCCTACAAGCAGATGCACATGATCCGCTTCAAGGATGGTAAGAGTGTCGAGCACTGGGCAGTCCGAGACGATGCGACCCTCATGCGCCAACTCACCAGTGATCTGAGTCCCCGCGCCCAGCCAAGCTCTAGACACCGTGCACCGGCAACATCCGAGGTTGCGAGACGCCCTCATCTGCCGCCGAGCGAGCACTCCTGCCGATGTGCGTGAACATCGACTAACGCCGGGCACACCACCTGCGCGTTGGCTATCGGTCATGCAGTACTCGGGTGCCGGGCAACGGCAGCCCCTACCCGAGGATCAAATGCCACGACCCCTGCTACCTCGGCCTGGCACAACCGGAGCCATCGTCGACGCGGGCGGTGGCTATTCTGGGCGCATGGCGGTCGCTTACCAACTGCTGTACCTCGTCGGCTTCAAGCCGTGGGAGCGAGGCGGCGTTGACCGGGATTTGGCCCGATTCCTCGACCTCGAGGAACAGACCCGCACGCCGCCGTACGGTCGGGCCCTCGACCTGGGTTGCGGCACGGGGCTGCAGACCGTCGAACTGGCGCGGCGCGGCTGGGACGCGGTTGGCGTCGACAGCGTGCCTCGGGCGATCCACCAGGCACGACGACGGTCGGCCACCGGCTCGGTGAGGTTTGTCCTCGGCGAGGTCACCAACCTGGCCGGTGCGGGCGTGGGCGACGGCTTCGACCTATTTGTCGACCGCGGCTGCTTCCATGGTCTCGACGACGCCCAGCGGGAGACGGTCGCCCGTGCCGTGACGGACGTGTCCGCGAGCGACGCGGTGCTGCTTATGTTCGCCTGGGGCACGGGCGTGCCACGCCCCCTGCCTCGGGGGGCCGAGCCCGGCGACGTTGCCGCCACCTTCGATGGGTGGGAGCTCACTGACGTCGAAGAGCTGTCGCCGGAAGGGATGCCCCCGCAGCTGCGGCGACGCCAGGTCTCGGGTCGCTGGCTTCGGCTCCAGCGCGGCTGACCCTGACGCTGAGACGGCGACCCCGACCGCTCTCGCTGGTCGCCGGAGTGTCACTTGGCAGTCGCCGTTGGCGTCGATGCAGCTCGACCAGGACGAGTCATCGCCAGGTCGAATAGAGGCCGGCAGACGTCCGCAATTGCCGCCGACCGTGCGTAGCCAGCGTCGCCCAACATCCCTCTGTCGTGACGCTGCGTGGAGATGCCCGTCCGGTGCGGCTAGCGGTATCTCCCACCGCGGGCAGTTACGGAGGCTCCGAGGTTGCGCAAGCGACCACCAGTCGGTACGGCTCCCGCGCGATGCCACCGCGTCCCTGGTAGTAGGTGAGCAGGGGCGTCACGCTGCCCTCCCGGGCAGGGTCCGTGGAGATCTGCCGGAGGAGGTCGGTCCAGGACGGAGGTCCCATTGGTCGTCGCACGCGCCGCTCTTCCTGCTAGTTCTGCAGCAACTAGCAGAAAACTAGCAGGTTTGTGGGGTCAGAATCTCCTAGTTACCTGCTAGCTGCTGCCAGATTGGCAGATCCGCTGCTCGGGTAGCCGGCGGCCGGACGCCGGGGGAGGATGCGGGCAGAGCGCTCGCGTCCCAGGAGGTCGACGATGACCCTGCCGTCGTACGCATCCGGAACCTCCCGAACCCCGCTGCTGGGCGAGACGATCGGCGAGAACCTCACCCGCGCGGCCGTGGCGTTCGGCGGACGGGACGCGCTGGTGGACGTGGCGAGCGGGCGCCGCTGGACCTATGGACAGCTCGAGACCGACGTGGACACGGTCGCCCGAGGACTGCTCGCCCGGGGCGTCACCAAGGGTGATCGGGTCGGTATCTGGGCGCCAAACGTTCCGGACTGGGTGCTGGTCCAGTACGCCACTGCCCGGATCGGCGCGATCCTGGTCAACATCAACCCGGCGTACCGAACCCACGAGCTGGCGTACGTCCTCAGGCAGGCGGGCGTGCGGACGCTGGTCAGCGCCGAGTCCTTCAAGACCAGTGACTACCGCGCGATGGTCGGCGAGATCCGGGCGGACTGCCCCGACCTGCGTGAGGTCGTCTTCCTCGGCGGGCTCGACTGGGACACGCTACTAGCGGACGCAGCTGAAGTGTCCGCCGAGACCCTCGCTGAGGCCGCCGGGCAGCTCTCGCCGGACGACCCGATCAACATCCAGTACACGTCGGGCACGACGGGATTCCCCAAGGGCGCCACCCTCAGCCACCACAACATCCTCAACAACGGCTTCTTCGTGGGCGAGCTGTGCCGCTACACCGAGGAGGACCGGATCTGCGTGCCGGTGCCGTTCTACCACTGCTTCGGGATGGTGATGGGCAACCTCGGCGCCACCTCGCACGGCGCGTGCGTGGTCATCCCGGCGCCGGCCTTCGAGCCGGCTGCGACGCTCCGCGCGGTGGCCGAGGAACGCTGCACCTCGCTCTACGGCGTACCGACGATGTTCATCGCCGAGCTGGCCGAGCCCTACTTCGGCACGTACGACCTCTCGTCGCTGCGCACCGGGATCATGGCCGGCTCGCCGTGCCCGGTCGAAGTGATGAAACGGGTCGTCAACGAGATGGGGATGACTGAGGTCACGATCTGCTACGGCATGACCGAGACCTCGCCGGTCTCCACCCAGACCCGCGCCGACGACGACTTGGAGCGCCGCGTCTCGAGTGTCGGCGCAGTCCACCCGCACGTCGAGGTCAAGGTGGTCGATCCGGAGACCGGCCTGACCGTGCCGCGGGGCCAGCCGGGCGAGTTCTGCACCCGCGGATACTCGGTGATGCTGGGCTACTGGAACGAGCCGGCGAAGACTGCCGAGGCCATCGACGCCGCCCGCTGGATGCACACCGGCGACCTCGCGGTGATGGACGACCACGGCTACCTCAACATCGTCGGCCGGATCAAGGACATGGTCATCCGCGGCGGCGAGAACATCTACCCGCGCGAGATCGAGGAGTTCCTCTACACCCATCCGGACATCGTGGACGCGCAGGTCATCGGCGTACCGGACACCAAGTACGGCGAGGAGCTGTGCGCGTGGGTGCGCGTGCGCGACGGCGCTGGGCCGCTCACTGCCGAGACGGTCCGGGAGTTCTGCACGGGCAAGCTGGCGCATTACAAGATCCCGCGGTACGTGCAGGTGGTGGACTCCTTCCCGATGACCGTCACGGGCAAGATCCGCAAGGTGGAGATGCGCGAGCGCTCGGTCGAGCTGTTCGGGCTGCAGGACGCCGCGGCGACGCGCAACGCCTAAGGCCATGCGCACCGCGCTGGGGTTCCGGCCGCACAGCGGGTGGACGGCCGTGGTGGCGGTGGCCGGGCAGGACGGGCGGCCGGTCGCGCTGGTGAGCCGGCGGATCGAACTGTCCACTCCGGACGTCCCGGTACAGGCCTACCACGCGGCGGCCGGGCTGTCGCCAGACGCTGCCGCCGAGCTGGTTGCCCGCGCGCACGCGGTGGCGCTGGCGTGCGCGCGTGACGGCCTGGACGCGCTCGCCGGCGAGCTGGAAGCGGCCGGGCACGAGGTCGTCGCCGCCGGCGTGCCCATCGGCGGGCTCGCGATCCCGGCCGAGCTGGCGACGATCCTCCGGTCTCATCCACTGCTGCACGCGGCCGAGGGTGATCTGTTCCGTGAGGTTATCGCCGCTGCGGCGCAGGAGCGTGGCCTGCGGGTCGCCGAGATCCCTGCCCGGGAGTTGCCGGCGCTCGCCGGGCGGTCGTTGGCGGTCGAGGAGCCGGGCTTGCGGGCGGTGCTGGCGGATGCCGGGCGCGAGGTCGGACGGCCGTGGCGCAAGGACCAGAAGGACGCCGCGATGCTCGGCTGGCTCGCGCTCGCCAGCGTCTGATCGCTCGATTCACTCTAGGTCAGTTCTTGGTCGACCACCTAGGCCTTTTGTTACAGAAGCCGACACCCATAACGGGAGAAATACTAACCTAACGGGTAATCAGAGCATTTCTAAACTTAAGCAAACGCGGGTAAGTGAATTTCGAAGCCGACACGTTTTTCCTTCCATTCCGGCTCCGGACGCGGTTACCTAGTCGTCGTCGCAGCCAAGACGCGGCAGGAAATATCAGCGGTACCAACGGATCTGCGGGTCGCATCCAGCGCGCCCAGATCCGATGTGGACTCCCCGGCCCCGGCTGATCACCGGACGCCGGAGTCGGGTGAATGCGGGTGCGGCGGTCGCCGTCAGGTCCCGGTAGTGGCCGCCGCACTCCCTCCCGAAATGAACCCCTCCTCCCTTTGCCGGCGGCTGTGCCGGCTCTCAGACGCGGCGGCGCGTCGCGCTCATCCCCGGCAGCCAGCTTCGGCTGGCCAGCGCGGCGCGCCGTCGCCCAAACCCGGAAGGACCGATGTGAGCACGCACGACGGGGGAACCAAGCCCGGACCGTCCGAAGACGACATCGCCGAGGCGCAGCGGCTCCAGGTGTTACACCGCAAGTCCGCGGCGCAGGACGCGTGCCTGTGGTGCCGCGAAGCGTGGCCCTGTCGGCACCGGCAGTGGTCCGAGGAGGTGTTGGGCGTCGCCGGCACCGACGGCGAGCGCGAGTGCAACGGATGAACGTGTGTGCCATAGGGCCTCCGGCGCCAGTTCCGAAGCACCAACGCACCTGCCGCGGCCTGTTCCGCATCCTCGACGCTGCCTGCCCGAGCGACCTCGAGGTGTTCTTCGCACCGCTCGAAAACCGGCCGGATGTGCACACGTCGGTGCAGCCCGATCTTGTGGTGGTGCGGCGGCAGAGGTCGGCGAAGCGTACCTCTCCGTTGCACCGCTACTCGCTGTCGAAGTGCTGTCGCCGGCCACGTGCCGTAAGGACATCTCGATGAAGCGGGCACTCTACGAGGAGTGCCGCGTGGCGTCGTTCTGGGCCGTCGACCCGGACGAACCGTCCCTGCGGGTATGGGAACTGGTGGGCGGCGCCTTAGGAGAGGAACCATCTGTCTGGTCGGGCCATGTCCCTGACCTGTGTTTGTCCGCCACGCGGCGCCATCCTGGCAACTTGCGCACGTATTTAGTGCGGGGGCAGAACGGAGGGCTCACCCGGCCCCGCACTGGTGTAGCCCTCGGCAGGATTCGGGACCTGCGCACCCGCCCTCGGATGGCCGCGCATGTACAGGCTGCCGTACCGCCGCCGCATTGGTTTCGCCCACAGAGCTTAGGCATGGATCCGGCAGGGTCAGCCCCGCTGCGGCGGCGACCCCGCGTTGAGGCGGTGCCCTGGACAACTTGGACGCCACCGCCGCGCGGAACTGGTCGTGGCCCAACGGTTCGGTAGGCGAGGTCGCACGAAGGCCGCTGTGCGGAGCTATGCGGCGATCGCGGCACAGCCCCTAGGCCCGGTTTCAGCGCATATAGGCGTAATGTCTCTCTCGCGTCGCTGTCATGATACCGTCACCGCTTGATTCTTGGCACGGGAAGGTACGCTCGTAAGACAGGGTGGTGCTGGCTGTCAAGTAGCCACGCCGACCTCGTTGGCCATCTGCGGTCGGTGGAGTATCGGGCGCTTCCATCGGAGTATGTGACGTTTCGCGGCAATCGATATCGCATTGTCGCTATACGGTGTGGAGCGGCCGTTGGTGACATTCGCTGGACCTGACTTGCTATGCGCTTACCGGCGTGCCCCCGGATAGGCTCGTCCATCGCCGATGATCATCCTGGCGACAGACTTCGGTCTGCTGGCCTCCATCTGGAGCGTGGACTGCATCGGCTTCGTCGCGGCGCCGAGCGCTCAAGCGGACTTGCGCACGTATCTGGCACCAACGGCTGACCCGCGGATCGGCCGAGCTGCTCGCAGGCCGCCCACCACGACAACGGGGCAGACGACGGTGGTCAGTGTGGGATGGCGTCGATGAGGTCGCGGGCGCCTTGGCGGAGCAGGGTGAGGGCGACTGAGGTGCCGAGGGTGGTCGGGTCGGTCGGGTCGCCCCACTCGTGGGCGTCGAGGACGCTCTTGCCGTCCGGGGAGAACACCATCGCGCGCAGTGACAGCCGACCGTCGGGTTCGGTGTGGGCGTAGCCCGCGACGGGGCTGTTGCAGTGTCCCTGCAGGACGTGCAGCAGCATCCGCTCGGCGCTGGCCTCCCGCCACGCGTCGGTGTTACCTAGACGGGCCACGGTCTCGATGGTGGCGGTGTCGTTCTCGCGGCACTGCAACCCCAGCACCCCGGCGCCGATCGGCGGGCAAATCACTTCGATCGGGATCGTCTGCGTGATCCGGTGCGTGTGGCCGATCCGCTCAAGGCCGGACACCGCGAGGAGTAGCGCGTCGGCCTCGCCGGCGTCGAGCTTTGCCAGGCGGGTGTTGGCGTTGCCGCGGATCGGCACCGTGGCCAGGTGCGGGTAGCGGCGGGCGAGTTGGGCGATGCGCCGCACGGCGGAGGTGCCGATTCGGGTGCCGGCGGGCAACTCGTTGAGGGTGAGGCCGCCGGGGTGGATCAGGGCGTCGTGGATGTCGTCGCGGGCCAGGTAGGCGGTGAACACGGTGCCGACCGGCACCGGCCGGTCACCCGGCACGTCCTTCATGCAATGCACCGCCAGGTCGCAGTCGCCGGCGACCAGGGCCGCGTCGACCTCCTTGGTGAACGCGCCTTTGCCGCCGAGCGCGGATAGCGGCCCGGCCCACCGGTCCCCGCTGGTGGTCATCGGCACGACCTCGGTCACCAGGTCCGGGAAGAGCACGGCGAGTTCAGCGCGGACCCGCTCGACCTGGGCGAGAGCCATTGGGGACGAGCGGGTACCGATCCGCAGCGGGGAACCAGACATGGGCATGAGGTTAGGGCGTGGACCAGGCGACCGCGCCGACCACCAGACCTGAGGCCCAGGCGAGGGTGGTGTACCGCAGGTTCCCCACCGTGGGGAGCTGGTCGAGGAAGCCGGTGACCCGTTCCTGGTGGTCGCCGGGCCACGTGGCCTGGGGGAGTAGGTCATCGCCCACGTACAGGGCGCCGGGTCGCAGCAGGGCCAGCAGCTCCTCGAACTGCTGGAATTTGCCGGGGCGGCAGTCTACGAACGCCAGGTCGAACGGCTGCCCGTCGTAGGCGAACAGCCAGGCGCCGGCGTCGCCGATCTCGAAGCTCACCCGAGGGTCGAGGCCAAGGTGATCGCCCGCGACGGCCTGCACAGCGGCGTTGACCTCCACGGTGACGAGCCGTGATCCCCGGTCCATGCCGTCGAGGAGCCAAGCCGTGCCGGCGCCGGTGCCTGTGCCGAGCTCGAGTAGCCGTCCGCCGGGTTTGGACGCCGCCAGCGTCGCCAATAGCGATCCAGTGCGGTCCTCGCACGACATTGCGAAGCCGAGAATTTCGGCGTCGGCGAGGATGCCGGGCAGGGCAACCGGGCGCCGGAAAGGGGTGTCGTCCACAGGGGACCTCCTTCAGATGGAGGCGAAGCGACGGAGTGGATGGAACGGGCAGTTAGGTCAGGGCGCGGGCAACCTGTTCCGCGGCGAACGACAGGATCAGGTCGGCGCCGGCGCGCTTGAGCGCGGCGTAGTACTCGACCATCCCGGCCATACCGAGCGCGGCCACCGCGGCGTACTCCCCGGAGGTGGAGTAGGCAATCAACGGCACCCGGGTGTGAGCGCGCAGCGCGACCAGCACGTCGATGGCGGTCAGGACCGGCTGGACGGTGAGGGAGTCCGCGCCTTCGGTCAACCACGTGTCGGCCTGGGTGAGGGCGTCGCGGTCGGCCCGGCTGGGCTCCAGTTGGAGGCCGCGACGGTGCCCGCGCCCCGGGTCGGTTCCCATCAGCGCCTTGAACGGCCCGTACAGGTCGGTGTGCAGGGCAATGTTCGGGCACACCCCGACATCCGGCAGCCCGGCGTCGTCGAGGGCGTTGCGGACGGTGCGGACCGACCCGTCGAGCATCGCGGTCGGGGACACCACGTCCGCCCCGGCCTGGGCGTGCAGCACCGCCATCTCGGCCATCAGCGCGTACGTGGCGGCCCGGTCGATGCGGCCGGCGCCGTCGAGGATCGTGCACTCCCCATGGTCGGTCCACGAGCAACCGCAGACCTCGGTGGTCACCACCACCTGCGGCGCGGCTGCCTTGACCTCCTGCACCGCGGCCGGCATGAGGCTCCCTGCCGCGGTGGCGCCGGACGCGGACCCGTCGCG
>Ga0184623_10000675_pt1 | contig 14577 bp, 21 predicted proteins | sample PLM1_100_b1_FD_133138 | JGI IMG/M metagenome (GOLD analysis project Ga0184623, IMG submission 133138) | Groundwater sediment microbial communities from an aquifer in East River, Colorado, USA - PLM1_100_b1 | ecosystem: Environmental > Terrestrial > Soil > Riparian zone | place: USA: East River...
CCGGCGTCGGCGAGTTGCTCACGACCTCCCAAGCGGGCGGCGCGGTCACGGTGAACGCGAATGTCGCCTTGAGGTCGGGCTGGTCGAAGCAGGCGAACACGCGCCGGGCGTCGGCGACCTCGAACTGGGAGTAGATGTAGACGTTGTCGTCGACCGGGTCGACGAAGCGATGCATGCCCTCGCCCGTGCGCATGTAAGCGCCATCGGCGACCACCCGCAGCTCGTTGTCGGTGGCGAGGCCGGAGAGCGCGATCCGCCCGTCGGTCGCCACGTCGGCGGGGTCGAGCACCCGACCGTTGAGCACGACCTCCCGGACCGTCGGAGCGATGAGATCGATGAACGTCGAAGCGCCCCGTTTGCCGCACGCGAACCGGACCGTAGTGGTCGTGGCGAACGTCTGGTCGCCGGTGGTGAAGTCGAGTGCGACGTCGTAGGACTCGACGGCGATCAGATCGGCGCGTTTGCGCGCCTCGTCGCGAGTGAGGTTCTGGCCGGGCACGGCTGTTCTGGCTCTCCTTAGATCACTTCTCGGGGCATCCTCGCACGTCTGGCCGACCGCCCGAACCGGGGGAAGCCGGGCCGCACCGTCGTCGTGCCCAGGATTAGCGGCTTGTCACGCGCCAGCCACGAAAAGGACACGACCCAGGCTGTCGATGTCCGTTTGGCAACTAAGCGTAGACCCCCCGCCACCGCTCCGCGAACGCTGCATGTCGAACCACACGTCTAGACCACGATACGCATCGCGCGGCCCAGGCGGTCGAGGGGCGGCTCCCTGGAGGCAGCACCTCGGCTACGCCGTGCGCGAACCGGGAGGTGCCAGGTCTGCGACCCAGCCGCCGGGACACCCGTCGACGCCGAGCACCGGTCCGGCCGTCATCTGCGAAACTCTGCATCATGCGCGTCCACCTGGGTTCTGACCACGCGGGTTTCGAGTTCAAGGCCCGCCTCGTCGAGTGGCTGCGCGGCCACGGGCACGAGCCGGTCGACCATGGCCCCGCCGAGTACCACGACGACGACGACTACCCGCCCTATGTCCTCGCCGCGGCCGCGGGCGTCGCCGCCGAGCTCGGCAGCTTCGGCATCGTCATCGGCGGGTCGGGCAACGGCGAGGCGATCGCCGCCAACAAGGTCGTGCGCATCAGGGCCGCGCTCGCGTGGAGCGCCGAGACCGCACGGCTGGCCCGGCTGCACAACGACGCCAACGTCGTCAGCATCGGCGCCCGGATGCACACGGTCGACGAAGCCATCGAGTTGGTCGGCATCTTCCTCGGCACGGAGTTCTCGGGGGACCCCCGGCACGCGCGGCGCATCGCGATGATTTCGGACTACGAGGAGACCCGCGAGCTCCCGTCTCCGTCGTCCCGCTGATCGCGCTCGCGGCGGCGCGGGGGCCGTCGGCGCTTGCTGCGGGCGGTTTCCGCCGGCTCCTCGGCTGCCGCCAGGTGCTCGGGCCGCGGTCGCGACACGTCTCTGGCCCGCATCGCCCCGCCCGGACCCACCTGCGACGGCCCGGCCCCGGTCAGTCCTCGGACGGACTCCATCGGTACCCTCCTGCCGCGACGTCAAGACGTTAGAAGACGAACGAGCACCACGGGGCGAGCTCGCTCCGGAAAGCCAAGGTGGCTGCCCTGACCGCTCCTGTCCGATGCTCCTCGACCCGCCCCGCGTCGGCCAGCGACCGCAACGTCGTCCCGCCCAGGTAGATGGCGGCGATGTCGGTCGCTGAGAGAGCGAGGTCGGCCGGCTGATCGGTCGGCTCGCAGGTGGCGCCCGTCTCGTCGCCGGAGAGCCGCCATCGGCCGGCGTTCCAAGGGCACAAGGGGTCGGCGACGGCGAGCACGAGGTCGACGCACGTGGCGTAGCTCCGGGCCGCGAGCGCCCTGTCGAGGTCGACCAGCCGCACGAACAGGCCGTCGCGGAGCGTGGCGTCGGCCCGGCGCATGTCGGTGAGCAACTCGATCAGCGGGTCGTCGATCGGCCGGTCGCGCACCGAGACCTTCGCCATCAGGTCGATGTCGGCGAGGTAGCGCCAGACGGTGGCCTCCGCGGCGGGGTCGAGCGCGAACACCTCCCGGACCCGCACGACACCCGCCGGACCGCTGCCCTCCCAGTCGGCGACGGTCGAGTAGCGCGCGTAGGCGCGCACCCCGGCGTCGTCCTCAGCCAGCACGACCCTCATCGCGGACGCCCCGCCGCGGTCGCTCTCCGGGTCGAAGATCGCGCGCCGCTGCCAGGCCTCGCGGTCGCGGGCGATCATGCCGGGCCGGCGGGCCGCCTCGGCTGCGTAGACGGGCTCGACGAGCGGCATCGACTCCTCCGGGGTCGCCAGCCGGAGTCGGACGGAGGCGTCGCTGGGGTCAGGTCGGAGGGCGGCGGGGCCGCGGTCGATGGTCAACGTCAGGTGCCGCGACGCCGCGCCGTAGCCGAACCGGCCGTAGATCTGTGGCTCCGAGGCCCAGAGGGCCGCCGCGGGCTCCCGCCCGTCCTCGTGGAGCGACGTGAGCTGGTGGCGCATCAGGCTGGCCAGGATGCCGCGCCGGCGGTAGGTGGGGAGGACGCCCACCCAGGTGACGCCGGCCACCAGCTGGGGACCGCCGGGCAATGTCATGGAGAAGGAGTAGGCGGAGGTCATGCCGACGAGCTGGTCGCGATCCCAGGCGCCAACGGTACGCTCCCATTCCATGACCGTGCGTTCCAACTCGATGTGCTCCGGTCGCAGGTCACGGCCGAAGGCGGCGCTGTCAAGGCGGGCCGCGGCGGCCATGTCGTCCGGCGTGAGCGCCCGCAACGGGTAGGGCGGGGCTGGCCGCAGGGTCGTCGTCACAACCGGATGCCTATCAGACCGCAGGACGTGTTACGAGTGGATTGCGGTGGCAGATCGCATGGTAGGCGGCGGGCGGCGACTATAGAGTCCCCGATCATGGCTCGGTCGCGAGTGCCTCGCATGGCACGGATGCCAGCTGCCCTGCGGCGGCCGGTCGTCTGGGTGCGGCGCTATGTGCTGCCGACCGACGGCTTTCGGCTCGTCACCATATCGGTGATCACCGCCGCGGTCGGGGTTCTGGGCGCTGTCCGTCCCGAGTGGGTCTCGCCCGCCGCGATGGCGCCCTGCATCGTCGTCGGGGGAGTCTTTCTCTCCTTCCGTAGCGTCGTCCTGCTGACCCTGGTCGTCGGCTTGGTGCTGGCCTATGACGTGCTGTCCGCGGGGATCATGGTCGTTCGGCCAGGCTCGATTGTGGTGGTCGCGGCGACCTGCTTCCTCGTGCTCTGGCTGGGGCGGTCTCGGGCGCGGCTCGGCGTGCACGGCACGAGGGGGGAGTCGATGCTCGTCGACCTGCGCGACCGGCTACGGGCCCAGGGCGAGATGCCGGAATTGCCACGCGGCTGGCAGGCCGAGGTCGTGCTGCGATCGGCCGGCGGCGCCTCGTTCAGCGGCGATTTCCTCGTGTCGTCGCTTGCCCGCGACGGCAAGACGCTTGAGGTCGTCCTAGTCGACGTCTCCGGCAAGGGCGTCGACGCGGGTTCCCGAGCGTTACTGCTCTCCGGCGCGTTCGGCGGGCTGCTCGGCGCCATGCCGGGAGAGCAGTTCCTCCCGGGGGCCAACTCCTACCTCATCAGGCAGAACTGGGAAGAGGGCTTCGCGACCGCCGTCCACCTCGCCGTCGACCTCGTGAGCGGGAAGTACGTCGTGACGAGCGCTGGCCACCCGCCGCTCGCCCAGTTCGTGGCGCGTTCCGGCCGCTGGCACATCACCGGCTCGGCCGGCCCGCTGCTCGGGGTGCTGCCCGACGCGGAGTTCTCGGGGGAGCGCGGCGAGCTCGCGGTGGGCGACGCGCTGCTGATCTACACCGACGGGCTCATCGAGGTTCCAGGGCGCGACTTGTCGGTCGGCATCGACCGCCTGCTCGGCGAGGCGGAGCGCCTGGTCACCAAGGGCTTCCGGCATGGCGCCCGCAAGCTCATCGACGCCGTGTCGCTCACCGAGAGCGACGACCGGGCGCTCGTCCTGCTCTGGCGCGCCTAGCGACCGAGGGCCGCTGGCGGCCGGATGGGGCTCGGCCGTGCTGGGTACGTTGACCTGGACGGTCGCTCGACGCCGTCCGACGCACACAGGAGGCTGGCGATGCAACTGGGGATGGTAGGGCTCGGTCGGATGGGCGGTGGCATCGTCCGCCGCCTGCTCCGCGGCGGGCACGAGTGCGTGGTCTACGACGTGCGGCCCGACAACGTCTCGGCCCTTGCCGACGAGGGGGCGATCGGGGCGTCGTCGCTTGCCGACCTGGTGGGCAAGCTGACTCCGCCGCGCGCGACGTGGGTGATGGTCCCGGCCGGGCAGATCACCGAAACGACCATCAGGCAGCTCGGCCACCTCCTCGACGCCGGCGACATCCTCATCGACGGTGGCAACTCCTACTATCGAGACGACATCGCGCGCGCTCGCTGGCTGGGGGAGCGCGGCATTCACTTCCTCGACGTCGGAACGAGCGGCGGTGTCTATGGGCCCGAACGCGGATACTGCCTGATGATCGGCGGGCCTGAAGAAGCGGTCCGCCGCCTCGAGCCGATCTTCAAGACGCTGGCGCCAGGCGTCGACGCGGCGCCGCGGACCCCAGGCCGCGAGGGGCTGCCGGCGCAGGAGGAGCACGGCTATCTATATTGCGGCCCGAACGGCGCCGGCCACATGGTGAAGATGGTGCACAACGGGATCGAGTACGGGCTGATGGCGGCCTACGCGGAAGGGCTGAACATCCTCCGCCACGCCGGCGTGGGGCGCCAGGCTCGGGAGCCGGACGCTGAGACGGCGCCGCTCCTGAGCCCGGAGGCCTACCAGTACGACATCGATGTGGCGGCGGTCGCCGAAGTGTGGCGGCGGGGGAGCGTGGTCGGCTCCTGGCTGCTCGACCTGACCGCGGCAGCGCTGCACCAGTCGCCCGACCTCACGGAGTACAGCGGGGAGGTCTCGGACTCCGGAGAGGGCAGGTGGACGGCGATCGCGGCGATCGAGCAGGGCGTGCCGGCGCCGGTGCTCAGCTCGGCGCTGTACTCGCGGTTCACCTCGCGCCGGGCGGATCTGTTCGCGTCCCGCGTGCTTTCGGCGATGCGGAAGATGTTCGGCGGGCACGCGGAGAGGGTGCCGGCGGGCGGCTCCTGACCGGTCTCGGCATTGGTGCGCACGGTGCCCGTGGATCCTTTGGAATCCTGATGGACCCTGACGAACTCGCGCGGGACTACGTCGAGGCGCTGGCCGAGCGCGACCTGGAGCGCCTCCTCACGCTGTTTGCGCCGGACGCGATCGTGCTGTCGCCGCTGTACGGGGCGCTGGCCGCGGCGGACTTCTACCCCCGGCTCCTCACCGACTCCGGTCCCTCCCGGCTGACCCTGCTGGGGACGCTGGGTGGGACGACGGTGGACGGAAGGCCACTGGTCGGTATCTGGTTCCGGTTCGAATGGGTGCTCGCGACCGGGCGGGAGGCGCCGTTCGACGTGGTGGACATCGCCGAGATCGACGGCGAGGGCCGGATCGAACGGCTGCGCATCGTGTATGACACGGTCGACGTTCGGCCGACGTTCGAGCAGGAGACGGGTCGCACGAGTTCCCGTGGGCGGTGACGCAGGCGCGGGTCGCGGGCGCGGGTCGCGGGGCCCTTCGCAGCCGCCGCAGCCAGTCGATCACCCGGTTGAGCCGAAGGTCGCTCACCGTCCGTAACAAACTTGCGACATACACTGGCGGTCATGGCCGCCAAACCACCGCCCTCATCGACCCAAGCTCGGCGGGAGGCGCTCGCCCATGAGGTTCGCGCCCGCCGTACCGCTCTCGGCCTCACGCAAGGGCAGGTTGCTCAGCGGGTCGGCTGCGACCGGCAGACGATCAACCGGGTTGAGCACGCCCTGGTCTCGCCGTCGCTCGACCGCTGGCTGCTCATCGCGGACGCACTGGAAGTGTCCCTGGCGGATCTCATCGCCGCCGCCAACCTGCCCGGCTAACTTCTCCGCAAGAGTGTGACAACAGAGCACGACGCGCCGGGCATGTCGTGCCCTGCGTCACACCGAGGGTCCGGCTCCTAAGCGTCTATGGGCAACCGTGGTGGCTGAGGGTGCAGTGGTGCTGCCGGGGATTGGCGCGACCCAGGTGCCGGCGACGTGTGGCTGTCGGATTACGCGGACCGTTGGATCGCGGGAACGGCCTGGACTGCGGCCCCGGACAGTCGAGCGGTACCGCTTGCTCCTGAGCCGATACCTCGTCGCGCAGTTCGGGACCACGCCGGCACGCCGGTGACAGGGGAGGCTGGTGGTGCGACGGCGAGCCTGCCGGCTACACACTGTCGCCGGCGGGCCGGGCCGCGGGCCGGGCCGTGGAGCCGGAGTGCCTCCCCGCGACCCAGAACTTCCACAGCCTCGGCACGGGGAGCCATGGCGGAGCGGCGCCGGGCCTGTCCGCCCCCGGGACAACCGAGAACGGCCGCGCACACTGCCACCCCGGAGGATCGCGGCGCGTGGACGGGTTCGGGGCAGCTCAACGGGCAGGCGTGGCGGCGCGGCGGCGACCGGCAGGCATCGGCTAGGGTCGCGCGCTGCGCCGTGCGCGATCTCGACTCCCGGCCGCCACCGGACCACACATATGGCAGAAGCGCCGAAAGGAGATGATCAAGGATCATGAGCCGACGCGCCGTCACGGCCATGACGAGCGGCGAAGGAGTGGAGCGGGTGACCGGAGTCGAACCGGGCAGCGCCCAGCAGGCGAACGCGCTGCTAGCTGTGTCTTCGTGCTCGGCGGGTTGACCGCTGGTGCCCGTGCTGGTCCGCGTTTCACCGGGCCAACTGGCACGCGGATGGCACGCGCCGGCTCTCCAGGTACCCCGTTCTAGCTAGGCGGTCCCGGCCGGTGCGCTAACACCGGGCCGGGACCTTGATCCCAACCCCGCTGATACGGGTCAGGACCCATGCCAGAACCTACCGATCTGCCGCCCCTGCCGTGGCAGCAGATCATCGAACGAGCAACCGTCGTCGTGATCGACGGCAGCACCATGCCCGACCCGGAAACCGGCCAGCCTCGCCCAGCGATTACCGTCCGGATGCCGGCGTACGTCGCCGAGAGCTGGGCCCGGGCACTCGCGGCATGGTCGGCGATCGGCGAGATGGTCGAGGAGACCTGGCGCGGCGACGAGCTGGCGACGGTGGCCACCTTGCAGGCGGCGGCTGACGTGGCTCGGCGCGTCGGAGATCGACAGAGCTGAACGGGAGGGGAGCCAGCGTGCCCCTGAAGGTGCGCGAGATCATCGCAATGATCGAGGCGGACGGCTGGGTGCAGGTGCGCCAGCGTGGCAGCCATCGGCAGTACAAGCACCCAGCCAAGCCGGGCCTCATGACCATACCGGGCAAAATGAGCAGAGACTTGCCGCCAGGTCTGGAGCGGAGCATCCTCAGTCAAGCGGGCCTGAGAGGAACGTGATGCGGTACTTGATCATCATCGAGCAAGCGGACGACGGCGGCTACGGTGCGTGGGCACCGGACCTGCCGGGCGTCGTGGCGCTCGGCGACACGCCGGAGGCGTGCGAGCGCGAGATGATGGAAGCCGTCGCCTTCCATCTCGAAGGGCTACGAATCGGGGGCGAACCAATCCCCTCGCCGTCCGCTTTCGCGTCGATCGTGGATGTTCCGGCAGCTTGATCCTCTCGCGCCGGCTTGCCGGCGCGCTTGATCTAGCGCGGGTCAACTCGGCAGCAACCTGAATGGTGCGGTGTCCTGGTCCGTCCACTGGTACACGCGGCTGTCGCGGCCTAGCACGATCAGTGAGGCCTCGGCCACCATGACGCTGACAGGGGCGACGGTCACGCGGTCGAGAGCCGCGACGATGGGCGCGGACAGTCCCGCCGTGTTGATGTAGGCCATGCTGACGTGCGGGTGGAAGCCTTCGGTCGGCTCGGGTACCCGGTCGGCTCCCCACACATCGGCGATCGCCTCCCGGATGGTTGAGCGGATGGCCCGAACGGCATCGACCGGCTCGGGTGGTAGGGCGATGGCCTCCGGCCGAACGACGGCGCGGTTAAAGGTGAGCCGCGCTGGTGGGAGCTGGGCGAGGCGGCGTCGAGCGGCGTCGGCGATTGCCCTACCGTCCTGATCGCTGACTTCGTCGGTGAATCCCACGCCTTGCATCGTGAGGTGTAGCCATTCGCGGGGGATGAGGTCGAGGCCGGGGAGTTCGGCGAGTTCGGACTGATAGGCGGCGACGAGGGCGTGTAGCTCGTCCTGGCGGTCGAACGTCAGGTGCCACGTGTAGAAGCGCCGGCCAACTCGCCAGCCGGGACGCCACCACCAGTGGTCGCGGACCTCGTCAGCGTGGGGGTAGGGCGGCGGGGTCGTGTGCTCGGCCACTGGTGGCGGTCCCTCCTGGTCGCTCAGACCTCCGATGGTGCCGCAGACTCGTCCGCGTCCTGCTCGATGGGGTAGTCGTCGACGACGACCACCCGCTCGGCTGGCCACACCGACTCCGAGACCTCCAGCGCGGTGCCATCGTCGGCGCGGGCAGCATGGACGACGTGGATGACCGGGCTCCGGACGGGAGATCGAGGGCCGCCGCTTCTTCGGCGCTGGGCATGCGTGCTGTCCACTGGTCGTGCGCGTGGGCGTACCGCTTGCCGGCGAGTTCCTCGACGCACAGAAACAGCGCCTTGGGTACCACGGCTGGCTTCTCCAGGTACGTGCCCCCGGCGATCTGCATAGGCAGATAGCTCGCGCCCAGACTTGATGCAACGCATGGGTCACGACAGCACTCGTGCCGCAATGATCTATCTCCACTCGGCACAGGGCGCGGACCGGGCCATCGGCGACGCGCTCCCGGTCGAGCTGGATGACGACGAGGACACGGACGACGACGAGGACCCGGACGACGACGAGGACGACGGTCCCATTGGCGCGCTCGTGCCGGTGCGCCGGTAGCGAACCGGGGGAGAGGTCGAATGGCACGCAGGTGGCACGAGGCCGGAAGGGAGGTGATCACGACAGTGAGCCGTCGCATCGCAACCCCGCTGACCAGTGTTGGAGCTGTGGAGCGGGTGACCGGAGTCGAACCGGCACCACCAGCTTGGAAGTCGCAGCGCCCGAGCGGGAAATGCGCTGCTAGCTGCGCCTTCGCCGTTGGCGGGTTGACCGCTACTGCCCGTGCCAGACCGCGATTGACCCGGGTGAACAGCACGCGGACAGCACGCGGGCGCTAGCTCAACGCCTGTAGGCGGTCCCGGCTCGGTGGCCAAACACCGAACCGGGACCTTGATCCCAACCCTGCTTGGAGGGCAAGGACCCATGCCAGAACCTACCGAACCGGCTTACCCACTCAGGTGGGAGATCGCCGAGGAAGCAACGACCATTGCCGTCGATGGCGCGACGGTCGTCGACCCGGTCGACGGTGAGCAACTCACGGTGGTCGTTGTGCGCATGCCGGCGTTCGTCGTCGAGAACCTTGCCGGAGTGCTCGCGGGGTGGAGCAAGATAGCCGCGGTCATGCGCGAGGCGCTCGATGAGTCGGATCTTGCAGGTCTGCTCCGCGCGGCTGCTCGTGCAGCGCGACGCCTCGACATTGCGGGCCGAGGTGATGACTCCACATCTGACTGATCAGTAGTCTGGCTCGGCGTGGGGCCGGGGCCGCGTCTCTTGCCCCGCGCTGCGTCAGCGTGGCGACGTGCCACTATGCTCGCGGCGCGAAACGAGCGTGATTCGGCGATCGGGGGCATCTCCCGAATAGGGTGGATCCCTCATCTGAGGTGGTAGCGCATGATTCCCAGTACGGTCGTAGGGCTTTTGGTCGTGGTCGTCGCTGTGTTGCCTGGCCTCGTCTATACGATCACCTTCGAGCGTCAGGCGAGCGGGTACGGCGTAACGCTCGCTGACCGTACTCTCCGGTTCCTGGCAGTCTCGGTGATTTTTCATGTGCTTGCTGGATGGCCTGAGTATTGGGTTTATCGCGTCACGCTGGCTGACCGAGGGCCTATCCTCAGCGGCGAATTCGCCTTGCTCTGGTTCGGAGTAGTGCTACTCCTTGTGATTCCTGCTCTTGCGGGGACGGTCATTGGTGGGCTGTACAAGACCAGACGTAGCCGAACGGGCTGGGGTAAAATTCGTCGCCGACTGTCGGCCGACCGTGAGCATCGGCTCCTTCGACTTGTGCTCGGGCCGGACCCCGCGCCGCGTGCCTGGGATGATTTTTTCTCCGAACGCCCTAACACGTACGTGCGTGTCCGCACAACCGATGGAACATTGCTGGCTGGCCTGTTCGCGAACCGCTCATATGCGGCCGGCTTTCCTCATGAGCCTGATCTCTTGTTGGAGGAGGCTTGGAGCGTCAGCCGCGAGACAGGTGAGCTGGTGGAGCCGCTCGGGTATCCTCTCTACGTAGCGGCTGGTCAGATTGCCTGGCTGGAGATCGTCCGGCCACAGGACCGCCCAGACGCAGAGGAGGCGACGTGACGGAGCGGAGTCGGCTACTCACGGCCGAGGAGAAGCGCGGCGGCTACAGCGGATCGAGTGACGCGAGCAAGGTAAACCCGCCCGAGAAGCTTCCATCTGATTCGGTTCAGCCTGCCTCGTCCGGTGGCTCCGCGTCGTCGGAGACATCCGACAAGTAGGCGCTCTGGCTGATCGCCAGATGTCTCGACCTGGCTACCGCTCGTCGTCGGGGATGGCGGGTGTGATGCCGAGCGCGGTCAGGCTTGGCTGCTCAGTTTCGAGCGGGCTACATCAGACCCGCCGGCAGGTTGGCCGCAAGCGGTCGCAGACGGTCAGTGGCGTACCAGCGATCGGACGCATTGGCAAACCCGGTGTTGGCTGCTATGTCATCGACACAGGGATCGAGACCTAGACGATCGGCGGCCGATGAGAGGTACGTCCATGTGCTGCGGCCATGGGCGGCGAGTTCGTACCACCACCACTGCTCTGGGACACGGGCCGTGTGGCCGGGTAGGAGCTTCCTGGCGTGCGGCGGCGGATGTCCACCCTGCTCGCAGTGCCAGCCGTAGTCGCTTCCCCGGAATTTCCCGCCGGAGCGTTCTCGTAAGTGCCGGGGCTGCCACATGCTTTGCCTTTCACTCCTACTGGCGCGCATCCATGCTTCCGCCTCCGCTTGATCCTCGGCAAAGGCCCAGGCGAGATACTCAACCTCCACCAACTGTCGGATGAGGGCTACGGCTGCGTAGTTGTTGTTGCTGTCAAGGAGGCTGACTGCGCCAACGATCAACTCCCCTGCGACCTGGGCAACTATCGCAAGCCCAACCGTAGCGTCGCTACCGGCCTTAAATGGCGAGCGGCCGTTTGCTCGGTCAGGTCCGATGATGCTTCCACCGATCCATATGACCTGGCTGACTTGGCGAAACGACGGGCCCAGCGCCCGGCAGAGAGCCGCTCGCGCCGCTACGCACGTCTCGTTGTGGAGGGCTTCGTGCATCTCTGTTCGTAGCGCCTGCTCGTCCACCACCACGATCAGCCTCTCTTTGCCGGGCCCTGGTCTGAGGCGTCCTTCTCGTCCTGGCCAAGCGTAGGCCGGAGCGGAGCGGGTCAAGGCTCGTCGAAGACGACCGCGTAGCGGCTTGGCCTTGACGCGCGGAGTGGAGGCCGAAGACTGGTGGACGAGGAGGACGGCGGCGGTCAGCAGCGTGACGAGCGAACCCGGCTCGATCCCCCGGACGCCTCAGCGCCGGGCCGCGTTTCGGCCGCCGCGCGGGACCGGCGCGTCAGCGCCGCACGCCCGCGTGAGCGGCCGAGGGCGCGGCCCGGCTCGCGCCGGCTTGCCGGCGCGCTTGATCTAGTACGGGTCAACTCGGCAGCAAGTTGAATGGCGCGGTGTCCTGGGTCCGTCCACTGGTACACGCGGCTGTCGCGGCCTAACGCGATCAGCGAGGCCTCGGCCACCGTGACGCTGACAGGGGCGACCGTCACGCGGTCGAGGGTCGCCACGATGGGCGCGGCCAGACCAGGCGTGTTGATGTAGGCCATGCTGACATGCGGTTGGAAGCCTTCGGCCTGCTCGGGTACCCGGTCGGCTCCCCACACGTCGGCGATGGCCTCTCGGACAGTTGAGCGGATGGTCCGAACGGCATCGGCCGGCCGGGGTGGTAGGGCGATGGCCTCCGGGCGAACGACGGCGCGGTGAAAGGTGAACCGGGCCGGGGGAAGTTGGGCGAGGCGGTGTCGAGCGGCGTTGGCGATGGCGCTGATGTCCTCGTCGCTGACTTCGTCGGTGAATCCGACGCCTTGCATCGTGAGGTGCAGCCATTCGTGGGGGATGAGGTCGAGGCCGGGGAGTTCGGCGAGCTCGGCCTGATAGGCAGCGACGAGGGCGTGTAGTTCGTCCTGGCGATCGAAGGTCAGGTGCCAGGTGTAGAAGCGCCGGCCAATACGCCAACCGGGACGCCACCACCAGTGGTCGCCGAACCTCGTCGGCCTGGGGATGCCGCGGCGGGATCGTGTGCTCGGCCACTGGTGGCGGGTCCCTCCTCGTCGGTCAGACCTCCGATGGTGCCTCAGGCGCATCAGCGTCTTGCTCAATGGGGTAGTCGTCGACGACCACCACACGCTCGGCTGGCCACACCGACTCCGACACCTCCAGCGCGGTCCCATCGTCGGCACGGGCAGCATGGACGACATGGATGACGGGGGCTCCAGAGAGCAGGTCGAGGGCTGCCGCTTCTTCGGCGCTGGGCATGCGGGCTGTCCACTGGTCGTGCGCGTGGGCGTATCGCTTGCCGGACAGCTCCTCGACGCACCAGAACAGCGCCTTGGGCACCACGGCGGGTTTCTCCAGGTAGGTGCCCCCGGCGATCTGCATAGGCAGATAGCTCGCGCCTAGCTCCTCTGGTTGCCCAGTGTCCTCGTCGTAGAGGGTCCGGCGGCGAACGACGACCTCGGCACCTGGCTCGATGCCGAAGGTCTCCGCGACGTGTGTCGGCGCGGGGCTGCGGCCGGCAAAGGTGATGTCGTGCCGCAGCTCGGAGGTTAATAGCTGCTGGTCGGCGCGCGCGCGGCCGTAGCGATGCCGTGAGCGGCGTTGGAGGCGGCGGTTCTCCTTCACGAACGTACCGATGCCATGGCGTGACTCGATGAGTCCCTCGGCCCGGAGCACGGCGAGTGCCTGACGAATCGTGGGCAGGCTCACGCGGAAACGCTCCACGAGCGTCGTCGGCGAACGGGTGCGCTGGCGACAAGCGCTCGACGACGCCAAAGCCAAAGCGGCCGGTCAAACCGCCGCCTAACCGAGGGGAGGACCGACATGGCAGACAAGATGCTCACCGTCGAGGAAGCCGCTGAACTGCTCGGCACCGGAGAACGCTTTGTGCGCCGGCTCATCGCCGAACGCCGGATTGCCTTCACCCGGTGCGGCGCGCCCGGCTCGCCGGTCCGCATCGCTGAACGCGACCTCATCGCGTTCGTCTCGGCTGGCCGCGTCGAGGCGGCGCGACAGGGGGTGGCCTGATGGCGCGCCAGAAACGACGTGACTTCGGGTGGCTTCGGCAGCTTCCCTCCGGGCGTTGGCAAGCGCAGTACATGGGCCCGGATGGTGTGCGGCGACCTGCGCCTTCCACCTTCGAGCGCAAGCAGGAAGCTGCTCGATGGCTCGCTCGGCTTGAGACGGAGGTGGCGCGGGGGACTGGCGCGACCCGGAGGCCGGCAAGGTGCGGTTGCAAGAGTACGCAGACAGGTGGATCACGGAGCGGCCCAATCTGCGGCCACGGACAGTCGAGCTATACCGATGGCTCCTCGGGCGCTGCATCACTCCACACCTGGGCGAGCGCCGATTGGCCGAACTCGACAACAACGCTCCGGCTATCCGGACCTGGCGGCAAACACTTATCGGGTCCGGTGTTTCGGCAACCGTGGTCGCCAAGGCGTACCGCTTGCTCCGTGCGGTACTCAATACCGCCGCAAATGAGGATGAGATCATGCGGCGCAACCCGTGCCGGATCAAGGGCGCGGACCGAGAGGACCCGGCCGAGCGTCCGACGCTCACACCGGCCGAGGTGGCTTCGCTGGCCGCGAGAGTCCCATCACGCTACGTCGCGATGGTCATGCTGACCACTTATGCAAGCCTGCGGTGGGGGGAGGTCACGGCCTTGCGGCGCGTTGACATAGACCTCGACTCGTGCACGGTGACGGTGACGCGTGCGCACGTCCAGCTCTCGCAGGGCGGGATTGTCACCGGTCCGCTAAAGTCGCGCGCCGGCAGGCGGGTCGTTGCGTTCCCGCCGGCACTCGTGCCGCTTCTGCGCCGACATCTGTCCGAGTACGTCGGAGAGGAACCGGACGCACTGGTCTTCACCGGAGCAAAGGGCGCGGCTCTCCAAAGGGGCAACTTCAGACGCGCGGTGAAGTGGACGAAGATTGCCACCGAGCTTGGACTTGCTGGCCTGCACTTTCACGATCTTCGACACACCGGGAACACGTTGGCATCGAAGGTGCCAGGAACAACGATCCGTGACCTGATGCTGCGTATGGGTCACGACAGCACGCGGGCCGCGATGGTCTACCTGCATACCGCCCAGGGCGCTGATCGGGCGATCGGCGATGCGCTCCCGGTCGAGGTCGAGGACGCAA
>Ga0184623_10000676_pt1 | contig 14574 bp, 15 predicted proteins | sample PLM1_100_b1_FD_133138 | JGI IMG/M metagenome (GOLD analysis project Ga0184623, IMG submission 133138) | Groundwater sediment microbial communities from an aquifer in East River, Colorado, USA - PLM1_100_b1 | ecosystem: Environmental > Terrestrial > Soil > Riparian zone | place: USA: East River...
GGCGCCCGCGGCGGGGACCCCGCGGGCGGAGACGAGGGCCTTGCCGCGTGAGCTTCGACTTCGACCGGCTCGAGCTTGTCGATGTCTCCAGGTCTTTCGGCCGCCGCAAAGCGCTCTCTCATGTTTCGCTGACCTGCCACGCCGGCGAAATCGTCGGGCTGCTCGGGCCCAATGGCGCCGGCAAGTCCACGCTTCTCTCCATCGTCTCAACGCTTCTGACGCCTTCTGCAGGAGAGGTGCGCTACGGCGGTCGAACGGCAGCTGATATCGGTGCGGGCCTGCGCTCGCGGTTAGGTCTGCTTGCACATGACCTGCACCTGTATCCTGAATTGACAGCGCAAGAGAATCTGACATTCTTTGGCGAGTTGTACGGGCTGAGCGACGTGCCGGCTCGAGTCCTCCGCGCACTGGCGCTTGCCGGTCTGTCAGATCGCGCGTCGGATTTCGTCTCTGGATTTTCGCGCGGAATGCGACAGCGTCTGGCCCTGGAGCGGGCATTGCTGCACGGACCCCGTCTGCTGCTGCTCGACGAGCCCTTCACGGGCCTGGACGATGCGTCCGGACGAGCATTGATTGGGCGGCTCAAGGAGCTCAGAGCGGATGGTCGATTGGTCGTGCTGGCGACCCATGATCTGGATTTGGCGGCAGAAGTGCTGGACACGGCCGTGATTCTGCGCGATGGGAAGCTTGTCGCGGTGCAAGCGCAAACGGGCGGTCTTCGCACTCAATATCGCGCATCGCTCCACCAGGCCGGAAGCCTGAAGCCGAAAGCCTGAAGCCCGGGATGCATGAGTTCTTTCGCGTCGCATGGATTATCGTGAAGAAAGACCTGACGGTCGAGGTCAGAAGCCGGGAGATTCTGTACACCACTCTCTTCTTCGCGATATCCTGCGTGTTGGTATTCGCTGTCGCTTTCGTTCGCGAGGGGGCAGCGCTGACCGAAGCGGGCGCCGGCATTTTGTGGATCGCGATCGCGTTCGCCGGTACTCTTGCGCTCGGGCGGACGTTTGAGCGCGAGCGGCACACGGAAACGCTGCGCGCGCTGCTGCTCGCCCCGGCTGATCGCCCGGCGGTGTATTTTGGCAAGCTGGTCGGCATCGTCGCACTACTCGCGGCCACCGAGCTGATCTTGCTCCCCCTGGTGGCACTGCTATTTCAAGCGCCGCTCCTCGGACGGCCGCTGTTGATGGGACTCCTGATGGCAGCCGGCACGATTGGCTTTTGCGCGGTGGGAACCCTCTTTGCCGCTATGCTGGTCCGTGCACGCAGCCGGGACGTGCTGTTGCCGATCCTGCTGTACCCGATTACCATTCCTGTGATCATCGCTGGAGTTAGAGGGACGCTCGCGCTGCTCGAGCAGGTTCCAAACGAGGCGCTGGCGCGCTTCTGGATTGCGCTGCTCGTATTTTTCGATGTCGTCTTCGTCACCTTGTCGTTGTGGACGTTCGAGCCGTTAATGACGGAATAGGCGCTCGAATTGAGCGAGACCCGAGAGCCAACGAGGATCAGAGAATGCGCCGCATGTTTCTCCCTGCGCTCTTCGTCGCTGCCGCGATGTTTGCCTTCGCGCCGGTGTACGTCGCGCGAGCGCCGTTCGAGTCCACGATGGGACTCGTGCAGAAGATTTTCTATTTCCATTTTCCGTCGGCCATTCTGATGCTGACATCAGCCATCGTCTCTGGTGTCGGCAGCGCGTGGTTTCTCGCCAGGAAGCGTCCATCGGCAGATCGGCTGGCATTTGCAGCAGCAGAGCTCACAGTGCTTTTTGGTTTGCTGACCCTGGTAACAGGGCCGCTGTGGGCGCGCAAGGCCTGGGGCGTCTGGTGGCAGTGGGATGCGCGCCTCACGATGTCGCTGCTGCTCTGGATGATTTTCGTGGCCTATCTGTTGCTGCGTAAATATGGAGGCCCCGGATCCGAGACTCTCTCGGCGGGTCTTGCCGTCTTCGGCATGGCGAATGTTCCATTCATTTATGTCTCGGTCAACGTCTGGCGGACGATACACCCCAAGACCACCGTGGTCCCGACCCTCCCCGTGGATATGAGCGCTCCGCTCTGGTTCTGTTTTGCCGCGTTCGCGCTCCTCTATATGACGCTGCTCACGGCGCGGATGCGACTCGAAGAGCAGCGGTCCCAACTGGAACAGCTGTATCTGGAAATCGAGGATTGATTCTCCTATGAAGGCCGTTCATGTCGCATTCGTTCTGCTGATCGCTCTTCTGGTATTCGGTCACGAGGGGTTCGCTCAACCGCAACCCCCCGCGGGACCACCACCTCAAATCGAGGGGTTCGTCCCAGTTGACTCGCTTCCACCGGCCGAACAGCTCCCTGCGGCCAGACTCCTGATCATCGCGTATGCGTTCGTGTGGGTCGCGATCTTTTTCTATGTCTGGTCCCTCTGGAAGAGGCTCGGCAAGGTCGAAGGAGAGCTCCACCAGCTCGCCAAGCGAACAGGAGCCAACGCGCGGTAGGGCTTTAGGCTTTAGGCTTTGGGCTTTGGGCTTCAGCTTTGGGTGTCCTCTGCGCTTTCTGTTCCCGGCGCCGCAGCTCGGCCAAGTAGGCATCGCGGGCGGCTCGCGATCCGAGAATCCAACCGATGACGATGCCGACGAGCATCACGGCGGGAATGAAGATGAAGTGGCCGGCAGTCACTGGGGAAATCTTCGCATGGGCTCTAGGCTTTTGACTCGATCTCGCCTTCAGTCTCACTATCTTACCGCCCCAGACCCAGCCTCGAGGCCAGGATCTCCGGCAAGCCTGCCTTGAGTATCTTTGCCTGGGCTGCTTCGACCGCGTAGATCACGCGGAAGAGCATCAATTCCCGTGTCTCGGTATCCAGGAGGCCATACCCGGCCCGCGCATCCCCGTCACGGGGTTGGCCGACCGATCCCGGATTCACTAAATACTTGCTGAAGGGCTGCAGCGTCAGACGCCGGCCGCTGGACGCATCAACGCTCGACATCTCGAGAGAGTTGTCGTCCGACAGCCGATAGACCACTTGCACGTGCGTATGCCCGAAGAAGCAGACGGGGCGCTCCGACTCGCGCAGAGCTCGGGCTGCATCAACCGTCTCGAAGAGATAGTGGTCTTCGTCAGATGGCGCGCCGTGACAAATCTCAACGTCATCATCCACGAAGAGTGGTCCCTCAGGAAGCGCAGCGAGGAAGACCCGGTTCTTCTGGGTGAGCGCGGCAGCCGTCCAGGATACGGCCCGCCGGGCCGCCGCGTTAAAGCTGTCAGCGGTTTCTGTGCCGGCGGCGACCTTATCATGATTGCCGCGGATCATGCCGGCGGGGTTCAGTGCCTGCACCCGTTCAATCACCCCATTGGGGTCCGCGCCGTACCCGACAAGATCGCCGAGGACCAGCACCGCGTCGTAGCCTTGCCCGTCAGCATGGGCGATGACAGCGTCGAGCGCTTCGAGATTGGCGTGAATGTCGCTGAGGATGAAATAGCGCATCGGGGGCTACACGTCGAGCTGCGAGAGAAGCTGTTCAGCCAGCGCTTCGACTGACGCCCGTGATGCGTCGAGCCGGAGATGCGCGTGCTGATACGCCGCACGCCGGGCCTCGTACAGTCGTTCCATCTGGGCCCGGTCTGCTGCCAGCGGCCGACGGCCGTCGGCAGGGATCCGATCCAACAATTCCTCTAGTGGCGCGTCCAGCCAGACCGATAGGCCATCCGCATTGATTAAAACGCGGTTGTCGGCATCAACGAACGTACCGCCCCCCGTGGCCACGATCACGTGTCGTTGTGGGACAAGATCGTGCAGGACCTGACTCTCGAGCTGCCGGAAATAGGGTTCTCCCTCACGCGCGAAAATACTGGCGACGGTCCGACGTTCGCGCCGCTCGATCAGCTCATCGATGTCCTGCACCGGCCAGTCGAGCCGGCGCGCCAGTGCGGTTGCCAGGCTGCTCTTGCCCGCCGCCATGAATCCGACGAGATAAATCTTGTCGACAGTCACTCGCAAAGCGTCTCGAGCGTGGCGAAGAACCCGGGATAGGAAATGTCAACCGCCTCGGCGCCGGTGATCATCGACGGAGCCTCACCGCCGAGGGCTGCGACCGCGAATGCCATGGCGAGGCGGTGATCGCCTAATGAATCGGCGTGTCCGCCTCGCAGCCGTCGAGCGCCGCGGACGTGAAACCCGTCAGGCATCTCATCGATATCGGCGCCGAGCGCCCGCAATCCGCGGACCAGCGCGCTGATGCGGTCGCTTTCCTTGACCCGCAGCTCGGCCGCCCCTGTCACGACGAGCTCCCCCCCAAAGGTTGCGTGGGCGGCCAGCACCGGCAGCTCATCGATCAGGGCCGGAACGTCCTGTGGACCGAGCACCAGCGGTTTCATGCCCACGTGGCGAATCCGGACCAGGCCGCGCGGCTCACCACCCTCCTCCGCTTGAATCTCCCGCTCGACCTTGGCGCCCGCTCGCTCGAGGACGTCGAGCAGCGCCGTGCGTGTCGGATTCAGTCCGACGTTCTCGAGCTCCAGTTCGGAATCAGGCATCGCCGCCGCAGCGACGGCCCAGAAGGCTGCCGCGGAGAGGTCGCCAGGCACAACCAGGTCGCGCGCGGCGAGCCGCTGGCCACCTTGAATCTCGATGGCAGAACCACCGCTGGTCACCGCGACGCCGAAGGCGCGGAGCGCCAATTCCGTATGATTCCTGGTCGGAGCCGGCTCAACCACGCGCGTGGTGCCCGCAGCCTGAAGACCGGCCAGTAATATCGCGCTTTTGACCTGGGCGCTCGGCACCTCGAGGGTATAGTCGGTACCATGCAGGTCGCCGCCGATAATTGTCAGGGGTGGCCGATGATTATCGGATAGGATGCGCGCGCCCATGCGTTCGAGGGGGTCGATCACTCGCCGCATGGGACGACGGGTCAACGAAGCGTCGCCCGTCAGAATCGTTGTAAATGGATGAGCCGCGACAATCCCGCTCAGCATCCGCATCGTGGTGCCGGAGTTTTGAGCGTTGAGCGGCTCCTCGGGCGCGACCAGGCCGCGGAGGCCCCGGCCGGTAATCTGAATTTCGAGCCCGGGCCCGGACGAGGCTGACGCGGGATCGGTGGTGCGCTGCTCGACCGACACGCCAAGCCGCTGAAGACAGTCAAGCGTGGCCGCGCAATCGGCGCCGGATGAATAGTGATGGATCACCGAGCGCCCATCCGCCAGGGCGGCCAACAGACCGTAGCGGTGGGAAATCGATTTGTCGCCGGGAAGGCGCAACCGGCCACGCACGCGACGCGCCGGCTTGACGGTCGCCGTCGCGATCGAAGCCATGGGAGAATATTATCATTGGGATTCGGGGTTCGGGATTTGGGACTCGGGAAGCGGCCCGAATCCCGGATCCCGAGTCCCGAATCCCACATAATCCGATGAACACCCGGGAACCGCTCATGCGTCTCGAATTCAGCAGCTCCCTGGACATGCTGGAGCCCGTACAGACGGTGGCCGACCAGGTCGGCCGGCTCGCCGGCCTAGACGAGGACGCGCTGCACTGCGTGAACGTCGCCGTGCGCGAATCGGTGATCAACGCCGTGAAGCATGGGAACCGCAACGATCGCCAGAAGCGTGTGACCGTCGAATTTCGCGCGGGCGGGCAAGACAGTTCTGCGGAGCTCAGCGTTCTCGTCCGCGACGAAGGACCGGGCTTCGATCCATCCGCGCTGGCGGACCCGCTCAGTCCCGACAACATCTTGAAGCCCGACGGCCGGGGTGTGTTTCTCATCCGAAATTTCATGGATGAGGTCGTGATACAGAAAGCGCCTCAAGGTGGAATGGAAGTTCGCATGGTCAAGCGGTCCCAGCGCTAGCCGTCCGTGGGGTCTTCTCGTTCTCACCATCCACTACTCCTGGCGACGGCGATTGAGGCGGTCGTCAAGGCCGGCGCTCGTCAGATGGCGGGGACCACCGAAGCTGTCCACATCGACAAGAAGGGACCCATCGATCTGGTGACCGATGTCGATGTCAGCGTCGAAAAGGCATTCCGCGCGTTAATTGCCGAGCGCTTTCCGGATCATGCGGTCCTTGGCGAGGAAATGAGCGGCGGCGCCGAGAGCCCGGCTGGCCTTTATCGCTGGCTGTTCGATCCGATTGACGGTACCACGAATTACGCACACGGCTTGCCCATCTTCTGTGCGTCGGTCGCGCTCGAAATCGATGGACGGATCGAAGTGGCGGCGGTGTACGATCCCAATCGACGTGAGCTCTTCAGCGCCGAGCGGGGAGGCGGGGCCTTTCTCAATGGCACGCCGCTCCGCGTTTCCGCCGCAACGGCCCTGCTCGATGCGATGCTCGTCACCGGATTCCCGTACGATGTTCACAGCCGAACCGGTGAAATCGTCGGGCTCTTTGCAAAGTTCGTGGCGCGCGCCCGCGCCGTTCGCCGGCTCGGGTCGGCCGCGATCGATCTCTGCTACATCGCGGCCGGTCGGATGGACGGGTTCTGGGAGCAGGACCTCAAACCCTGGGATGTGGCGGCCGGCCTGCTGCTTGTCGAGGAGGCCGGGGGTCGAGTCACGACGTTCGATGGCTCGCCATTCTCGCCGTATTCGAATCGGATCGTGGCCTCCAACGGTCGCATTCACGATCAGATGCTGGCGGTGATCGCGTCCAAGGTCGATGACTGACGACTTCACCACAGAGGCCACAGAGAATCGAGCGAGTCGGTCATCGAGACCACAGAGATTACCAGAGCTGGTTTTCATCTTGTAGCGGCGGATCTTTAGATCCGCCGAAGGAAAGGCGGGTCTGACCACCTTCGCGCAAGGCTACGATGGTCCGCCGTAGCTTCAGCGAAGGCGGAAGACCCGCCTCTACGGGTGTTGAACCGTGACAGTCATCGTCGGTCGCCTCGATGGTGATCAACGCGCGGCAAATTCCGGAATCGCGTTGGCGGCTTGATGAAGCGCGACACCACCGCCTGAGCAGATTCGCCGAAACCCGTCGAGGAATGTGGCATCCTGCCGGGATCGAGCCGCCAGGACGTCGCCGCCCTCTGCTTGTTCCTCAATGAGAATCCACTTCACATGTCCGCGTGGCGACTGCAGGGCCTGCTCCCAATAGGGGTGATTGCCTTCGTGAATGAAGTCGCGAATGCTAAATCCTTGCTGCGAGAGCTCCTGCATATAGTGAGCGAGGGACCCCATGCTCATCAGGATGGGATCTCCTGTGTAACGTGCGGTCAGGCAGGCTGTCACGATCTGACGGCCGATGCTGTGAGGACGGTCCCATTGAGCTTCGACGATCATCGCAGCCTTGCCATCGAACGGATGAGTCTCGCCGACGGCCAGGACGACGAGTAGTGCGGCGGCGATCGCACCGGCTCGCTTCAGATACCCGATTCCGACACCGCTCCAGACGGCCATCGCCACGGTCATCGGCACCATGTAGCGAATCCTGAACGGATGGCCCTGCAGAAATGCGTACCAGGGAAGCACGGCACAGGCGCCGAGGGCGAGCAGCAGCAGAACCTCGCTGCGGCGCCTCGAGGCAAACCCGCGAATCGCGATGACAATGCCGGCAATGATCCCGGTGGTCGTGAGCGCGTAACCAGCCAGCGTGTGGGTTCCCCACAAGGTCTGGACAACAGCAAGCCAGGGCCTGCCCATGACCGGATTGTCGGGAACGAAAAATCCGCCTGTCACAAACCACTGACCGATGGTCACGTGACTGTGCACGGCAAACGCGACGATAGCGGCCAGCGGATACACGGCGAGGCGAGCGGTGCGGACGGCGGCGACGGAAAGAGAGCGCCCTTTCAGCCACAGCGCCAGCCCGGCGAACGCAATCGCTGCACCAGCGATGAGCCAGCCCTCATAGCGAGTCAAACACAGAGCGACAAGTGTCCAGCCTGCTGCCCGCGGTGGGGCACTGGCGCCAGCGTGGACCCAGCGGTACGTCAAGAGCACCCCGAACGTGCTGAGTCCCAGTAACAGAGACTCGGTCATCGGTGTGGACTGTAAATACAGCACGTTTGGATTCAACGCGATAGTCAGGGCGGTCACCGCCGCGCCTGCGCGTGAACCGGTCACCTGCAGAACCAACGACGTCGATGCATAAATCGTGAGCGCGAATGCGGCAACTGATAGCGTCACAGCCGAGAGGCCTGTGCGGTACAGGATGTCGACTTGGACGGGAATGGCATTCAGGAGATGCGGCAGCGGCAGCCAGACGGCGCCGATTTGCGTCCATCCGGGAGTCAGGCTGTCGAAAATCCGGCGGGCCACGACCAGATGCGCCTTTGCATCGTAATGACTCAGCGTTTGTCCGATGCGAAAATAAAACGAGGCCGCGCCGGTGCCCAGCGCAAGCGCGGCGATACCGAGCAGACGAGCGAACGATTTCTCCGCACGGCGGGTGTCCGTCAGTGGCAGTGGAAGAGCAGGAGAGTTGGTCAACGTTTGCAAACGCTATTAGGATACCTCAGGAGCTTCTGACGAGCTCGGACGCCCCATATGGCACGCTTTCTGGAACCGTTTCTTGATTTCGCCCGCACCATGGGCGGGCCGGGCCTGTTCCTCGTCGCCTTTCTGGACGCGTCGTTCTTATCCCTCCCCGAAATCAACGACCTGCTCCTGATCTGGATGGTTTCGCGTCAGAAGTCGCTGATGATCTATTACTCCTTGATGGCCACGCTTGGCTCGATCTCCGGGTGTCTTCTCCTGTACTCCCTCGGGCGGCGCGGAGGAGAGGCGCTTTTGCGCAAGCGCTTTCACGAAAGACACATCGACCGCGCGTTGGAACTCTCGCAACGGTACGGCGCGCTAGCGATCATCGTGCCGGCGCTGCTGCCACCTCCAGCTCCGTTCAAAGTCTTCGTCCTGCTGGCCGGAGTGGCCCGCGTTCGGCTGTCGACATTCGTCATCACCGTCGCGATCGGTCGTGGCCTGCGTTTTTTTGGTGAGGGACTCCTGGCGTTGTGGTACGGCGACCGGGCAATTGATTGGATCAATGCACACGGTCCTTCGATCGCATTGGCGATGGGCATCGCGGCGCTCGTGGCTGGCATCACCTACTATGTATGGAAGAACCGACGCGCGCCTGCTTCCGGAGGGGCCAGCGGCAGCGTATAATTCACTGCTCGCATGAAACCGGAACTCTCGATTGTTATTCCAATTTGCAACGAGTCCCCCAACATTCCCGAGCTCTATCGCGAGCTGACGGCAACGCTCGAACGCTGGGGGCACAGCTACGAAATCCTGATGATCGATGACGGAAGCACCGACGACAGTTTCGATCAGCTCACACGGCTGCAGGAACGCGACGATCGGCTGCGAATCATCCGCTTTCGCCGCAATTTTGGCCAGACGGCAGCGTTTGCCGCCGGCTTCGCCTACGCACGCGGCCGCCTCATCGTGACGTCTGACGGCGACCTTCAGAACGACCCGACGGACATTTCGATGATGGTCACCAAAGTCGCCGAGGGATACGACATCGTCTGTGGATGGAGGAAACATCGTCACGACAACTGGATGATGCGGCGGTTGCCGTCCATGATAGCGAACCGTTTGATCTCCGCGGCCACCGGTGTCCGGCTACACGACTACGGCTGTTCGTTGAAGGTATTCCGCGCTGAGGTCGTCAAGCCGCTGCGCCTGTACGGCGAGATGCACCGCTTTCTTCCCGCGATTGCAAGCGAGATGGGAGTGAAGATTGCCGAAGTCGTCGTGAACCATCGCGCCCGACGACACGGACGCTCGAAGTACGGGTTGGACCGGACGGTGCGGGTCATCCTCGATCTGCTGACGGTCAAGTTTCTGCTCAGCTACTCCACGCGTCCGCTTCAGATTTTCGGTCTGGTCGGAATTCTGATGGCACTGCTCGGACTCGGCATCAGCGGATGGCTCGCGTACCTGCGCTTGTTCGCGTACGAATCGATCGCCAATCGCCCCTTGCTGCTGTTCGGCATCCTGCTGGTCTTCACAGGGGTGCAGCTCGTCACCCTGGGGCTGCTGGCGGAAATGCAGGCGCGCACGTACCACGAATCGCAAAACAAGCCGACCTACGCCATACGCGAGATTCGCGAAACACGGGTCGAGTTGGAGCCTTCCAGTTTCTGACGACGGTTGTCAACGCAGAGGCCGCGGAAGCCATTCTCGCCCGCAAAGGTCGCAGAGCGATTCTGGACTTGTTTTAACCTCTGCGCCCTCTGCCGATCTCTGCGTCCTCTGCCTTAACACGCAGGCGCGGCACGATTCAGGACTATACTTCCGCCGGTGTTGCAGAGTGGCAAATCCTGCTTGAACGTCGTGCTCTTTTCGGGGGGCCGGGGATCGAGTGTCCTCTCGACGCGCCTCGTGAGCCATCCGAAGGTCTCGCTGACCGTCGCGGTCAACGGGTACGATGACGGAGCGTCAACAGGAGAAGTCCGCCGGTTTCTGGGCGACAGTCTGGGACCGTCAGACTTCCGGAAGAACGCGTCGCGTCTGGCGCGTGAGCTTCGGAGCTGCCCCACGGCACTGATCGATTTGCTCGATCTACGCCTGCCGGATCCGTGCGAGCGTGAGGAGGCGCTCGCAATTCTCAGCACCGTCGAGCTCACAGATATCGACAATCAACCGGCATTTGCCGCGCGAGTCCGTGCGCTCGCCGGCAGTCTGGAGACGAGGTGGCGGAAGCCGATCGCCGAGCGCCTTCGCCGCTTCGCACGTGAACGGGAATCGACCAGACAGTCCTTCGACTTTTCCGATTGCGCGGTGGGGAATCTTGTCTTCGCCGGCTCGTTTCTTGCCGAAGGACGGACGTTCAACGCAGCCAATGACGATTACAGCGGCCTTCTTGGCTTGTCACCAGGTCTGGTCGAGAACGTGACGGACGGGACCAATGCTTTCCTCGCCGCCATCGACGTCGACGATCGCCTGCTCGGCAGTGAAGCCGAGATTGTGGACGCGAAACGCCGAAATCGCATCAAGGATATCTATCTTGTGGATCGTCCGTTGACGGACGACGAGCGCCGCACCCTCGAAGCCGTCTCGCCCGACGAGGTAGCAAGGGTTCTGAAGGGCCGCGCCCAGGCAGTAGCTGTGAACCCCCGGCTGGTCGATCGCATCGCGCGGGCCGATCTGATCATCTATTCCCCCGGCACGCAGCACTCGAGCCTGTTTCCGTCATATCTGACGCCCGGGTTGAGCGCCGCGATCGCGCGAAATCTGACGGCGATCAAGCTGCTCGTGACGAATATCCAGGCAGACGCGGAGATCGCTGGCAGCAGTGCGGTGGACATCATCGAACGGGCCCTGTACTACCTCAAAGAAAAGGGCAGGCTCCGCATTCCCACTCCCTGCCTGATTACGCACTATGTGATGAATGATCCGGGAAGTGTGGAAGCGACCGCACCTTACGTACCGCTCGGACGATTGGAGACGCTCGAGGATCCCAGACTGGTTCGCATCGGCCACTACGAAGATGGGTTGAGCGGCCGGCATGACGCCGAAAAGATTCTGACACCATTCCTGGAGTCGCTCCTGACGACCCCCCAGCCGCCGGCGGTCGCCATCTGGCTGCATGACGCAAATTCTCCGAACAAGATCAGTCAGACGATCCTTGAAATGGTGCGCGGAGGCATCGAGGACGTCAGCGCCAGAATCATTGTGTACTACAGCTCCGGCGAGACGCTGGATTCGGCGTTTACCGATCTGTTGCCATTCGAAACGCGACGACTGGAATCGGGAGGGGCGTCTTTCGGTGCGCTGTTTCAAGCTGCCGCGCAAGAGGGCGGGTTCGATTATGCGGTGTTGTTCGAATCGTCTGGGATGTACCAGGGCGAGGATCTGGTCGAGCTGATATCGCTCCTGGGGCCAGGACGTCTCGACGCCGTCTGGGGCAGCCGCCGTCTGTCGGTGCGAGACATCGAGGAATCGCAGCGATTGCGGTATCGTCGCAAGCGTCTCCTCGGGCTCGCAAGCACGCTGGGCAGTCATGTCCTGAGCCTGACCTATTTACTGCTGTTTGGCCGGTATATTTCGGACACGCTCTCCGGAGCGCGCGCCCTGCGCACGTCTTATCTCAGCCGGCCAGGCGTCAACCTGGAACACAAGCTCGCGAACCAATATCTTCTGTCGGCGCTTTTGAGCGACAAGGCCGACCTGCTCGAAATTCCTGTCCGCTTTTTCCCAATCTCACCGGAACGCGTGAAGAGGACGAGCATCGCCGAGGGCCTTCAATCGCTCATCGTGATCGCCGGGCAGCGCCTCAGGCGCCGCAAGACCGCGGCGTCCTCAACCCTCGCACGCTCGCCGCACGCGAGTGGCGAGGTGGCGACAGAGGTGTCTCGCGGCGCGCGTTCGTGACCGACCCATCTCATGTTCTCCATCCGCTCATGGCCGTCTCCTCCTTCATGATCATTCCTGCCGCCGGGCTGGGAACCAGACTTCGCTCCTCGACGCCCAAAATCCTGCTGCCGGTGAACGGCAAAGCGATGGTCGACTGGCTGCTCGATCTCTACGGCCCGGTAGTGGGGCAGTTCGTCTTGATTCTGCATCCATCATTCGAAACAGCGGTGCGCGAACACTGCCGCGACCGCTCGCGGGTCGCCTATGGTCGTCAGGACCATCCGACGGGGATGCTGGATGCGATTCTTGCTCCTCTCGAGCACGTGCGTGATGCCGCGCCCGACCGAATCTGGATCACCTGGTGCGATCAGATCGCCATCCATCCTGAGACGATCACAGAGCTGGCGCGTCTTTCCAGGGAGCATGCGACCGCACCGATGATTTTCCCCACGGCCCGTCGCCCAGCCCCATACATCCATATCGTGCGCGATAGCGACGGACGCATCATCGATATACGCCATCGCCGCGAAGGCGATGTCATGCCGGAGGTGGGTGAGAGTGACATGGGAGTGTTCTCGCTTTCGGCCGAAGCCTACTTCGCACAACTTCCACAGTTTGCCGCCGAAGCCCGGCAATCCGCGAGAACGGGTGAGCGCAACTTTCTTCCCTTCATCACCTGGCTGTCGCGGGGAGGAGCTGACGTGCTGACGTTTCCCTGCCGAGACGAACGCGAAGCCATCGGCATCAATACATCAGACGACCTGGAGGCCATTGAGCGTTATCTCCGTGAGCGCGGCGAGCCCGTGACGAACCGGTGAACAGGTTATTGTGAAGCGGCTTTCGATCGTCATCCCCGCCTACAACGAAGAGCGGTTTCTGGGGACCCTGCTTCAGCGGATTCAGGAGGTCGATCTCGGCCCGCTCGGTATCAGCAAAGAGATCATCGTGATCGACGACTGTTCGCGCGATCGGACGTCAGAGATTGCGCGGCGCGTCCCAGGGGTCATCGTCGAGCGTCATCAGAAGAACGCGGGGAAAGGCACGGCCGTTCGCACCGGGATTGCCAGGGCGACGGGAGAGTTTCTCATTATTCAGGACGCCGATCTCGAGTATGAGCCGCAGGATTATCTGCCCATGCTGGATGCGTTGCTGTCGGGACGCGGCGATATCGTGTATGGGAGTCGTTATCTGGGACGTGGGGTGCTTGAAGGTAAGTACGGCCAGCAGTCCTGGGCGGCCTATCTCGGCGGGCGCAGCCTGAGTCTGGTGGCACTGGCATGCACGGGACATTATGTGAACGACACGGTGACTGCACTGAAGCTGTTTCGGCGCGAGAGCCTGATGTCGCTGAACCTGCAGACGACCGGCTTCGAGCTCGACCATGAGATTACCGCCAAGGTGCTGGCGCGCGGCTATCGTATCGTCGAAGTGCCGATCCGGTATTTCCCTCGGAGCCGTCAGGAAGGCAAGAAGATAGGATTACGCGACTGGTTTATCGCGACACGGACGTTCTGGCGCTCGCGGCGCGGGTGATGACTGACGTCAGGGCGCCGGAAAGATCAGATTGCTCCTGATGTACTCGGCCAGCTCGCGTGTCTGTCCCTGAATGCGCAGATCGTGGATCTCCAGTCGCGCGTCGTTCTGGTCCGCTCCGGCCACCTCCAACGCCAATCTGCACGCGCCGATCGGAACCGGCAGGGAGTCTCGAAAATCACGCGTGCTGTTGGCGGCCAGATCAATCGTCTTCTGGTAGCTCACACGGCCGGTACAGGACTGCAGCGTCAGGACAACGGTGAGTGGCCTGGTGGCCAGGAGCCGGTCGATGTGCGCTTCGTAAATCGACTCGTCTTGATCGGCGAACTCGAGATCGACGCGATAGCCACTCGACACCGTGAACCGCGCCCCCTCATCCCGCAGCCAGGGAAAGCCAGGCTGGAGTTGATCTGTCGGTACCGGCACGCCGTTGATGCGAGCAGCGTTCACGTGCGAGACGTGGACGAGATTCTCCAGGAATCGTCGAGGTTGAGTCTTGAATTCGGCTACATTGCGCTCGGTCCGTGCGTACACGACGTTGTTGCGTGACGAATCTCTGAAAAGAATTCGATAGAAGCCTCCGAGAACTTCGTCTGGAATCCGATTCATGTTGGCTTTGCGCAGCAAATCCTCCGGGACCACGAGGAACCGTGGTTCACGATAGAGGAGATAGGCTTCGCCTGCTCTGAAGACCGGCTTGTCGGTCACCGGCTCGTATCGTCCAACCTCCGTGAAAAACACGTCGGTGGTTGGCAGTTTGGCATAGA
>Ga0184623_10000677_pt1 | contig 14542 bp, 14 predicted proteins | sample PLM1_100_b1_FD_133138 | JGI IMG/M metagenome (GOLD analysis project Ga0184623, IMG submission 133138) | Groundwater sediment microbial communities from an aquifer in East River, Colorado, USA - PLM1_100_b1 | ecosystem: Environmental > Terrestrial > Soil > Riparian zone | place: USA: East River...
GCGCTCTGGGATCCGGCCGCGCTGACCGAGCTGTACTGCACGTTCGCCGAGCCGGACGGGATCGGCCTGTCCAGCGTCCCCGGCGTGCTCTGCCCAAGCCCGCGAGATGAGCCCAGCGGCGTCGCCCTGATGCTCTGCCCGCCCGCCGAAGCGACGTGGGTGGTCGCGGCGCCGATCGCGCCCGGGCTGGTGGTCCCGGTCGGGGTGCGCAGTTGGCGCCGGCTCGAGCCCGGCGAGGTGGTCGAGGTGGCCACCCCGCGCGGCGTGGTCGCGGTCGACGGGGAACGCGAGATCGAGTTCAGCGGCGCACCGGCGCCGAGGGTGACGCTGCGGCCGGACGGTCCGCGCTGCGTCGATGTCCGGGCGGTGCTGGCCGGCCCCGCCCGCAACCGTTTGATCCAGGAGGTCGAAAGATGACCGACACACTCTCCACATCGGTCGCCTACGAGTTGAAGCCGGAGGCGCTCCACGACGCCTACCGCACGATGCGCACCATCCGCGAGTTCGAGGAGCGGGTGCACGAGGAGTTCGCAACCGGCGATATCCCCGGCTTCGTGCACCTCTACGCCGGCGAGGAAGCCTCCGCCGTCGGCGTCTGCTCCCACCTCGACAACCGGGACACGATCGCCAGCACGCACCGCGGCCACGGCCACTGCATCGCCAAGGGCGTGGACGTGAAGGCGATGATGGCCGAGATCTACGGCAAGAGCACCGGCTCCTGCCATGGCAAGGGCGGCTCGATGCACATCGCCGACCTGAGCAAGGGCATGCTCGGTGCGAACGGCATCGTCGGCGGCGGCCCGCCGCTGATCTGCGGCACCGCGCTCGCCGCCAAGCAGAAGGGCACCGGCGGGATCGGCGTCGCGTTCTTCGGCGACGGCGCCAGCAACCAGGGCACCACTCTGGAGTCGCTCAATCTGGCGGCGGTGTGGAACCTGCCGGCCGTCTTCGTGGCCGAGAACAACGGGTACGCCGAGGCCACCTCCAGCACCTGGTCGGTCGCGTCGGACAACATCGCCGACCGCGCCGCCGGGTTCGGCATGCCGGGCGTCATCGTGGACGGGTTCGACTTCTTCGCCGCCTACGAGGCGGCCGGTGAGGCGATCACCCGGGCCCGCGAGGGCGGTGGCCCGACGCTGATCGAGATGAAGTTCACCCGCTACTTCGGACACTTCGAGGGCGACCAGCAGACGTACCGGGCTGACGAGGTCGCGCGCGCCCGGGAGACCCTCGACTGCCTGCTCCGCTTCCGTGGCCGGGTGACCGAGACCGGCCAGCTCAGCCTGGAGGAGCTCGACCGGATCGACGCCGAGGTGGCCGAGCTGATCGACGAGGCCGTCGACGAGGCCAAGCGGGCACCGAAGCCCCGCGCCGCCGACCTGACCACCGACGTCTACGTCGCCTACTGAGGAGCGCAGTCATGGCACGCACGATCAGCTACCGCGAGGCGATCAACGAGGCGCTGGCCCAGGAGATGGAGCGCGACGAGCGCGTCATCGTGATGGGCGAGGACAACGCGGGCGGCGCCGGCTCGCCGGGCGACGAGGATGCCTGGGGCGGCGTCCTCGGCGTCACCAAGGGGCTCTACCACCGCTTCCCGGGGCGGGTCCTGGACACACCGATCTCCGAGTCGGCGTTCATCGGGGCGGCGATCGGCGCCGCGACGGCCGGGATGCGTCCGGTGGCCGAGCTGATGTTCATCGACTTCATGGGCGTGTGCTTCGACCAGATCTTCAACCAGGCCGCCAAGTTCCGGTACATGTTCGGCGGCAAGGCGGTGACGCCGGTAGTGATCCGGACCATGTACGGCGCCGGCCTGCGGGCGGCCGCCCAGCACTCTCAGGCGCTCTACCCGGTCTTCACCCACATCCCGGGGCTGAAGGTGGCCGTCCCGTCGTCCCCGTACGAGGCGAAGGGGCTGCTCACCCAGGCGATCCGGGACGACGACCCGGTGATCTTCTGCGAGCACAAGGCGCTGTACGACACCACCGGCGAGGTGCCGGAGGAGCAGTACGTGATCCCGTTCGGCGAGGCGAACGTGGTCCGCGACGGCGGCGACGTGACCGTGGTCGCGATCGGACGGATGGTCTCGGTCGCGCTGGCGGCCGCCGACGAGCTGGCCGGCGCCGGCGTCCAGTGTGAGGTGATCGATCCGCGCACCACCAGCCCGCTCGACACCGACACGATCCTGGAGAGCGTCGAGTCGACCGGCCGGCTGGTCGTCGTCGACGAGTCCACTCCGCGGTGCAACCTGGCCACCGACATCTCCGCGACCGTCGCGCAGCAGGCGTTCGGGGCGCTCCGGGCGCCGATCGAGATGGTGACGGCCCCGCACACCCCGGTGCCGTTCGCCGGCAACCTCGAAGACCTCTACATCCCGGACGCGCAGCGCGTGGTGAACGCCGTCAAGTCCGTGACCAGCTGGGAGCGGTGAGCATGGCGGACGAGCGGATCAAGCACGTCACGATGCCGAAGTGGGGCCTGTCGATGAAGACGGGCCGGATCACCGAGTGGCTGGCCGAGGAGGGCGAGACCGTGAGCCAGGGCGCCGACCTGGCCGACATCGACACCGACAAGATCGTCGGCACGCTGGAGTCGCCCGAGGAGGGGGTGCTGCGCCGCATCGTGGCCGACGTCGGCGCGGAGATCCCGGTTGGCGCGACGATTGCGCTGTTCGCCCCGCCGGACGTGCCGGACGCCGAGATCGATGCCGAGGTGGCGGCGGCCAGGGAGAAGCTGGCCTCCGGTGAGTTGGAGGAGGTGGCCGGGCCGACGGTGGCGACCGTCGAGGTGGACGGTCGGCCGCTGGCATACGCCACCCTCGGCGACGGCGAGGAGGTGGTCGTGCTGGTGCACGGCTACGGCGGCGACAAGAACTCCTGGCTGTTCGTCCAGGAGAAGCTCGCCGAGGGGCGGACCGTGCACGCGCTCGACCTGCCCGGGCACGGCGAGTCCGCCAAGGACGTCGGCGACGGCGGGCTGGACGAGCTGGCCAGGGCGGTGATCGGCTTCCTCGACACGGTCGGCGTCCCGCGCGCGCACCTGGTCGGGCACTCGCTCGGCGGGGCGGTGGTGACGGCCGTGGCGGCCGCGGCGCCGGACCGGGTCCGGTCGCTCACGCTGGTCGCGCCGGCCGGCTTCGGCACCGAGGTCGACGGCGAGTACCTGCGGGTCTTCGCCTCGGCCGCGTCCCGGCGGGAACTGAAGCCGCAGCTCGGCAAGCTGTTCGCGGACGAGAACCTGGCCACCCGCCAGCTCGCCGACGACCTGCTCCGGTACAAGCGGCTGGACGGCGTCGACGCCGCGCTCGACAAGCTGGTCAAGACGCTGCTCGACGGCGAGACCCAGGCGATCGACGCCGCGTCGCTGCTCGGCTCGACGTCGGTGCCGACGGTGGTCGTCTGGGGGCGCGAGGACCGGGTGCTGCCGGTCGCCAACGCGGCCGCGGTCGGCGAGCGGGCCGAGGTCCGGTACGTCGACGGCGCGGGTCACATGGTCCACATGGAGAACCCCGGCGCGGTCCGGGACGCGGTGGAGGAGGCGGTTCGGCGAGGTTGAGCGTCGGCGGGGGTTCCCGGCGCGTGCGGATCGGCAGAGACTGGCCTCTACGGGGAGGACGGAGGTCCGGCTTGCGGACCGCAGCGCTCGAGACCGCGGTACCGGCGGGCGCCGATCCCCGCCGGTACGCGCGGTTGCTCGCGCGGGTGTGGGAGGCGACGCTCGCCGGAGCGCCCCGGCCGACGGATCCGCGTCCGGTGATCGACGAGTCGTGGCGCCGGCTGCGCCTCCGCGGTGTCGACCCGGACCGCGGCGCCGACCCGCACCCGGTGGGCGTGGGCGAGCTGGAGCGGCGTCGCCGGGAGTCCGGCTTCGCCGCGGTGCTGCCCACCCTGCGCGCCGGGCTGGTCAGCGTCGCGGATCAGGCCGCGCACATCATGGTCGTGGTCGACGCCGACGGCACGCTGCTCTGGCGCGAGGGGAGCACGGCGGTGCGGCGGCGGGCCGACGGGCTCGGCTTCGTCGAGGGCGCCTGCTGGGGCGAGGAGCGGGTCGGCACCAACGCGATCGGGACGGCGCTGGTGATCGGCCGGCCGCTGCAGGTGTACTCGGCGGAGCACTATGTCCGGTCGCACCACGCCTGGACCTGCGCCGCCGCGCCGGTACACGATCCGCGGGACGGCCGGCTGCTCGGCGTCGTCGACCTGAGCGGGCCGGCCGCGACCGTGCATCCGAGCACGCTGGCGCTGATCGACGCGGTCACCAAGCTCGCCGAAGCGCAGCTGCGCACCGCCCACAGCGCCGACCTGGACCTGCTGCGCGCTGTCGCCACACCCGTGCTGGCCCGGATCTCCGGCCGCGCGCTGACGGTCGACCCGCACGGCTGGGTCGCGGCCACCACCGGCGTTGCCCCGGTGGACCGGATCCTGCTCCCTGAACGGGTCGGGGCCGGGCCGACCTGGCTGCCGGCGTTCGGCTCGTGCGTGCTCGAACCGCTGCCCGGCGGTTGGCTGATCCGGCTCACCGATGACGAGACCGCCCCGCCGACCCGGACGGTGGTCGACCTGCGGCAATCCCGGCACCCGACGCTCACCGTGAGCAGCGCGAGCGGTACCTGGCAGCAGAACCTCAGCCCGCGCCACGCCGAGATCCTGTTCGTGCTCGCCGCACATCCGAGCGGGCGGACCGCCTCACAGCTCTCCGAGGACCTGTTCGGTGACCCGGGCCGGACCGTGACCGTGCGCGCGGAGCTGTCCCGGCTGCGGCGGCATCTGGGCGGGGTGCTCGACCACCGGCCGTACCGGATCGCCGACCACATCGACCTGGTGGTCGAGCGGCCGGCCGATCCTTCCCAGCTGCTGCCCGCCTCGGCGGCGCCGGCCGTCCGGGCCCTGCGGTGACTCCGTGGTTATGGGGGCGGGCGCCGGCTCGGCAGGCCCCGTAACCGCGGAGTCTGTGCGTGCGGTGTGCGTGACTCCGGGGTTGTGGGGGTGCTGGCCGCCCGGACAGGCCCCATAACCGCGGAGTCAGTCGAGGAGCGCGTGCACCGCCGAGGCCAGTTGGCTCGCGACGTCGCCGAGTAGCAGGTGCCGCCCATCCCGGACGACCTCCCGCCCGGACACCACGACGTGCCGCACGTCGGCGGCGGTGGCTGCGAACACGACCTCCGGCCCGGGGAGCGTGCCAGCGAGGCGCACGTTGGCCAGCCCCACCGTGACCAGATCCGCGGGCGCTCCCGGCTCGATCCGCCCGGCGTCGGGCCACCCGATCGCCGCATGGCCGGTCGCGGTGGCGGCGGTCAGCAGCTCGGCGGCTGAGAAGTGGCCGCGTTGCTCGGTGCGGAGCCGCTCGTCCAGCTCGACCGCGCGGGCCTCCTCGAACAGGTCGATCACGGCGTGGCTGTCGCTGCCGAGCGAGAGCGGGCTGCCGGCGTCCACCAGCTGGCGGGCCGGGCCGATGCGGTCGGCAAGGTCGCGCTCGGTGGTCGGGCACAGGCAGACGCCCGCGCCGGCGCCGCCCAGCAGCCCGATGTCGGCCGTCAGATGGGTGGAGTGCACAGTGGTCGTGCGCGGGTCGAGCGCACCGGCATCGGCCAGCACCTGGGTCGGCGTCCGACCGTACGCGGCCAGGCTGGCCTCGTTCTTGCCCGCCGGAGCCCTGTACGTCGGCCGGTCCGCGCCGGGCCTGCCCGCGAGCCGATACGCCAACCGGCACCGCGTCGGCGCCTGCCGGGTGTGCCAGGGCGAGCACGACCAGGCCGCGGCCGTCACCGCCTACACCGCCGAGTTTGCCGCCCGGGCCGAGCTCGTCGATGTCGCGCGTGCCGAGCTCGCGGGCATGGGCCTGGCCTGCTGGTGCCTCCCCGGCGCGGGGCCGTGCCACGGGGACGTCCTGGTTCTCGTCGCCGCCGGCGTCGAGCCCGCGGACGCTCTGCAGCGTGTCCTAGCCGAGCCGCCGGCCATGGTGGGGCTGTGGTGAGCGCCGCGGCTGGCGCCGTGGCCGGCCGTTACCACCACGGTCAGACGGACGGTGTGACCTCAGCGGTAGACCTGCGCGAGCACAGCCTTGAACGAGTCGCCGCGGCAGTCATCGCAGATCAGCGCCACGACTACGACCGTCCCCACTGTCAGCGACCACGGGTACAACGGCGCCGCGGCGGTGCAGTGGTCGCAGCTGGGCCCGTGGCTCGCGATCGACGCCCCGAGGCAGCTTCCGCAGACCGTCCTGCCCGGTTCGTCGGTGGCCAGGAAGAACACGGAGACCTGTTCGTTGCCCGTCCTGCTCTCGTTACTGCCGCCGTGAGGGCACGGGCTCTGTGGGCCCGCGGCGATGGACTGGAACCACTTGGTTAGGTCGCTGGGACTCACGGTCATCGGCTACTCCTACCACGACTTGCCGAGTGACGGGTGCGTCTGTGAGGGACCCGGCGGGGAGTTCAGCCCGTTCTGCGAGTAGCGCCCCGACGTGCATGCCCACCGCCTTCGCTCACGAGTGCGGGAGCGCCGTGAACAACAGCGCCGCTACTGCCACTCCGGCCGTGATTGCCGCCGGCGTTGACGGCGCCGACCACGTCGGTGAACGCATCCGGGTGGGCCTCACTCCGCGCGCCGATCCAGGCGACGTAGGCGGCCGCCTGCCGGCGGTAGGCCTTCACGGTTTCGCCGCGAGCGCGCACCGGTCGCCGGCCGAGCGCGGTGAGTTCCTGTTCCGTCTTATCTGGTCAGTTGGCCCGCAGGGTAGCCCGGGGGTGCGACAGGTGTTATCCGGCCAGTCCCCGGCCGACTGGCCGGATAAGGAGAGTTGGGGGTATTCATCTGAGCGGACTGGCCCAGGTCAGGATGCTCTCCATGGCCTCGCCGCTCGTGGGCGGTCCATGGTCGGCGGGTGCCCTCGTGCGCCGGGCGGCGCGGCTGGCGTCGCCTTCGGCTGCGGGTTGACGACGAGGTCGCGATAGCGGACTGGATCGTGCGCGACGGCGAGTTCGAGCACGCGGTAGAAGACCAGCCCCCTGCTGCGGGATCCACGCCGGTTGAAGCGGAACACGAACTCGTCGAGGTAGCTCTGCAGGTGCGCCTCGTCGACCGAGCCCTGGTGGGTGCCCAACAGCCACCGCTTGGCCAAGGACGCAACGCGGTGGACTCCGGGCAGCAGCTCACCGGGGTCTTCCCCGCGGGCGCGAGCGGCCCGTTGGCTACGCCGTTGGTGGGTGTAGCCGAGCTTGCTGATGCCGCTGTAGCCCTGCCAGGCGTCGGTGATGACCGTCGCACCCGGCTCGATGTGTTCGGTGACGAACGGATGCAGCGAGGCGGCAGAGCCATCGCGGAGGATCACCATCCGGCAGCGCCCATACCCTCGTGGCTGTTTGAGCTCGACTGCCACGCCGACCAGGGACTTCTTGCCTTTGGCCCGCCCGCCCCGCAACCCGGGCTCCTCGCCACCGATGTAGGTCTCGTCCACCTCAACCGTGCCGTTCAACCGGTCCCGGCCCGGGCGCACGAGGACCGAGCGCAGCCGGTGCAGCATCGCCCAGGCGGTCGGGTAGGAGCCGATCTCCAGCGAACGCTGCAGGCTCAGTGCCGAGATGCCGTCCTTCTGCGCGGCGAACATCCAACAGGCCGTGAACCACACGGTCAGCGGCGTCCGCCGGCGATCGAAGAGCGTCCCTGCCGTCACCGACGTCCGTCCCCCGCAGGCCGCGCACTTGTAGCGACCATCGGCGATGGCCCATCCGCCGGCGTGCCCGCACCGTGGGCAGACGAAGCCGTCCGGCCACCGCAGCCAGTCCAGGTAGTCCAAGCAGTCGGCGTCGGTTCCGAACTAGGACTGGAACTCTCCAGTCGACCTCGGGTAGTGCAGGCCCGCCCGGGGCTTGAGCCCGTCCACGCCCTCAGCTTAGTCCGGTCAGATGAATACCCCCGAGGAGAGTTATCCGCTGAGTAAGGCGATGAGTTGCATCGGATGCGGGAACTCATCGCGGTTGAGGTGGACGGGCGCTGGTCTGCGCCGAGAATCCCGTGCCGCGTCTCGTCGCGGGCACGCCGAGGGTCGTCCGAAGTGGTCACCGAGGGCCGCTGACCGTGGCTGTTGCCGGGTCCCTTTCATCTGATGCATGATTCGCGCGCCGTTCTTGGGGCGCGGAGGGGGCGGTGGGCAGGGCTCAGCCGAGTGCTGCCATGAGTTTCCGGGTGAACCGGTGCATGTGCGGGTCGAGCGTGCCGGCCGGCTCGGCAAGCACCTGCCGCGGCGTCAACCACCTGATCGCCGTGAACTCCTCCTCGTCGTACGACGTGACGGTCTCCGCGTCGGCGCGGACGACATCCCAGAGGGACACGTCGGTGTGCCGGCCCCGTGCCACCCCATTCGTCTGCGTGACGGTGAGGAAGGACGGCGCTTACCGCTGACCGAGGAGCCGACGGCCGGGACACGGATCTCCTCCCAGCACTCCCGCGCCACGGTGTGCCAGGGGTTCTCCATCGGCTCGACGTGGCCACCGGTCGGCAACCACAACCCTGCCTTCCGATGGGCGACCAGCAAGAGAGCCACCCGCACCTCATCGAGGACGACGAAGTAGCTCACCAGATGCGTCGCGGGCACGTCAGGCTTGCGCGTCCGGTACACGGGAGCGCCGCTCGCGACCCAATCGGCGGCGGTGATCAGGTGAACGCGTTCCTGCTCATCCCAGGGCTCGATGCCGGCGAGCGCGGCCGCCAGGTCGGCACGTGGGGGGTCAACGGGGTCGCAAGTGCCGGTGGTTGTCACGGCCGGCATGCTGCCAGCGACCCCCACCGTCCGGGTGCGATGGTGTTCTGCTCCGCGAGCCGCCCGATGGCTGCGTCGACCTGGTGCACGCGTACTTGCGCCGCGCCAATACGCTGCCACGGGGATCTGTCCGCGACTGGCTGGGCGGGGTCGCACAGCGAAGTCGAGGGGATATGCGTAAACACCTCTGGCGGGGCGGGATCACCGTCGTGCTCGTCCTGCTGGTGACGGCCGTCACCGCGCCGGCGCCGGCGCAGGCCGCGAAGCAGACATGGCCGGACATCCGCATGAGGCTCGGCGCGCTGCCAAACGGCATTCCAGCGATGGTCGCTTCGGTGACCGGCCCGCTGTTCGTCGGCGACTGCGAGATGCGGAACGCGCGGGTCGAACTCACGAAGGCCGATGCTGCCGGCCGCTCGGTGGTCATTTGGACGAGCGACGAGCTGCGCACGCACCACACGTCCAACTACGACGTGTGGTGGCAGTCCTTCCGGTTCAAGACCGCCTTCGGCACTGTCGTTGGCGGTATGGCGCCCCTGCCCGGCCCGAAGATGTACGACGCGCACGAGCCGTACTCGGTCGAGCAGAAGACCTCGATCGCAATCGACCCGGAGATCTGGCCGCTCATCAAGCGCGTCGAGTGGACCGGAGAGTGCTAAGGCGGCAGCGAACCCGGTTGGACCATGCGCGGGGACCTCTCTGCGCGGTGCACCCGGTGCGGCGATCTGCTCTTGTCTTTCTGCGTCGATCAGGCCGGCACGCCGCACGGATCGAGGTGCAGCAGATCGCGGCGTCGGCGGCCCGCCGCGTCGGTGATCGGGCGACGATAACCACGTGGCGCCCGACGGCGTCGGAGTAGTCGCTACCCAGGACCAGGTGCCGCGCGCCGCGTCCGGTCAGGAGCTTTAGGTGATGCCGGCTGCGATTAGCTGTTGCCAGATTTCGCCCTGGTCGACGACCTTGACCCCGAGTTTCTCGGCTTTGGTGAGTTTGCTCGCGCCGACGCCAGCACCGGTGATGAGCAGGTCGGTGCTCGCCGAGACCGACGACGCGGTGGTCGCGCCGGCCTTCTCGCACAGCCGCTGGAAAGTGGGGCGGGCGACCTTCTCGCCCGAGCGCGGGTCGCTGATCGCGCCGGTGATCACCACCGTCTTGCCGGCCAGCGGCGCGCCGGCCGCGACGACCGGCGGAAGGTCCTCTTCACGCACGTCCAGGGAAACTCCGCGTTGCCGCAGCCGTTGCAGCTCGGGTCGCAGCCGGGTGAGGTGCTCGATCAGCGAGGCGGCGATCTTCGGCCCGATGTCCTCCACGGCCACCAGTCGTTCGACGTCTGCGTCGGCGACCTGCTCGAGTGAGCCGAACCCCGCACGGCACAGCCGTGCGGCCGTGCCTTCGGAGGCCATCGGGATCGCCAGCCCGATCAGCGCCCGCCGGAGCCCGACCTGGCGGCTGGCGTCGATCGACTCGATCATGCGCGCGGCCGAGACCTCGCCGATGCGGTCGAACTCCAGCAGCCTGTCCTTGGTCAGCTGGTAGAAGTCCGACGGGTGCTCCAGGATCCCGGCGTCGGCAAGTCGTTCGATCCACACCTGACCGATCGCGTCGATGTCCGCCGCCGCCCGCGACGCCCAGTGGATCAGCCGCCGCACGGTCTGGGCGGGACAGGCGACATTGGTACAGAACAGCTCGCGGCTGTTGCCCTGCTCGGCCACCGGATGCGCACACGACGGGCACGCGGTGGGCGGCACGATCTCCCGCTCCGCGCCGGTGCGCTTGGACGCGTCGAGCACACCGGCGACGAACGGGATCACGTCGCCGGCGCGGCGAACCAGCACCGTGTCCCCGATCCTGATGCCGCGCGCGCGGATCACCTCCTGGTTGGCCAGCGTCGCGCGGGTGACCGTGGTCCCGCCCACGAACACCGGCTCCAGCCAGGCGACCGGGGCGATCTTGCCCGTCTTGCCGACGTCCCAGACCACGTCGGACAGCACCGTCGTCTTCTCCTCGGCGGCGAACTTGAACGCGAGTGCGCCGCGGGGCGAGCTCGATCGTGTCCCGGCGGCCGCGTAGGCGACGCGATCGGCCAGCCGCAGCACTGCGCCGTCCAGGTCGAAGTCCAGGGTGTTGCGCTGCGTCTCGATCTCTCCGATCACCGCTTGCGCCGCGTTCGCGTCGGCGCAGTGCCGCATGTCGGCGACGGTGAACCCGAGCGTCCGCAGCCCGCAGTCCAGGTCGGTTTCGACGCCGTCGGGGTCGGTGTCCAGGTCGAAGGCGAAGAACTGCATGCGTCGTTCGGCGACCGTGGCCGGGTCCTTGGCTCGCAGGGTGCCTGCGGCGGCGTTGCGTGGGTTGATCAGCGGACGGTCCGGGTGCGCGGCGTTGTAGGCGGCGAACGTGGAGCGCAGCATCACCGCCTCACCGCGCACCTCGACCCGGCCCGGCGCCTCGACCCGCTCCGGCACCCCGTCGGTCAGTGCCCGCACCAGCACGGTCACGTCATCGCCGGTCGTCCCGTCCCCGCGGGTGATCGCCCGTGCCAGCCGCCCGTCCTGGTAGACCAGTGCCAGCGACAGCCCGTCCAGCTTCGGCATGACCACCACCGGCTGGCCGGGAAAGCGGTCAAAGAACGCGGCGACCTGCTCGGGCCGGGTCGCCTTCTCCAGCGACAGCATGGGACGCGAGTGCCGGATCGGCGCGTGCAGCACCGCGGGCGCGCCCACCTGCTCCAGAGGATTCGGGTCAGGCGCCAGCTCCGGACTCGCCTCGATCAGCCCCCTCAACCGCTCCTCGAGCGTGTCGTACTCGGCATCCGCCACCAGCGGCGAACCCCCGTAGTAGGCATCACGCAGCACCACGACCTGGTCGGCGAGTTCCTGGATACGTTCCCCAGCGTTCACGGCGCACAACGCTACCCGCGCCCACCGACACACCGCGCCGTCCACCTGGTACACAGGCGACGCGACGCGCTGAAAGGCCGCCATCAACGAGTCCACGCAATGAGCGACCATCGGCTCCGCCCGGGTGAGTGCGGTGCCGCCACCGGCTCGAGCGGTGACGAGCGCATGCTGAAGGAACTGTGTCAGGTGCGGGAGGTGCGCCATGGCCACCAAGGTGTGATCTTCAACGATGCGGGTGCCGCGACACACCCGCCGGCCGCCGGCTGGGCCGCAGCTGCACACGGATCGGCGAGCGGCACCGCGGGCGTAGGGTCGGATGGGTTCTCGACGCGGAAGGGGCTCGATACGGTGATGGCTACGCAGATGCTGGAAACGCCCGAGGTGGACCTCGCCTACGACGTCCACGGCCCGCTGCCGACCGCCGACGGACGCCCCCCGCTGGTCATGATCGGCCAGCCCATGGACGCCAGCGGCTTCGGCACGTTGGCCTCGCACTTCCCCGAGCGCACCGTGGTCACCTACGACCCGCGCGGCCTGGGCCGCAGCACCCGCAAGGACGGCCGGGTCGACCATGAGCCCAGGACCCAGGCTGCCGACGTGCACGCCGTCATCATGGCGCTCGGCGCAGGCCCGGTCGAGATGTTCGCGAGCAGCGGCGGTGCGGTGACCGCGCTCGCCCTGGTGGCGGCCTACCCCGATGAGGTGACCACCCTGGTGGCGCACGAGCCGCCGCTCATTCCGGTGCTCCCCGACGCCCAGGCTGCCGAACGCGCCCGGGCTGGCGTCCGGGATGCGTACCAGGACAAGGGCTCGGGTGCCGGCATGGCGGCGTTCATCGCGATGACGTCGTGGCAGGGCGAGTTCACCGATGACTACTTCGACCAGCCCGCACCGGATCCCGCCGCGTTCGGGATGCCGACCGACGATGACGGCTCCCGTGACGATCCGCTGCTCTCCGACCGGTCTTGGGCGATCAGCAGCTACCGGCCCGACGTCGACGCTCTTACCGCGGCGCCGACGCGGGTCGTGATCGCAGTGGGCGAGGAGTCCCGGGACACCTTCACCGGACGCACCGCGGTGGCTACGGCCAAGCTGCTCGGTCAGCAGGCGACGGTGTTCCCGAGCCACCACGGCGGCTTCCTCGGTGGCGAGTTCGGCTACGCCGGGCAGCCTGAGGCCTTCGCGCGCAAGCTGCGCGCGGTCCTCGACGATGCCAGCTGACGGTCGTCCTTCTCATGGCCACGCGGTGATCGTCTGACTCCCCGATGCTCGGACACATGGCGAGCTGGCGGACAAGCGTGACATGCAATGGCGTGACGACGACCAGCCCGGTTGCTGGACGCCGCGTTACCAGCAGTGGGTTCGGCCGCTGGCGCTCGGCCAAGGGCCCAGGGGCGCCCGGGTGACGCCGTCGGGACCCAGCGGTCGGGTGCCGCGGCCGTCGGGCTGTCGCGCGCTGGGGCTGGCGGGTGGAGGTTTGCCGGTGGGCTTAGTGGGCGAAGTCCCAGCGGGTGGCGCCGTGGGGCTCCGCGGTGGCCACGCCAACAGCGGTGTGCAGCGTGAGGCGGTACAGGTGCCAGGGCGCGGGGCCCGCGCTGGGCGCGCCGTACGGGGCCGTGAGCGCGTCGCCCTCTACCGAGGCCGGCCAGCCGCCGGTGCGGTAAACGGCCGCCACACGCTCCAACGTGGCCGCGTCGGTGACGCGGTGGGCCTCGCCTTCCAGCGGAACCAGGTCGATGCCGCGCAAGCGCACCGACACACTGCATGCCGGATTCGCCGCCAGGTTGCGCGACTTGCGCGGGCGGTGTTGCGTTGTGCGATCGGAGCGCTGCCTGAACCGCGTCGTCGGTTCGTCCGCGCTCAGATCGCGAGGGCAAGTTCGGTGAATGCGGCCGCGACGCGCAGGTTGGCCGGTTCGTCGACAACGAGTTCGTCGTGGCCGCGGCGGAGGTTCTGCACGAATGCGTGGGCGGGCATGATGACTCTGGCGCTGGCGTCGGTCTTGAGTCCTCGCATCGGTCGCAGCCGTCGCTTGAGCTGGCCGTGGTCTTGCTACTGTGCCATGAGCTGAAGGTAGAGATCGCGCTTGGCGGTCAACGGCGCGGGACCAGGCGGCTTGTTGGCCGTCGAGGCTTGGGCATGGCAACTCCCGAAGTGATCAGGTGTTGCAACCACTCCTAGAACCCAAGCCGTCACGGTGGGGCCGCGTCAGACCGTCACCACCAGTGAAGCCATGCGTCTGGTCGATCACCGGTTCGAAGGTGAGCCAGCGTCGGCGGTCAGGTACTCCCAGCGCAGTGTGACTGCAGCCGTCTGCTGCCTCGGCCCTCGTGGCTGGCTCACCCCGGCCCGCGGTCCCGCCCGCGTCCCGCATGCGCTCCTCAATGTGCGTAGGCGTCGGGCGAGCTGTCGCGACGGCCGGACCGCCTGGGGTTCGTGTGCTGGCCGCGGGGCTACTGGCGTAGGCGGGATGCGTCGAAGAACGGATCGGTCCACGGGCGGCACATGGCCAGGTAGGCGTTGGCGGTCTCTTTTCCTTTCAGGTTGTGCAGGTATGCGGCGATGAGGGCGTCCAGGGGCCGCCCGTGGGTGTCGACCCCGCTGTTGGCCAGGGCGTACGCGTTCCCGCGGGTGCGTACTGCGGTGAGTAGGCCCTGCGGGGTCGCGCCGGTGCCGTTCAGCAGTTCGTACAGTCCGCGGATGTAGACGGCGTCGGGGCTGCTCGGCGGGCTCAGACGATCCAGGTCGGTGCAGTAGGCCAACGCCTGGTGCCAGTCGCCGAGCTGGGCGAGGCGGGTGCAGGCATGGGCAAGCGCGTTGCGACGGTACGTGTCGGGGCGGTGCCGGTCGCAGGGGCCGGGGTGGTCGGCGTCCGCCAGCTGCGTACA
>Ga0184623_10000678_pt1 | contig 14529 bp, 14 predicted proteins | sample PLM1_100_b1_FD_133138 | JGI IMG/M metagenome (GOLD analysis project Ga0184623, IMG submission 133138) | Groundwater sediment microbial communities from an aquifer in East River, Colorado, USA - PLM1_100_b1 | ecosystem: Environmental > Terrestrial > Soil > Riparian zone | place: USA: East River...
AGGCTTTCACGTCCACGGTGGACGTCTGACCTCCGACGTCCTTCAGCTCCGTCTCCAGGGTGACGATCTCCTTCCGGAGGTCCGCGAGCCGCTTCGTGACCCGCTCCGCCTCCTCCGTCGCCCGGCGCAGCTTCTCGGAGACCGTGTCGATCTCCCGCCGGTCTGGAGCGCCGAACCGGAGGGGCGCCTTCTCGAGGTCCCCGCCGATCATCGCGCCGCTCGCCTCGATCAGCTCCCCGCCGAGGGTGACGAGCCGTACCCCGCCCATGTACTTCCGCGCCTGGTCCAGGGTCTCGACGACGATCGTGTCCCCGAGGACGTAGAAGAACGCGTCCCGGTACTTCTCGTCGAACTTGATCAGGTCGATCGCGAACCCCACGGATTCCTTCGCGACGAGGATCGCCTTGCCGCGGGGGCGCCCCACGAGCATCTTGCTCAGCGGGAGGAACGTCGCGCGCCCCGCCCGGCTCTTCTTCAGGTAGTCGATGCACTCTGCGGCGATGGCGTCATCGTCGACGACGATCGCCTGCATCCGGCCCCCCGCCGCGACGAGGATCGCGGTCTCGTACTTCGATTCCGTGTGGCCGAGCTGTGCGATCGTCCCGTGGATCCCCTTGATCTTCCCGCTGTCCCGCGCGTCGAGTATCCCGGCGACCGCGGTCGAGTACCCGCGCTTCAGGTTCTCGGCGACGTCCGCCTCCGCCTTCATCGCGGTGTACTGTCGCGTGAGTTCGAGGATCGCGGTCTGGAGCTCCGTCTGCTGCTTCGAGAGCTCCTGCTCCTCCTTCCGCTTCGCATAGAAGCCCTCCTGGAGCTTCGCGAGGTTCTTCGTCGCGGCCTTCGACCCGGTCCTCAGCTCCTTCAGCTGGAACTCCGAGTCGTCGAGCTCGAGCTGGTACGTCTTCAGGACGTCCCCGAGCTGGACGACCTCGTTCCGCAGGCGATCGAGGGACTCCTTCGCGCGGTCCCCCTCGAGGACGAGGGCCTTCGTCTTCTCTTCGGCCCCGTCCACCCGCTTGTTCAGGGCGATGATCTCCTTCTGGATCTGGAGAACCTTCGAGTCCGACTTCGACACGGTCTCGTCGAGGGCCTTGAGGTCCCGCTCCGTGGCGTCGAGCTGCTCCGTCAGGCCCCCGAGGGATGCCCCCACGGTGGCCCGCTCCCGTTGGAGCGCCTCGAGGTCCTTCGCGACCCGGGCCCGCTCCCTCTGGCCCTCCGCGATCTCCGCCTTGAGCCTCTTGATCTCCTCCGTGCTCGTCGCGATCCCGTCCGTCGCGCGAGCCCGCTCGATCCGCAGGCCGTCGAGCTTCGCCTTCATCTGTTTCGCGTCCTCGCCGCCCCGCTCGGCGATCCTCGCCTCGAGCTCGGCGAGACGGGCCTCCGCCGCCTTCAGCTGCTCCTGCAGGCCCGACCTCTCGTTCAGGAGCTTCTCCCGCTCCGCCCCATACTTCGCGAGCTGCTCCTTCGTGGAGTTGATCTCCTGCTCGATGATCTCCCGGTTCTTGTACACGAGCTGGGCCTTCGCGAGTTTCAGCCGGTCCGAGAGCTCCCGGTACTTCAGGGCGCCCTCCCGGTCCGCGGAGAGTTGGTGGAGCTGCTTCTTGATCTCCTCGAGGATGATCTGGATCCGACCGAGGTTGTCCTCCGTCTGCGTCCGCTTCGAGTTCGCCTGACCGATGTCGTCGTCGAACTTCGTGATCCCCGCGATGTTGTCGAGGACCTTCCGGCGGTCCGCGTCGGACATCTGCACGATCCGCTGGATGTCCCCCTGCTGGACGAGGTTGTACCCCTCCGCGGAGATCCGGGCGTGGGCGAGGAGGCTGTCGAACTCGTCCAGGGTCGCCTTCCGGTCGTTCACGTAGAAGTACGAGTTGTACCCGTCCTGGACCGCCGGGGAGAGGGCGACGTACCGGGTCAGCTTCACCTCGTCCGCCTCGATCGGGATCGCGCGGTCCGCGTTGTCGAACACGAGGGAGACCTCGCAGTGCGTGGACCCCTTCCGGTCCTTCCCGCCGTTCCAGATCAGGTCCGTGAGCCGCTTCGCGCGGATCGCCTTCGCGCTCTTCGGTCCGAGGACGAACAGGATTGCGTCCGCGATGTTCGACTTCCCGGAGCCGTTCGGCCCGGTGACGGTCGTGAAGCCCCTCAGGAACGGGACCCGGACCTTTCCCGCGAACGACTTGAAGTTCTCCATCTCGATTTCTTTCAGAAACATGGCATCACCGCGATGGAAGGCGCGGAGTGAGCGTACGGAATGCCCATCCCATCCTGGCCCTTCTGGTTGTCCGACCTTCGTCGGACGGAGGCCGAATATCGGGGGACTCTATAAATATCTTTGGCGGGGAACGGCCGGGGCGGGGTTGACAAATCGAGCCCGTGTCGCGATCCTCAGCGCCTCTCCCCGAAGAGGTAGTCGGGGTAGTCCCGGCTCGCCTCCAAGGAGAACGCATTCCTCCGGAGCAGCTCTTCGACCCTCGCTCGGTCCTGGGTGGCCTCGAGGACGACGAACTTCGTCCTGGCGAGGGTGTTCGCGGCTCCCTCCAGCACCTGCAGTTCAGAACGCTCGGCGTCCACCTTCAACACCTGGATCGAGGGCAGGTCCGCCGTGAGGTCGTCGAGGGGGCACGTCTCCACGGGGATCCTCGCCCCCGGGCGAGGGGTCGAGAGGGAGGCGAGCCCGTAGTACTCGCCGGGGAGGGTCATCGTCAGGCTCGCTCGGGCGTTCCAGCACGCCTTCCGGACCGCAGTCACGTTCCCGAGCCCGTTCAGGATCAGGTTCTCTCGGAGGAGTTCAAAGGTCTGGGGGACCGGCTCCACGGCGAGGACGCTCCCCCGGGGTCCAACGATCTTGGCGGCGACGACGGAGTAGTATCCCGCGTTCGCGCCCACGTCGACGAAGGCATCCCCGGGGTGGAGGTGACCGCGGATGTAATCGTCGACATCCGTCTCCCTCCGGGGCAGGACGTTGTAGATGTCGTCCGTCCCCCGGCGGACTCGGAAGGAGACGAGGGACTGCGGGGCATGGACGATCCCCGAGACGTACGACTTTGGGTGGATCGCGCGGGACCGCGCGGTCGCGAAGAGGCACGTGTCCACGAACGCGGACGCGGAGAGTCCGACCCGCATCCTCGGGGTCGTCCCTCTCAGGCGGGACAGGATCCGGAGCCACAGCCGGAACCTCTCGAAGGTGCCTGTGAGCGTGCCGGAGGCGCGGGGAGCTGCCACGTGTTCCGCCTAGAGGGAGCCCGGCGGTCCCGGAGGTGCTACGAGCCCCCGCGCGAATACGCCCCGCCTCTTTTTCAACGTATGGCTCGCTCATCGGGCGCCGAGCTCATTTCCAGGCCATTGCGGACGCGGTCCCCGCCATCCGGTCGATTGGGGCGACCTTCCAGAGGGCCCCGGAGATCAGGCTACTGAGGCGGCCCAGTCGTAGGGCCGGGTCCCAGAACGGGCGCCAGTAGTTCGTGGCGAGGCTGACCCTCCGGTATCCCGCGGCGCGCAGCCGCCGCGCGAGCTGGTGGGCGGTGAACAGGTTCACGTGGTCCGGATCGTCATGGGCTTCCGGGACGTGGGCGTTCGGGGATACGACGAAAAGGAACCCGCCGTCCTTGAGGACCCGGTGGACCTCCCGCATCAGGGACGCGCCCCCGTCCGGGGGGATGTGCTCGAGCACGTGGTGCGCGAACGCGGAGCCGAACGTCCCGCTCTTGAACGGAAAGGGGACCGTGACGTCCGCCCGGACCACCGGAAGGGCCCGACGGGCGGCCTCCGCGGTCCCTTCGCCCGAGGACTCCATCCCGAGCACGGGCATCCCGTGCCGACGGCAGCACTCCAGGAAGTACCCCAGGCCGGACCCGAGTTCGAGGACGGGGGGGACCGGTTTCATCCGTTCAAACAGCACTTCGTAGAACTGGGTGAAGTCCCGGCCCGCGTACCTCCAGTAGTCGTACGCGAGATGGCGTCGGTCCGGGGCCGCGGGCACCTAGCCCCACCCCCGGTCCGCCCAGACCTCCTCGTACAACCGGATCAGCTGGGAGGCGCTCCGCTCCGCGGAGAACGCGCGGGCCCGTTCGATCCCCCGCCTCGACAGGTCCTGCGCTTCGGCGGGATCCCCCAGGACGCGGAGGATCGCCTCCGCCCACGCCTCCTCGTCGCGTGGGTCCACCAGGAGTCCTCCGGACCCGACCGTCTCCGGGATCGCGCTCATCGTGGAGGCGACGAGGGGGCAGCCGCACGCCATCGCCTCCAGGCAGGGCATCGAGAACCCTTCGAGGAAGGAGGGGACGACGGTGACGGCCGCGGTCCGGTACAGCCGGATCAGGTCCTCCTCGGACACGGAGTCCCGCCAGACGACGTGGTCCGCGATGCCGAGGTCCCTCGCGAGCGCCTCGAGGCGCGGGCGGGCGTCCGAGCGTGCCCCGACCTTCACCAGGGTTGCGGGGGTCGAGCGGAGGACGCGGGCGAAGATCCGGAACAACCCCTCCATGTTCTTGCGCGCCTGCTCCGTCCCGACGGACAGGATCACGTCCCGTCCCCTCTCCACGTCCGCGGGCCGGTACGCCGCGGACACCGCGAGCGGAATGACGTCGGGTTCCCGGGGCAACCGTATCGCCTCGATCAACGCGTCCCGGACCTGGCGGGCGGGGACGACGACCCGGTCCGCGAGCGGGAGCCGGTCGAGCGTCGATGGGAGGGACAGGTCGTAGCACGTGATGACGGCGGGCGCGGAGTGCCGCCGTCGGAGGAGGAACGACTGGAGCTGGGAGGGGATGTGGGTGATCGCCCGCCCCCGCTCGAACATCGCCATCTGGAAGCGATACAGGGGTCCGGCGAAGGCCGAGGGCGGAAGGTAATAGAGCTTGAGGATCTCCGTGGGGATCCGCTTCCGGATCTCGTCGTAGAGGGCGGTGAACCACTTCGAGCGGATGTCGAATCCCTTGGTTCTCCGTCCGAGAAACGGGTATCGAACCCGCACAGCCATCGACGGCGAATGGATGGGGCGGGTCTAGAAGAACGTTCCGAAATTCATCGCGAGGGGGCGTGGGCCAAGCCCTCGACGACCTCCCGCAACGCCCGGCGACGCCGCTCCAGGGGGAAGGTCTCCACGATGCGGGAGCGCGCCGCGGCCCCGCCCTCGCGCCCGTATGCGGCCCGGATCGCGTCCGCCGCTCCCCCGGGATCTCCTACGGGCGCGTAGACCCCGGCGTCTCCGATCAGGGTCGGGATCCCTCCGACCCGCGTCCCGACGGGAATGCATCCGCACGCCATCGCCTCCCCCACGGAACTCCCGAAGGCCTCGTATTCCGAGAGCTGGACGTACACCCGCGCCCTCCGGTACGCCTCGATGAGCCCGTCCTCGCTCACCCGGTCCAGGATCCGGAGGTTCGGCGGCGCCATCGAGCGGAGGGTCTGTGTCGCCGCGTTCGGCCTTCCCCCGATCAGGAGAAACGGGAGGTCCGGGAGGAGGCGCGCGGCGCGGACGAACGACTCGAGTCCCTTCCGTCGGAGGTTGATGCCATCGACGACCCCGACGGTCAGGATCGTCGCCCGGGGTCCCCCGTCGGGGGAGAATCTCTCCGTGTCGAATCCGAGGGGGACCGTGAGGACGTCCGGCCTCCGGATCCCTGCGTTCCGCTCGATCTCCCCGCGGAGGGCGTCATCGACGACGAGGAGCCGGTCTGCATGGGCCATCGCGTACGCGCTCCGTCTTCCCCTGACGGGGTCGAGGTGGACCCCGTACCCGAGTCCGGGGACCTTCGCGGCGTCGGCACCTCCCACCATCACGACGCTCTTCCGGCCCAGAAGCCGGGCGACCCGGCACGCGCCGTACGCGTGGTCCAAGGCGAACCAGGCGAACGCGACGTCGGATCGTGCGATCGCCCCCACGAGGGCGGGGATGCTCCGCTTCCCGTTCCACGGGACGTACCGGACGAGGAACGTCTCCTCGAGGAGACGCCGGTCCGTCGACACGAAACTCGATTCCGCGGCGGCAATCAGCGCGACCCGGACGCGAGCCATCCTTGATGCCCCTCACGCAGCCCCCGGGGATCCCCTACTTCGGGGCGGGGGCCCCGGACCGGATCCAGCGCTCCGCTTCCTCCACGGCCCTGCGGATGTTCGGGTCCGCGGCGATCGAGATCTCCACCCACCTCTCCACGAACTCGATCTCCTTCCGGGTGTTCGGATTGTCGGGGCCGGAGAGCCGCATCGCGGGGAGGTAGATGTACCGCCACATCAGGATCTCCTTCGGGCTCAATTTCTCCCGCGCGTACGGGTTCTTCTCCACCATCACGTCGAGCTGCTCCCGCCAGAGACGGAGATACTTGTCGTACACGACTCCGAAGGAGAAGAGGCCTGCGAAGACGGTGAGGAACAGGAGGATCAGGGTCGCGGCGACGAACCCGGGGGCGGCGGGGTCGAACCCGAACTGGTGCTGCAAGAACGCGCCGACGAACGGGAACGCGGTCAGCGCGATCACGACGCCCCACAGCACGAGGCTGAGGAAGGTGTAGCTCTGCTGGATTCTCCAGAGCTGGGTCATTATGAAGCGTTTGACCATGGACCGGTCTGCAAAGAGGGGCGCCGTATTAGTATCTTAGCGGGCGAGCAGGGGCCCCCGTTCATCGGGAGACGAGGGCCTGGGAGACGCGCCCTCGAGGTGTCGGCCGGGTCCCGGGGATCGCCCCCCCGCACATTCCGATGACGATCAGGAGCCCGGGCACTTCGCGCGGTGGCTTGGGGATCGACCGCCCGTCGCCGTCTCCGCAATCGTCGTCGTGATCTCCGCCGGTCGTACGTCGTCGTCCGTGGTCCCCGCCGTCGCAGCCGCAGCCCTCGTCCACGTGCTCGTGCTCGCCGTCGTGGTCCCCGCGCTCGTCGTCGCGATCGTCGCAGCCCTTGCAGTCCGGGGTGAGGCGGGCGTTGTTGTATTGGTCGAGGACCCCGGCCAGGGAGGTCATCGTGCGCCCGGACCCGGACGAGGGCCGGACCCCGTACGGAAGCTTGCCCGCGAACGGGGCGAGGGCGGCGTCCGCGTCCGCGATCGTCCGCTGGACGGGGGCCGGGTCCGACCCGTTCGCGATGCTCAGCTTCGCAGCGATGAGCTGGTGCGCAAGGATGATGCTCGCGTCGCCCCGGGAGGGCGCCTTCAAGAGGCGGAGGAGATCCGCCTTGGAATACGTCTCGTCCCCGAGGGTCAGGGAATCCGCGGGCCAGGCGCCCGGGTGGTTCTTCCAGAATCCGTGGGACAGCGGGCACGGCTTCTTCGGCGGCGCCGAGCAGTCGAACAGCTCGAAGGCGATATCGTCGTAGTGGTACAGCCCGTGGAGCGCGCTGTACGCGACGTCCCCGAGGATCACGGTGGCGGTCCCCGCCGGAGGCGGCGTCACGGCCTTCACGGTCCCCCAGAGCGCCCCGTCGAGGCGGACCTCCTGCTCCCCCGTGCACCGATCCGCTCGGACCCTGAGCTCGTGCCATGCGCCGGTGGGGACGGCGGGGAACGTCACATTCCCGTTCCACCCGCTGAACTTCGTATCCGCCGGGTTGAACCGGAACCAGGTCCCGAGCTCCGCGTGCCCCTGGGAGCCCCGGTCCCAGTTGTACACGAGCTCTGCGACGTTCGTCCCTTCGGACGGGAACACCCACGAGGTCCACACGTAGCTCAGTGTGCCGGAGTCGAAGTCCTGGTACACCGCAGAACCGATTGCGCTGCTCCGGGTGTCGACCTCCAGGGCCCACTGCCCGGAGTGTACGAGCCCCGGGGGGCTCACCAGGTGGGAGTCGTCCGACTGCCGGGTCCAGAAGCCGAACGAGGGCGGCGCGGGGGCGGTCGGCGCGGGACCCGCGAGGGTCCCCGACTCAAACCCCCCGTCCACGAGCCCGGCGGCGGCCGCATGGCCGCCGAGGGCCAGCAGGACCGCGAGGCCTGCCGCGGCGAAGAGGCTGGCCGCGACGGCCGCTCCGTGACGCCGAGGTTCCCTCCTCATCCCCCCACCACCGCGTCAATCGACAGGCTTCATCTTAATCCCTTCGTCCCGCGAACAGACGTCGGGACTCGTCCGGCGAGTGACTCTCTCCTGGGAAGGACGCCGTTGCTCGCCACATTCCGGGGCTTGTTCTCTTGCATGCGACATGCAAATATCCTGCAACCGTTTCATTGAGGGAGTGGAATGGAACGGCCCCCCGTTGCCCCCACCGGGTTTCGGTCGGTGGAAGGCCGCGGCCCTCGAGAATAGGGCTCTTGCCAGCAACGGATGAAGGAAACTTGAACCGATCCCCAGGTTCGACACAGACGAATCGAAGGAATGAAGAGGTACCACGCACTCAAGAGGGCGATAGAATGTCAAAAACCGCTTGCATCACTGGCTGTACGGGCCAAGACGGCTCTTTCTTAGCCGAGCTCCTCCTCGCGAAAGGGTACGACGTGTGGGGTCTCGTCCGCCGTTTAAGTTCCCCGAACGTCACGAACATCCAGCACGTGAGGGACCGGATCCACCTCCTCGACGGGGACATGACGGACCAAACCTCGATTCTGACCGCGCTGAAGGAGTCGAAACCGGATGAGATCTACAACCTCGCAGCGCAGTCGTTCGTGGCAACGTCGTTCCGCCAGCCCGTCCTCACCGCGGACGTGGACGGCCTCGGGGTGATCCGTCTCCTCGAGGCGGCGAAGGAGATTGTGCCGGACGCGCGGATCTACCAGGCGTCGACCTCGGAGCTGTTCGGACTGGTGAAGGAGACCCCGCAGAACGAGCAGACCCCGTTCCATCCCCGTTCTCCGTACGGGGTCGCGAAGCTCTTCGCGTACTGGGCGTGCGCGAACTACCGGGAGGCGTACGGCATGCACGTCTCGAACGGGATCCTGTTCAACCACGAGAGCGAGCGGCGGGGTCTCGAGTTCCTGACGAGGAAGGTCACCCAAGGCGTCGCGATGATCGCGAAGGGGAAGGCGAAGAGCATCGAGCTCGGGAACATGGACGCGAAGCGGGACTGGGGGTACGCGCCCGAGTACGTGGAGGCGATGTGGCGGATGCTCCAGCAGCGGAAGCCGGACGACTACGTCGTGGCGACGGGGGAGTCCCACACGGTGCGGGAGTTCGTCGAGCTCGCGTTCCGCGAGATCGGCATCGAGAAGTGGGAGAAGTACGTCCGCACGGACCCGAAGCACCTCCGGCCCGCGGAGGTGAACACGCTGTGCGGGGACGCCTCGAAGGCGAAACGGGTCCTCGGGTGGCAGGCGAAGACGAAGCTGCCCCAGCTCGTGAAGATCATGGTGAAGGCGGATCTCGAGCGGGTCGGTGCCTAGGCCCGCTTTAGGTGGAGGAGCGCGACCGCAGTCGTCTCCGACGCGGAATCCGCGGCGGCCGCCTCCGCCTCGCTCACATCGTACCACGTGTGGCCTCGTCGGACGAGGAAACGGGACGCCTCCCAGGTCCACCCGTCCGTCACCCGCCGTAGACGCGCCCCGTCGTACGATCGCTGAAGGGGGCCGACGCCGGGGCGGCCGAAGGGTACGGTCAGGAGGAGGGAGCCCCCGGGGCGGACGAGGGCGCGCAGTTCTAGCATCAAGACGACATCGTCCTCCGAGCCTCGCGCCGCGTCGTAGAACCCGATTCCCACGTGCTCGAGGGTGCTCACCATCGTTACACCATCGAACGTGGCGGGCCGGAACGGGGGCCGCCGCATATCCGCGCGAACGAACGTGGGCCCCGCCCCCGCGGCGGGGACGGGCGCGATGTCCGTCGCGACGACCCGGTACCCGAGATGGGTCAGGTAGAGGGGCAGAAGGGACCACCGCGAGCCCACGTCGAGGACCCGGCTCCCGGGGGGAAGTCGGAGGTTGCGGAGGACGAACGGGATCTCCGCGACCCGCTCGTTCACGACGAGGTACCGCTCGATTCCCCGGGGCCACGCCCGGAGCAGGGCCTCCCGCACGACCCCGTGGCCTTCGAGGAGCCACCCGAGGAACCGCAGGCGGTACCGGTGCTCGAAGCGGGCGGGGGGCATGAAATGGGCGGACTCCGGTAGTCCCCGCGCGTCGCGCCGCCTCTTACCGCCCGCCAGTCGGGCCGACCCCCTCCGTCCACGTCGCCAACGTCTTTCGGAGCCCCTCCCGGAGGGGGACATTCGACTCGAACCCGATGAAGGATCGGGCCTTCGACGGGTCCGCCCGGGACCGCGGCACTTCTCCTTCCCGCGCGGCCTTCCGGGTCACCTCCAGAGGCCTGCCTCGGAGCTCGCCAACGATCCGGATCAGGTCCGCGATCGACGTCTCGACGCCCGAGCCCACGTTCATCACCTGGCCCACCGCCCTCGCCGAGGTCGCGGCCCGGTCGAACGCCTCCGCGACGTCCCCGACGTACACGAAGTCACGGGTCTGCGAGCCGTCCCCGAACAGGATCACGGGCGTCCCCCTCGTCGCGGCCTGGCAGAACTTCGCGACGACGCTTGCGTACGGGGAGTCCGCAGCTTGGCGCGGGCCGTACACGTTGAAGAGCCGGAGGGCGACCGCCTCGACATTGCCGGCCTCCGCCGCGGTCCGGCAGAAGTACTCGCAGGCGAGCTTCGTCACCGCATAGGGGGAGAGGGGGTCCGGCGGGGCGTCTTCACGGAGGGCGCCGGGGGTCCGGCCGTACACCGCGCACGTCGACGCGAACACGACGCGCCCCGCCCCCGCCTCCTGGGCCGCCGTGAGGACGTTCAGGGTCCCCATCACGTTCGCCTCCGCGTACGCGAGGGGGTGCTCCATGCTCTCCGGGACGGAGGTGAGCGCGGCGAGATGGAGGACCACGTCCGCGTCCCGGAGCCCCCGCTCGAGCGCTTTCGAATCGAGGATGGAGCCCTTCACGACCTCCACCCGGTCTTTGGCGTGGGCGAGGTTCTGCAGGCGGCCGACGGCAAGATTGTCGAGGACCCGCACGTCGTTCGACGCGGCGAGGCGGTCCACGATGTGGGACCCGATGAACCCCGCCCCGCCGGTGACGACGACCCTCTTCCCGCGGAGCATCGCACGGCGAACCCCGGAGGCGGTGTTAAAGGTTCCGCGATTCAGGGCCAGGTCGCGCTCACGGACCCGTCCGGGGCGACGCGGATCACGAGGTCCTCCGGGGAGAACGCGTTCTCCGTCCCCGAGTACCGGGCCATCGCCCTCCGCACGGGATCGAAGTAGCCCAGCCACCACGTGCCGTCGGAGAGGAGGGTCGCGTTCAGGGCGACCGCGTACGCGTTCAGGGTGAACGCGGTGTAGTCGACCGTGGACTCCGCGATGGCCCGCGCGCGCACGAGGCCCTGCGACATACCGTTGACCTGGAGGATCGGGAACGTCGCCCGGAACAGGGGCCCGGGCCGCCCCGCCTCGACGAGGGATACCTGGACGCTCCCGTTCGGCAGGCCCCGCCAGGTCCACCACGTCTGCGAGTTCTGCGTGGGGATCACCGTAGCGGCGGGATCCGTGGCCGCGACCTCCGTCTTCGTGACCCCCCGCCACGCGCCCATCGCGAGGAGCGCGACGAGGAGGACCGCGATCAACCGGGTCCGCAGCTTCGCGGAGCCGAGCCTCCAGAGGCCCAGGACGATTATCGGGCTCGAGACCGCGAGGGGCAGGATGTCGACGAAGTAGAACCAGTCGAGCTGGAACCGCATCACGGAGAACGGCGCGAACAGTGCGGGCCCTTGGATCGTGAGCGCGTCCATCAGGATGTGGAGGAGGACCCCCGCGAACATCGGGAGGACGATCGTGCGATCCATCGGGAGGGCGATGTCCACGCGGAAGACCCGGCGCCAGAGCCGGAGGAGCGCGGGCCGCTGGAAGACCCACGTCACCCCGAGGGCCCACGGGAGCCCGAGGAGGAGGGAGTGGGAGAACGTCCGGTGGTCGAGAAACCAGAGCTGCGGGGCGACGACCGTGATCGGGGTGAGGAGGGCGTCGAGGTCCGGGGCCATCGCCCCGAACCCCATCGCGAGGGCCGTCTTCCGACCCAATCGGAGGGCGAGGGCGATCGCTACCGCCGTGAAGATGTGGGTGAACCAGTCCACCGTGGCGGTAATCGCTCGGGGCCAAAAAAGACAACGGGTAGCGTACACGCAATACCCGCCTTCTTCTCGCGACCGGGGGCTCCCTCCCACCATGGACCGATGGCAGTGGATCGCGGACCGCGTGCAGGCGCCGGAGGATCAGCGGAACCTCGCGCTCCTCGCGCGAGTGATCGAGGTGGACTTCCGCGGGCGCGTCGAGCGGGAGAAGGACCTCACGGCGCTGATGGCGGTGCGGTACCGGTGGGGGAACAAGACGACCCGGAGGCGGGCGATGCGGCTCGCGGCGGTCGGCGTCGTCCGGTGGGCGCGGAGCGAGCGGGACCACTGGACGAAGACGTACGAGCTCGTCCCGGAGGCGGAACTCGAGACCCCGGTCCGCCCGTTCACGGAGGCCGTGGCGGGCGTCTAGCGCTTCTTCTTGCGGGGGCTCTTGAGCTCCTGGATCGACCGGAGGAAGTCCGAGGCCCAGAACGCGCGGAACGAGGCCATGAAGAAGTCGCACGCGCTCAGCGCGAGGATCTCGTCCGGCCGTCCCCGCATCGACCGATGGCGCACGAGGGCCTCCTCCCGCTCCCGGAACAGCTCGAACGGCACGCCCTCGGACCGGCTCCGTCGGGAGACGGTCTCGAAGAGGGACCCCTTGCGGGCGACGAGTCGCTTGTGGAGCGGGTGGGCCCGCGGGCGGACGAAGGCGAGGACGACGGCCTCGGGGACCGCGGGCTCGAGGTCGTCCCAGCCTTTCGGGTCCGTGATGAACCCGAAGAAGCCGCCGACCCGGGCGCCCTCGATCCTCCGCCACCAGAGCTTCCCGTAGAGGCCGCCGTCCCGCACGTCCTGGGTCTCGAAGCCCTGGCGGATCCTCCGGAGGGGGATCTGCATCCGCCGCATCGCGAGGGAGAGCGGGCGGGTCCGAACCGTCCTCCGGTCCATGGGCCGCGCACCCCGTCCACGGCACAAGTAGTTTCCGAGTCGACCTCGGTGTCATCGTCCTGTTATCCTTACGTAAGGATACTTCGAAGACCCGCCGCGGCCCCGGGGCGGCGCACCCTTAAGGGCGTCCTCGAGAATCCTCCCTCCATGGCGGGCCGCTGGCCGAGCCGGAGGTTCCTGTTGCTCGGCGTGCCGACACTCCTGGCGGGAATCCTTCTGTTCCTGTGGGAGCGGGTCCAGCCCGCGGACATCGAGCTCGTCGCGGCCCCCGTCCTCCTCGTCGGGCTCCTCCTCCTGTTCGAGGGATACCTCGCGCGGCGCAGGGAGCGCGTCACCGGGGATAACCCTAAATGACGGACCACGGGAAAGCCGTAATACATCTTACATATCCGCGGCCCTCGCGCGCGTCGGCGTCGACCTGTCCCCCGTCCCGCCTGCGCGAAGTGCGGGCGCATTAACGTAGTAACGTACGTGCCGTTAACGACCGTGCCGCCCCGAAGAGGGACCGGGCTCTCCCAAGTTCTTCGGGTGAGACGGGGATCGGAGAGAGGGATGCGAGGTGGATGAGAATCCCCTCCCCTTTCACGCTCTCTTCGAGGATGCGCTCTGCGAGCACGCTGAGATTCCGGTCCTGCTCCATCAAGAGGAATGCCTCGTGGGGTTCCATCCCGGATAGCGCAGACTCCAGCTCCGATTGTGCCTCGGGAGGGAGATATTCGAGCCCCTCAAAGACTTCCATCGCCAGTTTCTTCGCGACCTTCGTGACCGTCGGCACGTACGTTTGCACGAGCCCTACGGTGATAATCCGCTCCGCGCGGAGGTAGAACAGCGTCGCGAGCTTGGCTTGGAAGGGGGAGCGCGCCCAGAGCGCCGTCACCCTCTCCTCAAACCGGGGCAGGAGAGCCTGCATGATTCCGACCGCCGGTCTCTTGTTCGCCAAACCGAACGCTCTCCGTAGCACGATCGAGGCATTAGCTCGCGCGACGATAAACCCACGGTGTCCGGGGGACCGAGGCCGATTTGTCCAGACGGACTGAGCCTCATCCCCGGCGCGCCCCCGGAGCCGCTCGATCCACTGTTCGATTGACTCGCCCATCCACGCCCACGGCGGGGCGTCCTTGAGGGGGGGGAGCATCCTCTGAAGGAGCCCCGACGGACGTAGTTACCGCCGACGGGCCCCGCCGGAATCCCTAAATAACACGCGCCGATTCGAGCCGGGAACAACGGGACGGGGGAGCCCATGGAGTCCTTTCTGTTCTGCAGAGCGTACACGATCGGCGCGTTCGACAAGGTGTTCGCGGAGGAGTCCGCGCCGGAGCACTTCCCCCGGGACCGCACGTTCCACCTCCGCCACGTCCGCCTCGACATCGCCCTGGACGAGGAGAAGGGGGAGGTCCGCGGGACCGCGACCCTCCTCCTGAGCCCGCTGAACGACGGGCTGCGGGAGATCGACCTCGACGGGGAGGACCTCCACATCCGCAAGGTCACCGACCAGGGGGGCCGGTCCCTCGAGTTCGACTACGACGGGAAGAAGCTGAGGGTCCGGCTCGGACGGGCGTACAAGGC
>Ga0184623_10000679_pt1 | contig 14523 bp, 7 predicted proteins | sample PLM1_100_b1_FD_133138 | JGI IMG/M metagenome (GOLD analysis project Ga0184623, IMG submission 133138) | Groundwater sediment microbial communities from an aquifer in East River, Colorado, USA - PLM1_100_b1 | ecosystem: Environmental > Terrestrial > Soil > Riparian zone | place: USA: East River...
CCGGCGCCGGCGGTCGCCAGCCACGACACCCGACCACACACCGACAACATGCACGCACTCGGGCACAGCCCCCATCCCGCCACGTTCTTCGGCGACCCCGACGGCGTGCGGCACATCAACTCCGATATCGCATTCCAGGGCAAGCTCGCATTCAACGGCAACTACGACGGCTTCCGGATCATCGACATCTCCGACCCGGAGGACCCGCAGGAGATCACCCACCAGCGCTGCAACGGTGACCAGGGCGACATTGCGGTCTGGGGAGACATCCTCGTCCGCTCCTGGAACTCCAAGAAGACGGTGCCGCGGACCTGCGACGGGCAGACGGTGCCCGCCGGCTGGGAGGGCGTCCACGTCTTCGACATCAGCAACGTCACCGATCCCGAGCTCGTCGCCTCGGTCGAGCTCCCGTGCGGCTCCCACACCGCCACGCTCGCGCCGGATCTCGCCAACAACCGCCTGATCGTCTACAGCAACAACTCCAGCAGCACCGGGTGCGGCACCGACCCCAGCCTCGCCGCCCAGAACGCGCTGGGCGACTTCATCGACGTCATCGAGGTCCCCATCGGCCACCCGGAGAACTCCAGCCTGCTCCGCCGGGAGCCGCTGGCCGGCCCGACCGACCCGACCGTGCGCACCGGGTGCCACGACATGGGCGTGATCCTCGGCCAGGTGAACCTCGCCGCCTGCGCCAACGCCGACACCACGAACGTGTTCGACGTCGGCGCGAACGCCGCGCCCGGCGGCAGCCTGGCCGACCCCGAGTTCCTGTACACGATCCAGGAGCCCGGAGTGGACGGCCACGCCGGACGATGGCACTCCGCCGGCTTCACCTGGGACGGCAAGGTCATCATCCTCGGATGGGAGCCCGGCGGAGGCGCCGCCCCCGAGTGCGAATCGACCGACCCGCCGGTCAAGAAGAGCGCGTTCTTCTACGACGCAGCCACAGGCGCCAAGCTCGGCCAGTGGACCCTGCCGCGCCCGCAGGACGGCGTCGGCGAGAACTGCACGATCCACAACTACAATGTGGTGCCGCTGCGCAGCGGCCGGTACGTCCTGGTGAGCGGGAACTACCAGGCCGGCACCTGGGTCACCGAGTTCACCGACCCGGCCAACCCGGTCACGCTCGGCTGGTCGGACCCGCCGCCGATCACCCCGACCGACCTCGGCGGTGCGTGGTCGTCGTACTGGTACAACAACTTCATCTACGAGTCGAGCATCACCCAGGGCCTGAACGTCTTCCGTTTCAGCGGGAGCGTGACGGCCGGCGCGCTCAGGCTCAACCGCCTCAACCCGCAGACACAGGAGTCCTCGATCGGCTGACCCGCAACCGTTCACCCCAAGCCCGGGGCGGCCGTCCAACAGGGACGGCCGGCCCCAGGCTCCTGTTTCGCGCCGGTCACCCAGCGCGACCGGCGTGCACCGATTGCCCATGGATGTCGGGCACACAGCGAATTCGGGGGTTCACAACGCGGCCGATCAGGAGCAGGGTCGCTAATCGGTCCATCGACGGCAACGGCGCCGTCGCGGAGGTGGTGCAGCCATGCGTGGGTCTTCTCGTGCATCCGGAGTGGCAGCTGTCCTCGCAGCCGGCGCGCTCGTGCTCGCGGCCGGACCCGGCAGCGCGGCCGCTCCGGTCGGAAGCGACGACGGGAGTGCGTCCGCGGGGTTCCGTGGTGACGGCGTCGAGCCGCGGGACAAGGACAACCGCCGGGGCAGCATCGCGCCGTCCGAGCAGCAGCGCGGCAGGGCGCGAGCTGTCGGCGCGCGGGCCCGCTGGAACGCGCTCGGGACGCCGGCGGTGCTGTCCTCAACCGGTCGCCCGCTCGCCGAACGACTACCGGCAGATCCGGTCGCGGCCGCTCGCGCGTATGTGGCCTCGAACCGTGAGCTGCTCGGCCTCACGGAACGTGCCGCGAACGCGGTCGAGGTGGTGACCGTCGCGCCACTCGGCGACGGCGCCGTGGTGCTGCTGCGTCAGCGCTTCGGCCGCCTGCAGGCCGGCCATGACGGCCTGGTCGCGATTGGCCTCCGCGACGGCAACGTCTTCCACGTGACATCGTCGTTGGCCCGCGATGCGAAGGAACCGGCGCCGGCGGCTCTCTCCGCCGACGAAGCCGCCGCGATCGCCGCTCTCGACGCCGGCATCGATGTCGGTGCCGTGCGACTGGTCGAACTGGTCGCGGTGCCCACGCCGCAGCGGGGCACCCGCGCCGCGTACCACGTCCTGCTCATCGGCGACGGAGCTGTCGAGCCCGTGGCCTTCTCCACGTTCGTCGACGCGCGCGACGGCAGCGTGCTCGTTCGCGATGACCTCGTCGACCACAGCGACGACAACCCGACGTGGGAGGTGTTCCCGAACACCCCGCCGGTCGACTATTCGTCCGCGGACCCGCGGGTGACCTGGTGCTCCGGCCCACTCGCGCCCGGGTGCGACGAGGTGGTGGGCACGTCGGCGTCGCCGTTCGCGTGGGACGTCAAGGCCGAGGACCAGAAGCCGACGAACACGACCACCGGCAACAACGCGCACACCGTGCACAACTGGTTCAGCAACGACCCGTTCGACGTGGGCAAGGAACCGGCGACGCCCAGCCCGACCCGTGACTACGCGTACGCGTGGACCAACCAGTGGTTCGAGGAAAGCTGCTCGCCGGCCGTCTTCGACACAGCGAAGCGCAACGACATCGACGCCGCACGGGCGAACCTGTTCGCCATGCACAACCGCATGCACGACTGGTCCTCCCACCTCGGCTTCACCGAGGCCACGTTCAACCTGCAGGAAGACAACTTCAAGCGCGGCGGCAAGCAAAACGACTCGGAGCAGGGCAACGCGCAGGCGGGCGGGGTAACCGGTGGACCGCCGGCCTTCGCCGCGCGTGACAACGCCAACCAGATCACGCCGCCCGACGGCCACCCGCCGATCACCAACATGTACCTCTGGCAGCCGATCGCGGGCGCGTTCTACGCCCCCTGTGTCGACGGCGACTACGACATGACGGTGATCGGGCACGAGTACACCCACGCCATCAGCAACCGCATGGTCGCCGGACCTCGCGCCGGCCTCAGCGGCCCACAGGCGGGCGCGATGGGCGAGAGTTGGTCCGACCTCATGGCCATGGAGTACCTGAACGAGCACGGGTACGCCCCAGCCGGGCAGGGCGCGTTCACCATCGGTGAGTACGTCACCAGCGACGGCGCCGCGGGCATCCGCAACTACAACATGAGCACGGTCCCGCTGAACTACAGCGACATCGCCTACGACCTGGTCGGCCAGCAGGTCCATGCGGACGGCGAGATCTGGAGCGCTACGAACTTCGACATCCGACAGGCCCTGATCGGCCGGTACGGCGCCGGCGACGCGGCGCTGCAGAAGTCGTGCGCCAACGGCGCGACACCGGTAACGGCCTGCCCGGGCAACCGGCGCTGGGCGCAGTTGGTGTTCGACGCCTTCCTGCTCATGGCGGCCGGCAACGTGAGCATGGTCGACGCCCGCGACGCGATGCTGGCGGCGGACATGATCCGCTTCGGCGGCGCGAACCAGGATCTGCTGTGGAACGCATTCGCCACCCGCGGTCTGGGTGAGAACGCCGCCAGCAACACGAATGCGGACGCCAATCCCACGCCGAGCTTCGCCTCGCCACTCGCCACCGAGGCGACGCTGACCTTCGCGCCGGCCGACGAGGACGGCCAGCCAGTCGCAGGTGCTCAGCTGTTCGTCGGGCGCTACCAGGCCCGGGCCGTCGCGGTCGCGGACACCGACGCCGGCAGCGCGCTCGGCAACGCGGTGGCGCTGATGCCGGGCACGTACGAGTTCGTCGCCCGCGCGCCCGGCCGTGGTCTGGTCCGGGTCGGACCGCTCACCGTCACCGCGGGCCAGGTCACCGACCTGGCGGTCGTGATGCCGACGAACCTGGCGTCCAGCGCGTCCGGCGCGACGGCGTCAGGTGACGGCGTCAACGTCGCCAGGCTGATCGACGACGACGAGGCGACAAACTGGGCTTCGCTCGGCAGCCCGGTCGTCGGCAAGCAGGTCACCGTCCACCTGGCCGGCGGAGTGCAGCACGTGTCCCGCGTTCAGGTGAGCGCGACGCTCCGGCCGGCGATCACCGGAGATCCGGACGCCAGCGGGCAGAACCGGTTCTCGGCGCTACGGCAGTTCCGCGTGCTTGCGTGCCAGGCGAGCGATGCCGTCGACTGCGCGGACGCCGCCGACTTCACGCTCGTCTTCACCAGCCCCGCGGACGCCTTCCCGTCGATCGCGCCGCGGCCTCGAGTGCCGGAACTGATCATTCGGTCGTTCGGCATCCCAGAGACGGAGGCGACGCACCTACGCTTCGAGGTGGTCACGAACCAGTGCACCGGCGCGCCGGACTACGCCGGGGAGCAGGACGCCGACCCGCGGGCCGGCACCGACTGCACGACCAACAGTGCCCAGGCGCGCAACGTCCGGGCCGCCGAATTCCAGGCCTTCACGCAGTAGTCGGGGTCGTCAGGACCGGGGCCAGACTGGAGGCGCGCGCCGCGGCGCGTGCGCCTGGGTGCTGTGCCCCGGGCGGCGGACGGTGACCGGGATGCTCACCGTTGCCGAACCGGAGTTCCACCCGTGTCTGCTCGGCCAATGCGCGGAAGGGTCAGCGCGTCGGGGCGGCCGGTCCGCTCGGCTGAACGATCCAGAGGCCAGCGCGCATGTCGCTCGCATAGACGATCCCGGTCTCCGGGTCGATCGCGACGCCCCACATCTCGGCGGGTCCGGTGCCCAGCGAGTTCGCGTGGCGCCTGCTCGTGTCGGGCACGAACTGGCCGACCCGCCGCGGGTGCGTCGGGTCGCTGACGTCGATGGCCACGATGCCGTTGGAGTACCAAGAGGAGTACGCACGGTTCCCGTGAACCTCAGTGTTGTGCACCGACCAGCTGCCCGGCGGCGTGGGGTGCTCGCCGATGGCGTGCGGCGCGTCGGTGAACGCGCCGACCTGCTGCCACTCGTCGGTCGCGTCCTCGCGGAACACGCGGACGTGCCCCCACGAGGGGGTCTGCGCCGTCACGGTGAGGGCCACCGGCCCGGCCGCAGCGCGGATCCCCGCGGCGAGGTCGTCGATGTCGGCGATCTGGAAGACCGGGAGGCCGGCGACGGCCTGACCAAGCGTCTTCAGAGCCACGCCCGGGAAGAACTGGTATGCGTCGTCCGGGCTGATCAGGTTGGACACCAGGGCGCCGGCGCCCGCCGCGGCGGCGAGGGACGCCTGCTGCCCGAAGGCGCACGGCGGCTCCGGCCAGCCGGGGATGATCCCGACGTAGAACGGGTCGACCGTGTCGGCGAGGGCGACCTTGCCCGCGGCGCCGACGTAGTCGGCAGACTGGCAGCCATCGCCTGCGTCATGCACCATCGCGGTCACCGTCAGCCCCCCGGCGGCCAGCGGGGCCCCCGACCAGGACGCCTGGATTCCGTCGGCCGTGAGAGGCCCGGTGGCCGAGCTGGTGACGAGGACGTCGGGCAGCGTCGAGAAATCCTCGTCGTTCTGCAGGATGTAGCGAGTGCCACCTGCCTCGTACGGCGTCATCGAGTGGCCGTCGCCGCTCGACCCCGCCGGGTAGATCGTGCGTCCGAGGAGGACCGGATTGGCGGGGTCGCTGATGTCGAACTTGAGGATCCCACCGTCCCAATACGACACGTAGGCGGTCGTGCCGCCGTCGGCGCCCCGCACGCTGTGCGCGTAATGCGCGGCGAAGAACCCGGGCAGGCCCTGGAACGAGCTGGACACCGGATCGTTGCCGCCCTGGATGAGCAGGTCGCTGTCGGCGATGATCCCCCAGTCCGCGAGCGCCCGCGGATCGGTGGGGTCGGTGATGTCCACGACGCGGAACTCACCGCCGAAGTCGGCGCCGAAGTAGGTGTCGGAGAACTCGGTGTACGGCGTCGCGAGCAGCGCAAGCGCCGTGCCGTCCGAGCGCGCCACGAGGTCGAGCTCGTGCACACCCGCCGGCGTCGGGAGGAAGCTGAGCTCGGTCGGGTGTCGTGGGTCGGTCACGTCGAACAGCGCGAGCCCGTCGGCGCCGCCGCGACCGCAGGTTTGGACACCGACGCCGAGGACGTCCCGGTCGCCGATGCGCCGCACCACGACGTCTTCGTTCGATGATCCCGCTCTTGCTCCGACGTATCCGGTCCACCGGGGCCGCCTCGGGTCGTTGACATCGACGACCTTGGCGCCCTGTCCCGTGCACTGGGCGCTCCACGCCCCGACATAGGCGAACTTCCCGACCGAGCCTCCGTGATCGTGGAACCAGACGTCGCCGTTCGGGACGCCACCGCCGAGGTTGGCGTGCCCGAGCACGCTGAAGTTTTCGGCGACGAGCGGGCTCGGACTGCCGGCGCTCCCGGTCGCGGCGTTCCTGGCCGCGTCGAGGACCTCGTGCAGCCGCTCCTCCCACGGGTCGCCGACGGAGGCGCCGCCCGCCGGAGCGGCGACCGCCAAGACGACCACGGAGACTGCGCTGACAGACAGGAGCGCGCGACGCACGATGATCTCCCCCCTCGGACCGGACAGATTCGGTGCCTGCTCGGATGCTTCCCCCCGCGCGCCGCCTGGTCAACCAGGAGGAAGCACGCTTCTTACGACGATCCTCTGGAACCTCCCCCTCGCGTTCTGGGTGCGCCTTCGGCGACGCGCTGATCGGCGCTGTCACGGCGAAAGTTCCTTCGAGCCCAAAATCTGCCAGGCTGTGCCTTGCGCGGGGGGGAGGGAGATAAGGATCATGCGGCGCGGGTTCGCGATAATGGCGGCGCTGGCCTTGCTGGCGCTGGTGTCCGCCCAATCACCAGCCGCGACGGCGGCAACGACGAAGGCCTCAGCGCTGAACATGGCGGTGGTCGGCCACCACGATTTGGGCAAGCGCGGCTTCAACGCGGATGTGTGGGTCCACGAGGGGTACGCGTATGTCGGCAACTGGGGCTTCCAGGACTGGTCGGGCGGGGGCGAGAACCGGTTCTGTCCCGATGATGCGCACGCGGGCATCGCTGTGCTCGACGCCCGCGAGCCCAGCCACCCCGCCGCCGTCGCGAAGCTGCAGAATGACTCCGGCACGTCCGCAGAGGATGTTGTGGTGTTCACTGCGCGCTATGGCGCGCTGGCCAACCGCGACATCGCGGTCTCCGGCATCCAGACCTGCGGCAGCTCCAGGTATGACACCAGTCTGTTCCGCGGGCTGCAGGTCTGGGATGTCACGGACCCCGCGCACCCGGAGGAGATCGGCCGGCTGGACACCGGCTGTTGCACGCGCGGCATTCACGAGCTGGAGGTGCAGCACCGGCCGGATCTCGGCCGAACCTACGTCTACGCGAGCGTGCCGGCCAGCGAGTACCCGGACAGCGACTCGCCAACGGGCCGGCGCGACCAGCTGGGCCGGGGCGACTTCCGGCTCATCGACATCACCGACCCCACCAGCCCTGTCGAGGTGTCGAACTGGGGCGTGGTCCGCAACCTCGGCGGGCCGCCGGCACCAGGCTTGGGCTGTGACCCCGACCCGATTTATGGTCACAGCGTCGAGCCCTCAGCCGACGGGCGCCTGGCGTTCGTCGCCTACTGGGACAGCGGGTTCATCGCGCTGGACGTGACCGACCCGGCCAGCCCGGCGTTCCGCGGCCGGACCGGGTACCCGGCGAATGCCGACGGGGACGGGCATTCGTCCAACTTCGACGAGGCTCGAGGGCTGCTCTTCACGGCGGACGAGGACTTCTGCAAGACGTCCGGGAGCGGCACCGAGAAGGGCTACGGCCACCTGCGGGTGTACGACTACCGCGACGTCGCTCACCCGGTTCAGATCGGTGAGTACCGCACGCCGAACTCGCTCGGGACCAATGATCAGGGGGCGGGCGACTACGTGATCCACAATCCCCTGCTGGTCGGAACCGACGTCTACGCGTCGTGGTACAGCGACGGCGTACGGGTCATCGACACCAGCGATCCGCGGACGCCGCGCGAGGTGGCGTACTTCGTGCCGCCCAGCGCGAACAACCCGGTCAGCCCGTCCCAGCGGGGCGTCCTCAACAACGCCACGCAGGTCTGGGGTGTGGCCGTCGACGAGGCTACGGGCCTGGTCTATCTGAGCGACATGAACTCCGGCCTGTGGATCGTGCGCCGCACGGACAAAGGCTGATCCGAAACGGGGCCGCGGGCCTGCGCCACAGGCAGGCCCGCCGGCAACGTGGCAACATCCCGCCATGTGTGGCCGAGCGCGAAGACGGCCATGCCGGCGATGTTCGCTTTCCAGGTGTGCTTGTGTGACAGCCCGGCAGGCGGTGAACTCCGAGTCGCGCGCTGGTCTCGTCCAGCCACACTGGGCGCACCCCGATGGAGATTTGGGCTCATGGCCCGCTCATGGCCCAGTGCATTTGCGGAGAGCTTCAACGTCTCGGATCAGGATGGCGTGGCCATCGACAATAACGAGACCGCGCGCGATGAGTGATTGCAACGCACGGTTGACCGCCGGCCTCGACGCGCCGATCATCGCGGCGAGGTCCGACTGAGTGAGCCCACGGTCCAGCACGAGGTCATCCGATTTACCGTGCTTCGCCATGAGCTCAAGAAGTAGTTTCGCCAGCCGTCCGGTGAGGTCCAGGGACACCCGGTCTCCGGCCTGCTCGGTCAGCCGCCGCACGAGTTGTCCAAGCATGCGCAGGAGCTCATCGACCAGGCTGGGATGGGTCCGCATCAGTTCGAGTAGCGCATTTCTGGACAACATGAATACGGACGTGGGTTCCAAGGCGACGACCGAAGCGGACCGCGGGGATCCGTCGAGCACCGCCAACTCTCCAAAAACCCCGTTCTTGCCCATCGTGTTGAGCACGACCTCGTCGCCGTGCTCTGTGGTGAAAACAACCTCCACCAATCCATCCAGGACGACGTAAAGATGATCTCCCGGGTCGCCCTGGCAACAGATGATTTGTCCGCGTAGATAGCCGGCCGTCCGGCCGGCCCGAGCGACGGCCAGGATGCCCTCGTCACCGATCACGTGGAACAAGGGGACGGCGGACAGCACGTCGACGACCTGCTCGGGGTCGCGTCGCAGCAGGCTTCGGGCATCGCTTCGGTGCGCCGCCATGGCTGAAGTGTAGGCCGGACTCCGCGTCGCAGCTTTCGCGCAGCGGTCGCTCCGCGACTGTGGCGGGCGTCACACGAAGACTGTCATCCCGGGTACAGCATGGCCGCCCGTATTTGCCGCATCGTACGTGCACCTGCGAACGCACAAAGGGAGACATGCACACCGACGAGAAGCCGGACGGGGTAAAGAGAACGGAGTGTGAACGATGATGGCAATCGTGAGTCTATTCGTCGCGGCGTTCGTGCTCGGCATGCTGGCGGGGATCGCGGTGGGCTGGTCCGCTGCGCCAGCGTTGGTATGGCAGGCACCGAAGGAGGGGCCGGGGGCGGCGCCCGCGCCGCAGGCCGTTGGCGTGAGGGGCGGATTGTGAGATGAGCCAGATAGCGCCTTGCGGCCGCTTAGCCGAACCCCCACAGGCATCACGATGACCGCAACTGCGACCCAGGAACCACCAATCACGATAGTTATGCAGCGGGCCGCAGCCGGGGACCGGGCAGCCTGGGAACAACTCGTCACTACCTATTCACGGCTCCTCTGGGGAATCGCGCGCGGCTACCGCTTGTCCGGGAGCGACGCGGCTGATGCCGTCCAGACGACCTGGCTACGGCTGGTCGAGCACCTCGACGATATCCACCGGCCGGAGGCTGTGGGGGCGTGGCTGGCTACCACCCTGCGGCGGGAATGTCTGAGGATGCAGCAGCGAAGCGATCGCCAATCGCCGATCGACATCGAGGCAGTGGAGATCGGCGACGAATCGGCGGACGTGGAACGTCAGATTATGCGGCAAGCGGAAAGAGCCGCTCTTGAATATTCCATGCAGTTGCTTCCCGACCGCCAGCGGGTTCTGTTGCGAATGTTGACGACCACGCCGCGGCCCTCCTATGAGGAGATCGCCGCGGCCCTCGACATCCCCAAAGGGAGCATCGGGCCGACGAGAGGAAGGGCGCTACGCCGCCTGCGTCAGCTGCTCGACTCCGGCCGCGCCCGGTGACGATGCGCGGACCGGCGTAGATGGTCCGTCAGCACAGACCATGGTATTTGGCCCATTGGCCCTGCCCGAATTGCACGAGCGGGCCGACAATCTCGCACGCCCGGGTGCGCCAGGAATACGGGTCCACGTCGAGCAGAAGGGCGGCGTCGCGGGCGCCAACCGCCAAGCTCCCGCCATCGGGACTGAAGGCAAGCCCGCTGCCCAACTGGTCGCGCTGCCTGATGTCGGCGACGATCTGGCCCGCTGCGTCATGGAGGAGCACGCTGCCATCCTCGGCGGAGGAGGCGAGGAGCCCCTGCCTGCTGAACGCCACGGCCAGGACTGCCCGGGTGTGGTCGGTCAGCCTCGAAAGCATGCGCCAGGTATGCAGCGGCGTGCGTAGCTCGAACCGGTCAACGCCCCCATCCATGTCACCGGCCGCGAGAGTCGTGCCATCAGCGCTGAAGGCCACGCTGGACACCCACACCGGCTTCGACGCAGATACGGGACGAAAAGGGTCCTGCAGGTCCCAGACCACCACGCCCCATCCACCGGCGGCGAGCCGTCGGCCGTCCGGGCTGAAGGCCAGGCTGGTCGGACCGGGTGCGTTGAAGAGCCACCTGGTGTGCGGCAGCCCGAGCCGACGGGCGGTGTCCTGCTGCTCGACATCCCAGAGCACAACCTCCTCGAGGCCCGCGAGGGCGACCCAGCGGCCGTCCGGACTGAATGCGACGGCGCCGGCCGTGGCGCGTTCGACAGCTGCGGTCTTCACGATCGAGCGCCTCTCGGCGTCCCAGACGACGATGCTGCTGCCGCTCTCTGTGGTGAAGACGGCGGCGACCCGCCGGCCGTCCAGGCTCAGCGCTGCGCCGCTCACCGCGCCCCCGACCGCCTCCGGGCTTGGCAGCGTGCCGACCGGCTTCCGGTTGACATAGTCCCATAGCATCACGCGGCCGGCTGTGGCGGTGAGCAGGAGGCGATGCCCGTCGAAGGCGATGGTGTGGACCGCCGCACCGGCGCTGCTCGCGGCAGGGTCCCTGAGCATCTGCTGTAGCAGAGTGCGGCCGGCCGGATCCCACAAAATCACAGTGCCGTCTTTGCCGCTCGAAGCGAGTTGGCCGCCTGGCCCGAAAGACAGTGCGCGCACGGCCGCGACGTGCCCGTTGATCATCCCGCCGGACGCCGCACCGGGCTGGGTGGTTCTCCAGAAGGCGACCCTGCCGTCGTCGGCGCCGACGCCGAGCGTGCGACCGTCGCGGCTGAACGCCAGCGCCGACACGGTGCCGTCGACCGACCACGGGGAGCCGAGAGGCCTGCCGCTGGGCAGGTCGACCAGCACGATGCCGCTACGCCGGGCCGAGCCGTAGTCAGGGCCGGCAGCGGCGGCGACGCGACCGTCGGGGCTCACTGCGACGGTCTGGAGCAGCGGCACCGGCAATGACCTGGTCCTCCGCACGCGGCCACCTTGCAGGTCCACGATGTCCAGGGTTTCGTCCTCGCTCGCCGCCACGAAGTTGTGGCCATCGGGCGTGAATGCGATCGCGGCGGCGCCGGAGAATGGGCCGTAGACCGGTGGCAGCCGCGACGCCACCGGTGTGCCGGTCTCCACGTCCCATCGCGTGATCCCCAGTTCGATCGAGGGGGGACGCGGGCCCAGCACGGTCGTCAGCACGCGGCCGTCCACGCTGAAGGCGAGCCCGTAGGCCGAGCGAGACACGCCGGGCCGCTTGAGGAGCCGACGCAGTTGCCCTGTTCCGGCGTCCCAGAGGATGACCGAACCGTCGCCCGTGTCCGTAGCGACCGTCTTGCCGTCTGGACTGAAGGCGACGACTGTGCCGCCGCGGTGACCGGGGTTGGTCAGGACACCGAGCGGCCGCCGACTCCGCAGGTCCCACATGCTGACCCTGCCCTTGCCGAGCGCAAGCGCCAGCATGGTCGCATCAGGGCTAGGCACCATGGCGAGGATCTCGTTGTTGGCCGGCAGGATGCTGATCCGCCGCGGCTCCTGGCCGAGCAGCGCAAGGAGCGTGCGGCGGGCCTGGCTGGTGGGTGCGACCCGCAACGCCTCGAGGTCGGTCAGGAGCGCGAGCGCTGGCTTGTTATGGGCGAGGTCCGCCGCCTTCGCCGCGAGCCTGGACGACTCGACCTCGAGGGCGCGTCGCTCGGCCAGCTCGGTCTGCCTGCGCAGGTTGTTCCGCTGGACCACGGCCACCACGGCCAGGGTGGTGGCCGCAAGGGTGAACGCGGTGAGCGCCGCCACCAGGACGCGCAGCCGGCGATTGCTCCGCCGGGTCAGGCTGAACGATCGAGCTTCCCACGCCGCACTGGCGTCGAGGAAAGCGCGCTCAAGGACGTTCAACTCCTCGTCACGCTGTGCCGTCCACACCTTGGCGGCGGCCAACTGCACCCCCCGGTACAGTGCGTCCGGCTCGCGCCCGAGCGCGTCCCACTCCTGGGCGGCCCGGGTCAGCTGCCGATGCAGTCGCAGCCGCTCGCGGTCTTCGGTCAGCCAGCCCCGCAACCGCGGCCAGCTGCCGATCAACGCCTCATGCGTCACCTCGACGCTGTCCTCGCCGACAGCGATCAGCCTGGCGGCGGCCAGCTGCTCGAGCACCAGCCCGGTCTCCTTCGCGGCACGGTCGCCGCGTAGCTCACCCAGGCTTGCCCGCCGCTTGGTGTCGACCGTTCCCTCCCCAATGGCGGTCAGCCGCACGAAGATCCCTCTGGCGATCTTTCGTTGGGTGGGCGTGAATCCGGCATAGACATCTTCGGCCGTCTTGGCGACCGCTCCCTGTACGCCGCCCGCCGCCAGGTAGTCGGCCAGGGTGAGGGTGCGGCCCCGATGCCGTTGCCAGGTCTCCAGGAGCGCGTGCGAGAGTAGGGGCAGGGCGCCCGGCTCGTCCCGCGCGTCCTCAAGCGCCGTCTCTACCAGTGCTGACTCGATCGCGAGCCCTGCGCCTGCGGCAGGCTGCGTGATCACCGCGCGAAGCTCGCTTTCGGCCATCGGGCCGACCAGCAACTGCGCGTCCTGCAAAGCGTCAACCAGATCCGGGTAGTCCCCGCACCGGCCGTAGAAGTCTGCCCGGATCCCGAGGACGACCCGCGCGCGGCTGCGAGGACTGCGCACGGCGCCGAGCAGCGCCTCGATGAATCCGGTCCGCTCGCCCTCGTCATCGCAGAGAGTGAACACCTCCTCGAACTGGTCCACCAGCAGCAGGACATGCGCGAGCGGCGGCGCGCCGACGAGCGCCTGGCGGATCGCCAAGTCAAGGTTGGCGGGTTGGGCTTCCAGATCGGCCCGCAACGCACCCGTGGCGGCGCCCTGAAGGGCGCCGAGTTGGACGGCGAGCTCCTCGAACGGGTGCTCGCCCGGGGTCAGCAGGATCGTCGGCCAGTCTTGACTGCCCGGCAACCTCCCGGCCCCGATCGCCGGCAGCAGACCCGCCCGCAACAGCGATGATTTGCCGCTGCCGGATGCGCCGAAGACGGCGAGGAACCGCTGCCCCGCAAGCCGGCCCATCAGGTCGTCGACCATCCGCTCGCGACCGAAGAAACGCTCCGCGTCCGTCGGTTGGAACGGGGCCAGGCCAAGGTACGGTGCGCGGGCGGCGCCGGCGGACCGGACGCGAGCGGGAGCGTCCACGTCCCCCGGCACGTGGACCCAGGCGTCCGCCGGCTCGTCCTTTCCTTCGACGACGACCTGATGCCATTCCGCCGGATTCAGGCTGCCATGGGCGCGCCTGACGACGCCTTGGTAGATCTCGGCCGATACCATCACCGCCACAGGCTGGGTGGTCGCGCGCAGGCAGGCACGCAGGACCTCGCTGTCCAACAGCCCGCAGGTATGGTTTGTCGCCTCGCCCACGAAGGGCTCGGGATCGGGCAACACATCTCCGGCATGCATGGCCAGGCGCACCCGGAGCCGCTCGGCACGGGGGCTGTTCTGGTTGTAGGCCAGCAAATGGTCACGCAGCCCGCCCGGCACCGTGTCGAGCAGCAGGCTCCGGGAGACGTTGGGGTCGACTGAGAGGAGCCAGCCGTCGCCGGTGTCCTGAAGCAGCCAGTTCCCGGGGACCACGCCGGCCTCGTCGAACAGTTCGCTGCACCACTCCGTCAGGCGACGGCGAAGCTGCACACGGACGCTGTCCGATCGTTCGAGCCCGCCATAGCTCTCGATGTCGGCCGCGAGGAACGTGCGGTACGTGCTGTGTCTGCTGGTCCCACCCGGCCGGTCACCACCCACTACGCATCACACCCAACGTGGCACAGCACTGTCGTTGGCGCATTCGACATCGAAGCCCAACCCATCCGTGAGGGGCGTAAGAGCCTGTTGGCAACAGGCTCTAAGGCCGTTAGCCGCCGACGCGACAGGTGCCGCTCGACGGCGGGTCGGCCGGCCAGCAGCGCGCCTGCACCGAGTCGAGGATTTCCTGGAGCTGCCTACCCTTGGCGTCGAG
>Ga0184623_10000680_pt1 | contig 14508 bp, 13 predicted proteins | sample PLM1_100_b1_FD_133138 | JGI IMG/M metagenome (GOLD analysis project Ga0184623, IMG submission 133138) | Groundwater sediment microbial communities from an aquifer in East River, Colorado, USA - PLM1_100_b1 | ecosystem: Environmental > Terrestrial > Soil > Riparian zone | place: USA: East River...
CCCCAGTACCGCTGGCGAGAAATCCCCCAATCCTTCAGCCGGAACTGCACGGTGCGCTGACCGATTCCCTGCGCTTCGACGAAGGCGCTCATCCGCTCAATCGCTTCGTTCGAAGGCAGGCCTGAAAATTCGCCGCTGTCGACCACACGACCCTCGTCCACGTACGCGGCTTCCAGCGTGTCACCCGACAGCGACTGCCCGTCAGGCTGGATGACGACCTTGATCGGCAGGTCGTACTTCTTCGCAAACTCGAAGTCGCGTTGATCGTGGGCCGGTACCGCCTGAATCGCGCCCGTCCCATACTCGCCGAGCACAAAATTGGCGATCCAGATGGGCACCAATTGCTTCGTGAACGGATTGACGGCATCGCGGCCCGTGAAGAACCCTTCCTTCTCAATCTCTCCACTGAGACGAGCCGCCCGGTCCTGCGCTCGGAAACGGTCGACGCGCGCCCGCAGTTCAGCGGGATTGTCCGATTCGTCGATGAACCGTCGCACGATCTCGTGCTCCGGTGCGAGCAACACGAACGTGGCGCCATGGATCGTGTCAATCCGCGTGGTGAAGACCTCAATCGCATCTGCACTGTCCGCCGGGGCGCCCTGATTTGTCGGTCCCAGTGGAAACCGGACGCGGACACCTTCCGATCGCCCGATCCAATTCTGCTGCATCGTCAGAACTTTGTCGGGCCACTCATGAAGCCGGCCGGTCGCCTGCAGCAGCTCATCGGCGTACCGGGTGATACGGAAAAACCACTGCTCCAGGTCGCGGGTCGTCACGGGAGTCCCGCAGCGCCAGCATCCGCCATCGACGACCTGCTCATTGGCGAGCACGGTCTGACAGCTCGAGCACCAATTGACCGACGAGCGACGTCTGTACGCGAGGTCGCGCTCGTACATCCGCACGAACAGCCACTGATTCCATTTGTAGTATTCGGGAAGGCAGGTCGCGATCTCCCGATCCCAGGCATAGCTGATGCCCAGACGCTGGAGCTGCCCCTTCATGTGGGCGATGTTGTCAAATGTCGACACTTCGGGGTGGATGCCGTTCTTGATTGCCGCATTTTCTGCAGGCAGGCCGAACGCATCCCAGCCAAACGGATGCAGGACGTTGTAACCGCGCATCCGTTTCAGCCGGGCCACGACATCGCCGATGATGTAATTGCGCACGTGTCCGACATGCGCGTGCCCGGACGGGTACGCGAACATCTCGAGACAATAGAACTTCGGTCTGGACGGATCGGCTTCGACTTCATAGACCCGTGCATCGGTCCAGCGCTGCTGCCACTTCTTGTCGAGCTCCTGCGGTCGGTAGTCGGCCATGAGAATTTCTGGTCCTTGGTTCCAGCTCGAGATGTAGGCCGGAGCTTTTAGCTCCGGCGGACCTGACCACCTTCGCGCAAGGCTATGGTGGTCCGCCGTAGCTTCAGCGAAGGCGGAAGGTCCGCCCTACATCGGCAAGGTTATGAAGCCGGTTCCAGGCGCCAAGCACTTCATTGTACATGTTAGAGCCGCCAGTATGATGCGTGCGCCGCGCGGACGGCGGCAATCGCATCTGCCGCTCGCCTGCCCGGGCTTTCACTGATCGAGGGGAGCGCCGGCTGCTGGCCGGCCACCACGGCTACAGTCTGCTCCAGGCACTCGCTGAGGGCCGTCAAATCGTACCCTCCCTCGGTGACAAGCACCAGCCGGCCGTGGCAATGACGATCGCTGACCGCGCACAGTTCCGCCGTCAGTGCCGCATATCCTTCCGTCGTCATGCGCATGCCGCCCAACGGATCGCGCTCGTGCGCATCAAAGCCGGCCGACACGATGATCAGCTCTGGTCTGAACTGATCGAGCACCGGCACAATCAATTCGCGAAACACGGCCGCGAAATCTGCGTCTGTCGCGCCGGCTTCAAGCGGCACGTTCAGCGTAAAACCCAGGCCGTTGCCCCGGCCGACTTGATCGGCCGCGCCGGTCCCCGGATAAAACGGAAACTGATGAGTGGACACATATAGGACGCGCGGATCTTCGTAGAAGATCCACTGCGTGCCATTGCCATGATGCACGTCGTAATCCACCACTGCGACACGGCTGACGCCGTGCTCGAAGGCCTGAGCCGCCGCTACGGCAACGTTGTTGTAGAAGCAGAAGCCCATCGCTCGCTCGCGTTCTGCATGGTGACCCGGTGGCCGGACAAAAGCGAACGCGCGAGTCAGGTCCGACGCGCGGATCAAGATTCGATCGACAGCCGTAAGAGCCGCGCCTGCCGCCAGGAGCGCTATTTCGTGCGACTCCGGCGATGTAAATGTATCGGGATCGAGCCTGACGACGCGGCCGGCAGTGCCGGCTACGAGGCTGAGGTAGCCTTCATCGTGGACACGCAAGAGCTCCTCGCGCGTCGCCGATCGAGGCTCGAGCAGTCTTCCACCTCGCGATTGCCAGACATTCGCAACCGCCCGCATCGCTTCCGCCCGCTGTGGGCGCTCGGGGTGCCCCGGCGGCGGCCGGTGCTCGACGAAGCGCTCGGACGTGATGATCGCAAACATGATCTGAGGATCACCACAGAGGTCACGGAGGTCACAGAGTTCTCAGAAACTAGAAACTGGAAAGTAGAATCTAGAAAGTCAGTTCCACACTTCTTGGTTTCTAGTTTTTAGCTTCTACTTTGTGACCGTCCTCTGTGCCCTCTGTGGTTCATCTTAATGACAGTTATTTTTCTTTCAGCAGTTCTTTCGCTCGATCTTCCAACGAGGTCAGTGACTGTTCGAGCTCGATCCGCTTGGTCTCGATGACACGTTCATCGGCGCCTGCCGGCACGTCAATAGGTGCGCCGATTGCGAGCGCCATGGCGCTGAAGGGTTTCGGAATCTGCGTCCGATCCCAGCTGCGCAGCGTCCATTGACGATCCGCTTCAATGTGAAATGGCAGAACAGGACTACCGGTTGCGCCAGCCAGCCAGATGGCCCCAGCCTGCGCCTGCTTCGCGGGGCCACGCGGCCCATCCAGCGTAAAGCCGGCCGCATGGCCGGCCTCGATGTCGTGTTTCAACTGGAGCAATGCGCGGCGGGCGCCGCGCGAGCTGGACCCGCGCGCCGTGCCGTATCCGAAGCGCTCGATAATCCGCGCGATCCACTCCCCGTCAAAGTTTTCACTTGTGATGACGACGATGCCGCGACGGCGGAAGTAGTAGGTGGCGGGAAGAATGCGACCGTGCCAGAACGCCATCACCGGCGGACGACCAGACGCGGCGATCGCGTCAAGATGTTCCCGGCCATCGACCCGCCAGTGCAACGTGCGGCCAAGCAGGCTGATAAGAGGATAGCCGAGTGCTGCAATCGCCGATGCTTCGAAGCGCTTCAGGCGGGAAGCGCGCCAGTCAGCGGCCATCACATGCCGTCATACCGCGGCCCACCGCCTCCCTCCGGGGGCACCCAGGTGATCACCTGGTAAGGATCCATGATGTCGCATGTCTTGCAATGCACGCAGTTGGACGCGTTGATCTGAAGTCGCCGACCGTCGGCGCCATCAGGCACGATCTCGTAGACGTTGGCAGGGCAGAACCTGATGCAGGGATGGCCGTACTCCTCGCCGCAAATCGAGTGGCAGACCTCAGTGTGGACCAACAGGTGTGAGGGTTGATCTTCATCATGCCGCGTGCCGGAAAAGTGCACATCGGTCAGCTTATCGAACGTCAGCTGCCGGTCAGGCTTCACAGGCGAGGACACCGTGTCGTACGGCAGTTGCCGTCCGTAGTATTGCTTGATCGTCTGCATGCGATCGTGCCCCGGATGAATGGGCCACGGGTCTTTGATCCACCAGCCGCCGGCCAGCAGAGAGATACCGGCGTACGCGAGGCCCGCAAACAGTCCGGCACCGAACGCCTGGTGCACATTCCTCACCGGGTACAGCTCGCGGCGGACCCAGCTCGTATCGATCAGCTCGTCGAATCGCTTCAGCTTCGCCGCCGACACATCTCCCGCGCGCACCGCGTCGAACGCCGCTTCGGCTGCGAGCATCCCGGTCTTCATCGCGAGATGCACGCCCTTCAGCCGCATCGAATTCAGAAACCCTCCGGCATCACCGACGATGAGCGCGCCGTCCGTATAGCACTGAGGGATCGCGTGCCACCCGCCCTCGGGTAACGCCTTGGCGCCATAACGGACCATCTGCCCGCCCCGAAGCAGACCGGCCACGAGCGGATGCAGCTTCAGCCGTTGAAAAGCGACGTGCGGATCGAAAAAAGGATCCTTGTAGTCGAGACCGGCGACGAAGCCAACCGAGAGCCGACCCTCGGGCATTGCGTAGATGAAGCCGCCGCCGAATTCCTCGAAACGCAGCGGGTACCCCATCGTGTGGATCACCGTCCCCGCCGGAACTCGATCGGCGGGAACCTCCCACAGCTCCTTGATTCCGATGGCGTAGATTTGCGGCTGCCGTCCTTCATCAAGTGGGGTGCGTCGCAGAAGCGTCTTGGTGAGATTCCCACGCACGCCTTCGGCCAGGATTGTGACTTTCGCACGGACATCCACGCCCGGCTCGAAGGAGGACCGGCGTTCGCCGTGCCGATCGATGCCGCGGTCTCCCGTCCGAACACCGAGGACCGCACCGCCTTCCATCAGCAGCTCGCTGGCGGCGAATCCCGTAAAGATGTCGATTCCCTCGGCCTCGACCAGACCGGCCAGCCACTTGACAAAGCGCTGCAGCGAGATCACGTAGTTACCATGATTTCGTAGCGGCGGCGGCGTGAAGGGAAAGCGGATCTTGCCGGCGCGGGTCAGGTAGTACACGCGATCGTCATGCACTTCCGCGGCCAGTGGTGCGCCCAGCGCGGCGAAGTCAGGGATGAGCTCGCGAAGTGCTGCCGGGTCGAGTACTGCGCCCGACAGCATGTGCGCGCCGGCTTCGCGCGCTTTGTCGATCACCGCCACCGCCAGCGGCTTTCCGGCGGACGCCCTTTGGAGCTGGGCCAGTCGCAACGCGGCCGCCATGCCGGCCGGACCGCCGCCGACGATCAGGACATCGACTTCGAGAGTTTCACGGTCCATAAGTCAGTAGGACTGGTTTCAATACCTGTAGAGGCGGGTCTTCAGACCCGCCTTTACTTCGGCGGATCTAAAGATCCGCCGCTACAAGATGAGGATATGAAACCAGTTCTATTCAGTAGTCAATGAGCACGACCTCCACGAAGTGCCTGCGACGGATTACTACAGAGGCCTCAGAGGGCACAGAGGCATTTTCAAGCAAGAAGCTCTGTGACCTCTGTGCACTCTGTGGTGATCTACCGCCTACTGTTTCTCCAGCTCGGCGATGAGTGCCGGGACGATGTCGAACAGGTCGCCGACGATGCCGTAGTCGGCGACCTCGAAGATCGGCGCGTCAGGGTCCTTGTTGACGGCGACGATCGTGCGCGCGCCTTTCATCCCCACAAGGTGCTGAATGGCGCCCGAGATTCCAAGAGCCAGATAAAGCTTGGGGGCAACGGTCTGACCAGAGCTGCCGACCTGTCGCTCCATGGGCAGCCAGCCCGCGTCGCAAATCGGACGGGACGCCGCAAGCTCGGCGCTTAGAGCCGCGGCGAGCTTCCGCGCCAGCTCGATGTGCTCCTGTCCTTTGATGCCGCGGCCAATCGCCACGATCCGCTCAGCCTGCGACAGATCGACTGACTGCCGGGCCTCCTGGAATGGCGCCTCCGGCTTTACCCGGATTGCGGAGGCGTCTGGCGAAAATCCCACCGGAACAATCGGCACCGCCGTGGCGCCGCGCGCCGCTGCATCCCCTCGAAACGCTCCAATCTGGAAGGTCACGAAGTGCGGTGTCTCACCTTCCGGCACAACCTGGGCGGCCAGCTTGCCCTGAAACATCGGCCGAAGGAACGAAACCGTTCCGTTCTCGCGATTCACCGCAACGCAGTCGGTCAGCAGCGCCCGCTGGAGACGCGCCGCCAGCTTCGGCGCAAAGTCGCGTGTCTGATAGGTGTGCGGCATGACGACCCACTCTGGACTGACCCGCTCCACGACAGCCGTTATCGCCTGTACAAATCCTTCCGCCGTGTAGGCCTCGAGCAGCGGGTGATCGACGGTCAGCACCTCCGCGACGATGGCCTGCGCCAATTCGGCTGCCGCGCTCGAAAGAGCTGAACCGATGAGCACCACCTTCGTGTTGGTGGCGGCCGCCTGGCCGGCCATTTGTTGAGCGGCTGCGATCGCTTCCCAGGACGCCCGGTTCAGCTTGCCCGCGCGCTGCTCTGCGACGATGAGAATCATGAGGGTACGCTCGACGGGATGATCAAATGACGCGACGCTCGTCGCGTAGCTTACGCACGAGTTGTGCGGCTACTTCAGCAGGGGATCCAGTAACCATCTCGGTGTGCTTTGTCTTTTGAGGGACCGCCAGTGAAAGAATCCGTTGCGAGGGCGCGAGCCCCGCGGGGGCGGCGACCTGTGTGATCTCCTTCTTCTTGGCAGCCATGATGCCTTTCAGCGTCGCGTATCGAAGCTGATTGATTCCACTCTGGATCGTGAGCACGGCGGGCAATGGCAGGCTCACCCACTGAAACCAGCCCGCCTCGAGCTCGCGCTTGACGCGCAGCCCGCCATCGGTCGCCTGGACTTCCATGATGATGGTGGCGTGGGGAAGGCCGAGTCGTTCTGCGATGACCACTCCAGTTTGAGCAAAACCCTGATCGTCTGACTGGAGACCGGTCAGTATCAAGTCGAACTGCTGATCCCGCATGGCCGCGGCAAGCGCTTCGCCGATCACGCTGGCGTCGGAGGCAGCGAGCCCATCGTCCTGCACGTGCAGCGCCCGGTCGGCGCCGCGCGCCAGCGCTTCACGGATGACCTGAGCCACCCGCGCCGGCCCCGCGGAGCACACCACGACTTCTCCACCATGTTTCTCGCACAGCCGTAGTCCCTCTTCGAGCGCGTACGCGTCTGGCTCATTCATCTCGAAGCTGGCATCCTGCTCACGGATCCAGGTCCTGGTCTCGTTCAGCTTCGGGTGCCATTCGCGCGCAGGAACTTGTTTGATGCAGACGGCGATCTTCATACCTTACTTGTAAAAACTTCTAGACGCGATTTCATCGCCTCTCTTGTAGCGGCGGATCTTTAGATCCGCCGGAGGAAAGGCGGGTCTGAAGACCCGCCTCTACAGGTTATGAAACCGCTTCTACATTCGGTATTCGGTATTCTTACTCTTCATATCTCTTAAACAGCAACGCCGCATTCGTGCCGCCGAAGCCAAACGAATTCGACAGCGCGTAGCGGACGCGGGCGGCGCGGCATTTCCACGGGACATAATCCAGGTCGCACAACGGATCCGGCTCGTCCAGATTGATCGTCGGGGGCAGCGTCTGATGGTGCACAGCGAGCGCCGTAATGCCGGCTTCGAGGCCGCCGGCCGCACCGAGCAAGTGACCGGTCATCGATTTTGTCGATGACACCGCCAGCCTGCGCGCGTGCGCGCCGAAATACGTCTTGATGGCTGCCGTTTCGATCTTGTCGTTGTATTCGGTCGACGTACCGTGCGCGTTGATGTAGTCGACCTCAGAAGGCGAGATTCCGGCCGCCGTTACCGCCTCCTGCATCGCTCGGACGGCCCCTTCACCCCCTTCGGAGGGCGCGGTGATGTGGTAGGCGTCGGCCGACATTCCGTACCCCACCAGCTCGGCGTAGACCTTCGCGCCGCGCCTGCGTGCGTGTTCGAGATGCTCGAGCACGATCACTCCCGCACCTTCGCCGATGATGAAGCCGTCACGATCTTTGTCAAACGGCCGGCTCGCGCGCGTGGGGTCATCATTGCGGGTGGAGAGCGCGCGCATCGCGCCAAAGCCACCGACACCCATCGGCGTGATGGCCGCCTCAGATCCGCCGGCAATCATCGCGTCGGCGGCACCGCGACGGATAATCTCGAACGCATCTCCGACGGCATGCGCCGACGCCGAGCAGGCCGTACACGTCGCGGAATTGGGTCCTTTGGCACCGAATCGAATCGAGACCTGGCCAGCCGCGAGGTTGATGATGGCCGATGGAATGAAAAAGGGTGAGATGCGGCGCGGTCCGCCTTCGAGGAGCGCTTTATGCTCCCGCTCGATCGTGGTGAACCCTCCGATCCCCGACGCGATGAACACGCCGACCCGGCGCTCGTTCTCGGGCGTCACCGGCAGTCCCGAGTCATCCATCGCAAACTGCGAGGCTGCAATCGCGAACTGGATGAAGATGTCCATCTTCTTGACATCTTTCTTCTCGATGAACCGCAAGGGGTCGAAGTTCTTGACCTCGCCGGCAATCTGCGTCGAGAACCCGGACGCATCGAACCGCGTAATCCGTCCGATGCCGGGGCGTCCCGCCAGCAGCGCCTCCCAGTTGGCCTGCGTGCCGATGCCCACTGAGGAGACCAGTCCAACGCCCGTCACGACGACTCGCCTGTCCACCCGCTCCCTCCAATATTGATCCGGGGGCCCCTACCCCCCGGGCGGCGCCTCCGCGCATCATTTTGTTCCGGGGGTCCCTACCCCCCGGGTGGCGCCTCCGCGCATCATTTTTTCGTTTTTGCGTGTGCCTCGATGTACTCGATGGCTTCCTTCACACGCGTAATTTTCTCGGCATCCTCATCGGGAATCTCAATGCCGAACTCCTCCTCGAACGCCATCACGAGCTCAACCGTGTCGAGCGAATCGGCGCCGAGGTCGTCCACGAACGAAGCATCCGGGGTGACTTCCTCTTCATCGACCCCCAACTGCTCAACAATGATGCTCTTGACCTTGTCAGAAACGGCCATTCAAACCTCCTTGAATCGCGACAGTCGGCAGCCGGCAGTCGGCAGCACGACTCGTGAGTCCTCGTATCACGGCTCCTTGCAGACTGCCCACCGCCCACTACATGTACATTCCACCGTTGACCGCCAGCACGTGCCCGGTAATATACGATGCCTCGTCAGAAGCGAGAAAGCAGACGGCCGCCGCGACCTCCTCAGGTGTCCCGAGCCGACCGAGCGGTACTTGCGCGGACCACTTTTCGCGCACGTCGTCTCCCAAGGCCCGCGTCATATCGGTATCGATCACTCCTGGCGCGACCACGTTGACCGTGATACCGCGAGACGCCACTTCACGCGCCATAGACTTGGCGAACCCGATGAGGCCTGCCTTCGATGCGGCGTAGTTCGCCTGGCCTGCATTGCCCGTCTGTCCCACCACCGAGCTGACGGCGATGATGCGGCCGCTTCGTTGCTTCATCATGGGCCGCAGAACAGCCTGCACACACGTAAAGGTGCCGGTCAGATTGGTCGCGATCACATCGTCCCAGTCGGCCGGCTTCATCCGCAGCAGCAATTGATCCCGCGTAATGCCGGCGTTGTTCACCAGCACATCGAGCCTACCATGATGCGACAGCACTTCGGCGATTGTTCGCTCAACGCTCACCCGATCCGTCACCTCGAGCGCCACCGCCTCAGCCCGCCCACCGGCCGCGGCGATTTCACGCGCAACCGGGTCGGCGTGATCGCCGCGCGCCGCGGCAACCACGATCGCACCTTGCTGGGCCAGCTGGCGTGCAACCGCGCGACCGATCCCTCGTGAGGAGCCGGTGACCAGCGCCACTCGGCCCGTAAGTGTAAGCATATTCCGGGAAGGCTTGCGTTCGCTGGCTGCTGACAAGGCCTTTTACCACAGCGGGCGAAAAGGCCGCAGAGAAGTTAATGGGGTCTCTCAGTGCGCCATCAATGTTCGAACACTGCCTTGACGGCGTCGAGGCCCGTCGGGGCCTCGATGTTGGCGGTGGCTGCTCCGCGGTGAATCTTGCGCACAAGCCCGGTGAGGACCGTACCCGGACCCACCTCAACATACGCGTTGACGCCCTCAGACGCAAGGCGGCGGACGACCGCGTCCCATTGAACCGGCAAGGACACCTGCCGCACGAGCGCATCGATGGCGGCGCGATGCTCGCGCTTGGGCTCCGCATCGACATTGGCGACGACTGGCACCCGCGGATCATGAACTGCGAGGGCGCGCAGTTCCGGCGCCAACCGCTCTTCCGCCGGCTTCATCAGCGCACAGTGGAACGGAGCGCTCACCTGAAGCGGAATGACATGTTTGGCGCCGAGCGCTTTCGCGCGATCGCCTGCGCGGCGGACCGCCGCGGACGTACCGGCAATCACCACTTGTCCGGGCCCATTCAGATTTGCGGGGCCAACAACCTCGCCGGCGGCCGCCTCTTCGCACGCACGCGCGACGTCTCCGGCATCGAGCCCCAGAATCGCCGCCATGGCGCCGTCACCGACCGGAACGGCGTCCTGCATGTAACGGCCGCGACGCCTGACCAGTTGCAGCGCATCGCCGAATGACATCGTGCCCGCGGCCACATGAGCCGAGTACTCGCCGAGGCTGTGCCCGGCCGTGAAGGACGGCGTCAGGCCGATCGAGCTCAGAAGACGGTATGCCGCAATGCTGACAGTCAGAATCGCCGGCTGCGTGTTCTCGGTCAACATCAGCTGATCTTCGGGCCCTTCGAAACACAGCCGGCTGAGCGGCTCGCCGAGCGCATGGTCGGCTTCCTCGAACGTCTCACGGCACACGGCAAACGCAGCCGCGAGCGCGCGGCCCATTCCCACTTTCTGCGAACCTTGGCCGGGAAAAATAAAGGCAATCAATCGCGTGACTGCACAACCGCCGCGGCGACGATGTCCTGCTCGACACGATCGATGAGCTCGTGTGCCGCGAACCGATACGCCGTGGCCACAGCATTGCGCACGGCCTTCGCGGACGATCGACCGTGCCCGACGATACAGAGCTTGCCTACGCCCAGTAGCGGGGCGCCGCCATATTCGGAATAATCGACACGCCGTCTGAACCGTCTGAATGCGCGGCGTGATAACAGGGAGCCGACCATACCGCTGAAGGTGCGCGAGAGTTCCTCGCCGAGCAGCGCTTCAATTGTGTCGACGAGCCCCTCGCTGATCTTGAGCACCACGTTGCCGGTAAAGCCGTCGCAGACGATCACGTCGGCATGCCCCGCATACACATCACGGGCCTCGATATTGCCGATGAAATTTATCGGCGCGCTCTTGAGCAGTTGGTGCGCTTCGCGAATGACCTCGGTACCTTTGCTTTCTTCTTCGCCAATTGAAAGCAGTCCGACCCGTGGGCGGTCCCCTCCGAGCGCCACGCGCGCGTACGCGCTGCCCATGATGGCGAATTGCAACAGATGCTGCGGCCGGCACTCCACGTTTGCTCCGGCATCGAGCAGCACCGCCGATCCTTCTCGCGTCGGAATCGCGAGGGCCAGAGCCGGTCGATCGACGCCCGGGATCATCCCGAACGCGCTGTACGCCGCCATCACGCTCGCCCCGGTGTGTCCGATGCTCACCAAGGCGACCGCCTCGCCACGAGCGACCGCCTCGGCGGCCACCCTGACGGAGGCGCGCGGCTTGCGCCGAAGGGCGGCCGTCGGCGATTCACCCATCCCGACAACGTCGGGCGCGTCGATTAAGCGGATGTCAAGCCGAGGCGCATCCGGATAGCGAGCCAGCTCCGCCTCCAGAGCAGACTGACTTCCGACAAGCAGCAGTCCGAGGTCCAGGTGACGCGCCGCGGCCAGGGCCCCATCAATGAGCACGCGCGGGCCATGGTCGCCGCCCATCGCGTCTATGGCGATTCTCATGGGCTTTGGGCTCTGGGCTCCGGCTTTTGGCTTTGGGCAATGTCTACGGCTCCAGGTCTGCGGCGTGGCCTAAAGCCCATAGCCTAAAGCCTACAGCCCAGCTAAACCTCTTCCACTTCCCTGACTTGCCGGCCGCGATAATAGCCGCAATGCGGGCAGACGCGGTGCGGCTGCTTCGGCTCGTGGCACTGTGGGCACTCACCCGTGCTGGCCGGCTTGAGGGCGTCGTGGGTTCGGCGCTTGGCGGTACGGGTTTTCGAGTGTCGACGTTTTGGATTAGGCATCGGACCTACTCTCTATCTTTTCAACAAGGACTTCAGTGCAGCGAGCCGCGGATCCTCCCAGGTTGCCTTGCACGAGCAGGATCCTGTGTTCAAATTCGTGCCGCACTGTGGACACAAGCCCCGGCACACCTCATCGCACAATGGCTTCATCGGCAACGCCAGATGGAACTGCTCCGCGATGAGCTGTCCGAGGTCAATCACATCGTCCGCATAATAGGCGGTCGTCAAGTCATCTTCTTCTATCGCGACCTCACCTTCACCAGCGTTTTCTGTGTGCGGCAGATAGCGGAGATCGAAGTCAGCGTCGACCGGAAGACGGAACGCCTCGAGACAACGGCCGCAGGTCAGCTCCAGCGTTGTCTTGACGTTGCCAACCAGATGGAATCGCCGATCGTCTTTGGTGATGTCGAACATCAGCGTCACCGACTCGGCCACGCGGTAAGGCTCATCATGCCTGTCGATCGCCGACGCCGGGTAGAGACGTTCGAAGTGATCGTGGTCGCCGCGGACGTGCGTAACGTTGTAAAGCATTCTTCAATGCTCGCGGGGCCCCACCCCCGCTCGCCGCTGCTCCTCGACTCGAAGACTCGCTCGTCGCAGCGGCCGCAGGCGCTGTCAGCCCCGGCTCGTTGGGCCGATCTGTTCATTATACCTGCGGTGACAGAAGCCGGCGAATCACTAGGCGTTAGGTAATGGGTCCTCAAACTGACCCATTACCGGCCACTAGAAGTCAACGGACAACACGCGTGAGTCTGCCCCGACCCACGGCTTCGGGATGAACAGGCGCTCGTAGAGAGCAACGGCGTATCGATCGGTCATTCCTGCCACAAAATCCCGGGCGGCGGCGTCGATACCTTCAGCCTCGACCGTCCGGCGATCGAGGAATTCCTCCGCACGGGCGTGAACCTTCTCCCATAGGCCGCCAAGAATGCCGGCCGTCTTGGTGAACTCCGCCGTCGACGCCTCGTTCTCGTACACGGCCTCGAAGAGAAACCGCCGGAGCGCGAGCGTGCTCTCGAGAATCGCTGGGCTCATCCTGATTTCTATCATGCCGCCGTTCAGCGTTTCGGTCACCACATCCGTCACCATGCGACCGATGCGCGCAGAGGACGTTGCACCCAGCGTCTTCACCGCCTCAGCCGGAAGGTCGGCTTCCTGCATGATTCCCGCCCGCACGGCATCGTCGATATCGTGATTGACGTACGCAATCAGGTCCGCCACGCGCGCGATCTGCCCCTCGAGCGTGCTCGAGCGTGTTTCGACCGGCAAGCCGACCGGCGCGCCGTCCTTGCCCTTCGAATGGCGCGCGATGCCGTCGCGCACTTCCCATGTCAGATTCAGCCCGCGTCCATCACCTTCGAGCACGTCGACGATGCGAAGACTTTGCTCGTAATGGTTGAACCCGCCGGGCATGAGCTCATCGAGCACTCGTTCCCCTGCATGACCGAATGGTGTGTGTCCGAGGTCGTGGCCCAGGGCTATGGCTTCGGTCAACTCCTCCTGCAGCCGCAGCACCTTCGCGATCGTTCTGGCGATCTGCGAGACCTCGAGCGTGTGGGTCAGGCGTGTGCGGTAGTGATCGCCAGCCGGCGCAAAGAAGACCTGCGTCTTGTGTTTGAGCCGTCGGAACGCCTTGGAGTGGATGATGCGGTCGCGGTCGTGCTGAAACGCGGGCCGGATGTCGTCTTCGGGCTCCGGATGCAGCCGTCCTTTGGTCTGAGCAGACTTGGCGGCCTGGGGTGCGAGAAACTGCCGCTCGCGCTCCTCCAGGTCTTCTCGGATTGTGGGCATTTATTGTTCGTTCTAGGAAGTAGACGAGTAGACAGTAGCCAGTAGGAAAAGAAGGCCCACGCATTGCCGCCTAACTGCTGCTACTGACTGCTCATCGACTGACTACTGTCTACTGACTACTGTCTACCGTGCTCACTGCATGATAGCGGAAAGAAAGCTCGTGCCGTGGGACAATGACGCGACGCCGAAATTTTCCGCCAGCGTCTGTCCGAGGTCGGCAAATGTGGTCCGCGTGCCGAGGTCAACACCCGCACGGGTACGCCGGCCGGTCACCAGCAGCGGCACATATTCGCGCGAATGATCCGTGCTGGGCGTTGTCGGATCGTTGCCGTGATCGGCTGTGATGACCAACAGGTCGTCTGGCTCCAGGCGTCCGAGGATCTCCGACACGCGCGCGTCGAAGCGCTCGAGGTTGGCGGCATAGCCGATGATGTCGTTCCGGTGCCCATACAGCGTGTCAAAGTCCACCAGGTTCGCGAAAATCAGTCCCCGGCGCGTGTCGCTCATCGTCTGCTCGATGAGGTCCATTCCCTCATCGTCGCTCGCGGTGTGAAGCGCGCGCGAGATTCCGCGGCCAGCGAACAAATCCTCCACCTTGCCAATGGCCACGACCGGAACGCCCGCATTTTTCAACAGATCGAGGAGCGTAAAACCCGTGGGGGGCTTGGCAAAGTCGCGGCGGTTTGCGGTTCGTTTGAACTGACCGGGCCGCCCGATAAAGGGCCGGGCAATCACACGTCCCACGCCCATGCCTTCGACCACGATGGCGTAGGCCACTTCGCACATTCGGTACAG
>Ga0184623_10000682_pt1 | contig 14491 bp, 14 predicted proteins | sample PLM1_100_b1_FD_133138 | JGI IMG/M metagenome (GOLD analysis project Ga0184623, IMG submission 133138) | Groundwater sediment microbial communities from an aquifer in East River, Colorado, USA - PLM1_100_b1 | ecosystem: Environmental > Terrestrial > Soil > Riparian zone | place: USA: East River...
GGCGTGAGCCGGCGCGGAGTGCTCGCCGGGCTGGCGGCTCCGGTGCTGGTGCGCGCGGCAGTTCCGGCCGCAGCCGCCACACTGTCGGCGTGCACCCGGCCCAGCCCTTCGATCCACGTGGCGGCGGTATGGAGCGGGCAGGAGCTGGCCGCGTTCCGGAAGGTGCTGGCTGGCTACGAGGACCAGAGCGGGGAACGGGTCGAAGTGGTCACCGCTGGCGACGACATCGACGCGCTGCTGCGGAGCCGGGACGCCGCGGGCAGCCTTCCGGACGTCGCGATCCTGCCGCAGCCCGGGTTGGTCCGGACCTACGTGCGTAAGGGCCGGCTCGTCGCGCTGCCCGAATCCTTCGCTGACGGCATCGCCGACGGGCTGCGCGAGCTGGTCACCGTCGACGGGCAGCTGTACGGGGTATGGGTCAAGACCGCGCACAAGTCGCTGTTCTGGTACCGGCCGAGCGGTCTGGCCGGGCACCCGCCCCCTGTGACCTGGGACCAATTGGTCGATCTGATCCGGCGGCTGGCGCGTGACGGACGCACCCCGCTCGCGGTTGCGGCGGCGGACGGTTGGGTGCTGGCGACGTGGTTCGCCAACGTCCTGCTGGCGGTCGCCGGCGGCGCCGAGTACGAGCGGCTGGCCAGCGGGGCCGGCGACTGGGGCTCGGCGGCCGTGCGGGCGGCGCTCGACCACCTCGCCGAGCTCTGGTCGATCCCCGGGGCGTTCCCCGACGGCCGGCACGTGGCGCTGCTCACCCAGTTCGAACAGTCGGTCGTGGACGTGCTGGTGACGCGGAAGGCAGCCGTCATGTTCGAGGGTGATTTCGTGGCGACCGTCGTCGATCGGTTCAGCGACGCCGGGCACGTCCGCGAAGCGCCGCGCGTGTTCCGCTTCCCCACCGTCGCCGGGAGCCGCCCGCTCGTGATCGGCGGCGATGTCGCTGTGGCGTTCAAGGAGTCCGGCCTGGAACTGTTGCGCTGGCTGACCCGGCCGGACGCGGTGGCGCCCTGGGTCAGGCAGGGCGGTTTCCTCTCGCCGAACCGCGGTGTGCCGCTCGAGCAATACCCGGCGGGCCTGGCCCGCGGCCTCGCCACGGAGTTGCGCGCCGAGGAGCGGTCGCTGCAGTTCAACCTCTCCGACCTGCTCGCCGACGGCGCCGGGGTCGACGGTCGGCACATGTGGCGGATCATGCAGAACTTCTTCGCCGCCGTGTCCACGCCGGGCGCCGCCCCTGGCTTGGCGACACGGCGCGCGGCGGCGGACCTAGTCCGGGCAGCGCGGGGCTGAGGTCGGCGTGGCGAACCGGACTGGCGGGCCCCTGGCCGAACCGCACCTTCTCGATGACGTCGGTCCGGCGCAGCGTGGCCGGGGCCGGTTGCTCTCCGGCCGAGCCTCGCTGTGGCTGGCGCCGGGGCTGCTGCTGCTCGTCGTCGTGGTGGCCTGGCCGGTGCTCCGCACAGCCTGGGCGAGCCTCGCCGGTGACCCCGGGGAGAACTACCTGCGTGCCGTACAGGACCCGGCCGCGCGTTCGGCGATCCTTCGGACTCTCAGTTGGGCGATCGTGGTGCCGCTGTCCGTCACGGTGCTCGGCTACCTGCTCGCACTCGCCTCGCGCCGTGGCCGCATGGGCAATCTGATGGTGGTGTTGTTCCTCGCCCCGACCGCCCTGCCGCTGGTGGTCGTCGGGGTGTCGTTCCGGCTGCTGTACGACCCGGTCCCGGACCGGGGGACCGCCACGCCCCTGCTGCACGCGGGGGCGAGGCTGGTCGGGATCGACCCGGCCGGGGTGCCCGCGCTGCTCGGGCCGTCTCTGATCACACCGGCGCTGATGTCCGCGTTCGTGTGGGCCTGGGTCGGGCTGGCCATCCTGGTCTTCCGCGCCGCGCTGGACCGGATACCGCGCGGACTCGAGGATGCCGTGCGGTCCGACGGCGGTGGTCACTGGCGGGTGGTGCGGGACGTGCACCTGCCGTTGCTCCGTGGCGTGGCAGTGGTCCTCATCGCGCTGGTCGCGGTCGCCAGCGCGCGCAGCTTCGACCTGATCCTGGTCATGGCGCCGGGCTCGGTGCGCGACGATGCGGAGACGCTGGCGGTGTACATCTGGGAGGCCACCACCGGCGGGGTGCCGGGATCGGCCGCAGCGTTGAGCGTGATCTGGATGGGCGTGGTGGGTGTCGGCACGGTCATCGCTGCCGGATCGGCGCTGCTCATCGCGGGGCGTGGCGGGCGGCGTGACCGGTCACGACCGCCCGCGGAGCCAGCATGGCCGTACCGGCGGTCCTTCCAGCCCGGCGCACCAGCCTGGTTTCTCAGCCGGCGGCTGGCCGGCCCCGCTCGCCGCGCCGGACGGCGCGTCGTCCCCGTGCTCGTGCTGCTGTTCTGGGCGGTGCCGGTCGTGCTCCTCGTCGTAACCTCGCTGCACAGCCCCACCACGACGGCGGTCGCGCGCTGGGTGGCCCCGCTCTCGGTCGACTCGTACCGCGAATTCGCCAGCAGCCCGATGCCCGCGGCGTTCGCCAGGACGTTGGTGCTCGCCGTCGTCGCGACAGTCGTGGTCGTCGCGATCGCGCTGCCGGCGGCGTACGTGCTGGCCTGGTACCGCCCCCCGGGTTTCCGATTGGCCGGCGTAACGCTGCTCGCCGCGGCCGTAATGCCCGTGCAGGTGCTGGCTGGCCCGCTTCACGAAGCGCTGCAGCGCCTGGGGCTCTCCGCGACCGCGGTGCCGCTCCTTATCGTCCACATCGGACTTGGTATCCCGGTCGCCACGCTGGTCCTGCGCAACGCCTTCGCGGCTGTGCCGGCCGACCGGATCCACGGCATCCGGCTCCAGAGCCGCAGCGACTTCGAGGCGCTCCGGCGCATCGTGCGTACCTGGCTGCGGGCACCGCTGGTCGCGATCGTCGCGCTGCAGTTCGTCCAGGTGTGGAACGACTTGGTGGTCGGGCTGCTGTTCAGTGGCCCCGAACTCGCGCCGGTCGGCATGGAGCTGCTGGGCCAGGCCCGCCAGTTCGACACGAACGCGGGCGTGCTGGCGGCGGGCGCGGTGGCCATGTCGGCCGTTCCGGTGGCGATCGTCATGGCCAACCACCGGCGGATCATCGCTGGGCTCGCCGCCGGGGTCGCGCGACGATGACCGACAAGGCCGACGCCGCGCGCCGTCCACGCGCTCGATGGCCGCAGGTCCGGCCGCCCGGACTGGGCGGCGGGGTGCGGTCGCTGCTCAACGGTGTCCTGGCGAACATCGTCGCGGCGGGTGTTGGCGCGGCACTGCTGGTTGGCGCCGGCTACGCGTTGAAGCATCTGTGGGCAGCCGCAGTGCTTCTCGGCTTCCTGGTCGTCGGCGGGGGAGTCGCGGTGATCATGCTGCGCGTGCGGCTGGCTCGGCGGTTGCCGTCCGAGGCAGCCATGGTCGACGCGCCAGCCGGCGGTCCGCTGCTCCCGCCCGACATCCTCGACTTCGTCGGGCGGGACGACGATCTGGAAGCGCTGCGACGCATCGTCGACGAGGTACCGGCGGTCGCGGTCGTGGGCCCGCGAGAGGTTGGCACGTCGGTGTTCGTCCTGCATGCCGCGCACCAGCTCCTCGCGCAGTCGCCGGACCGGTTCCCTGATGGGCAGCTTTACCTCGATGTTCGCGGCGCCCGGCAGGCCCGCCGCGCCACCCCGGCCCGGGTACTGCGGGAGGCGCTGCGCCACCTGGGTCTACCGGAACCGCGGCCCGGACGCGCCGACGATCTCGACCTCGCCGCGAACGTGCTGCACGGGTGGCTCGCGGACAAGCGCTATCTGCTCGTGCTGGACAACGTCGACGACCCGGAGCTGGTAAGCCGGTTGCTTCCCCGGGCCCCCGGCTGCTGTGCGCTGCTGGCCGGGTCGGCCCAACTGCGCCAGCTCGGTGGCGTCCACTGCCTCGAGCTCACCAACCTCGATGACGACGAGGCCATCCACCTGCTCGCCACCGTGCGCGGCGGTCCCTTCCACGGCGGTGATCTGGACGCGGCGCGGGAGCTCGTACGCCGGGTGAACGGTCGCCCGCTCGCGATCCGGCTGCTCGGCCAGCGCCTCCGCGAACACCGCTGGCGCCCGGCCGACGTGCTTGCCGCCATCAACCGCCCCGACGCCACGCACGATCCGATGAAGGACCTGCTGGACCTGTCGTACCGGCACCTCGGGCGCGTGCAGCGACGCATCTTCCGGCTGCTGGCGTTGGTCCCGGCCACCGAGATCGACGCGGGCGCGATCGCCGAGCTCGCCCACGTGGGTCACGACCGGGCCACAGTGGAACTCGACGAGCTGGTGCGCGGCGGGTTGCTGGAGTCGGCTGCGCCGGGCAGGTACCGGCTGCGCCAGCACCTCGACGACTCCGCGCGCGATCGGCTCGCCGCCGACGAGCCTCGGCGACGCCGGCGGCGGGCTCAGGTTCGGCTCGCCCGGTACTGCGCGACCGCCGCGCAGGAGCGAGCCGAGGCATTGCTGCCGGCACCGGCACCTGAACCCGGGCGCCGGGCCGCGGACCCGCCCGCCGAGTACGGCAACTGGGCCCGGGCCGAGGCGATGGCCTGGTTCGGCCGCGAGCACGAGCTGCTCTACCAACTCGTCGTCGGGTGGACCGATGACCGGTCTGCGCCCGAGTCGTCGGCGGTGCAGCGGTGGCGGTACCGGCTGGCCGTGGCGCTCAGCACCTGGTACGCCGAGGAGCGCCGGCTCGGCGACTGGGCGGACGTGTGCACCGCCGTGCTCGGGATGCGGCTCGCCCGCCGGAATCCCCGGATCGGCGCATGGGCGCACAACGAGCTGGGCGTGATCCACCGCTTGCGGTCTGCCTTCGACGAGGCGATGCGGGACTTCGACGAGGCGGAACGGCTCCTCAGACGGCGCCGGTCGGGGCGTGCACAGGTGCTCACCAACGCGAGCCTGGTCCTGCTCTCGCAGGGCCGGCCGTACGAGGCGCTGCGCCGCCTTGACGAGGCGCGACGGCGCCGCGCGCGTCGGGACCGGCGTGGCCTGGCCATCACCCACCTCGCCCTTGGCGTGGCGTACTGGCGCTGCGGGCAGCCGGTCGAGGCCGGGCGAGCCCTCGCCGACGCTGAGAACGCGTTCCGGGACCTGGGTGAGGACCGCGGCCTGGCGGCGGCGCTGAACAACTTGGGCCTGGTGCTGTCTGTCCAGGGCGAGGAGGGCGGCGCGAGGGAACGGTGGGCCCTGGCAGAGGAGCTGTACCGGCAGCTCGGCGACGGCAATGGCCTCGCGCGGGTGATGCTCAACGAAGCAGTGAGCCTCCTCGCGGGCGCCGACGCCGACCTCTCCGATGTGGCTCGCACCCTGAATGCAGTGGTCGAGCAGTCCGGCGGGCAGCAGCCGAGCGTGACGGAGGGCCTGGGTCTGCTACACCTCGGCGACATCGCCGACCGGCGCGGTCACGCGCAACTCGCCCGACAGCACTGGGAGCAGGCGAGGACGGTCCTCTCCCGCGTCAACGCGCCTGAGGCGGTCGAGGCGGCGCACCGGCTCGACACGTAGCGGAATCCGGTCGATCAGCCGGCCGGCGAAGCAGATCACTTGCCGGTGGGTTCGTCGCCGAGAGCGCTGAGTATCCGTAGCCCAGGTGCAACGGGTTCATCACCTTGGCCAGGAGCTGCGGCGTGACCTGCGCGACGCGACGCCCGGTGAGTGCGGTTAGCGAAAAGGCAACTGCTTGCCCACCTTCTGCGCCACTTCTGACGGCTTTGGCTGTTTGCCGCCGGTTGGTGATTGGCGGCCAATGCCGCGGGGTTCCCCGCTACTGCCAGGACTTCGTGTGGCTGTGCTGGCAGCTTTAGGGCCATCACCGCTTCAACGGCCGGGCCCGCCACCTATAACCTGCGCCCGAGTAATGGCTTTGTCGATCTGGGCTTTCAGCGGCTCGATGCTTTTCATGCCGTCGAGGATGGTCTGCTTGTTGGCTTCGATCTGGGCAACAAGGGCCTGGCCGGCGGCACCGTCTAACGCCCGCTTGACGCTCTCTTCGGCGTGGCCGATCTGCGTAGCAGCATTGGCAGCTGCCTGCTGGGCCGACGTCAGCTTGGCCTTGGCTTCGCTTAAGCGGCCGATGATTTCGCGGACGGACATGAAGCGTTCCCCTCGTGTTTGTAGCACCGGACTCTAGCGGGCACAGCAACGTGCCAAGACACAAACAAGACGCACCGCCGCGAGCGTGGATGTGCTAGGTTGCTGCATCGCATGCCCGCGTCCAACTATCAAAAAAGAGAATCTGTTAGTCACATGGAACAACCGAACTTGTCGCCTGACCTGTCAATACGCCAGCTGAACGACTGGGCAGTTATGCAGTCCCAGCGTTTGCGAAGCGGCCTGAGCGGCGACTCCGCAAACCAGACCGCATTCGTGTTGTCGCAGGCCGCGAAGCTAGCCGAGGAAGTTGGCGAGCTTCAGGCCGAAGTGCTTGGCCAGGCTGGCTATCAGCGCGTCACCAAAGGCCGCGTCTTCGATGGCAACTCCATGGCTGGCGAGTTGGCGGACGTGATGATCTGTGTTGCCATTCTGGCTGGTTCACACAGTGTCGATTTGGGCAAAGCAGTGGCTGCCAAGATTCAGAAGATCGAGTCACGCCACCAACCCTCCACTCCGGCTACGGACTAAGCAGCGGCTTGAACTGGTCGCTTCGCACGTAGTCAACGAGATCCCACATTTCCTCGTGCAAGAGATCGTTGACGTTCTGTGAGCCGGCCTCTACCAAGCCCAGTGCCAGGCAGGCCACAAGCGCCGTTGATAGGCTGTGCCGCACGTTCAGCGTCAGCAGCTGCTCGCGTACCAATTCTCGGCCGTGGTCCAAATACTCGCGCTGCAATTTGGTCATTGAGCCGCGGGCTAGTTCTGGTTGGGCGACGCCGAGTTTGAGGTCAGTACAGACGTCAACCAACCTGCGGCTTGCGCCGAGCGGCAGGTGGTCAACGTCGTAGCGTGTATCGAAGACCCGGCTGGCTTCACCACGTCTGGTTTTCCAGAGGTTGTAGGCACCATCGACGCCCGGCAGTTCGCCACCGGCCACTGCCCGAACCACTGATAGATCTGACGAGAGTTGGTGGCCGGTAAGTATCGAATCGGTGGCCAGCCAGGCTTGCGTGTCGCGGTCCAGCTCGGCAACCAACTCGGCCTCGTCATCGGCCGAGGTGACATAGACCGACTTGAAGCCGAAGCCCACCGGATAGCTGCTGAGGTCGCTGCCGTCTTTTGGCCAGCGCACCAGGACCATCGAATAGCAGAACGGCCGCGAACCGTTCTTGATCTTGTAGTTCTTCGTCCATTCGACGTCGAGCGCCACTACATACCGCTCTGGCGCGCCGAAGAACCGGTCAGTTCCGGCGAACGGGGCTTCAGGCCATTGCAGATTGCTTGTGACGCGCATCGATGATTACTCCGCTCCCATTTTCGCTTACCGAGATACTTTTGCCAAGGTACTTACGAAGATGGTTCAGCTTGAAGGTGTACCGCTTCCAGATCTCGGTAATCGGTTCTTCCTTCAAGTCGCCCAGGTAGGCAACCTTGTCCTCCGTACCGCCCTGCTCGCCGCGCTCCGCGAGGCCGCCATAGACCGGCCACGACCACGTTGAGCCGTCAGGGTAGACCAGGATCGAGTACCCCTCGGTCGCCCGAGTCCAGGTCGTCATGCGCAGGCCGGGCGTCCAACCGTGCTCGTTGGCCATGGCTTCCAGGCTGCTGAACAACTCGCCGGACTCTTCGAGCGTCAGGAACTCCGAGTCATCCAGGTGCAGTCCGTTGCCCTTGCGGATGGGGTGGATGAGCTTGACCTTCCCGGCTTCGAGGATGTCGGCTATCTGGTAGGTGAAGGCCAGCGACGGCAGCAGGCTGCGCAGTACAACCGCCGAGATGGACAGAGGCAGACCGGCCTGCCTGAAGGCCATGATGCCGCGCATCACCTTGTCGTAGTCGCCTCGGACGCGGTTGGTCGTGTTCCTCGGCCCCTCCAACCCGACATTGATGAACGACACCTTGCCTGCGAGCTTCGGGGCCATGAGGTGCCCGCGCGTGGCGTTGGTCGGCACGGCGACGATGTGATCCTTGAAGATATCGACAATCTCCACGAAGTCCCGGCGGAGCAGTGGCTCGCCGCCGGAGAGGAAGACCCGTGGCACGCCCGCCAGGTTCCGTTGAATCGAGGCGATCTGCTCAAGCGTCGGGTCTTTGAGCTGCATGGTTTCGCTACAGAAGTTGCAGTCGAAGTTACAGCGACGGGTCACCTGGTAGATAACCGACAGCGGCCGGTCGATGGATTCGGCAGCCGCCGCGAGGTCAGCATCGGCCATGGTGGTCTTGAAGTAGTGCCCCTTGGTCGAGAACTGGATTCCGACGGCACCAGCAACGCCGATGTCGGTGGCTGGTTGCACCGTGGGTATGCCGAGGTTCGTACTCATGCTCATGCCTCCGTAGGTATGGCTAACTGCCTCATGCGCTGAATGACCCACTGCGCGCGCTCCTCAAGCGCGAGTCCGCTCGGAATGGGAATGAGTTCCTGATCCAATGCGGTGTACTCTTCCCTAACCAATAGATCGGCCTGTCCTTGCAGGTGCGCCACCTTCGAGCGATAGCGGTCGCCTTGCTGCTGGATGCCAAAGTGATCCTGGCAATAGAAGACAGCGTCGTAGGCCGTGCCCCAGGACCGGCAGAATGCGCCCATGGCGTCGACCATGGCAGCGTCCCAAGTCGCAGGCTCGATGCGCAGTACCATCTTGCAGTAGGCCAGGACGTTGGTCGGCGTCTTATCGGCGAGGATGACATCGTGGCCGCGAGCGGCCCGGACACAGTTTCGTATTTGCGCGGCGAATAGGTCTAGTTCAAGCAGCATGTCAAAGTCGCCTACTTTGTGAATGACCACATCGTCTACGAAAGGACTTGCTCGCGCTGGCTCGGGAAGCACTCCGACATGCACGCCCTTGGCGCGCAGCAGTGCTGCAACGGCATAAATGAGCGTCGTCTTGCCACTGGCGTGCGTGCCATCAAATGCGACGAGTGAAGCCTCTCGGAGAGTCACGCCAATGCCTCCATAGTGGAATGGTTCTGTTCGGCCGATGCTAGCGGTGCGTGACGGCGAAGTTACCGGGTGTACGGGGTTCACTCATGCTTGGTGGCCGGTTCCGACTTGATCGGCACGACGCCGTACTCGGCCCAGAAGTGTTCCTCGGCGGTCATGTCCTGAGCCGTTCGCCGCACGACGTTGAAGCCGAAGCTGCCGTGCTCGTCCCAGGACACAGACCCGGCCTGTTCGATGTATGCGGCGGGTTCTGGCTGGTGCCCACGGCTCATCGGGCACCGTCGCTCGGATATGGCTCAATCGGTAGCGCGTCGGGCGGCCACTGGTCGATCTGCTGGCCGAGGTTCTGGAACAGTGTCCGGAGTTGGCTGCGCCAGGCAGCCGAGAAGGTGTGCAGGTAGGCGACCTCGCGTTCGAGCTGTTCTTTCTGGGCTTGGTAGCTGTCGGCGGTGCTGGCTGCCCGGTAAGCGGTTGCGGCCGAATTGGCGGCAGCGGTCGCCGTGCGGTGCGCGTCACCGAGGATCGCCTCTGCCTGCTGCTGGGCCTGGCCGATGATGCCGTTGTAGTGAGCGCGGGCGTCGTCGGACATTTGGCGGCATTGGTCCTGGGCTTCGGCCACCGCCTGCTCGGCTTCGCGCTGGGCCGCGCTGACGATGCTGACCGCCTGGTCCTCGACAATCCGAGCCTGCTCGTTGGCGTCCAGCAGGCCGAGCTTGGTGCGTAGGCTGCCGTTCTCCTGCCGAAGCATGTCGCGTTCGTGGATCAGGGCGCCCCACTCGCGGTCGCGGCGGTAGAACTCGTCGCGGCAGCGTTCGACTAGATGGTCTACTTGGCCGCAGTCGTAGCCGCGGAAGGAGCGGTCAAAAAGCGGGCCGTGCAGGTCTTCCCCGGATAGGCGCGTCAGCCTCGCCATGTCTGCTCCCCTTCAGCGTGCGGCGAATTCGTCAAAGCGGATGCGGTCAGATGGAATGCCGGTCTGCGCCAGCGCGGGCACGGTGCGTTCGACCATGCGCGGTGAGCCGCAGACCATGACGTCACAGTCCTGCCAGCTGCCAATACGAGTCACGACCTCGGCGACCGAGCCGTGTTGGATGTCCGGCGCGTGGCTGTACTCGGACAGCGCGTAGGTGACCGTCAGCCAGTCGTGCGCGGCGGCCAGGGCGTCGAGATCGGCTCGGTCGTAGAGGCCGGGGTAGGTGCGGGCGCCGTGGACCAGATGCACGCGGCGGCGCCGGTTCTCGATGATGAGCTGTTCCAGTACGGCTTTGAGCGGCGCCAGGCCGGTGCTCCCGGCGACGAGCAACAGGTCACGGTGAGAACGAGAATCAACCGTGAGGCGATGACCCACTGGCGATCCGAGCCGCAGCATTTCACCGACCCGCAGATGGCGCACCAGCGCGGCGCTGACCAGGCCGCCGCTGACGAGCTGGACGTGGAAGTCCATCGTGCCGTCATCGCGCGGCGCGTTCGCCGGCGACAGGTAGCGCCAGAGTCTTGGCTGGTGGCTGGTCTCGACCGACAGCGACTGGCCCGGCAGGTAGCGGGGTGGTTCGTCGATCAGCTGAACCCGGACAACAGCCACGTCGAAGGCCCGCCGATCGTGCGCGATGATTTCGGCGTTCCACCAGGCCGGTTCGGCATTGGCAGCCTCGGCGGCCTCGATCATGGTGGTTGCCGCCAGGTTGTAGGCGGCCAGCCAGCCGTCGGCCAGCTCGGGTGTCCAGTTCGGCCCCGCGAAGTGCGCCAGGGTGGCGACCAGGCTGTTGCCAACGGCCGGGTAGTGCCCTCTGATGGTGCCGAACTTGCGATGATCGCGGCCGAGTTGCTGGAGGAACGGCACCAGCTCATCCAGCCGGTCCACCTGGCTCACGATATGACCCAGCGCGTCGAGCAGCCGCCCGCGCTGTCGCAGCATGTTGACCGGAAACAGTTCTCGGCACTCTGGGTGGCTGATGAACAGGTGAGCGTAGAACCAGCGCGCCACTTCGTCGCCGTGCTCAGCGACGTAGGCGAAGCTGGCTCGAAGGCGTTCAGCGTCGATCACTGACTCAGCGGCCGTAACCATCGCGCGGACTTCCGCTATCGGCATCGGCGGTCACGATGTCCGCCTTGTGCGCGGCCAGCGCGCCGACCACGGCATCAATCGAGGCGCTGTCGAGCTTGGCTGCATCGAGGACTCTGACCAGGTGACCCACCACCCGCATGAAGTGCTCGCCCGTGATGCCGAGGTGGGCGTGCGCCTGGCCGAGGTCACGACCGGCGTAGGTCGACGGCCCGCCGGTCACGGCGACCAGAAGTGACGTGGTGTGCTGGCGCAGCTTGCTCATATCCACGCCGCTGAAGTAGTGCGCGAGCTGCGGGTCGGTGACGACGTTCATATAGAAGGCATCCACCGCTTTGCGGATGCCGCCTTCCTGGCCGAGCTGCTCGTAGATGTTGGGCATGGTCGATCAGTCCTCCCGTGTCGGTGTCAGGAAGCTGCAGCACGTCCCATGTCTTGGGCGAGACCGCGTTGGGACGTGCTGCAGCCCTGTAACCCGGGTGGTGGATCGGGTCTGGCACGACGACCGCAGAGCTGCCGCCAAACCGATCGGTCCTCCCCAACCACCGCGGGGTGGTAGGCCAGAACGAGTCGGGGGTGTGGGAAACACGAGGAACTGGCCCCATCCGGCCCGCTCCGGCCGCTCTTGTACGAGAGAAAGCACCTGATAGACGCGGTCTCCCGTGCAAGGCGACGCTAGAGCGGTGCGCAGGCACGTTCAGTCACCCCATGTGGGGGACACATGGGGTGTACCTGGTTCGAATGGGGTTGCTTAGTCTGGAAGACCGGCCGCGGTCAGGAGCGGGCGCAGGTCTGGCTCGATTGCCGGCTTTCGGCGGCCCATGAGCTCCCGCAAGGTCTCGCGGACCAGCGTGCTGTAACGCAGTTCCTCCGGCGACTCCCGATGGATGCGCTGAATCATCAAAACAGCCGCCGCATCGTTCTTCATGCGCGTGTAGCAGCGCGCAGCCTCGAGATGGAAGGACAGGCGTCGCTCGACTGCTGGTGCGTTGTCGATCGTCACCCGCTCGGCAGCCACCAGCGCGTCGCGGGTTCGACCCATCTCGACCATGGTCGAAACGCCGTGGATCGCGATGTTCGTAGGTCCGAAGACCATGCGGTAGTGGTTGGTCTCGCCGGTCTGCGCTCCGAGCTTGCTCGCCGTGTCGAGCAAGCGCCTTGCGTCACCGTCTTTGTCGTCCCGTGCGGCTTCGGTCGCGCCCAGCAGGTGCAAGCCACCCCAGACAGCCAGCCGATGTTGCGGTGCGTTATCCATCAGCGGTTCCAGTTCGGCGATTGCCTGGTAGACAACCGCTCGCGCCTCGTCCGTGTGACCTTGGGCAGAGAGGATCATGGCCAGGTTCCAGGACGCGGCACCCGATAGTTCGGGACTGTCAGCCTCCATAGCCATGGTGATTGCCCGGTCAGCAGCAAGTAGTGACAGCTCGTGCTCGCCGACTCGCTTGGTCCAGGTGCGGACGAGCTGGTAGAGCTTGCTGGCTTCCCGGAATGCTTGGCGCCGAGCCTCGCCACTATGCAGGCTGACGGCCGCCCGAATCTCTGTGATGAGCGTGGGCAGCGCCTGGCCAATCTGTGCGTAGCGCCATGGGGAGGGGCTCTGCCAGGCTTCCCACGCCTGCTCGATGCGCTGTGCCAGCGGTACCAGGGCCGGCGGCTCTCCGGTTGGTCGCCGCTGGTCCATGAGCGCAGCACGCACAGCATCGGCGGACGGATGTCCGCGAGTTCCATCCGGCATGAGTGGCAGCGGCACGCCCGTCAGATCGCGCAAGTCCTTGATCCGCAGGGCCTGGGCGAATAGCACCAGCTGGGAAAACCGCGTCACCGGCCGGTCGCCAGACTCGATCTTCTTCATTAGCGAGAGGCTGATGCCGACCAGCCCGGCAAGTTCCTCCTGCGTCAGCCCGCGGCGGACCCGATTCGCCGCAATCCGTTGGCCGATAGCCCACTCGTCGATCTGCATGTCTGCCATCCGTTCCACGCCGGCACACCCCACCGACATCGGTGCATTGTCGGGGAGGCTACGCCATGCCCGTGACAGACTGGGTGCGTGCCTGCGAACAGCCATCCTCGACTCGTGCTGTGGGATGTTGACCACACGCTGATAGAGACCCGGGGGGTTGGAACGGCGCTCTATCGTCGGGCGTTCGAGGAGATCACTGGACGGCCGGTCGAGCACCCGGCGGAGATTACCGGCCGTACAGAGTTGGCGATCCTCGCGGACACGCTGACCTCGCACGGCATTACCCCAACACCGGATCAGCAACGGCGCTACGCCGCAGCCCTGGCCCTACAGTACGAAGGCCACACCGCGCTGCTTCGCGAACGCGGCCGCATCCTGCCGGGTGCTCGTGAGGCGCTTGCAGCACTGGGTAGGGAGGCGGACATCCTCCAGTCCGTTCTGACAGGCAATCTGAAGGCCGTGGCGATGACCAAGCTCCGCGTCTTCGGGCTTGACGTGTATGTCGATTTCGAGATCGGCGCCTACGGTGACGACGATCCCGAGCGGCCGAAGCTCGTGGCAATCGCCCAGGAGCGTGCAGCGGCGACGCACGGTCTGCCGTTCGATAGAACCAACACTGTGCTCATTGGTGACTCGCCCCATGATGTCGCGGCTGGGCGCCAGGGAGGCGCGGCGGTTATCGCCGTCGCGTCAGGCTCGAGCACGATGGCGGATCTCCAAGCTGCCGGGGCTGACCTTGTATTGCCTGACCTCACCAACCCCGCTGAGGTCGAACGTGCGATCCGGGCCGCTGTCTGAGCGTTGCGCTCAGCACCATCCTCAGCTCAATCGGCCAAGCATCTGACGCGTCTCGCTACTCAACAAACGGCGTGCACCAGCCCGTACCTGGCGCACGCCGTTCGCGCTGCTGACTCACCGCTGGGCGTGATACTGCTCCGCAATCTCGGCCGGGATGCGCCCACGCTCGCTGACCTTGAGGCCTTTCTTCTTCGCCCACTCTCGGATGGCCTGGTTCTGCTCACGGTCGGCGGTCGCTGCACCGCCGCTGGTGCGGGCGCGCTTACCAGCTACCCGGCCAGCCTTTCGGCCTGCGGTCACGTACGCGGCAACGGCATCGCGGAGCGTGGTTGCGTTCTTGGATGAGAGGTCGATCTCGTAGACCGAGCCCCCAGGGAGCTGACCGCGCGCCATCCCTGCGGCACGACGGCTCCGGCAGTTCCCCGCCGCAGCTAGGTGCAAGCGGTCCTGCACCCCAACCTGATGCCCCGCCCGCCGGTGTCGGTGCTCCGACCGGTGGCCGGGAGGACGGCGCCGGACTCCACCGTTCCGCTCATGTCTGAGGTGGGTGCCCACGGGGTAGGTTGCGTCCAACGCTGGTGAGCAGCGGCCAGCGCCTCGGCAGCGACTAGGCGGACCTCATGGCGGA
>Ga0184623_10000683_pt1 | contig 14481 bp, 12 predicted proteins | sample PLM1_100_b1_FD_133138 | JGI IMG/M metagenome (GOLD analysis project Ga0184623, IMG submission 133138) | Groundwater sediment microbial communities from an aquifer in East River, Colorado, USA - PLM1_100_b1 | ecosystem: Environmental > Terrestrial > Soil > Riparian zone | place: USA: East River...
CGCCCGGAGCTCGGGAGCTCAACCGGGTCGCGCCGGTATAGGTGGCACCTGGCACGAGCGCATCCTGGTCGGGCGCCGCGAACGCGAGCGTCCACGCATCCCCGCTCGCCGCGTTCACCAAGACAGAGACGTAGCCGCCGTCAGGGCTGACCGACGCGGCGAAGCCGTCACCGGCTTCGGCGGAATAGCTGTAGGTCAACCCGAGGCCGACAGGATCCCCGGGATCGCTGACCATGGTGAGGGAGCTGGTGTCCGCATCAGCCGCGGTCGCGGGGGCGGCCCCCAGCAGACTCGCGGCGACCGCGGTGATTGCGACTGTGGCCGCCAGCAGGGAGCGCTTCCATCGTGTGGTCATGTCTCCTCCGAGTTGACCGACCGGCTCACTCAACAACTATTCTGAAGAGGCGATCATGCTACTGGCACGCACGACGCCGGCGGGCCTGCCGAGGCCGCTGCCACTGCTCGGACATGCGCTGCAGCTGTTGTGGAACCCGTGGGAGTTCCCCGGTGCCGTCCGGCCGCTCGGCGACATCGTCAAGATCCGGATCGGACCGCGCCCTGCATACATCGTTAACAGCCCTGATCTGATCCGGCGGGTGCTGGTCGTCGACGCCATGCGCGAGCTCACCGCGGAGAAGGCGGCGTCCTGGCGCGACGGGGAGCAGATCGCCCTCGACCAGGAGTTGATGCAGCTGACGCTGCGGATCGTAGGCAAGACGTTGTTCAACACCGAACTCCGCAGTGCGGCTGTCGACGAGGTGGTTCGGTCCATGCCGACCGTCCTCAGCGGGATCACCAAACGTACGTTTGCGCCGACCAAACTGCTGGAGAAGTTGCCCACGGCCGAGAACCGCCGCTTCAACCAGGCCAACCGCTGGCTGCGCGAGGTCGTCGACCGCATCATCGCCGAGTACAGGCGGAGCGAGGTCGACAACGGCGACGTGGTCTCGATGCTGCTGCTGGCCCGCGATGAGGAGACAGGGGAGGGCATGAGCGACGCGCAGGTGCGCGACGAGGTCGTCACGATGCTTTTGGCCGGAACAGAGACGATCGCCGACACCCTCTCCTGGGCATTGCACGTTCTCGGACAGCGGCCTGACGTCGAAGCTCGGCTCCACGCCGAGGTTGACGAGGTGCTTGGCGCCGGAGAGGTGACGTTCGAGCACATCGGCCGGCTCCCCTACGTCCGCCGGGTGATCAGCGAGACGCTTCGGCTCTACCCGCCGGCCTGGCTACTCACCCGACGTACGAGCGAACCGGTCACGCTCGGCTAGCCCCGGGATCGAGGAAGACTGTCACAATCGTTTCGGCTTCTTGGACCTTGGATCTGTCGGCCTGCCCCGCACCGAGCAATGGAGGAGCAGCCAGTGCCGAAGCGACCGTCCCGACCCGCGGCCACCGCCAGGTGGCCGCTGGTGGGGCGGTGGGCCGAGCTCGATCTGGTCACTGCCGCGCTCCGCGACCGCGCCAGCCGAGGCGTCCTCGTCAGTGGGCCGCCCGGCGTGGGCAAGTCGAGGTTCGCGGAGGAGTGCCTCGCCCTCGCGGCCGCGGCCGGCCGAACGACCGTGCGGGCGGTGGCGTCACGGACCGCCGCCGAGGTGCCGCTCGGGGCGCTGCTGCACTTGCTGCCGGCGGAACTCCGCAGCGGCCCGGTCGACCCGCGCGCGCTGTTCGGCCAGGTCGCGGGCTCGTTCCGGGCGGCGTCGGCCAAGGCGCTGCCACCCGTGCTGATGGTCGACGACCTGCACCTGCTGGACGCGACATCGGTGCACCTGCTGGGCCAGTTGCTCGACGCGGCTGCCGTCTTCCTCATCGGGACGCTGCGCACGGACGCACCGGTTCCGGACCAGGTGATGACCCTGACCGGCAGCAGCGGCGGCCGGATCGTAGAGCTGGACCTCGGCGACCTCTCCGAGGAGGCGCTGGACAGCTTGCTGAACCAGGTGCTCCGGGGCGCATTGGCGGGAGGCACCGTGGCCGAGCTGTGGGCGGCCGGGCAGGGAAACCCGCTGTACACCCGCGAGCTGGTCCTTGGCGCCTTGGCCGCGGGCCAGCTTGCGGCGGATTCCGGGGTATGGCGGTTGACCGGCCCGTTGTCGAGCACTCCCCGGCTGACGGAGCTGGTGGCCGCGCGCGTCGCCGAGTTGCCGCCGGCCGCGCGGCGGGCCCTGGAGCTGCTGGCGCTCGTCGAACCCGCGGGATTGGCCGAGCTGGAACCGCTCGCCGGCGCAGAAATGGTCACGAGCATGGAGCGGGCAGGGCTGATCGCCGTGCGATCGGACCGGCGCCGCCGGCAGGTCAGGCTGGCGCACCCGCTCTACGGCGAGGTGCTACAGCGCCGGCTGCCCGTCCTGACCCGCCGCCGGCTGCTGCTTCAGCACGCGGACCGGATCGAGCAGCTCGGGTCGCGGCGGCGTGAGGATCCGTTGCGGATCGCGACCTGGCGGTTGGCGGCCACCGGCACGGCCGATCCCGCGTTGCTGCTCAGGGCCGCCACGCTGGCCCGCTACGGCCATGACCACGCGGAGGTGGAGCGGCTGGCCCGCGCCGCACTCGCCGAGCTGCCGAGTGGCGACTCCGCGACGGCGGCCCGGTTGCTGCTCGGCGAGGCGCTTTACGAGCTCGGGTCCTTCGCCGACGCGGACGCCGTGCTCGAGGTCGCCCAGGCCGAAGCTGCCGATGAGCGGCAGCTGGTGCAGATCGCCACCACCCGGGCCCGCATTCTGATGGACGACCTGCGGGCCGACGAGGCCCTCGCGGCCAACCGCGCCGCCCGGGCGCGGGTGACGGGGTCCGACGCACGCTACGAGCTGCTTGCCTTCGAGGCGACGCTGCTCACGTTCGCCGGCCAGCCGATTGCGGCCCTGGCGGTGCTCGAGCAACTCGGGCCGGCCGTCGACCTCCGCACCCGCGCCCGGCGGGCAATCCCGGAGGCGCTGGCGCTCGCCGCCGTGGGCCGCTTCGAGACCGCGGTAAGTGTCACCCGGGAGGGGTTCGCCGCCCACATGGAGCTAGGCGAGCAGTTGGCGATCGCCCACCCGGGGACGCACCTGATCACCCAGGCTTACGCGCTGGCGCAGGCCGGTCGGCTGGCAGCGGCCACCGAGCTGGCGAGCGCCGGTTACCAGATGGCCAGGAAGGATCGGTCTCCCATCGGGCAGATCTGGTTCAGCGTGCATCTGGGCCGGTGCGCGCTGCAAGCCGGGAAGCCGGCGACCGCGCGGCGCTGGCTCGCCGAGGCGAGCGCCCTGTGCCGGCGCTACGGCTTCCGCGGGCCGCATCGGCACGCGCTGAGCCCATTGGCGGTCGCGGCGGCCTGGCTGGGCGACATCGACACAGCGCGCGCGGCCGTGGCCGAGCTCGACTCGCCCGGTGAGTACGGCTTCCACCGGGCCGAGCAGGACGTCGGCCGGGCCTGGGCCGCCTGGCTGGCCGGCGACGTCCACGACGCCCGGGAGATCGCGCGGGCGGCAGCGACCAGCGCCGCTGGCCAGGGCTACCGAGCGTCCGAGGCCTGGCTGTTGCACGACCTGGCCCGGCTTGGCGACCCGGCCGGCGCACGCGGACGGCTGGCAGAGCTCGGGGAGTTGTGCGAGGGGCCGTTGGTGCGGACGTACGCGTTGCACGCCGCGGCCAAGGCCGCCGGCGACGCCGTACGGCTGACCGAGGCCGGCGAGCGGTTCGAGGACATGGGTATGGCGCTGCTCGCCGCAGAGGCCATGACCGCTGCGGCGAACGCCTTCCGGGGACGTGGCGAAGCTGGCCCCGCCGCCAGCAGGCGAGCCCGGGCCGACTCACTCGCCGCAGGCTGTGAGGGCGCCCGCACTCCGGCGCTGGTCGCTGAGACGGCCGTGCAGCCGCTCACTCGGCGGGAGCGGGAGGTCGCCGTCCTTGCGTCCCAGTTGCTGAGCAGCAAAGACATCGCCGAGCGGTTGCGCCTGTCGGTGCGGACGGTCGACGCTCACCTGCAGAACGCGTACGGCAAACTCGGTGTCGCTCGGCGCGATCAGCTCTCCGGTGTGCTGACCGGCTTGGGGATCAGCGAGGCATCATCCTCGTCACCGGATAGTCCTGAAGCGACGGGATCATCGGCTCGTACCCGCCCTCGACGAGGCTTTCCTGGAGACGGCGGATGAAGCGGCGAACGGCGGCGGTGGGGCGGCGTGCGCCCTGATCTGTAGACATGCCAACATCGTGGGGCCTTCTCGGTGCCACACACCTGAGTACTCGTTACTCAGAAATCTCGCCGAGCGTCATGAGCAGTTGCTCGCGGCTGGTCACGCCGAGCTTGCCGTATGCGTTCTGCAGATGGTTGTCGACGGTCCGAACCGACAGGAAGAGCTGTTCCGCGATTTCCCTGCTGCTTAGCCCGCGACCGGCCAGCAGGGCGATCTCCCGCTCCCGCCTGGTCAGTGGCGCCGCATTGCCGGCCGCCCACAGCCCGGGCGTCACGGCGCCCTCACATTGCTGCGCCAGCGTGCCAGCCCGGGTCCCCATCGCGGCCGCCCGCCGGGCGGCGCCGCTGCGCGTGTAGGCCGATGCAGCGGCGGTCGCCGCCTCGGCGGCCAGGAGCAGCGCGCCGATCGCCTCGAACCGGTCGGCCGCGTCAGCCAGTCCGTCGGCGTCACCGGAAGCTGCGGCCTCCGCATGCCGCGCGTAGGCCGGCGCGAACGCGCCTTCGCTGCTGCCGGCCAGTTCGGCCAGCCGCCCCCGCACCGGGCCTGGCTCGCCCAGCCGGACGAGCTCGTGCAGGAGGCGCGCTTCGTTGGTGAAGGCTCCGATGCCGGCGGCGAGATCGGCGGCGTCGCGCAGTAGGTCCTTGGCGGGCCGAACTTCGCCGGCGGCCGCCAGCACAGTGGCTCGTGCCAACTCCGTGTCCATCGCGAGGAGCCCGACGTGCGGCAGGCGATCGAGTTCCGCCATGGCTGCGCGCGCAGAGGGAAGATCGCCGACGATGGCGGCGGCCTGGACGACGCCGGTGAGGACCATCCGGCGGTACCCGTCCTGCCGGTATTCACGGGTGAGCGACAGCGCCTCCGCCAGCCAGCGTTGCGCGGACCGCGGCCGTCCGGCGAAGAGCGCGACGCGGCCGAGGGCGTTAGTGAACCAGATCCGGCCGGCCGGCGCGCGGTCCTTTACCGTGAACTGGTACCCAGCAGTCGCGAGCTCCGTCGCTTCGGCCAGCCGGCCGGCCTCGGTCAGCGCATAGACCTGGTTGACGAAATGGACGCCGGGATGGGCGATCGCTAGCTGGTCCCCGAGCTGGGCGTGGTCGGCGAAGCCGCGTTCGGCGACGGTGATCGCTGTTTCTGGGCGCCCGGTCAGGGCCAGGAGCGACGCCTCTGGGATCGCCCGGAGGGCGCGCGCCCGCATCGTGACCGGGTTCGCCAGATGGGCCTCAATGAGGTCCAGGGCCGCTGCCGGCTGCCCGGCGAAGGTCAGTGCTAGCGCCTCCTCGGCGAGCAACTCCTGCCGCGCGTCCTCCGTGGCGAGGCGGGACCGGGCCGCCCGGGCTGCGGCCAGCGCCTCGGCTGGCCGCAGCAGGCCCCAGGTCAGGTTGCGGACCCGCAGCGCTGCGATCTGAACCAAGTGAGCCGCTTCGGGCGCCGCCGCCTCGGCCGCGGCCAGCACCGACTCCGCCTCCTCGAACAATCCCAGCTCATGGAGCGCCTCGCCGAGCAGCAGCTGGGCCGGCCCGCTCGGGCGCTGCGCGAGCGCTGCGCGAGCCAGCCGTTCGACCTGCGGGAGGTCGTAGCCGTAGCGCGCCAGCTTGGCCGCCGCCACCAGCAGGTCGGGGTCGGCACTGCCGGTCGCCTCCAACTGCCAGCTCGCGATGCGCAGCGGGTCCTCGCGCCGACGGGCGCCGTACGCCGCGATCTGGCGCGCGTAATCAGCCAGCAGGCGGCGGCGGGTCAACGACGGCAGCCCGTCGCGCAGCACCTCGCCGTACAGCGGATGCGCGAGCCGCACCCGCTGCCGCCGCTGGTCGGTGCGCACGTCGAGCAGCCCGGCTGCCTCCAGCGTCTCGAGCAGGTCCGCCGTGACCAGTGCCTCGAGCTCGCCCACTCCCACGGTTTCGGCGAGCGCGAGCAGGTGCAGCACGGGCGCGGTGGCGGCATCGACCGCGCCGATGCGGGCCTGCACGAGCTCGGCCAGCCGGGGAGTGCTGCCCATCGGCCCGATCAGCCGCCACACGCCGTTGTCCTCGATCAGCGATCTGGCCACCTGCGCGCCCACGACAAGCTCTCGCAGGAAGAGCAGGTTGCCGCGGCTGGCCGACCATGCCTCGGCGACGACCTCCGCCGACACCGGGCCGCCCAACCCGAGGTGGAGCACGGTGTCGAGGCGGTCGCGGGTCAGGTCGGCGAGGTCGATGCGGACCAGCCGCTCGCTGCGCCACCATCCGGACACGACGTCGGGCAACTCCGCGCCCGACCGCGCGGTGCCGAGGAGAAACACCGCCTCCGCGTCGATCAACTGGCTCAGCAGCGTGACCGAGGTGACGTCCAACAGGTGCAGGTCGTCGATCAGGAGCACCAGAGCCGCTTGGCCGGCGAGTTCGCGCACCCAGGCGACGGCCCGCTCTGCGAGCCGCCCCGGGTCGAGCCCGCCGTGAGCCACCTCAGCGGGCAGCACGTGCATCAGCGCGCCCAGCGGGAGCGCGGCCGCCTCAGCGGTGGCCGTCGCCCGTGCCACCACGCGGCCCGCCCGCGCAGCCGCCGCAAGACCCTCCTCCGCCAAACGTGTCTTGCCGACCCCGGCGGCGCCGAAGACGAGGAGGCCGTGACATGCTGGGTCGGCGAGCGCGGCGTCAACGACCTCCAGCTCGTCGCGGCGGCCCACGAACGGCCAGCGTGTCGGTGCCTGCTGACCGACCCGACCCCCAGCCATGGCCGAAGCGTAATGCCGCTATCACCAGCCGGGAAGCCCGGCACTGGTGTCGGCGCTGGTGCTACTCGGCTAGGTTTGGGGTGTTCCCGCGGCGGAAACGGAGGCCGTATGACTCCCGAGCAGCTTGCGTTGGTGGAGGAGTCGCTCGCGGCCGTGTCGGATCGCATGGACGAGGTTGCCGGCGACTTCTACCGGCGGCTGTTCACGGCCGATCCCGACCTCGTGCTCATGTTCGCCACCGACCCTGCGGTGCAGCGAGCCAAGTTCAGCACCGAGTTGCGGCAGATCATTTTCTCGATCCGCAACCATGAGGCCTTCCTCGGCCGAGCTCGGGCGCTTGGTGTGCGGCACAAGGAGTTGGGCGTGCGCTCGGCGCATTACCGGCTGGTCGGCGCCGCCCTGCTCGCCGCTCTCGCCGCGGCGCTCGGCGATGCCTGGAACGACGACGTCGCGCACGCATGGCAATTGGCGTACAACCTCACCGCCGAGGCGATGATGGTCGGCGCGGCCGACGTCGTCGCTGGGTAGGCCCGGCTGCGAAGTTGAGGCCGGTATGCAACGCGTTCGACGATCGGTTGACGGGCTCGGTCAGTCGGGGAGCAGCGGCACCGACAGGCCCTGATCGTGGCCGAGATGTACGGCGCGTGCGACGGCGGAGGAGCCGAACCGCTCACGCACGGCGTCGAGTGCCGTGTCGAGGTCGGTGCCGCTGTGGTGGTCGAAGGGCAGCGCCAGCTGGATGGCCGCGTCGTCGTTGAGGTTGCCGACCGCGACGCCGACGAGGGTGAGGCCCTGCTGCTCGATCATCGGGGTGGCAACGATCAGCAGCCCGCGGGCGGCGTCGAGGATCGTCTGGGTGTGTGCGGTCGCCTGACGCAGCGTGTGCGAACGGGTGGCGCGGGAGTAGTCGTCGAAGCGCAGCCGGAGCACCACGGTGCGACCCACCCGCCGCGCAGCCCGCATCCGCCTGGTGACACGGTCGACCAGCGCGACGACCGCGGCGTCGATGACGTCGGGTGACCGCGGCGTACGACCGAGGGCCCGCTGCGCCCCCATCGAGCGCCGGCGGCGGCCTACCTGGACCGGCCGGGGATCGTGGTTGTGGGCGAGGGCGTGCAGGTGCCGGCCGGACGCCGTGCCGAGTATCGACACCAGGGCCGCCTCGCCGAGTTGGGCGACCTCGCCGACGGTCACGATCCCGTGGTCGTGGAGCTTGTCGGCGGTGACCGGCCCGACGCCCCACAGCCGTTCGACCGGGAGGGGGTGGAGGAAGGCCAGCTCGCCGTCGGGCGGCACCAGCAGCAGACCGTCGGGCTTGGCCACGCCGCTGGCCACCTTGGCGAGGAACTTCGTCCTGGCCACCCCGACGGTGATGGGCAGACCGACGTGTTCGCGGACGACGCGGCGTAGCCGCACCGCGATCTCGGTGGGGGTGCCGGAGACCCGGCGCAGCCCCCCGACGTCGAGGAAGGCCTCGTCGATCGACAGGCCCTCGACCTGCGGCGTCGTGTTCTCGAACACCTCGAACACCGCCTTGCTCGCTGCGGCGTAGGCCGACATCCGCGGATCGACCACGACCGCCTGGGGGCACAGCCGCAGGGCCTGCCGCCCGCCCATCGCGGTCCGGACGCCGCGCGCTCTGGCCTCGTAGCTGGCCGCGAGCACGACCCCCGCCCCGACGATCACGGGGCGGCCCCGCAGCCGAGGATCATCGCGCTGCTCGACCGACGCGTAGAACGCGTCGAGGTCGGCATGCAGGATCGTCGCCTCACTCGGCACGACCACATGTTCGCACACATGTTCGAACGCTCGGGAGGCGACGCGCCTGACTGTTCACGGCCAGCCGACGTGCTCGGGCGCGCGTGGACGACATCGTGCGCTGGCCGGGCCTACGGTGTCAGACATGGCCACCTGGGACGACGTACGCCGAATAGCGCTGGCACTGCCCGAGACGGTCGAGCACTCATCGCGAGACGGCATCCTCGAATGGCGGGTCAAGGACAAGTCGTTCGCGTGGGAGAGGCCGCTGCGGCGAGCAGATCTCCAAGCGCTCGGCGACGCCGCCCCTGGCGGGCCGATCCTGGCCGCCCGCGCGCCCGACCTCGGGGCCAAGGAGGCGCTGCTGGCCGACGACGCGAGGGTGTACTTCACCACACCGCACTTCGACGGGTATCCAGCGATCCTCGTGCGCCTGGACCGGATCGCGCTGCCCGAGCTCGCGGAGCTGCTGGTCGAGGCATGGCTCGACCGCGCTCCGAAGCGCCTGGCCGCGGCGTACCTCGACGCCTCGCAGTGAGCCACGCGCGTCGTTCGGGAGGCGCTCAGCGGGGTTGAACGGCGTCGAGCGTCGTTAGCAGTGATGGGATCGCCTTCACCGCGGCGGCGAGGTCCTTGCGGTCGGCAGCGGCCCGCAGGTCGCGGAGAGCAGCGTCGATGCTCTCGGCCGAGGCGTTGTCGACGGTGTGCCGGACTCGGTCCCGGATCCATTCGAGGGTGGTGACGTCGCTGACGACACCGCCGGTGTCCTTGACTCCGGTTCCTGTCCACGCGCCCGGTCCACGATGCTGCCACGCGCAAGCTGAAACCTGCTGAACGCGCCCCGACTCCGCAGGTCGCCTTCCGGCGGGTCGGCGGCGCCCGCGATCCCGATGCGTAGGGCACCGACATCGGTGCCCTACGCCCAGGATTCGCCGACCGAGCGGCAACGCCCTCGTCAACGGCGCCTGTCCGCTTCGACCAGCTCGGCGAGGGCGGCCATGCTCCGGTCGATCGCCGGCCGGAGGTCGTCACGCAGGTGCAGCGCCGTCGGATCGACGTCGTCGGGCAGCTCGCCGCGCAGGTGCCGGTCGAGCGTGAGCAGCCGGGGGCCGTAGCCGCCGCCCATGCAGTAGACCGCGTCGAAGACCTGGCCGCCGATCTCGTGCGTGTCGATCGTCGTCGCGTGCTCGAACTCGAGCACGGTGGTGCCGTCCTCGCCGGGGTGCAGGCGCAGCTCGATCTCGTCGGGTGCCGGGTCGCCGCCGCCGAGCGCGATGGTCAGCAGTCGCGGTGCCTCGCAGCGCACGATCCTCCCCGGGCCGAAGTCGCCCTGCGTGAATGTGCCGCCCACGCTCAGGTCCCCTTCGACCGGTGCGTACCAGCGGCGCAGCCGCTCGGGATCGGTGCACGCGTCCCAGACGTCCTCGATCGGCGCGTCGTAGGTGCGGCGGAAGACCGCGCAGCGCGCCTCGCCGGCCGCGATCTGGCGGCGGTGCAGCTCGTGGTGGGTCTGTGTGAGGTCTTCGGTGTTGGTGGTCATGGTTTGTCCGTGCCTTTCGTCGTTGGGTCGGCCGCACGCCGCTCGCGCTTGCCTCGGGCAAGTTCGGTCGCCAGTGCGTCGAGGCGTTGTGTCCAGAGGCGTCGATAGGGGTCGAGCCACTCGTCGACCTGCCTTAGCGGTTCGGCGTCGACGGCGTAGAGGCGCCGCGTGCCCTCGGCGCGAACGGTCGCGAAGCCGTTGTCGCGGAGCACCCGCAGGTGCTGCGACACGGCCGGCTGCGAGATGCCGAACTCGGCCTGCACCACCGCGCCGAGCTCGCCTGCCGCCCGCTCGCCGTCGGCGAGCAGCTCGAGGATGCGCCGCCGGACCGGGTCGCTGAGGATGTCGAACGCGTGCACCTCGGTAGAGTATCCGGCTCCACTTATATAAGCAAGAGGTGAAGCTTGGGTCACCGTGACTGGGGCAGCTTGACCGAGCTCCGCTTCACGGCCGGCGCGGACGGCGGCGGCACGACCGGCCCGATGTCCCCGTCCGGCGCCTCGTCCAGGTCCACGATCACCGGGGCGTGGTCGCTCGGCCCGGTGCCCTTGCGGGCGTGCCGGTCCACCCATGCCGCACGCACTCGGCCGGCCACGGGGGCGGTGGCCAGCACCAGGTCGATCCGCATCCCGAGGTTCTTGTGGAACATCCCGGCCCGGTAGTCCCAGTAGGTGAACACCCGCTCGGCCGGCCAGCGATCCCGCACGACATCGCGCAGGCCGACCGCCTGCAGCTCGGCCAGCGCCGCCCGCTCCGCCGGCGTGACGTGCGTCTGACCGACATAGGCGTCAGGGTCGAACACATCCGCATCGGTCGGTGCGATGTTCATGTCGCCGCACACCATCGCGGCCTCCGGACCGGCATCGACCATCTCCCGCAACGCGGCCAGCCAGGCCAGCTTGTAGCGGTAATGGTCGGAGTCCGGCACCCGCCCGTTCGGTACGTACACCGAGTGCACCCGGATCCCGCCGCAGGTCGCCGACACCGCGCGCGCCTCTGGACGCGGGAGCCCCGGCGCGCCGGCGACTCCGGGCACAACGTCGTCCAGCCCCATCCGGGAGAGGATCGCCACGCCGTTCCACTGCACCTCGCCGTGGAGAGCGACCGCATAGCCGCGGCGGGCGAGTTCCTCGCCGAGCAGCTCCATGAACGCGCCGTCGGCGAGCTTGGTCTCCTGCAAGCAGACGACATCAGGCTGCCGCTGGTCCAGCCACGGCAACAGCCGCGGCGCCCGTTGCCTGACCGAGTTCACGTTCCAGGTCGCTATCCGCACCGGTCCTACGGTAGCCGCGACCGCCGCCGCAATCGCGCCGGGGAACCTGCCCGCCCGCGAATTGCCAACCAGCATCCTCGCGCCCGTTACGTAACCGGCTGATCCAGTCACGATTGGTCCTCGGCCGGTCACTGTTTGTAGGAGCATATGGTGATGTGTTGCGGACGTATCTCGGATATGTTGTCCGCCTTTGACGGCAATGCGCGAGGCGAATGACTCGCCTGTTCACCTTCACCATGTCCGGCGTTTATTTGACCGTGCGGGCCGCTGACGATGCCAGCCGGACGCGTCTCGGCGCTCATCGGCCCGTCCGGGTGCGGCAGGTCGACCTTCCTGCGCATCCTGAACCGGATGCACGAGCTGATCCCCTCGGCGAGCCTGGCCGGCGAGGTTCTGCTGGACGGCGACGACCTATATGCGCGCAACCGCCGGCTCACCGATGCCCGCCGGCAGGTCGGCATGGTCTTCCAGAAGCCGAACCCGTTCCCCACCATGTCGATATACGACAATGTGGTGGCCGGACTGAGGCTGACCGGCAAGCGGGTCGGTGCCGAAGCCAAGGCCGAGCTGGTCGAGTCGTGCCTGACCAAGGCCGGGCTGTGGCGCGAGGTCCGCGATCGGCTCCGCCAGCCAGGCGGGGCGCTGTCCGGGGGGCAGCAGCAGCGGTTGTGCATCGCGCGGTCGTTGGCGATCCAGCCTCGCGTCCTACTCATGGACGAGCCTTTCGCACCGGTCCGAGACTCTCGTTGCCTGCTGCATGTTGTGGGTGACGATCACGATGGTCACCTCCGACACCAGCTCGCGGATGGTCTCCTCGATCCGCCGGGTGGAGGTCGGGTCCAGCGCCGGCTAGAACCGCTCCGGGAAGAGAAGGGCGATCACCAGGAACACCGTCAGGCCAGCACCAAGCCGACCGCATTTGTCGCGTTCACAGGCGACCCACCGCCCGCACTATGGGGCCGAACAGTGCGAATACCGCCACGGTGAGCAGTACGAACACAACGTCAGACATCACGACTCCGTTCAGGCGCAAGGAAGTTGCCGGCAGCCGTCCCCGCCAGCGCCGCGAAGGCCAGGACCACCAGCCGGACAAGGTCCGCAGAGCCGTGCCACGCCAACTCGCTGTGCTGGTCGACCAGGAAGCCGTTCAGGAACAACCATCCCATGCCCGCGGTCGTCAGCGCCGCCGACAGGCTCCGGCTAGTGATCGCGAACCAACCGACCGCGAAGGAAAGCACCAGCAGGCGGCCCGCCGTCTCCCGCGGGCTGAAGACCAGCGCCGCCACGACCGACGCCACCACCACGACGAAGAACCCGAAACCGATCAGCAGCTCCACGGGCCGGGCGGCGCGTGAACCGGCGCGTGAACCGGCGTGGCCGGTGCGCACCAGGAGCATGATCGACTCCTCCAGACAACGAGCCGCCGCGACTTGTTGCGGCGGCTCGTTGCAGACAACCATGCCCGCCAGGCAGTGACGGATTTCTTGACGCCTTTCCTACGCCCAGGACGGCAATCTTGACGCCGTCCATACGCGGGGACTCCACCTGGCGAGCACCAGGCGGTCGGCGTTCCTCGCCGCCGACCTCGCCGCAGGAGCGGCGGCGCGACGGCGACGCCGGGCCACCGGCTGACATCGACAACTGCCAAGCTCCGAGACGGAGCGCCCGGCCCCGGGCGCTCCGGGGCCGGGAAATAGGCGCGCGCCAGGCGGTGCAGCAGGAACGCGCGGCGATACTGCTGCAGTGCCCGCAGCAGCCCGGTCAACTGGCGGTACCCGTCGATACTGACCGCTGATCTGGGTAATAGTCTCAGGCGCGAAACCTTGCCGAACCTGGCCGCCGGGTTCGGGCGGAGCCCGTCGGCTTTACACCCGACCTCGACGGCTACTGGCCCACTCTTCCGTCGATCCGCTCGCGCAGAAAGTCGGCGTGGCCGTTGTGCCGGGCGTACTCCTCGATCATGTGCACCAGCACCTCGCGCAGGATGTCGCCCTCCTTCCCGACGACGTCGAGATCGGGCGCCTCGGCCACGAACCGCTCCGCGAAGGCGACCTCGGCCCGCCAGGTGTTCCACGCCTCGGTGACAACCTCGGGGTCGGGCACTGCGCCATCGAAGTCTCCGTTGGGGTCGGCGTCGGAGCGGAAGTGCCGCGGTGCGTCCTGCCCGGCCATCCTCAGCCGGAACCACGTCTGCTCCACCCCGGCCATGTGGCGCACCAACCCCAGCAGCGACAGATTGGACGGCTCCACCGAGCGGCGAGCCAGGTCGGCGGCGTCGAGGTCGGAGCACTTCAGCTCCAGCGTCAGACGCTGATCGCGCAGGTACCCAACGAGCGTGGCGCGCTCGCCTTGGAACCCCCCGTCGGTCCGCGGGTCGTCATCGGGGTGGACGAACATATCCCACCACCCAAAGCGCCGGACGCGCTCCTCCTCGACCGGGGCCTCGGTCCGCGGGTCATTCTCGGGCTCGACGATATGAGACATGCGCACAAACTAACGGCGCACTGCGGGGGAACCGCAACAGGTTTCCTCTGCCCTCAATTGAGGGTGACGTTATGGCTGCGACACGCCGGCGCGTCGAACCATAGAGTCACACCGAGGACGAGGGCCGTGTGACCGCGGGTACTGCCGGTACTTCGTTGTCCCGCCAAAACAAGATCAGGTTGCGGTGATCCGGGCCTCGCAGATGGGCGACCCCGAGCCAAGATTGCTGTGGCATTGTCAGCGCCACATTCGCCGCCAGGAGGCCACGATGATCTTCGTGCCTCCCGGCTCGCCGGTCAGCCGAACCGGCCGTTGACGTATTCGGCGGTACGCGGGTCGGACGGCGACTCGAACATCGTCGGTGTCGGGCCTTGCTCGACGATGACGCTGGGGGTTCCCGCCTCGGCCAGAAAGTGTGAGCACGACTGCCGCGGGGATCATCTTCGCGCTCTCCCTGCTGGCCGCCCTGGCCGTGGTCCATGTGCCCTTCGGTGACTACATGTGCCGCGTCTTCACTGACACGCGGCACTGGCGC
>Ga0184623_10000684_pt1 | contig 14476 bp, 12 predicted proteins | sample PLM1_100_b1_FD_133138 | JGI IMG/M metagenome (GOLD analysis project Ga0184623, IMG submission 133138) | Groundwater sediment microbial communities from an aquifer in East River, Colorado, USA - PLM1_100_b1 | ecosystem: Environmental > Terrestrial > Soil > Riparian zone | place: USA: East River...
AAATTTGACGATGGCGCTTGAAAAGAAATGAGGCGTCGTCTTGACGCCTGGGACAACAAGGGCGCACAATGCCACTTGGTATTTCAGGCCGATGCGAACTCTGCAGCCTGCTGGCGGCAGGAATTCGGGCGCGCGAGATCGCTGCCGCGAATCACCCCGAGTGGCCGAGAGGCCGCGAGGTACAGGTCGTGGGGGTGGGGCCCCACGACAGACTAATTAAGGAGTGCGTTATGGCAGAGGCGACGTTCCAAGCTGCGATATGGCGGGGCATAGGGTTCGGCGCGCTCGCACTCGGCGCTGTCCTGGCGCTCCCGGGATCAGCGAGCTCTGAAGAGCCAGCCAAGACGCCAGTGACCTTCACGAAGGACGTGGCGCCTATTCTCCAGGAGAAGTGTCAGGCGTGTCACCGGCCGGGCTACATCGCGCCGATGTCGCTCGTGACCTACGAGGAGGCGCGTCCGTGGGCGAGGGCCATCAAGGCGCGCGTGGCCACGCGACAAATGCCGCCATGGCACATCGATAGGACGGTCGGGATCCAGCAGTTCGAGAACGACCGATCACTGACAGACCAGCAAATCGACACGCTTGTCCGGTGGGTCGATGCGGGTGCACCCAAGGGTGACCCGAAGGACATGCCGCCGCCAAAGCAGTTCGCGAATGACGATGTGTGGGGGTTTGCCAATGTGCTTGGTGGTCCGCCAGATCTCATTATCAAGTCGCCGCCGTGGACTGTGCCGGCCGTCGGGCAGGACTCGTGGTACAAGCCGGTTGCGGAGACGGGCCTGACCGAGCCGCGCTGGGTGCGGGCGATCGAAATGCGGCCCTCGACGGTCGCGGGGCGCAAGGTCACACACCATGCCCTCGCAAGGCTCCAGCAGGATGAACCGGGCGCGCGCGACGTGAGCCCCAGCGCTGCCCCCGGCCCCGACGACGCCACTGTCGGTCCCGGGCTGTTCATGGAATGGGCGGTTGGGAAGCAAGGCGAGATCATGCGCCCGAACAGCGGGAAGCTCCTGCTGCCGGGGTCCAAGCTCGTGTTTGATATCCACTACCATGCCGTCGGCGAGGAGGTCACCGACTCCGTCGAGCTCGGCATCTATTTCTATCCGAAGGGTCAGGAGCCGAAGTATCGGCAGGTCCTGGCCGCCTACCAGAGTACGGCCGGCGGAAGTGACAACATTGATATTCCGCCCAATTCGACCTGGATGAGCCAGAACTTCCACGTGATGAAACAGGCGGGCCGGGTCGAAAACTTCCAACCGCACATGCACCTGCGCGGCAAGGCCATGTCGCTGGAGGCGATTCTCCCGAATGGCAAGTCAGAGGTCCTGAGCCATGTGAACAACTTCAATTTCAACTGGCACGTCAACTACGTCTACACGGACCAGGCGGCGCCTCTGCTGCCGAAGGGCACGATCTTGAAGGTCACGGCATGGTACGACAATACCAGGGCGAACCCGAACAACCCCGATCCGAACCAGTGGGTGGGCCATGGCGACCGCACCGTGGACGAGATGGGTCACGCGTGGATCAACATCACCTACATGAGCGACGAGGATTACGCGGCCGAGGTCCAGAAGAGGAAGGCCCAGCAGCCTACGACGACGACCTCACAGTAGTGCTATGCAAGCGTATCGATCGGCAGTCGCGGGCCTGAGTGCGGTGCTCGCGGTCGCGAGTTGGGTGCTGGTTGGGATCGCGCAGCGGACGGCTCAATTCCCCCTGGAACCTTTTCGCGACTCCGGTCAGGGCGTGACAGGCGCCTTCGAGGGGTGGTACGAGAATCAGGACGGCAGCTTCACCCTGCTCGTGGGCTACTTCAATCGAAACCAGAAGGCAGCGCTCGACATCCCGGTCGGGCCGAACAACCAGATTGAACCAGGCGGGCCCGACCAGGGCCAGCCGACCCACTTCCTTCCTCGACGGCAGTGGGGCGTTTTCGCCATCACCGTGCCAAAGGACTTCGGGGACAAAAAGCTGACGTGGACACTGGTCGCAAATGGCCAGACGACGTCAATCCCTTTGAGCCTGAATCCCCTTTGGGTGATAGTCCCGTTAAAACATGTAATGGGGAACACACCCCCGGTCGTCAGGTTCGAGCAGGGAGGCGCTGCCCTGCAGGGCCCGCCGCGCGGGATCAGCGCATCGCTGAGCACGACGTTGCTTGATCCGGTCACGTTGACGACGTGGGTGACCGACGATTTGCATGTAGACCCCGGACCCCGTCCCCGTCCCGGCCCGCTTGTAAGGGTATTCTGGAGCAAGTTTCGCGGACCCGGCACCGTCACGTTCGACAATTCCAAGCCAGAGGTTGGCGAGGCGGATGGGAAGGCGACGACGACGGCGAGGTTCACCACGCCGGGTGAGTACACCTTGCGCCTGCAGGCTAACGACTCGAGCGGAGAAGGCGGAGGCGGTTTCCAGTGCTGCTGGACGAATGCTTACGTGAAGGTTATCGTCGCCCCCTGACGCCCCTCGCACGCGGTTTGCGTGCGAACCATCAGTGATTTTTTCAACGCAGAGCCCGCAGAGGTCAGCAGCCACCCCTTCGATCTGGGGCATTACCGCAAGTACGAAGTTCAAAGTGCAAAGTCAAAAGCCGCCTTACCTTGAACTTTGAACTTTCTACTTATTGTATCGCCACGCACCCATGACTCGCAGCGGACGACGTACGGTGATCAAGGGAGCAATTGGTCTCGGGGTCGGAGTGCTGCTCGAGCCTGCGCTGGCCCTGAGCCAGGACGATCCGGCTTCCCTTCGACCGCAGGAAGGCGACCTGTTGATCCGGCCTGACGATCCAGGCATGAAGCCGTTGACGGCGGAGGACATTCGCGTCGGCGTGATGCAGACGATGGCCTGGGCTATGGACCCGACGGACAAAACAGTGCGCAGCGGGTCGCGGCTGAATCGCGTACTTCTTTTGCGGCTCGATGCCGATCAACTCAGCCCCGAGACAAGATCGCGCGCTGCGGACGGCATCGTCGCCTACACTGCCATCTGCACCCACACCGGCTGCGAAGTAGAAGAGTGGCTCACTGATGAGCAACTTCTGTACTGCTCGTGTCATTCGTCGAAGTTCGATCCCAAGGACGGCGCCAGGGTTGTAGACGGTCCCGCGCCGCGGATGCTGCCTGCGCTGCCGCTCAAACTGGTAGGCGGCAAGCTGGTGGTTGCTAAACCCTTCACGGCCCGCGTCGGTTTCGAGCTGTTCTGATCTTCCCCTGAGCGAGGGAGGCATACGATGCTCAATGTGAGAAGTTTCGACAGAGTGTGGGCTGCCGGTGCGGTGGTAATTGCGCTGATTGCGGGGACGGGGTTAGCTCAAGAACAAGCGCAACAACCGCCTCTGCTGGCGCCAGTCCTGCGGAATTACAAGCCGGTCACGGCCGTGCGTCTGAAGAAACCGGAAAAGGGCGACTGGCTGATGATCCGCCGGACCTATGACGGCTGGGGCTACAGTCCGCTCGATCAGATCACGCCGAATAACGTGAGCCGGCTGCAACCCCTGTGGGTATTTTCAACCGGTGTTGCGAACGGGCACGAAGCGCCGCCGATTGTGAACAACGGCGTCATGTTCGTCGCCACCCCCGGTAGTCAGGTGATCGCGATTGACGCGAAGACCGGCGGTCTTCTGTGGCGCTACAGACGGCCGCTTCCGGAAGACGTCGTGGTGCTCCATCCCACCAGCCGCGGTGTCGCCCTGTATGGCGACAAGGTCTTCCTGGCCACGAACGACGCCATGCTCGTGGCAATCGACGTCAGGACAGGTAAGGAGATCTGGGTCAGGAAGGTCGAGGAGAACAAGAACGGCTACTACATCACGCTGGCGCCCCTGGTCGCGGATGGAAAGGTCATGGTCGGTGCGTCGGGCGGCGAGCTCGGCATCCGCGGTTTCGTCGCCGCGTTCGACGTTGAGAGCGGCAAAGAGATATGGAGAGTCTACACAGTGCCCGCGCCAGGTGAGCCTGGCAGTGAAACGTGGCCAAAGGGAGATCAATGGAAAAACGGCGGCGGCCCGGTGTGGGTCACCGGGAATTACGATCCCGAGACGAACCTGGCATTCTGGGGCACTGGCAACGGCGGCCCTTGGATGGGCGACCAGCGCCCCGGTGACAATCTCTACACCGCATCGACGATTGCCATCGACGTTGCGACAGGCCGGATCAAGGGCTACCACCAGTACCACCCGAATGACTCCTGGGATTGGGACGAGGTCTCGCCGCCGATCCTGGTGGACTACAAGCGAAACGGCAAAGCCGTCAAGGGCCTGATCGACGTCGCCCGCAACGGGTATCTCTGGTTCCTCGAGCGTACGGACGGCAAGATCAATTTCATTGAAGGCGTGCCGTACGTGAAGCAAAACGTGTTCAAACATCTTGATCCGAAGACCGGCCGGCCGGAAGTAGACCCGGAGCGAAAGCCTGGCACCGGCAGGAGCGCAACCTTCTGCCCGTCGCTCTGGGGCGGCAAGAACTGGCCCCCGATTGCGTTCAGTCCCAAGACCCGGTTCATCTACATACCGGCGAACGAGAACCTCTGTTCCACCATCACCGGCCGCGAGGTGGAGTACGAAGCGGGGCGCAGCTACACTGGCGCGACCTCAACCTTACAGATCGCTCCGGGCGCAGACCATATCGGTGAGGTGCAGGCCTGGAATGTCGACACGGGCAAGCGGGTGTGGACCCATAGCTATGCGAAATCGCAGAACTGGGGGCCGATGCTCGCGACTGGCGGTGGGCTGGTGTTCAACGGCGGGACCAACGACCGCAAGTTCCATGCATTTGACGCGTCGAAGGGCACGCTTCTGTGGGAGTTTCCAACCAACTCAGGCATCACGGGGCAACCGAGCTCATTCATGATCGACGGCAAGCAGTACATCGCCGTGCAGTCTGGCTGGGGCATTGACGCAAGGGCAATGCAGGCTCGGCTCAACACGGCGTCGCCCGGAAACTTTCCGGAAGTGCCAGAGGGCGGAGCGGTTTGGGTGTTCGGTATCAGGTAGGAGCTCGGAAGCGGATTGAGGGAAACACAGGGGTCGCGGGCTCTCGCCCGCGACCCCTGTTACCCTAGTTGGTTGCGGCCACGCTGGCCACTCTCTGACCTACCAGCAAGCGCGGGTTCACGCCAGGCTTTGGCTGGAACTTCTGCACTCGGCCGACATGGACGTCGGCGATGTACAGGTTATTCTCGCTGTCCACACTGAACTGATGAGGCCCCCACATTCCGCCGGGCATGTTCCCATACGTGCCCCACGAATAGAGGAGCTTGCCATTGAGATCGTATTTGAGGATCTTGTTCGTTTGGCCGTCGCCCACCCACACGTGCTGGTCTCCCGACATGTAGATGTAGTACGGAAAGTGGGTGTACCATTCGTTCAAATACTTTCCGTTCTCATCGAACACCTGAACGCGCCGATTCGCTCGGTCCGCCACGTAAACGCGCCGCTGGTTGTCGACGACAACGCCATGGACGGTGTTGAAGTAGCTGGGCCGGGTTTCTTTGCCGGCTTCGCCCTTCTGTCCCCACTCGAGCAAATACTTGCCGTCCTGGTTGAACTTCACCACGCGCGTATTGACGTACCCATCGCTCACGAAGAAATCACCATTCGGCAGCCAGGCCACATCGGTCGGGCGGGCGAAGTGCGTCTGGTCATTCCCGGGTACCCGGAATTCTCCCAGTTTCATCACGAGCGTTTTGCCATCCCTGGTGAACTTGTAAATGGACTGAGCTCCGTCATCGATGAGCCACACATGGCGCTGTGGGTCGTAAGGGTTGATCTTGACCCGGTGGGGTCGAACGAACAGCTTGTTGTGCTGCTCCCAGGACTCGACCAGTTTTCCGTCGCGGTTGTAAATCAGCAGGACGTGGTCCCAGCGGGGGTGCCGCGCCGGGTCCTTCTGGGACAAATCATATCCCGATGCGTTGCGCTCGGGAACGACCTCGCCAGGTTCGATGACCGGCAAACAGCCGCGCTGGAAAACGAACACGCGATCCGGGGTCTCTGCGAAGACGCCACCGACTGAACCGCCCTGATATCCTGCCCCGCAGACATTCTCCGGCCAGTTGGCCGCGAGTGTATACGGACCGGTGATGTCGGCGCCCCCTTTTGGCTCTTCCGGAAGACCGATGGCTGCCCATCCGTCTGCTGCGGTCGTCTGTGCCTGTGGCGTCTGCGCCGACGCTGCCGATTCCGGATTCGCCGAGTTGCACGCCGCTGCGCCGACGGCAAGAGCCGCCAGCGCTCCTGCCCAGACGAGACTTCGTCTCTGTTTCATGACTCTTCCTCCGTTAAAAGGTGACGGGAAAACTCGACCCGAGGCGTCTCGAGAGCTCTAGAAACCGCGACCGTCATTCAGCCCGTGAACCGTGTCAAGCCCTTTCGCAGTGGTGGCTGAGTCAACGCTGAAGAGAAGCCCGCTGTACTGCATCTCTTCCCACGTCTGATCGCCCCAGGAGACGTCAACCGTCGGGTCTGGATTAGACCGATTTGCTGCGGAGTTGTCGTACCACGCAGTCGACACGATCCGAGACCCCTTCGGAATCTTGAGCGGTTCGCGGAACACGTAGTACGTCTGCCAGTTGAAGTCGTACTTCGGCACCGACAAGATCACTGTTCGCGTGCCGTCCGGCAGCTCGAGACCATACTCCCACTTCTTGCCGCGCAGGTGTGTGTGCGGGAAAAGGCCCCAGAGGGTGATGTCCTGGAGAATCGTCACGTCCGCGTCGACGCGCACGTCGCTGCTGCCCGCGGGCAGGGTGAATTTCGTGTTGAAGAAGGCCGAGGTACGGACTTCCCGCGATGCTGGATCTTTCGAGAAGATCATTCCAACCTGCGTCCGATCCGTTCCCGCTTCGCCGATGGCTGTGTAGTGCATCTGCAGCTCGATCACGCCGCCGGGTTCGAGTCGAAGCGCGGTGCCGGGGCGGAACACCTGGGGGTTGGTCCCGGGCGCGTAGGTCGCTACCAGTTGGCTCGGGATGTTGTCTCGGCGCTGTGGCCGAAGGCCGGCCGTAGAGGGTGGTAGTGCCTGGAGCGCCGAGTTGGGGCGTAACACTGGCGCCCGTTGGATATCTGGCTTGGCCTTGTAACGCACCAGAACGTGGTGCACGAGCCTTCTGTTCCCGGGTCGGACCTCGATGGCCTGCACATACTTCGGTTCAGCGAAGTTCGTCGGGATGTAGAAGTACTCGTACTGGACGACACCTTTGGCCGGAACCTGGTAGTCTTCGAGCATCTCGAACACCACGTCCGGCTGACCGACGATCCAGCCGTGTGGGTATATCGGCAGGGGCGGAAGGTCTTTGAGGTCGCCTTTGGGGGCGCCCGCGTTCACCCATGACAGTAACGTGTTGTGGTCGGCCTCCGTGAGACGACGTTCATTCTCAAACGTCCCAGCCGGCGCATCCGCATGCCACGGCGGCATCCGCCCGGCGGTGATTTGGTTTTGAATCGAGCGCGCCCAGGGGCGTGCCTCCTCATACGTGAGCAGCGACATCGGCGCGATCTCACCCGGTCGATGGCACGTGGTGCAATGCTCGTAGAGGATCGGAGCTACATCCTTCGTGAACGTGGGAACTGCACTGGCTGATGGAGCAACATCCTGCTGCGGCCCTGCCGCCGCGACCAGCGCGCCGAACCAGACGGCCGCAAGGGACACTAAGGTGTGGCTGGCAAGCTTGATGCGCATGACGACCGGTCAGCGGTTCTCAGCCGACCCGCCCGGGTTCACGGTTACGGTCACCTCGTGTATCGACTCGAGCTGGCCGTCGCTGGCGATCGCCCGCAGCAGATATGTTCCGGGTGCGCTGAAACTCGCCTTGGTCGTCAGGTCGATGGGCTTGCCGTACACGGCGGGAGCATTGTCGGGATCGAAGCTCACTTTGCCAGGCCCCCTGTACTGAATCCATCTGATCCGCAGCCCCACTACGCGGCGCCTCCGCTGGTTGGGATCCGGATTCGCGGGGTCAGGGGTCGCGGCGGTGGCGTTCGGCGTCCGCCGCGGCGGTTCAGGGAGCGCGTCGTCAGTGGCCAAAACTCTCAGGGTCAGCGGATTCGGCAGCGTGACCGTCTGCGCGGGGCTGCCCTCAATGGATGGAGCGTAGTTACCCTCTGCGAGCACACCGCCGCCGTTGTTCTCGGAGTACACGTCGGCGTTCAGCTCCCATTCCGGTTGGAGCCATCCCTTCGCCACGTCGGTGCGCCCGCGGGTCGTCAGCGTCCACACCACTCTCCGATTCTTGTCCCAGTCCTTCGGCACCATGACCTTGAAGATGAATCGCTGCCGTCTCGGGTAGAAATGCGTCGGCTGACCCCGATCATCCCCGCCCAAATCGACCTTGTTGTTCGGGCCGATGGGGATGTCGACCTGCTCCTCATAGTTGCGGTTGAGATAGCCGAAGACCATATTGATCGTCCCGTCGAGGTTCCGCTCCCAGCCTTCAAAGATGGGCACAACGTTCTGACCTGTCGCATACCGCACCTGGGTACGTGCGTTGGTCGCCGTCACGGCGACGAGCGCCAGCGCCAACACCCACATTGCATGTCGGGAATGGATTGTCATGGTGGTCTTCCGATGCTCAGGATGGTTGCGCGGGAACAAACAGCGTTGTGTGAGGCACTCTGCCAGGAGACGATCCCTGCAGAGTGCCTCACGGTGAACGTCAGGAGCTGCCGGCCGTCCGCGGTCAGTTACTCGTGCTCTTGGTCTTCCGTGCTTCGACTTGCTGTTTGTACTCTTCGTCTGAGAGATAGTACCAACTCATCCACGCGAAACTCATGTCGTCGATCGTCCGCGACCCGTAGGTAATGTTGTTGTCCGGATCGGGATTGAACTTGTTTGCGGCCGTGTTGTTGTGCCACCCGATGACGTGCAGGACGGTCCCGGCAGGAAGCAGCGGCTGCACATCGTCATCGTAGTGGTAGTTGACGTGCCAGGCGAACTGATACCGATCCACGCAGCTCAGCGTTTCCACCCTGTTCTGCTGCTGCGTGTTTCCTGTGGCCGGGGTACCTGTCGGCGGATAGATGGCCTCCACGCACATCGCCTTCCCCCGGTTGTGCATGTGGGGCTGGAACGACAGGACTCTGGCCGGCCTGGTCAAGGTGAAGTAACCCTCGGATCGTACGTTGTCGGTGTTGGCCGGAATGTCGAGGTCCTGATTTCTCCCGACGCCCTCCGAGTTCTCGACGTACTGCGGGACGTATCCCTTGGGATAGAACTTGAGACCCAGCTCCACGTTGGCGCTCGTCTCCTCGCCAATCGAGTGGAGATGGAGGTTGAAATTGATCTTCGAACCCACCTTCATCAGACGGCCCGCGCCCTCGGGGAAGACGTCCGCGTTCTTGCCCAGCGCATACTCGTTAAGGAACTTTCCCCGCGCATTGTCGGAATCATCAATAGACCCGTCGGCTTCCGTCATCGTCTGTACCGAGTGGTGGATCACCCGGTGGCCCTTGCTGGGTTTGGTCTCCACAGCCTTGATGTATCGGTCCTCCGTCAGACCGGCGTCCACGAGAACGTCCAGCCACCTGTCGGGGCCCGCCACTGGGACGATTTGATCCTTCGGTAACGTCACAATCAGATCTGGCGTCCCGATCTGCCACTTGTCCACATCCGCGAACTGCCGCGGAGGCGGCATGTCGGCTGGATTTCCAAGAGGGGCGCCCGCGTCAACCCACTTGGCAATCGTCGCAATCTCTTCGTCGGACAGGGATCGATCGTCCTTGAACTTGCGGATGCCCACGTGTCGATCGATGTACCAGGGCGGCATCTCTCGAAGCCCGGTGCGTTGCTTGATCGCTCTCGCCCAGGGCCGCACATCCTCATATGTCAGCAGCGACATCGGGGCGATCGAGCCGGGTCGATGGCAGACCTGACAGTTCTGCTGCAGGATCGACGCGACGTCCTTGGCGAACGTCACCGGTCCCTGCGAGGCCGGCGTTTGCGCAGCTACGGGGGCGGCGAGGAGCGCTGCGACAAGCAGACCTCCGGCAGCCCTACAAATCGGGAATCTCCATCGATTGTTCATGGTTACCCTCCTGCCAAAGGTCGCGAATTCACAGACCCAGCCCGAGGACGGATCTGGAATGATAGCAGAAAAACAGGGGTCGGGGGCCCTGAAACCTGAAACCTGTGATTAAATGGGGGCCATGAAGGCGGGTTTGTTCGCGCCGGCTGGCACCCTCATCCTGGCTGCTTGCCTCTCCGCAGCCGGTCAGCGTGCACAAGGAATGAATCAATCGGCGCTCGTACCGCAGGGCTCGCCAGGCGCCGCATCTGAGACTACCCAGCAAGTCACGCCGTCGATTCCGACGCCGGACGATGAGACCGCCTACATGTGTCCCATGCATCCGGACTATACGTCGGACAAAGCAGGTAAGTGTCCCCGCTGCTCGATGAATCTCGTTCTCGGGACTCCCTTCGACATGCGCGACTACAAGATGGAGTTCCGGACGGTACCTCCTGTGGTCAAGGCTGGTGCAAAGACCGCGCTGCTCTTCAAAGTGTTTCATCCTGGCACGGGCGATCAGATTAAGAAGTTCGAGTTAGTACACGATAGGCCGTATCACGTGTTCGTGATCAGCCAGGACATGACTCAGTTTTCTCATATCCATCCTGAACAGCGACCGGATGGTACGTGGGCGGTCGACGTCACCTTGCCGCGCCCTGGGTACTACAAAGTTCTGTCAGATTTCCTCCCGAGCGGCGGGGCGTCGCAGCTCATCGCGAAGCCGATCGTCACCGCAGGCTACACTGGCGATCTCATCGCCTCGAGTGCTCACCTCGAACCCGACCAGGATCTCACCAAGGCGGTCGACGACATCACCGCGACAGTCACGTACGATCCCAAAAGGTTCGTCGCGGGCGTTTATGGCCACCTGACGTTCCACCTGACCGATACAACCACTGGAGAGCAGATCAAGGATCTTCAGACCTACCTTGGTGCCTTCGGACACACGCTCATCATGAGCGAAGACATGGTGGACTACGTCCACTCTCATCCGATTGAACAAATGCTGCCAGAAGCGAATCTCGAGGAGTTACGTGGCGGGCCGGACGTCACGTTTGAAGGACTGATGCCGAGGCCGGGCCGGTACCGCGCCTGGACGCAGTTCCGCCGTCACGACAAGATCTACACGTTCGCCTACACGTTCAACGTGATCGACGTGGGAGAGCTTTCCCGGTAGTAGAAGAATTCTGAATTCGTAATTCTGAATTCATTTCTTGCCCATCGCAGGACGCGCATTCCTCTCATAACGGGCAACCGTGAGCTTCACCCCTCCCGGCTGCGGCTTGCCGTCGCGATTCAGGTAGTAGCTCGTGACCGCAAGCTCGGTGCCCTTCGAGAGGAGCACTGGTTCCTTGAAGATGTAGGGCGTCGGCCAATCCTGCAGGATGTCCTTCACGTACAGGAGAACCTGGGTACCCCCATCGGGCTTCCTGGCCGCCACCTCGAGCGCCTGAGCGCCAGGAAGCAACTCGGGTCGAAGAGCAACCGCGTAGGTATCAGCCAGCAATGTCGTCGATGCGCGGAATTTCTGCGCGGTCGCGTTCGCTGGCACCTCACCACTCGTCTGCAGCACAAGATCCGATGGCCGATTGGTGGGAGGCGCGCCCGCGAAGTAGAGGCCGAGTGTCCCCCGATCCTCGACCGGTGCTGCCGCACCTCGGTAGTGAATCTCTGCGACGACATGCGAACCTGCCGGAACGCGATAAGCCGTTCTTTCGGGTAACGTGGACACGCCGTACCACGGTGTCCAGCTCCCAAGCCATTGTCCGGTCTCCTGAAGAGAAAAGAACACGGCCCGGACGACGCGACGGTCGCCGGGTTTGAATTCCAGCGCCCGAATCCATCGTTCGGACGTCAGCCCGAGATCCAGGACTGTGCGCGTGATGTGGTCAGACTGGCGCGGAGCAATGGTGTTGGTGGCGAGCTGGTGCAACACATCGGGCTTCCCGAGCTGCCAGCGGTCGAAGTCAGGCGTGATCGCGACGTTGCCGCGACCTTTCGGAGCCTCTGACACGTTCAGCAAGACGGTCTGTCCCGCGCTCCTGGGGCCGTTGCCTTCGGCCCACGACACGAGGAAAGAAAATTCGCGATTCGTGAGGCCGTTGTCGTTTGCGAACTCACCGTATCCGGGCACGGCACGCCACGGCGGCATGTGCCGGCGCAGCGCTTCCTCTTCGATGGAGCGAGCCCATGGCCGCGTCTCCTCGTACGTGGTCAACGGGAACGCCAGGTTGTTCTCCGTATGGCACGCCACGCATCTCTTGCTCAGGATCCGTACGATTTCACGGTCGAACAGCACGGTCGTGCTGATGACCTCATGAGAAAGAGCCGGTCGCGGCCAGAACTGCCACGCGGTCCCGATACACGCGGCCAGGAGCACCAAGACAGCTTTTCTCATGACTCTTCGGCTTCAGCAGATTATACGGCGGGGCGCGGCGAGAACCAATCACACATGTCTGCGACGCTCGCTAGAAGGACAGAAGCTAGGATCCTTTCGGGGCGACGGGAAGTCCCGCCCCGAGCCCGATCGGACCAATGATGGCGCCCAACGCCAGGAAGACAGCGATCTGTCGGACACCGCTGCGCTCAACCAGGCCTGACAGGAGCGCCGAGACGATGATCACTGCGCCCGTGAGCGCCAGTATCGAGAGGAACAATTCGGGGCTTAGAAAAGTCATCCCTCAATTTCGATCCAGGGTGGCAATGCCTGCGGGCATGGGGCTTCGATGAGCGTTGGGGCATCGTGCGCGAGAGCCGCGGCCACCGCCTCAGGAACCTTCTCTACCGAGTGGACACGGCATCCGCGCGCGCCAAATGCTTCGGCATAGCGGACGAAGTCAGGACTCCGCAGGTCGCTTCCCAGCGATCGGGCCGGATAGCGGTAGCTCTGGTCCGCCTTGATCGTACCGTACGCGTCGTCGTTGAAGACCACCGCGACGACCGGTACGCGCTCCTGTACGGCCGTCGCGAGCTCATGGCCGCTGAACAGAAACCCGCCGTCTCCGCAAAGCGCCACGACCGGCACATCGGGGCGCGCCAGCCTGGCACCGATGGCCGCTGGCAGCGCAAACCCGAGACAGCCAAAACCAATCGGGTAATGAAACGTCCGCGGCCGCCGGCAGATGAATGCCCCGGCGCCCCAGCACGCGATGCCGTTGATGTCGTTGAACACCAGCGCTTCGTCAGGAAGGACGCGACGCAGTCCTTCGAGCGTGGCCACGGCTTCGGGCGCGCGTGCGCGAATGGCGGCGCGGCGTCGCTCACGAACAGCGATGACATCCAGCCACGGGCGCCGGACGCCGACGTCTCGGTCGCGAAACTGGACCAGAAGCGCCTCTATCACTTGCTTCGCGTCACCAACGATCCCGATGCTCGCCGGCGTATGTTTTCCGATCTCGGTCGGGTCGATGTCCACGTGAATGACGCGGCCGCTGATCTGGCGCGTCCACCAACTGGTCGTGAGAGGCCCGAAGCGCACGCCAACCGCCAGAATGGCATCAGCCTGCTCCAGCGCTTCCCGTCCGAGCTGGTGCGCCATCCACCCATCGCCGAGCGAGAGGGGATGGTCCTCGGGGACGATACCTTTGCCGGAACTCGTCATGACCACTGGAATCGAAAGACGCTGAACCAGCTCCTGCAGCGACTCGGCGGCCCGCCAGGCCCCGCCACCAACCAATAGCAGCGGCCGGCTGGCCTCCATCAGCGCGTCGACCGCGCGACAGACGTCCCCAACCGGCAGGACGCCGGATGTGCCTCGGTTCCTGCCGCCCTTAGGCGCAGGGACCAGTGCATCAACCTTCGCGCTGAGCAGGTCCATCGGCAGGTCCAGGTAGCACGGCCGGGGTCTGCTCGTTTCGAAGCGGCGGAATGCTTCGTCTACCGCTTGACCGATGTCCTCGGCGCGTGCCGGCCGGACGCCCCACTGCGTGACGGACGCGAGAACGGCTTCCACGTCACGAAGCTGGTGGAAATCTTCGCGGTCCATCGTCACCGTGGCGCTGGGAAGCTGACTGGCGAGCAAGAGCACGGGAGAGGAGTCGGCGTACGCCTCCCCAATCGCCGTGAGCGCGTTGGTTACACCCGGACCGGGAACCGTCAGACATACTCCCGGCCGGCCTGTGGCGCGGGCGTACCCGTCGGCCATATGACCGGCGCCACGCTCATCCCGAGTCGTCACGATGCGAAGTGCGCGCTCGTCTACAAGGGCGTCGTAGACTGCCAGGTTGTGGATGCCAGGGATGCCGAAGATGGTGTCAACCCCATTAGCCTTCAACGCCTCGACGAGCAGCTGTGCGCCTGTCCGCATCGTGTTCCTCTCCGCTCAATGGTGTGCGAGATTATCTTACGCCCCGGTTCAGGCGGCGAAGAAGTAACGCGTCAGGTGGAAGAAGACCGGTCCTGCGAAGCAAAGCGAGTCAAGGCGATCCAGGGGGCGCTAACGAGGTTTTCCGAACCAGCTTGACCG
>Ga0184623_10000686_pt1 | contig 14461 bp, 12 predicted proteins | sample PLM1_100_b1_FD_133138 | JGI IMG/M metagenome (GOLD analysis project Ga0184623, IMG submission 133138) | Groundwater sediment microbial communities from an aquifer in East River, Colorado, USA - PLM1_100_b1 | ecosystem: Environmental > Terrestrial > Soil > Riparian zone | place: USA: East River...
GAGCTGGTGCGGCTCACCGGCATGAGCAGCTCGGGACGCGCGATCACCCTCGTGGCGCAGGTGGACCACTTGCCCTTGGTGCTCGTGGACATTGAGGCGGACGCCACGTGACACGACGCAAGACACAGCACAAGGCTCTGCCCAAGCGCAAACCTCGCTCCAAGCCTACCGCCCCGCCCCCGGCGCCCCCGGCGCCCCAGGCTGCGGGCGACACTGATCCGCTCGCCGATGCGCGCATCCGACCACTCGTCGAGCGCTACTGCGATCTTGCCGGGGTCAAGCTGCTGGACAAGGGCGCGCATCTTCGCGAGCTGAAGCTGCCGCCAGCCGAGCGCGCCCATTTCCAGGGCCGCGACTCGCTGCGCTTGGCATTCTCCCTGGACGCCCTGGAGCTGAACCCCGACGCCGAGATCGCGGTGCTCGGCAGCCCATTTTTCACGTATCTGATCGAGGCGATCCGGACCCGGGCGGGTCGCCTGTCGCTCGGCATGATCCCACCGCCCGTTGCTGCGGAATCCCAGGACATCGCACCGAGTGTAGCGCCTCCCGTTCCCGTGAGGGATGGCACGGCACAGCAGAGCAGCGCGGGCCTAGCGACGCATCCCATTGGGCGGCTCGTCGCCCGGGTCGTGCTGCGCGCCGGCGCGGCGGTCGAAGAGGCCGTGATCGAGAGCGACGTCTTCGATTTATCCACGGGCACGCGCACGAGCGACGAGGTGGCCGGCTTGTTTCAGGATCTCGAGGCGAACCGGGTGAAACCCGCGGCTGCCGCGGCGGTCCCCGACGCGGCCCCCGTGCCGGCGCGCGAGCCCGACGAGCTGCTGAAGCTCTTGCTCGGCAACCTGCGGGAGAAGAGCGCCGAGCGGGTGGCGGCCCGGCACGCCGCGGCCGAGAAAGAGGTCGCCACCGAGCTTGATCGGCTCGACCGGTACTTCGCTTCGATGCTCGCGGACAAGTCCGATCCGGAAGAGGAGCGCACGATCACGGCGTTGCACGACCGACGCCGGACCGAGGAGGTGCGCCGCCACCAGGTCAAAGCGATCGTGCACCCGCTCCAGCTCGTCCAGGCTAGTGTCCTAGTGCAGCGCGTCGAGTGGGAGCTGCGATCGGCGCATGGCCGCCGCGCCCAGCTCGCGGCCCAGCGGCCGCTCGCGGGAACGGCGGCCTGGACGGTGGCGTGCCCGCATTGCGGCCGCGTGCCCACGGAGCTCGTCGTGTGCAGGCACGAAGCAGGGCACTGCGCCTGTGACGCGTGCTCGACGCGGTGCTCGGTGTGCGCCGAGGACTTCTGCGCCGATCACGGCATTGCCCGGTGCCGCCTGGATGAGCAGCCGGCCTGCGAGGAGCACGCGCGCGTCTGCCCGTCCTGCCGCATGGAGCACTGCTCGACGCACGAGGGAGTCTGCGCAGAGGGGGGGGGCGACCACTCCGTCTGCTCGGCGTGTCTCGAGGCCTGCGGCAGCTGCGGTCGGCTCGTTTGCAATCGCCACGCCCAGCAGAGCCGGCCGGACGCGCCCAAGGGCAGCCGCCGGTTGTGCACCGCGTGCGTGCGCTACTGCGAGGGCGGGACCAACGAGCCCGTGGGCGTGGACGAGGTGACGCAGTGCGCGAGCTGCAGCAAGTCCGTCTGCACGGCGCATCAGGCCGTGTGCGTGGTGGATGGGCACGTGCACTGCTCGCGCCACCTGCACCGCACCGACGCATCGCGCCGCCTGGTCTGCGGAGAGCACCGGGCCGCCTGCGCCGAGGAGGCGGCGGCGATATTCGCATCGGATGAAACGGAGGCGTGTCCCGTGTGCGGCAAGGACGCCTGCGCCCAACATCGCGCCGCGTGCGGCTATTGCGGCCGCCAGGTGTGCACCGCCGACTTGGCGCAGCAGTCCCGCCGCTGTTTGACGTGCTCGCAGCTGGCGGCCACGGCCGAGCCGCCGGCGGAAGTGGTCACCGCCGCGCGGGCGGTGACGGGGCGGGGTGGCGCGCCCAAAGCGTCCCGCGCGTGGCGGATCGCCCGCGACCGCACGCATTTCGTGGTGGAGCTCGATCTCGGGTTGACGCGGAAAACGGTCTTCACGCTGCGACATGGGGACACCGTGCCGGACCGGATCGTGAGGCATTCGGTCCTGGGGTCGAAGTCCTCACCCCGTTGACCCCTCAGAGTGGGATCGGAGCCTTCGTCGCCGTAAACTCGTCGCGATTGATGCGCACCGAGAAGCCCGTCACCGAATCGCCCACGGCGGTGAAATTGACGTGGGTCCCGAAGTTTTCGCGGAACAGCGGGTCACGCCACCGAGTGTAGAACGCATCGCCGCCGTGGAATTCCAGATCCGCGATCTGCCCGTCACCCATCTGCAGCGTCAACCCAGACGACTCGGCGCGCACCCAGATGGGCCCGAAGAGAGCGTTGTCGTACCGGCCTGTGTAGCGCACGAGCGGGAGTGGCGGCGGGGTTGCGCTCTTCATCGCCTCCATGGCGCGCTGTACTGAATCCCGCGCGCTGATCATCCCCGGCACGCGCGCGAACGCCTCGCCGGCCCAGTCGCGCGGCTCATAGCCCAGATAAGTGTCGAGGATGCGGTTGGCCAGTGCGCCGTGGACCAGCGGCGCGGACCACGTGTTGACCAGGACCACGACGCCGAGGCGGTCGCACGGCAGCAGCGCCATGTAGGCGATCTGCCCGTCGCCGTTGCCGCTGTGCCAGAGCAACGGGTGGCCGCGGTAATCCATCACCTGCCAGCCCATGCCGTAGCCGGCGACACTGTCCTGGACGAGCCGCGCGGCACGCATCGCGGGCGTCGTGGGGATCACCACCTGCATCGCGTGCATGTCGCGCATCGTGGAATCGCTCACGTAGCGCGTGCCGTCGAGCACGCCGTTATTGAGATGGAGCCGCATCCAGCGGGCCAGATCGCTCACGGTGGATTGGACCGCACCTGCGGCGGCGGTGCTGTGGCGCTGGGTCTCGCGCCGAATCGGCTGCTGCCGCCCCGCGATCGTCGCGTGGGGTGACGCAACGTTTGGCATATGCGCCGCGTGCTCGTAGGTTGCCGTCGTCGAAGTCAGGCGGAGCCGCCTGATCACGAGGCTCGAGAGCAGATCCTCGAACGTGGTTTGGACGGCGGCTGCGGCCGCGTCACCAGCGACTGCGTAGCCGACGTTGTTGTACGTCATCGTCTGGCGAAACGGCGCCACCACGCGCAGGTAACGGACCCGGCGCAGCACTTCCGGCCGGTCAATGGCCGTCAGCACCCACATCATGTTGGCCGACTCGAGGCCGGTACGGTGTGAGAGGAAGTCGCGCACCGTGGCGTTGGCCGTGAGCTGGGAGTCCGGCAGAGCGAGATCGGGCAGATAGCGCCGCACCGGGTCGTCCCAGCGAAGCAGGCCTCGGTCCACGAGTATCGCTGCCGCCGTCGCCGTGACTGACTTCGTGAGCGACGCGGCATCGAACACCGTGTTCTGATCCACGCGCCCCGGCTTGCCGAGCTCGCGCACGCCGTATCCCTTCGCTACCAGGACGGAGTCGTTACGAACGACCGCGATGGCGAGCCCGGGGATCCTCCAGTCCACCAGCACCCGCGCGATGTAGCGGTCGAGCTCCGGCTGCTGTGCGTTGGCAGTGGTCGCGCCGACGCAGAGTACGGTCGCAAGTGCCATTTTTTTGACACATCGAGCCATAAAAAAATCTCTCCTAATGGGAGGTGAGGGCCTGCTGGGCGGCGAGGCGCACCGCTACGTGACGGTCGTCCAGCCGGGGACGCAATCTGGCGTCGAGGAGCGGCCCGCCCAGCGCACCGAAATACTCGACCGCCTCGAGCCGCACCTGCCAGGCGGGATCGCTGAGCGCGCCGTGCATGGCTGCTTCCGCCTGCGGATCGCCTGAGTGACGCAGCGCAGACGCCGCCATGGCGCGCAGCCGCCAGACGCGAGCCCCAAGCAGCGGAATCAGGAGCGGGACCGCGCGCGGATCGTGCGCGCTCGCGAGCGCCCACGCGGCATACGACTGGACGCGCCAGTCGCGCGACTCCAGGGCCGCGAGTAGCGGCTCGACGAGGCGGCCGCCGCGCGCCTGCGACAGCGCCCAAGCGGCGCGTTCGCGGACCAGGTCCGCTTCGCCGTCGGGACGGTGATCCAGTGCGGCAACAAGCAGTCTGACGAATGCGGAGTCGGGCCCGGCGAGCGCCTGCGTTACGGCGGGCGTCACCTGGTACGCGTCGCGCGGCAGCGGCAGGCGCTCACTCAAGGGACTGGCGATGGAATCGCCGAGGCGATCGGGCTCCAGTGCGGCAGCTGCCTGGAGCGTGAGTGCGGCAGTCGGCAGCGCGAGTAACAGACCTAGCCCCGCGAGCATCACAGACATCCGGCGCGGCAGCGGAGCGCGCGGCATGCGGTCGTCGAGCACGGCGAGCAGACGCGACTCGAGCTCGCGCGGCCGAGCCATCGCGGTTGCCGCATCCGGCAGCCCCCCGCTGCTTGCCATCCCCAACAGCAGGTGCGCATATCGCGTGGGTTCGGCGCCCTCCCGCAGCACCCGGTCATCGCACGCCATTTCACTCTCGGCTCGCATGCGGCGCACGGCGAGATGGACGAACGGGTTGCACCAGTAGACCGCCTTCGCCACGTCGCCGCACAGATTGAGCAGGCAATCGCGCCGCGCGACGTGTGCCAGCTCATGCATCAGCACCGCCTTGAAATCCGCCTCGGCCCACGTTTCGGCGGCGGCTGGGAGCAGCACGACTGGCCGGAACGCGCCGGCGACAGCCGGCGATGAGATCTCGTCGCTGACCCGGAGCTCGGCCCGCAACCGCCGCTTCAGCGGTCGGCTGCGGTGCACGATGCGGCGCAGGCGCAGCTCGGCCACAACGCGTCGCGCGCCAAAGAGGATCACGCCTGCGATCCATAGCACGAGGAGCGGGTTCCAAGCGGCACGGCTCGGTACCCCAACGTTCTGAGGCCACGTTGCTCTCGGAGCTCGCAGTGTTGCATCCCGCGCAGGTGTCGAGGTGACTGCTGGCCAAGTGGCCGGCGTGACAGGGACCGGCATGGGAAGCGGCGGCAGGGCGACGCTTAGGATCGGGACGGCGAGCGTTGTCAGGATGGCCGCCGCCCAGGTCGCGTGCCGTGTCGCGGCGGTGCGGCGACGGCAGGCGGCCGCGATCAGTGCCGCGACGCCGATCACCAGGGCCGGCTTCAGCAGCAGCGTCATCACGAGCGGCGAGCCTTCGCGACGAGGGCGGCGAGCCGCGCCAGCTCCGCGTCGCTGATCCGGTTTTTCTCCGAGCCGAGCAGCGAGGCCATTGCGTCAGAGGGCGAGCCGGCGAAGAACGTTTTGATGACGTGAGTGAGGGAGGACGCTCCCGCTTTGCCGCGCGGAGTTGATGGCAGATAGACGTAGCGCCGGCCCTCCTGCTGGTAGCGCAGGTGTCCCTTCCGGATCAGGACGCGGAGCAGGCCGCGAACCGTGGTATACGTCGGCGCATCCGGCAGCGCCGCGTGGATCTCGGCCGCGGTGGTTTTCCCGCGGGCGTACACGACGTCCATGATCTGGCGTTCTCGACGAGTCAGTGAGGGGGGAGCCTGCGCTCTCATGGTGTTAATATTTTAACACTTCGACCTGCCGTCAAGCCTGCGACACTGCGTCCTTCAGGACGCGTGAAGTAGCCGAGCCGGCCCTTTAGGGCACGGATAAACAACGGCCCCACCATGTCCTGGATTGGAGTGGCGGGGCCATGAATTCTGAGTAGAAGGTTGGTCTGAGTTTTTGTCCGTGCCCTAAAGGGCCGGCTCGGCCACTACGCACGCTCTGAAGAGCGTCGCCGTGTTAGTTGCGGCGCCCGCCACCCCCCGAGCCACGCCGGCCGCCGCCGGACGGCCGCGCTGCGGGACGCGATCCGCCGCTGCCGCCCCGCGACACACTCGGCCGGCGCGGCACACTTGGCTTGCCGCGCGACACACTCGGCCTGCCGCGCGAAATGCCTGGGTCACGACTCCGAGGAGCGATGCTTGGCCGGGGCCGGGCCACTGAGCCGGCGCGTGGGCGAGCCTCCACCGGTGTGTACCGCCCGCGGTCACGGGGAATCACGAATCCTCGATCGCCGAACCCGCCGCCGAAAAACGTTCTGCCGTAGCCAAACGGGCGACGAGGATAAAACGAGTAACCGTAGCCGAACCCGAAGCGGGAGCGGTACCCATACCCGTAGCAGCTCGCGCTCCAGCTCGAGAAGGGATCGTAGCAGAACGAGTCGTAGAAGGGGTCGTAGCCGAAGCCACCCAGACGGAACCGCGAGCCGTATGCATATCCGTGGCCATACCCGTACCCTGCGATCCGCCCCCCGACGATGTAGGTCGTCGCGTCGTACTCGAAACGTTTTTCGCCGCTCATGCGCCGCACGATATCGAGCAACCCGGCGAGCGGGTCGTCTGTCACCGATCCCTTGCCGAGAGCGCGGTAGTCCCAGTGGCGGTTGAGGACGAAGCCGTCGTAGGTGAAGGCGTCGCCTGAGATGGCGGCGAGCACAGTGCCCGCACCATCGTCGCCTTCCACTATGAACGCATCGCGATCGGACCGGCCGCGCACTTCCCGGCGCTTCCCGCCGCGCACGAAGGCATCAGCAGTGGGATCGAGGGGAAACAGCACGCGGACGCGGCCGTCCGCGTCTGCGTGGAACACTACGACGTAGCCATCCTGCGCGGTCTGGACGTAGACGCGGGCGCGGTCGCCGCGAGAAAACTGTTCGTGATTGAGCTTGACGGTGATTGGCGCTGGACCGTCGGCCTGCGTAATGGCGGGTGCGAGCGACAGCAATAGGGCAAGCAACATGGACGTCTCCTCCTTCCTGCAATATACCCTCGCGTCCTTCAGGGCGGAGGTTGTTTCCCCGCCGGCAGCAGCATCTCCCTAAGACGCGCGGCTGCCGGACTGAGCGGCGCTCCCTGGCGGCGAATCACGAGCAGGTCGCGCACCCACTGACGGCCATGTAGACGGATCGCTACGACGCGCGGGTCGCGCGTCCGCACGGCGTGACGTGAGACGATCGACACGCCGAGCCCGGCGGCTACCGCTTCACGCACCGCCTCGGTGCTGCCGAGCTCCATGACAGGCCGGAGCGTCACCCCCGATTCCGCCAAAAACCGCTCGGCCACGGCGCGCGTGCTCGATCCTTCTTCCCTAGAGATGTAAGGCTCTCCGGCGAGCGCAGCACCCGGGAGCGTGCGCCGGTGCGCGAGCCTATGCCGCCGCGCGACGATCGCGACGAGCTCGTCTTTCACCCACGGCTCCGCGGCGAGGCCCGGGCGCAGCGGCGCCGCGCCGATCACGCCGATCTCCACCGCGCCGGCAGCGACCCACTGCTCGACTTCACGCGTGTCGCCAATGCGCAGCGTGAGCGCGATTTGCGGGTGCGCGGTGTGAAATCGTCCGAGCACTTGCGGCAGCAGGTAGGTCCCCGGTGTCGTACTTGCCCCAACCGCCACCGCACCCGCCCGCAAGCCGCGCAGCTCGATCGCCGCCTGCTCGGCGCTCCTCACCAAGCCGAGCGCCTGGCGCACGAACGGCTCGATGAGGCGTGCCGCGGCGGTCGGCCGGACGCCGCGCCCGGCCCGCTCGAACAGACGCACGTCGAAGAACGCCTCGAGCCCGCGCAGGTGCTCCGACACCGCCGGCTGGCTGAGCCGGCGTGCCTGGGCGGCGCGGGCGACGCCGCCCGAGTCCAGCACGGCGAGGAACAGCTCGAGCCGGTGCAAGGTGAGGCCAGGTTTGCTCATAGGGTTTTACCGATGTGATATATAAAAACGTCGTATTTGTCCTATGTCGAGGGGCGGGCGAGCATCCAGCTACCTACTAATCGGGAGAACCATCATGTCGCACCGCACTCTCGCGCTCGCCGCCCTGGCTTTCGTGCCCGCCGGGCTCGCGGCCCAGGCTCCGGCAGCGCCGGCTCCGTCATCTCAAGTGATCGTCGCGCACGCGCCGAGTCTCGCGTGGGCACCCGGACCACCGTCGTTGCCGCCCGGCGCTGAATTCGTGCTGCTCGAGGGGAATCCCGCCGAGGCCGTTCCAATCACCCTCCGGCTGCGGTTGCCCGCGAACTATCGGATTCCGGCGCACTGGCACTCGGTGATTGAGCATGTCACCGTATTCTCTGGCACGCTCAACGTCGGCATGGGAGAGCAGTCCACGTACACGGGCGGCACCGCGCTCAACGCCGGCAGCTTTGCCGCGATGCCCGCCAAGATGGTGCACTCGGCGTGGGCTGGTCCCGAGGGCGTCACTTTCCAGCTGCACAGCGTCGGCCCCTGGAGCATCACGTACGTGAATGCCGCCGACGATCCCCGCACCAAGCGGCCAGCGGGCAACGAGTGACCGATCTCGCCGCGCAGCATGTCGCCGAGCAAGTCCCGCTCGAGGGCATCATCAAGGGCGAAGTGCTGCGGATGTATCAGGAGGTTGCCGACCATCCCGGCCAGGAGTTCCACTTTTTCCATGGCCGTGAGGCCGCCGAGATGTTCGGGTATGAGCGCGATTGGCTCGACCGGGCGCCGGCGGGCGCGGTGGCGTCGTTCGCCGGCGTCGGCAACCCGCACCTGCGCAGCCGGCTGCAGCCGGGCGAGACGGTGCTCGATCTCGGCAGCGGCGCGGGGCTCGACAGCATCATCGCGAGCTGGCAGGTCGGATCAGAAGGCCGCGTGCTCGGCGTCGATCTCAATCCCAACATGTGTGCCAAGGCCGAAGCGCATGCCACGCTCGCGGGCGGCGCGATGCAGTGTCGTCAGGGCACGATGGAAGACATCCCGTTGCCCGATACGAGCGTGGACGTCGTGATCTCCAACGGCGTGATCAACCTCTCGTTCCGCAAGCGGCGTGTGATCGGCGAGCTGTTCCGCGTGCTGAAACAGGGCGGGCGTGTGTCGATTGCGGACATCGTGAGCGCCAAACAATTGTCACAGTCGATCGTCAATGATCCGAAGCTCTGGGCCAGCTGAATCGGCGGCGCTCTCCTGGAGGGAGAGATGTTCACGCTGTTCGACCAGGCCGGGTTCAACCGGGTGAAGTCGGCGGTGGTGCCCGGATTCCGGTTTCGCAAAGCCTCAACGCAAGACTCGGCCGAGGCCTATGGGGTCAAGGCCGTGCTCTTCACCGCGCAGAAGCCGGTGTGAAGACGCTCGTCATTCTCAACGATCCCCCGTACGGGTCGGAGCGCAGCTACAATGGGCTCCGGCTCGCCGGGGCGTTGGCGAAGCGGGACGGCGAGCAGGTCCGCGTCTTTCTCATGGGCGATGCGGCCGCGTGCGGCAAAGCGGGTCAGACGGTGCCGCAGGGCTATTACAATGTCGAGCGGATGCTTCGCGTCGTGACCCTGGCACGTGGCGAGATAGGCGTGTGCGGCAGCTGCATGGAGGCGCGCGGCATTCGTGACGGCGAGCTCAGCCCAAGCGCACGACGCAGCACGCTCGAGGAGCTCGCCGATTGGAGCGGCTGGGCGGAGCGGGTGCTGGTTTTCTAGGAGAAAGGCGTCACGTTTTCCCCCATGCCATGCTGTTCTGCGGCCGCATGTGCGGGCCACTTCGACTCCAAACGCGTCATCGAGGATTTGCGAGACTATCGCGCCACTGGTCCCGCGGCGACGACGCGGGCCCTGTCCGACGCGTTGCTGCGCGCCGGCGTGCAGCAGAGCACGCTGCTCGACATTGGCGGTGGGGTGGGCGCGATCCAGCATGCGTTGCTCGCGGCGGGCGCGCGCGAGGCCACGGCTGTCGAGGCGTCGATCGCTTATCTGGACGCGGCACGTGCCGAAGCCGAGCGACGCGGCTGGGACGGCCGGATCCATTATCAGCTCGGCGATTTCGTAGAGGTCGCGGCCCAGATTCCGGCCGCTGATATCGTCACGCTTGACCGTGTGGTCTGCTGTTATCCCGGCATGGAGGCGTTGGTCCGCCTCTCGGCGGCACGGAGCAACAGATTGTACGGGCTCGTCTATCCGCGCGGTGAATGGTGGGTGCGCGCGGTGATTTGGTTCGAGAACGTCATCCGCAGGCTCACCAGGAATCCGTTCCGCTCGTACGTGCATTCCCCCAAGGCGATGGACGGTCTGATCCGATCGCTGGGATTTGCGTTGCAGTCCAGGGTTCGGACGTTCGTGTGGGAAGTCGTCGTGTACGCGCGTCAGTCCTAGTGCTTCAGTCGAGCCAGACCCTATTTGTGATCCCACTCTTCAGAGTGGGTTTAGGGTTACCTTCTTACCAATGACACAACCCCGCACCCTGCGTCTCCCCACTGGGGGGCGCCGCCGCCTCGGCCTCTGGCTCCTGCTCGGCTTCAGTGTCCTGCTGTTTTTCATCTCGCCATTGGTCCGACTACTCGCCGAGTGGCCGTGGTTCAGCGCACTGGGCTACGAGCGGGTGTTCGCCACGCGCCTGATCGGCTCGCTAGTGCTCGGCATCGTGGCAGGCGGCGTGGCGTTCGCGTTTCTGTACGCCAATCTGCGCTTCGCGCAGCGTGGGGTCGTGCCGAACCCGGTCGTGATGCAGCTGAACGCCCAAACGCCCGCGGTGGACGTGACGCGCCTGGTACGCCGCTTGGCGCTGCCGGCGGCGCTCGTGCTGTCGCTGTTCATCGCCCTCGCCGTGTCCTCCGCCTGGATGCCGGTGCTCCAATTCCTGAACCAGACGCCGTTCGGGGCAACCGATCCCGTGTTCGGGCGCGATATCGCGTACTACGTGTTCACGCTGCCCATCGTCGGGGGCGTGCTCGGCCTGCTGATGTTTCTGAGTATCGTCGCGCTGCTCGCCTGCGGCGCGCTGTACTCGATGCGTGGTGATGTCGTGGTCTTCAAGAAGAGCCTCACGATCGAGCCGTCAGCCCGGCTGCATCTCGCGTTGCTGCTCGCATTCCTCTTCGTCCTGACGGCGCTGCGCGTGTACTTCGTACGACTGCCGGGCACGCTCTACTCCGCGACCGGCCCGCTGTTCGGCGCGAGCTACGCGAATCTCCACGGCACGGTGATCGGCCTCAAGCTCGCCGCGGGGGCCGCACTGATCGGCGCCGTGCTCGTCCTCGCCGGCGCGCGCAGCAAGCGCCTGGTACGCAACGCGGCCCTGGCGGTCGCGCTCTACATTGGCGTCTCGTTGCTCGGCGTCGTCGTCTATCCCGCCGTGGTCCAGAGGCTGTTCGTGGCGCCGAACGAGCTGTCCAAGGAAACGCCGCAGCTGCGCCACCACATCAACGCAACCCGGCGGGCCTGGGGCTTGGACAGCGTGCTGGTGCGCGACTTGTCCGGCGAGGCGCGGCTCACGGAGCGCGACATCCAGGCCAATCGGACCACGATCGACAACGTGCGGCTGTGGGACCGCGACCCGCTGCTGCAGACGTTCGCGCAGCTCCAGGAGATCCGCACGTATTACGACTTCGTGTCCGTGGACGACGACCGTTACATCGTGGACGGCCGCTACCGCCAGGTGATGCTGTCGCCGCGCGAGCTGAACGCGGCCTCGCTCCCCACGCGCACGTTCATCAATGAGCGGCTCACCTACACCCACGGGATGGGGCTGACGCTGGGGCCCGTGAACGAGGTCACCGAGGAGGGGCTGCCGGTCCTGTTGATCAAGGATCTGCCGCCGGCGTCCACGGTGTCGCTCACCGTCAAGCGGCCGGAGATCTATTTCGGCGAGCTCACCGACGCGTGGGTGTTCGCCAACACGGGGCAGCCCGAGTTCGACTATCCCTCGGGGGACAAGAACATCTTCACCAAGTATCAGGGGAGCGGCGGCGTGCGGGTGGGCGGGCTGCTGCGCCGTCTGGTGCTCTCGGCTTATTTCCGCTCGCTCAAAGTGTTGCTCTCGAGCGACATCACGAGCGAGAGCCGGGCGCTGTACATCCGCAACATCCGCCAGCGGGCGCGGATGGCGCTGCCGTTTTTGACCTTCGACAGCGATCCCTACATGGTGATCGACGCCGCGGGCCGGCTCCAGTGGATCCTCGATGCGTATACGGCGACGACCCACTATCCGTACGCGCAGCCGCTCCGCAACCGCGTCAACTACATGCGCAACAGCGTGAAGGTCGTGATCGATGCGTTCGAGGGCAGCGTCACCGCCTATCTCGCCGACCCGGCCGATCCGCTGATCCGCACGTTCGCGAAGATCTTTCCCGGGATCTTCCAGCCGCTCGATTCCATGCCGGCCGATCTGCGGGCGCATCTGCGGTATCCCGAGGATCTGTTCCGCGTGCAGAGCGACCTGTATGCGACGTATCACATGGCCGAGCCGGCGATTTTCTATCAGCGCGAAGACCAGTGGCAGAAGCCGGTGCTGTCGATCGCGCCGGAGCGCGCGGATCCGTTCCTACGCCACATGGTGATGCGGCTGCCGGAGGAGCGGGAGGCGGAGTTCATTTTCATGGTACCCTTCACGCCGCGGGGCAAAGACAACCTGGCGTCGTGGATGGTGGCGCGGAACGATGGGGAGCATTACGGCGAGCTGGTCGTGTACCGCTTCCCCAAGCAGAGCCTGGTGTTTGGGCCCACCCAGATCGTCAACCGGATCAATCAGGACACCGAGATCGCGCGACAGGTGGCGCTGTGGGATCAGGGCGGCTCACAGGTGATCCGCGGCAATCTGCTCGTCATTCCCATTGAAGAGTCGTTGATCTACGTGATGCCGCTCTACCTGCGGGCGCAGGGCGGGCGGATTCCCGAGCTCAAGCGCGTGGTAGTCGCCTATCAGAACCGCGTCGTGATGGAGGAGACGTTGGAGGAGGGGTTGTCGCAGCTGTTCGGCCGCGGTGCCGGTGCGCCGAGTCGTGGGCCCGAGCGGGTGGCCGGCGCGCTGGCTACACCGGCGGCGGATGCGAGGGCGGCCGATCTCGCGCGCCGCGCGAACGAGTCGTTCCGGCGGGCGCTCGAGGCGCAGCGGGCGGGGGACTGGGCGCGCTATGGCGAGGAGCTGCGCAGGCTCGAGGAGGTGTTGCGGCAGCTGCAGGTGGTGTTGGGAGGACGAGACTGAACTAGACGACTGTCCTCATTTCTCCGTTGCACAACTCCACAGCTCGTGCTCATTGAGGCCTGCACCGCACCCGCCTAGGCGAGGTCAGTTTACGTAACTCGCTGGGAAACAAGGCATTAGGGAATCTGGCTCCCAAATTGCCTGGATCCTAGGATATCTCGGCGAGCGACTATGACCACCTGGCAGGACTCTTGGACGTTCCGAATTGTGGATCAGGACACGGGGGCGGCAGTCCCCGGGGTCCCGGTCAGCGTGCTCGAGAGTGGCGGCCACGCCGGCGGTTACTGGGTGAGCGACGGCGACGGCCTCGTGCGGATCCCCAAGCACGACCAGCCGCGGCTGCGGCTACGCGTCGGGCTGCGCAACGAAGAGGCGATCGAGTTCGACGCCCGCTCGCTTCCAGACGATGCCATTCCCCTCACCGCCCCGCGCGACATCTCGGTTCCAGGGACTGCGGCGCCTTCCGTGCCCGCTGCGCCCCCGCCCCCGTCCCCGCCGTCCCCGGCCACCACGCCGGCGGCGCAACCTCAGCCGGGCCACCTGATGCGGTTCGCGCGCATCGGCGTGCTCCCGAAAGACCGAGACGTCACCGCCGAATCGAGTCCTGACTCCACGTCCATGCGCTACGGCGTTCTGCTCGAGATCGAGCTGGTCTGGCAGTCGCTCGGCGCCCAAGCAGGCGACACGTTGTACAGCATCTCGCTCGGCCCGGGCGAGGAGGTGAAGCTCGCGGTGTCGGACGGGCGCTGGCGCAAGTCGCCCGACGCGCGCGAGCGCCCGCTCCAGATCGTCGCGAAGATGGTCGGCGCGCGCCAGCTCGGCGACGGGATGGATGCGACGCCGCTCGACGTGTGCGTCGCTTCCGACCTGCCCAGCGCCGCCGCCGACACCGTCAAGCTCCTCACCGAGCGCACCGCGCGGACGTGCGACGCGCTGCGCCGCCGCGCGCTGGGCGTCACCGAGCTCGACGGCGAGAAGCCTGCGGGGGGGGGCACGTCGGTCCGCACCCTGCGCAACATGCGGTCCGAGGGGGTTCTCACCTATCATTTCGTCGAGCCGATCGAACGCCACCGCGTGATCGTGCGGACGCCGCGCTTCCGGCCGGCGCTGCTCGTGCCCTTCCGGCTGCCGAACATCGCCACGCGCGAGGTGGTGCGACGCTTCGGGCACACCCTGCGTCGCAACCTGCTGGACCGCACCCTCGGCGCTGACATCGACCAGGTGCTCGGCGCGGACCCGGTGCCGGCCGCGGCGGAACAGCGTGTGTACGCGCACATCGCCGCCCATCTCCCCTACTACTCGGCCACGATCATCGCCGCCGGCGACCCGGCGGAACGGTTCTTTGCCCTCGCCAAGCTGCGCGATCCACGAGGTCGCCCCCTGACCGATGTGATCGAGAACATCGTGGTGGACCGCGTGGGCAATTACGTCGCTTTTCCGCTCCGCTCCCCCGACTTCACGACGC